>WNGI01000905.1_pt1 | contig 27654 bp, 28 predicted proteins | sample 5400621 | NCBI WGS metagenome assembly WNGI01 (sample SAMN13153374, study PRJNA577476) | soil metagenome | isolation source: 20 cm soil or saprolite under Garry oak tree replicate 1 | place: USA:California | collected 2016-06-15
CGACGAGAACCAGTTGCACGCGGCCGTCGTGGAGCTCGTGGCGCTGGACGACGCCACGATCAAGTACTCGACCATCCAGAACTGGTACCCGGGGGACGAGGAGGGCCGCGGCGGGATCTTCAACTTCGTCACCAAGCGCGGCGCGTGCCGCGGCAAGAACTCGAAGATCTCGTGGACGCAGGTCGAGACCGGCTCGGCGATCACCTGGAAGTATCCCGGCTGCATCCTCCAGGGCGACAACTCCATCGGCGAGTTCTACTCGGTGGCGGTGACGAACCAGCGCCAGCAGGCGGACACCGGCACCAAGATGATCCACATGGGGAAGAACACCAGATCGACCATCGTGTCCAAGGGCATCTCGGCGGGCCGCGGGCAGAACACCTATCGCGGCCTCGTGAAGATTCTGAAGGGCGCCGAGCACGCGCGCAATTATTCGCAGTGCGACTCGATGCTGATTGGTGACCGGTGCGGGGCGCACACCTTCCCGTACATCGACGTGCGCAACAGCACGGCGATCATGGAGCACGAGGCGTCGACGTCAAAGATCGGCGAGGACCAGATCTTCTACGCGAAGCAGCGCGGGTTGTCGGCGGAGGACGCCGTCTCGATGATCGTCAACGGGTTCTGCAAGGAAGTCTTCAAAGAGCTGCCGATGGAGTTCGCCGTCGAGGCGCAGCGGCTGCTCGGCATCAGTCTCGAGGGGAGCGTGGGATGACAGGCAAGGGGAAACGGGAAAAGAAAAACGTGCTGCTCGAGATTCGGGATCTGCGCGCGACGGTCGAAGGTCGTGAAATCCTGCGCGGCGTCGACCTCACGGTTCGCACCGGGGAGGTGCACGCCATCATGGGGCCGAACGGCTCCGGCAAGAGCACCCTCGCCCAGGTGCTGGCGGGGCATCCCGCCTACACGGTCACGGCGGGCTCGGTCTCGTACGAGGGTAAGGACCTGCTGGCGATGACGCCCGAGGACCGGGCGCGCGAAGGCGTGTTCCTGGCGTTCCAATACCCGGTCGCGATCCGCGGCATCACCAACGCCTACTTCCTCCGCTCCGCCGTGAACGCGATCCGCAAGCATCGCGGCGAGGAGCAGCTCGGGCCCGTGGAGTTCATGGACGCGCTCGAGGAAAAGCTCAAGGTCATCGGCTGGGACGACAGCTACCTCAATCGCCCGGTGAACGAGGGGTTCTCGGGGGGCGAAAAGAAGCGCAACGAGATCCTGCAGCTCGCGGTGCTCGAGCCCAGGCTCGCGATCCTCGACGAGACGGACTCCGGCCTCGACATCGACGCGCTCAAGACCGTGGCGCAGACGGTGGAGAAGCTCCGCCGCCCCGACAACGCCACCGTCATCGTGACGCACTATTACCGGATTCTCACCCACATCCAGCCCGACGTCGTGCACGTGCTGTCGGCCGGGCGGATCGTGAAATCGGGCGGTAAAGAGCTGGCGCTCGAGCTCGAAGAAAAAGGCTACGACTGGATCCGCGAGGCGGTGCCGGTGGCATGACGGAACCCTACGTCAAGGACTTCCAGGCGTTCGCGAGCAACGGTGCCGCGGGCGCGCCCGCCTGGCTCCGGGAGATCCGCGAGGGGGCGATCGCACGGTTCACCGCGCTCGGCTTTCCGACGACGAAGCAGGAGGCGTGGCGCTTCACCAGCGTCGCTCCCATCGCCGCGACCCACTTTGCGCCGCCCGCCGCCCGCCTCCCGCCTCTCGCGCTCCGCGACATCGCGGCGCTTTCGATCATCGGCACGGGGGGCGGCCCACGCATCGTGTTCGTGGACGGGCGCTACGCACCCGGGCTGTCGTCGCTCGCCGGCCTGCCCCAGGGCGTGCAGGCGACCAGCCTCGCCGAGGCCACCCGATCGGGCCCAGGCGGCGAGCTCGCCCGGCGTCACCTTGCGCGGTACGCCCCTTGGCAGGACAGTGCCTTCGCGGCGCTGAACACTGCGTTCCTCGCCGACGGCGCGTTCGTGCACGTCGCCCGAGACACCGCGCTGGCGCAGCCGCTCGAAGTGCTCTTCCTCGCGACGAGCGGTGCCGGGGGAGCGGATGGGCCGACGGTCAGTCATCCGCGCAGCCTCTTCGTCGTCGAGCGGGGCGCCCGGGCCGCCCTGATCGAGAGCTACGCGTCGCTCGCCGACGGCGTGCAGTGGACCAACGCCGTCACGGAGACGGTGGTCGGCGAGGGGGCTCGCGTCGAGCTGTACCGCGTGCAGCGTGAGGGCCGGAACGCCTACCACATCGCCACGACACAATCCCGACAGGAACGCGACAGTTACCTCGCACTGCACGCCCTTACGCTGGGTGGCTCGCTCGCCCGGCACGACATCACCACCGTGCTCGACGGCCCGGGGGCCGAGCTGATTCTCAACGGTTTGTACCTGCTGGGCGGCAGCCAGCATGCGGACCATCACACGGTGATCGACCATGCCCAGCCGCATTGCGCCAGTCACGAGTTCTTCAACGGCGTGCTGGCGGAGCGGGCGCACGGCGTGTTCAACGGCCGCATCATCGTGCGGCCCGGCGCGCAGCGGACCGATTCGAAGCAGACGAACAACAATCTGCTGCTTTCGACCGAGGCGCGGGCCGACAGCCAGCCCCAGCTCGAGATCTACGCCGACGACGTGAAGTGCACCCACGGCTCGACGGTCGGGCCGCTCGACCAGACGGCGCTGTACTACCTCCGCAGCCGGGGCCTCTCGCCCGAGACGGCGCGGAGCCTCGTGACCTACGGTTTCGCGGCAGAGATCCTCGGCCGGATGCAGCGTCCCGACGTGCGGGAGCGCCTCGACGGCCTGGTCCGGGCCGGGCTCGCCTGATGCTCGACGCCGCCCGCCTCCGCGCCGACTTCCCGTTGCTCGAGCGGCGGGAGAATGGCCGCCGCCTCGTGTACCTGGACAACGCGGCGACGACCCAGAAACCCGAGGCGGTGCTGGGCGCGATCGCCGATTATTACCGCACTACCAACGCCAACGTACACCGCGGTGCGTACAGCCTCGCCATCCGCGCCACGGAAGCCTACGAAGCGGCGCGCGCCAAGGTCGCCGGGTTCGTGAACGCCTGGGCGCCCGAGGGCGTCGTCTTCACGCGCGGCACGACCGAGTCGATCAACTTGGTGGCGGGCTCCTACGGCCGCGCCCACGTCGGCCCGGGCGACACGGTGGTCGTGACGGCGCTGGACCACCACTCGAACCTGGTGCCGTGGCAGATCCTCTGTCAGGAGAAGGGCGCGACGCTCCGGATGGTCGAGATCACGGAGGACGGTCGCATCGACCTGTCCGACTTCGGGACGGCGCTCGAGCGACGCCCCAAGGTCGTCGCCTTCCCGTACGTCTCGAACGCGCTCGGGACGGTGAACCCGGCGGCGCAGCTCGCCAAGTTGGCGCACGCGGTCGGGGCGGTGGTCGTGGTGGACGGCGCGCAGTCCACGCCTCACTTGAAGGTCGACGTGCAGGCGCTCGACTGCGACTTCTACGCCCTGTCGGGTCACAAGATGCTCGGGCCGATGGGCTCGGGGGCGCTGGTCGCCAAGCCGGAGCTGCTCGACGCGATGCCGCCCTATCACGGGGGCGGCGAGATGATTTCGCGGGTGTTCGACGATCACTCGACCTACAACAAGATCCCGCACAAGTTCGAAGCCGGGACGCCGAACGTGGAAGCCGCGGTCGGGCTCGCGGCGGCGATCGACTATCTGGAGAAGATCGGTCTCGAGCGGATCGCCGAGCACGAACAGGCGCTCGCCCAGGCGGCGATCGAGCAACTGACCCAGATCGACGGCGTGACGGTCTACGGGCCGCGCGGTCACCGGGCGGGCGTCGTTTCTTTCACGTACGGCGACATCCACCCGCACGACATCGCCACGATCCTCGATCAGGACGGCGTCTGCATCCGGGCCGGCCACCACTGCACGCAGCCGCTGATGCGCCGGCTCAACATCCCGGCGACCGCGCGGGCCTCGTTCTACCTCTACAATGAGCTGGACGACGTCGCTACGCTCGCGGGCTCAGTCGTCAAAGCGGGAGCGTTGTTTGGATACGTCCCCGCCTGAGCCGCGGCTCAGCGCGCTCTATCAGGAGCTGATTCTCGACCACTACCGCCGACCCCGCAACAAGGGCGCGCTCGAGGGGGCGACGCACTCGGTCTCGCTCAACAATCCGCTGTGCGGTGACGAGATCGACCTGCAGTTCATCGGCCGGGGGTGCTCGATCAGCCAGGCCTCGGCGTCGATGATGACGCAGCTGCTCAAAGACCGCACGGTCCCCCAGGCGCTCACGCTCGCGGCGCGGATGAGCGCGATGATGCAGGGCGACGAGTCCGCGGCCAAGGACAAGTCCCTCGGCGACCTGCGGGCGCTCGCCGGCGTGTCCAAGTTCCCGGTGCGCATCAAGTGCGCGCTCTTGCCCTGGAACGCACTCACGGATGCTGTGAAGTCATAGTCGGGGGGCTGTCCCCTTCCCTCTTCCCCCTTCCCCGGCAGATTACCGCGGCATGAACGGCCCCGTCGTCGTCCTCGACCGCGTCACCAAGCGATTCGCCGGTCACACCGCAGTCGATGGCCTGTCGCTCGCGGTCCCGCGCGGCGTGATCTTCGGCCTGCTCGGGCCCAACGGCGCCGGGAAGACCACGTCGATTCGCATGATCATGGACATCCTCGAGCCGGACGAGGGCGAGGTCCGGCTGTTCGGTGAGCGCGGAGCGGGGCGCGATCACTCGGCGCGCATCGGCTACCTGCCCGAAGAGCGCGGCCTGTACCCCAAGATGCGGGTGCTCGACGTGCTCGTGTTCCTCGCCGAGGTGAAAGGAGTGTCGCGCAGCGTCGCCCGTCCCAAGGCGCAGGACTGGCTCGAGCGCCTCGGGCTGGGCGACTGGCGGCTGCGCCGGGTGAACGAGCTGTCCAAGGGGATGCAGCAGAAGGTGCAGTTCATCTCGACCATGCTGCACGATCCCGAGCTGGTGATCCTGGACGAGCCGTTTTCGGGACTCGATCCCGTCAACGCGCAGGTGATGAAGGATACGGTGCTCGACCTGCGCCGCCGCGGCAAGACGATCGTCTTCTCCACGCACATCATGGAACAAGCCGAAAAGCTGTGCGACGAGCTGTGCATCATCGCGCGCGGGAAGAAGCTGGTTGACGGGGCGCTCGGCGACATCAAGCGGACACGCGGTGGGCACCACCTCGTCATCGGGTTCGACGGCAGCCCCGGCGCCGCGCAGCAAGTGTTTGCCGAGCGGGGGCTCGTGAAGCGCGTGGACGACTACGGCCAGTATGCCGAGCTCGAGCTGGCACCTGGGGCGGATGCCCAGATTATTCTGCAGCGGCTGGTCGCGTCGGGCGCCCGGCTCTCCCGTTTCGAGCTGATGGAGCCCTCGCTCCACAAGATCTTCCTGGACCTGGTCGGACCCGAGGCGGCGCGGGCGGAGGCGCGAGCCAATGCGTAAGGTCTGGGCGGTGGTGCGGCGCGAATTCGTCGAGCGAGTGCGCAGCAAGTGGTTCTGGGTCACCGCCCTGCTGGGTCCGCTCTTCTTTGGTGCCATCGTCATCATTCCGCTGCGCCTCTCGATGTCGGGTGGCGGAGCGAAACGGGTGGTGGTGGTGGACGGGACCACGACCGGGTTCGGGGTCCGCGTCGCAGATTCGCTCGCGCAGAACCGGGCGTTCATCATCGCCGGCCGTGCGGTTCCGCACGCCGGTCTGTTGGACTCGCTCCGGGAGGAGGTCGGCGCCAAGCGACTCGATGGATTCCTCATTGTGACCGATACCACCGTAGATACCGGCGCCGCCGAGTACCACGCGTCGAATGTCTCCTCGTTCCGGCACATCGAAGAACTGAGCGGCGTGCTGGGCCGGCTGGCGGTGACCACGCGGCTCGAGCGCGCCGGCGTAAATCCCAGTCTTGTGAACCGGGCGCAGCTCCGGATCGACCTCCGTACGCGAAAGATCTCCGGGTCCAAGACGACGGGCGAGACCTCGGCGCAGTCATTTGGACTCGCGTACGCCATGGCGATCATCCTGTTCGTCGTGATCACCATCTACGGTGTGAACGTGATGAGCTCAGTGCTGGAGGAGAAGACCACACGCATCGTGGAGGTGCTCGTCTCCTCGCTCCGACCCTTCCAGCTCATGCTCGGCAAGGTCGTGGGCGTCGGCGCCGTCTCGATCTTCCAGTTCCTGATATGGGTCGTCGGGGGGGCGGTCGTTCTGTCGCAGGTGGGCACCCTGGTCGGCGACCTGGCGCCCCCGGAAGCGACGGCGCAACAGGCGGCGTTCCAGTTGCCGAACATCACGGCGGCAACGATCGTCGTGTTCCTCACGTTCTTCCTCGGCGGGTTCTTCCTGTACTCCGCGATGTTCGCGGCCGTGGGCGCGATCTCGTCCAACGAGCAGGAGGCGCGCCAGGCGCAGCAACCGGTGATGTTCCTGCTCATGATCGCGTATCTGTCGGTGTTCGCGTTGTCGAACAACCCGGGCTCGACGTACGCGGTGGCGCTGTCGCTGATTCCCTTCACGGCGCCGATCGCGATGCCCGTGCGGTGGGCGGTGGGCAATCTCACGGCGCTGGACGTGATCCCATCGCTCGCCCTGCTGGTCGGCGGCACGGTGCTGGTCACGTGGGTCGCGGCGAGGATATACCGGGTCGGTATTCTCATGACCGGGAAGCGGCCGAACCTCAAAGAGCTCCTGAGGTGGATCAGGACTGCCTAGGCAAGGCAAGGACTGGACGCACAGACGCACCGCGGTAAGCAGAGACGGCGAGTAAGCGGGGTACCACCTGCGCGAGAATGGTACCGCACCCTGCGCTTCGTTTGCCATCTTCGTAGCGTGCCAATCCACCACACGCTCAAGGCATGGCAGCACGCCCAACGGCTGGCAGTCGAGTGCGTCAAAGCGGCCAGCCGGTTTCCGGATTTTGAGCAGACCGCGCTCGCCGACCAGCTGAGACGCGCCTGCTACAGCATCCCACTCAACATCGCTGAAGGAACGACCAGACGGGGCACACGGGACTACCGCAGGTTCCTGGATACGGCGTGGGGTTCGCTTGCGGAGGTCCAGACGGCGCTCGTCATCGCGCGGGACGTGGGCTACATCCAGCTCCCCGAATTCGCGCGATTGGAGGCCCTCGCGACGGAGACGAGCAAGACACTGTTCGGGTTGCTCCGGAAGATCAGCCAGGTGTCCGATCGGCCCAAACCCCGTTGACTGTTCCGCGCGGCGCGTCTGTGCGCCTAGCCTTTGCATTGGCGGTTGACGTAGTTTGTCGTCATGCCCTGCGACTATGACGTGATCATCGTCGGCGCCGGTCATGCCGGCACCGAGGCCGCCGTCATGTCCGCTCGGCTCGGCGCCAAGACCCTCCTCCTCACGTCTAACCTCGACACCATCGGCCAGCTGAGCTGCAATCCCGCCATCGGCGGGATCGCGAAGGGCACCGTGGTGCGCGAGATCGACGCGCTCGGCGGCATCATGGGCCGCGCTACCGATCGCGCGACGATTCAGTTCCGCATGCTCAACCGCTCCAAGGGACCAGCGGTGTGGGCGCCGCGCGCACAGTGCGATCGCACGCTGTACCGGCGCGCGGTGCGCGCGCTGCTCGAGCGCCTCCCCAACCTCGAGCTGACGCAGGGCATGGTGAGCCGCCTCATGATCGAGGGAACCCATGCGGCGGGCGTCGCGACGTCCGATGGCCGTGTGTTCGCGGCGCGCGCCGTCGTGATCACGGCGGGGACCTTCCTGCGCGGCCGCATTCACCTCGGGACAGACACCCAGATTCCGGCGGGACGGGCGGGGGACCAGCCTGCCGTGGAAGTTGCGCAACACATTGAATCACTTGGACTTACAGTGTCGCGTTTCAAGACCGGCACGCCGCCGCGGGTGGACGGCCGCTCGGTCGATTGGTCCAAGGTCGAGCGTCAGGACGGTGACGCGACCGCGTACCGCTTCTCCTTCTTTGAGCGGGTCGAGCGGCCCCGTCAGGTGCCGTGCTGGATCACGTGGGCCGGTGAGGAAGTGAAGGACATCATCCGCCGGCACTTGAAGGAGTCGGCGCTGTACGGCGGCGCCATCGCGGCGCGGGGTCCGCGGTATTGCCCATCGGTCGAGGACAAGATCGTGAAGTTCCCCGACGCGCAGCGGCATCAGGTTTTCCTCGAGCCTGAAGGGCTCGACACGCACGAGTTGTACGTGAACGGGCTCTCCACTTCCCTGCCCGTCAGCGTCCAGCTCGAGTTCCTTCACGCCGTCCCCGGCCTCGAGCGGGCGCTGCTGACGCGGCCGGGGTACGCGATCGAGTACGACTACTATCCGCCGACGCAGCTCACTCCCTGGCTCGAGACGAAGGCGATCGAGCGCCTGTTTTTCGCCGGTCAGATCAATGGTACGACGGGGTACGAGGAGGCTGCCGGCCAGGGCGTCGTTGCCGGGATCAACGCGGTTCGGCGCATGCGCGGGCTGGAGCCAGTGCTGTTCGCGAGGGATGAGGCGTACATCGGGGTGCTGGTGGACGACCTGATCACGCGCGGAGTCGATGAGCCATATCGGCTATTCACCTCTCGGTCCGAGTTTCGGCTGCTGTTGCGGCAAGACAATGCGCTGCGTCGTCTGGCGCCGCTCGCCGAGCGGTTGCAGTTGCTGACGGCGGACGAGTTGCGGGACGCGGAGCGACGGTTGCAGGAGGAAGAGCGGCTGCTCGACACGGCGCGGGCGACGACCCTCAGTCCGGACCAAGCCGCTTTGGTGTTGGCCCCGACCGGCACGGCGCTCGCCGAGCCGGAACGCGTGGCGACCGTGGCCCGGCGGCCCGGCGTGTCGTTGCGGGCGTTGCTGGAGGCCGCGGGCGTGGCGGTGCCGTGCGACGACGACGTCGTGGCGAGTGCGGAGATCGAGCTCAAGTACGACGGCTACCTGGCGCGCGAGCGCGAGGCAGCGAGTCGGCTCGCCGAGCTCGCCACATTCGCACTGCCCGCCGAGCTTCCCTACCTCGAGATGCAGAGTCTGGCGACGGAAGCGCGACAGAAGCTCGATCGCGTGCGCCCCACGACGCTCGCCCAGGCGGCGCGGATTCCGGGCGTAAGCCCGAGCGATCTTCACAACCTCGTCGTCGAGACAGCGCGGTGGCGCCGTCGCGTGGCCTGAATCGATGTGTTTCACGTGAAACTTCTTCTGAGTTTCACGTGAAACCGGCACTTTACCAGCCGCGGCACGCAACGTATATTTGAGCCCTTGTGATCGTCGCGCGATATAACTCATTGCGGCACAATTGGTTATCAGATGTCTCGCGTCATAGCCATCGCTAACCAGAAGGGCGGCGTCGGGAAGACCACCACCGCCGTCAACCTCGCCGCCTCGCTCGCGACCGCCGAGCGCAAGACCCTGCTCGTCGACGCCGACCCGCAGGCGAACTCGACCAGCGGCGTCGGCATCGAGCGCGACCGCATCCGGCACTCCCTGTACGACGCGTTGCTCGACGGCCGACCGCTCGTGGACGCGCGCTTCGCCCACGTGCACTTCCCGTATCTCGACGTCGTCCCGGCCACTCAGGATCTCGTCGGCGCCGAACTCGAGCTCGTCGGCAAACAGGGACGCGAAGCGATGATGCGGCGCGCCTTGCAGGCGGTGCGCGACCAGTACCAGTACATCGTCATCGACTGCCCCCCGTCGCTCGGGCTGCTCACGCTCAACATGCTCACGGCGGCGGACAGCGTGCTGATCCCCATCCAGTGCGAGTACTACGCGCTGGAAGGACTGTCACAGCTGCTCAACACCGTGAAGCTGGTGCAACGGAATTTCAACCCGGCGCTCGCCATCGACGGGGTGCTGCTGACGATGTTCGATGCCCGCCTGAACTTGAGCAAACAGGTCGCCGACGAGGCGAAGGAATACTTCGGAGCACAGATGTTCGGCATCACCATCCCCCGCAACGTGCGACTCGCCGAAGCGCCCAGCTTCGGCAAGCCGATCCTGCTGTACGACGTGCAGTCCGTGGGGGCAAAGAGCTATTTGGCGGTGGCGCAGGAGCTGATCCGTCGGGTCGAGCGCGCCGGCGCGGCCGCGTCCGTACCCCCTGCCCCGCCCGCCCCTGAACCGCTGCCGGAGGTGCCCGCATGACGGAAACCATCGCTGGTCGCCGGCGTCTCGGTCGGGGGCTCGAGGCCCTGCTGGGACCGACGCGCGAAGAAGCCGAACGCGAAGGGAGCCTCGTCGAGCTGGCGATCGCCGATATTCGGCCCAACCCCTACCAGCCGCGCCGGGACGTGGATCCGGCTGCGCTGGAAGAGTTGAAGGCCTCGATTCTCAAAGCGGGTCTGTTGCAGCCGGTCGTAGTGCGCGCGGCGCCCGGTGAACGCGCCTCGGGCTACGAGTTGATCGCCGGCGAGCGGCGGCTGCGCGCCTGTCAGGCGCTGGGCTGGGATCGCATCCCGGCGGTGCAGCGCGATGTGGATGACCGCACCGTGCTGACGCTCGCGCTGATCGAGAACCTGCAACGCGACGACCTGTCGCCGGTCGATGAGGCGCGCGGCTACGAGCGTCTCATCGCCGAGTTCAGCCTCACCCACCAGGACGTCGCCGACGCGGTGGGACGCGACCGCTCCACCGTCGCCAATGCGCTCCGCCTCCTCAAGCTCCCGGCGGGCGTGCTCGCGCTGCTGCACGAAGGGCGGCTCTCGGTCGGGCACGCCCGCGCGCTGCTCGCGCTCGACGACCCGCGCGCCGTCGCGGCGGTCGCCAAGGAAGCCGTCGACCTCGGGCTGTCGGTGCGCGACGTCGAGGATCGCGTGCGGGGCGGCCGGGCGCCGGTTCGGCGGCCGCGCCTGAAGCAGGGACTCGGGGCAGCGCCCGAAGTGCGCCGCATCGAGGATGCGCTGCGGCGGCGCCTGGGGACCGACGTGCGCGTCACGCTGCGGGCGAAAGGGAAGGGGCAGATCCACGTCAACTTTTATTCGAACGACGACCTCGCCCGACTCCTCGAGGTGATTCTGGGAGCGCCGTTCGACGGATGAAGCGCAAGAGCGTCACCATCGTCGTCCACACCGATGGCGAGCTCGAGTCGCACCAGTACCGGGTGCCGTTGTGGGCCTTCGAAGTCGGCAAATGGACCGCCGGCGGCATCGCGGTCCTGGTGGTGCTGTTCTTCCTGTTCGCGGGACCGATCACGCGGAACGCCGTGCGGGCGCAACTCCTCGACCGGCGGGTGGCGCGTCTCGAGGAGGAGAACGGCCGCGTGCAGCAACTTGCTGCCGCGCTGAACCGGGCGGAGGCGAACTACCAGGAGCTGCGGCAGCTGCTGGGGGTGAAGGCGCCGCCCGAGAAGGTCGTGCTGCGGGCCGACCTGCCGCGTGCGCTCGCCGTGCGGGCGCGGGCGCCCGGAGCGCCGCCGCGCTTCGCGTCCGACTCCGCGACGCCGCTCCACTGGCCGCTCGACGACGGCGGGTTCGTGACCCGTGGGCAGGTACGCGCGGGCGACCCCGACGAGTCGCATCCCGGCATCGACATCGCCGTGCCCACCGGGACCGCGGTCCGCGCCGCCTCCGCGGGTGTCGTGGCACAGGCTGGCACGGACCCCGCGTACGGTCTGTTCGTCCTCTTGCGGCACACCGCCGGATATGAGACGATGTATGGGCACGCCTCGCGGCTGGTGGTCCGCGAAGGTGACTCGGTCGTGGCGGGGCAGGTGATCGCGCTCTCGGGCAGCTCCGGGCGATCCACCGCGCCGCACCTCCATTTCGAAATCCGCCGCGAGGGCAAGACGCTCGATCCCCTCACGGTCGTGAAACAGGAGAATTGACATGGCCATCTTCACCGAGAAAGGGCACGGCGTTCCCGAAACCGACACCGGCCTCTCGATCATCGGGACCGGCATGCGCGTCGTCGGCGACATCACCGCCGAAGGGGTGGTGAAGATCGAAGGGACCGTCGTCGGCACCGTGCGCGCCGGGCGTCAGGTCCTGGTCGGCAAGGGCGGGGAAGTGGAGGGCGACGTGATCTCCCGCGAAGCGATCATCGGCGGCGAAGTGCGCGGCAGCATCCGCGCCGACGAGCGTGTCGAGATCCAGGCGTCGTGCGTGGTGCACGGCGACATCGCGGCCAAGCGCTTGCTGGTGCAGGAGGGCGGCGAGATCAACGGGGTGGTGCGGATGGGCGAGACCGCCTTGGAGCCGGAAGCGCTAGAGAAGGCGGGCGCGCCGCGGTCCTACTGATCCGCGACAGATATCCACACGCTGGCGTTTCCCGCATGTGGATTGTTTATCCCGCTACCACATAGTGATTTACAGGTTTCCGCATGTGGGAATCTCACGTCAGTGTCGCAAGGCTGGCGCGCTAATGTCATCATACTGTCACCGCGCGACGCGCTGATGCAGCTGGGGGAGTTGGTCACCTACCTCGACGTCTACCTCCGCGTCGGCGCAGTGCCGGACGCGCCCCACGCACTCAATGGGCTGCAGGTCACGAAGACCGGAGATGTCGGGCGTCTTGCCGCGGCGGTCGATCTGTGCGAAGCGACGGTGCGCCTGGCGGGCGAGCAGCACAGCGACCTGCTGCTCGTGCATCACGGGCTGTTCTGGGGTGGGCTGAAGCCGCTCACGGGGCCCGCGTACCGACGGGTGGCCGGTCTCGTGCAGCACAACATCGCGCTCTACAGCGCGCACCTCCCCCTGGACCTGCATCCCGAGGTGGGCAACAACGCGGTGCTGGCGCGGCGGCTGGGCGTGACGGTGCGCGGCGCGTTCGGCATGGAGTACGGCGTGCCGATCGGCGTGTGGGGAGAGCTGGACGCTGCGCGCGCGGCACTGCAGCAGCAGCTCACCGTGGCGCTCGGCGCCGCGCCGCGCGTCATGGCCTTCGGCCCGGAGCGGGTGCGCCGTGTGGGGATCGTCACCGGAGGGGCGGGCTCGATGATCGGCCAGGCGAAGGCGGCGGGGCTCGACACCTACATCACCGGCGAAGGGGCGCACCATACGTTCTTCGATGCCGAAGAGCTGGGTGTGAACGTCTTCTACGCCGGGCACTACGCGACCGAGACGATCGGGATCAAAGCGCTGGCGGAACACCTGTGCGCGAAGTTCGGATTGCCCTGGACGTTCCTCGACCATCCCACCGGTCTGTGAGCGCGCGCCGCGTGCTGGCCGTGCTCGCCGTCGCGGAGCTGTTGGCGATGGCGCCGTGGTTCAGCGCGTCGGCCGTCGCACCGACGCTCTCCCGCGTGTGGCAGCTCACGCCGGCCGGCACGGCTTGGCTCACGATGTCGGTGCAGCTGGGCTTTGTCCTGGGGGCGCTCGTGTCGGCGGTCCTCACGCTGAGCGACCTCTGGTCCGCGCGGCGACTCGTCCAGGTATCGGCGCTCGCGGCGGCGCTCGCGACGTTCGGTGTTGCGAGCGCCTCGACTCCCACGGTCGGCATCGCCCTGCGTGTGGTGACGGGCGCCGCGCTCGCCGGGGTGTACCCGCCGGGGATGAAGATCGTGGCCGGCTGGTTCCGCGACGGCCGCGGCTGGGCGATCGGCATCATGGTCGGTGCGCTCACGCTCGGCTCGGCGTTGCCGCATCTACTGCGCTGGCTCGTGCCCGTGACCGCGTGGCGTCCCGTGCTCGGTTCCGCCGGAGCGCTCGCGCTGGTCGGCGCCGGCCTGATGGCGCTGGTGCCGCACGACGGCCCGTTCACGACCCCGGCTCTCAAGTTCAGCTGGAGCGCCGTCCCTCGGATTCTGCGCGAGCGCGCCGTCACGCTCGCGAACCTCGGCTACCTCGGCCACATGTGGGAGTTGTATGCGATGTGGACCTGGATCGCGGCGTTCGTCGCCGCGAGCGAGCAGGCGCGCACGGGCGCGGCGCCGCCCGCGGGCTCGATCGCGCTCGTGACGTTCGCTGTGGTGGGGAGCGGCGCCGCGGGCTGCTGGCTCGGCGGGAAGTACGCGGACCGTTGGGGCCGCACGCTCGTCACGAGCGTCGCGATGGCGCTCTCGGGCGCCTGCGCCCTCGCCGTCGGGACGGTGTTTGGGCATACGCTGGCGCTGCTGCTGCCCCTGCTGCTGGTCTGGGGCGTGTCGGTGGTCGCCGACTCGGCGCAGTTCTCGGCGTCCGTGAGTGAGCTCGCCCCTCAGGACCTGGTGGGTACGGCGCTGACCCTTCAGACCAGCCTGGGGTTCCTACTGACCTGTTTGACGATCTATCTCTTGCCGTGGGTCGCCGAGCGGATCGGCTGGCGCTGGAGCATGAGCGTGCTCGCGCTGGGGCCGGCGGAGGGGGTGTGGGCGATGCTGGCGTTGCGGCAGCGTCCGGAGGCGTCGGCGTTGGCGGGCGGGCGGCGCTAGGGAGGCTCTGCACACGTCGCGCGAAGTCGGGGGTGGGAGCTAGCACGCTGACACGCGAGGGCGCACGGCAGGCACATAAGCGTCGGTATCGCCCATGCTTCGGCGCAGATGTGCCGCCCGAGCGCCCTCGCGTGTGACGCGTGCGACGCCCCACCCCCGACTTTGCGTCACCCATGCAGAGCTTCCCTAGGGGACGACGAAGATCCCGACCTCGCCTCCGTAGTCGTCTGGCGCACGGGTGGTGCCGGCAGGCACGATCCACGCCGCGCCGTCGATGCGGACGTCGATGCGGTGTACGCCGCTTGTGAGGGGCAGTACCACTTCCCAGAGGCCGCCTCCGGCGGGGCTGAGCGCCAGCGGTCGCCAGTCGGTGAAGTCCCCCGCGACTTCGACCCGTGTGGCTTCCGCGACGTGCACCAACAGCCGCACGGGCCGGCTGCGATCCAGCTGCACCTCGAGGCGCGCGCCCGACCCCGGAGCGCCGGCGCCGTCGGCCCCGCCAGCGCGCGGGGCGGTGCGCCCGCGCGCGACCACGTGGCGCCACGCCGCCGTGTGAATACGGATCGCGGCGGTAAGGTAATGGGCGGCGATGCTGCCGCTGATCGGGTCGGTGGGATAGCGGCCACCCGACAGCACGATCGCCGTGCGCTCGCCGAGCGCCAGCGCGGCGCTGGTCTCGCCGTACATGCCCCGGCCCCCGCCGCGACTCCAGACCCGCGCACCGAGCGTCGCGTCCAGTGTGATCCGGTCCCACGCCGTGCGGGCCGACGATTCGACGTCGGTGTAGGTGGTGTCGCCGACATGGGAGAGACTCGCCGCTAGCCGCAGGGTGAGTGCCGGCAGGCGCAGCCACGCACCAGCGCCGGCCGCCACTACGCTGCGCGGCGCGGAACCGTATGATGCTCGCCCCGCGGTACCGCTGATCCAGGCGCCGCGTTCCGTTTCTACGACGTGGAGCCGTGCCTCCGCGATGGTGTGCCAGAAGCTGGCGAAGTCGACATAGCGGCTGGCGCCTGCGGCAGCGGAGAATTCGCCGCGCCACCGACCAGCGGTGGGGGTGAAGAACGAGCCGGCCACCGAGCCTTGCAGGCTACGGTGGCCGCTCTCGAAACGCAGGTACGTGCCGCGCGCGGTCAGCGTACCGCTGGGTCGTTCCCAGCGTACGCCGGGCGTCACCGATGCCGCGCCGGACGGGAGGAACCCGTCGTAGCGCACCGTGGAGATACCGACGTCGAGGGTGCCGGTCGTCTGGGCGGCTGGTGTGCGCGCCGTGAGGAGGGACCATCCTGCCGCCGACGCGGCCCAGGCCCGTCTCCACGCCGTCACAACCGCGCGGTGCTACGGTCGGCCGGGGCGCGCGCCGCGGGCGCCCGCGTTCACGTCCAGGGCGTTTGCGCCGAACACACCGGCCGCCGCGGCCGCGGTGGCCGCGGTCGGCGCCGCGCCGAGCGCGATGTCGCGCTCGACGGCGCGGCGGAAGTCGATCAGGTCCGCGTCCCGGGCGCTGGCGGCGAGCGCGAGCACTGCCGCGGCGGCGCTGTCCACGGGCACGCCGCTCGCCACGAGGTCCGTGAGGACGGCGAGCGGCACGGTGATGGTTTGGCGACGCGACCGGCGCAGCTGCGCCAGGACGGCGGGACCGGCACCCGCCCGCAGCGCCGCGGCCCCGGCCTCGAGCTCGGGGGACGTGGCGCTCGCCCCGAGCGCCGCGCGCGCGCGGCCGAGGTCCGCGGCGAGGCGCTGGACGGCGCTGACGATGAGCGTGCCTGGCGCGTCCTTGGTGGCGCCCTCGAGCGCGCGCTGCACCAGCGGCTCCGTGGGAAGGCCCGCGGCCCGGGCCGAGTCGATCGCGACCGCGACCAGAGAGCGGGCGGCGGTGTCGAGGCGCGCGAGCCGTGGATCGTTCAGATGCTGCGGCTCTTGCGCCGCCGCGGTCGCGAAGAGCACTGCGGCCAGCGCGCCGGCGGCCGCGACGGACTTGGGGGTCCGGGGCAGGGAACTCGTCATCACGAGCCGCCCACGGTCACTACCGAGCTCGGCGCCCCGAACTCGTCGTCACGCGCATGTGGCGCCGCTGGATCGGCCAGCCAGCGGGACCCGTCGACGAGGAAGGCGTAGCGATAGCGCCCTGGAGATAGGTGCAGCACGGCGGTCCAGACCGGACCGCCGCGCTGGGACGGTCGCATCGGGGTGCGTGTGGCGTCCCAGTCGTTGAAATCGCCGACGAGGGCCACCCGCACCGCGCGCGGCGCGACCACGACGAACTGAAACTCCTGGGGCGCGTTTTCCGTGGGGGGCACCGCGCGAACGCCCCTGCCGGGGAGCGCCCACACGACGGCCGCGAGCCCGGCGGCCGTCGCCAGCGCGCCGAGCGGCGAAACGGTGAATTGACGCGGCCGGGTGAGCCAGCGCCACGCGGCCACCGCGGCGCCGGACCTCCGGCCGGTGTCCACCTGTGCGATTTCCTGCATCACGCGTCCGTCGAGCGCCGGATCGATCTGCACGGGACGGCGCAGGTGGGTCACGATCCGGTCGACCAAGTCCGGCCGATCCTCAAACACGTTCCGCCTCTCGGAAAATGATCTGCAGCTGCTCGCGGGCGCGTTTCACCCGCATCTTCAACGCCGATATCCCCGCGCCGGTCAATTGCGCCATCTCCTCGTACTCCAGATCCTCGACGTGTTTGAGGAGGAACGCTTCCCGGTATTCCGGGGCGAGCTGGCCGAGCGCCCAGCGGACGGTATCGTCCCACTCGGCGCGCTCGGCCGGACCGGGGAGCGGCGCACCGCTCAGCGCCGCGTCGTCGCGCACGAACAGCCGCGCGCGACGCGCTGCCCGTCCGCCCGTCGTGCGGCACCGGTTCACAAGGATGCCGTACAGCCAGGCGCCGAATCGCTCTGGATCGTCGCAGCGCGCGAGCGAGCGATGCGCCCGGACGAACGCGTCCTGCAGCGCTTCCTCCGCGTCCTGCCGGTCCCCGAGCATGTGTACGGCGTAGCGGCCGAGGCGGTCACGGTACCGTGCGACGAGCATGGCGTACGCGCCGGTGTCGCCGGCCAAGACGCGGCGCACCAGCTCTCCGTCACTCGTCCCCACCTTGGGTATACCCACCGAGGGAGCCGTGCCGTCACTTCGGCCCGCGTCGGGCGGACGTGTGACGCGTTCGACGGGGGGCCGGGTATCTCCAGACGGAGCCGTCACTGTGCCTGCCGCGCAAAGGAGCGCTGATGACTCGTTTCGCGTTGCGCCTGCTCGCCGCTGCCCTCCTGGTCGGGGCCGGCTGCTACAAGGACGATACCACATCCCCGCAGTACGGGAAGCCACGCGCACGCGTGCTGCTCACCGATGCACCGTTCCCTTATGACTCGGTGGCGAGCGTGAACCTGTATGTGGCCAGCATCGCTGCCAGCGGCGATGTGGACACGACCGGCGGGGGGGAGTGGGTGCGGGTCGCGACGCCCGACAGAGCGTTCGACCTGCTGACCTTGCAGCGCGGCGCCACCGCGTTCCTGGGTGAAGCCGAGCTCGACGCGCGACAATACCGGGCCATCCGCATGGTCATCGACGTCGACAAGTCGTCGATCGTCTACAACAACGGCTCCGCGCCGCCGGTGCATTGGCCGTGGCCGGGGAGCGGCGCGGTGACCATGTACGCCCTGGTCGAAGAGCCGCTCGACCTGTCGACTCGGGCAGCCGCGGCGCCCGGGGGAGCCGTGATCGTGATCGACTTCGACGTCGGGAGGAGCTTTCTGTACGACTATTTCGGGACCCGAGAGTTCACCGTGCTCCCCTGGCTGCGTGCGGTCAACTCGGCGGCGACCGGAACGCTCGCGGGCACCGTGACGACCGACTCGGGAGGCCGGGCTCAGCCGGTGAAGAACGCCAACATCACGGTGTGCGGCAGCCCGGCGTGCGACCCGCCCAACGCGTACGTGGTGGCCACCGGCCGCAGTGACGACGCGGGACGCTACACAGTGGGATTCCTGCGCGCCGGCGCGTACACCGTTCGGGTCGAGCAGCCCGACTATCCCTCCCTCGGTCCCGCGATCATCCCGAACGTGCACATCACGGCGGGCGACACCACACAGCTGCCGGTGTCGCTCCCGAGCGCCGGCTCCGGGGGGGCTTACGTCCGCATCTCCGGACCCACGTCGGTCGGCGTCGGCGGCACGATCAGCCTGCGCGCTGCCGTGGGCGACGCGAGCGGCAACCCGGTTTCGAATCCCTCGGTGTCGTGGACGAGCAGCAACACCGCCATCGCGCAAGTGACCGGCGTGGGCGACACGGCGTCGGTGACCGGTCGCCAAGCCGGGTATGTCACGATCACTGCCGCGACCGGCCAGCTGTCCGACACGCTCGGCGTGCAGGTCGTGGGATCGTCCGCACCCGTGGCCTCCGTCACGGTCGTACCCGGGAGCGCCAACCTCGCGGTCGGGGACAGCGTCGGGTTCCGTGCCGAGCTGCGCGACTCGACGGGGACCCTGCTCACCGATCGAGCGGTGTCGTGGTTCGGCACCGACAGCACTGTGTTGAACGTCTATCCGTACGGTTCGCAGGCGCTGGTCCGGCCGCGGGCCTCCGGCAGCGCGTTGTTGCGCGCGACGAGCGAGGGGAAGACCGGGCAGGCGACCATCACGGTACACTAGGTCGCCGGCGGCCGGGCGGGAGCGCGGTAGCGTCGCCGCGCTGCGGGTCTTAGGTTTCGCGACCCGTGACCGCTCCGCATCACCGCCCCGGTGGCGGCTTCCGCAATCCCTGGGCGAACGCGGCGGCCCCCGCGTTCGGCGGCTTCCTCAAGTGGGTGCTGGTGCAGCGCATCACCCGGCCGCGCCCCGCCGATCCCCCGCACTCGGCATTTCACCGGCTCGAGCCAAAGTTCGCCGTTCCCCGCGCCGCGCCGGATCGGCTGCTGGTGACGTGGGTCGGGCACTCGAGCTTTCTGCTCCAGGTGGGCGGGCTCAATGTGCTCACCGATCCGATGTGGAGCAGCCGGGCGTCGCCGGTTGGGTTCGCGGGCCCGCGCCGCTGGGTGGCGCCCGGGATCGACTTCGCGACGCTGCCCCCGATCGATTTCGTGCTGCTGTCACACAACCACTACGATCATTTGGACGACCGCACGGTGCGCCGGCTCGCCGCCCGCGAGCCGCGCGCCACGTGGCTCGTGCCCCTCGGGCTCGGGCGCTTCGTTCGGGCGCGCGGCGCGCGGGACGTGTGGGAGCACGATTGGTGGCAGGAGACGCCCATCGGTCCGGCGCTCGTCGCCTGCACGCCGGCCCAGCACTTCAGCTCGCGGGGATTGCGCGATCGCGGGGCCACGCTGTGGTGCGGTTGGGCCGTGCGAACGAACCCCCACCGCGTGTTCTTCGCCGGCGACACCGGCTATCACCCCGAGTTCGGACGCATCGCCGAGCGCTACGGGCCATTCCACCTCGCGCTGCTGCCGATCGGCGGCTACGAGCCCCGTTGGTTCATGCAGCCGGTGCACATGAATCCCGAGGAGGCGGTGCGGGCGTTCCGGGACCTGGGCGGCGGGGCCCACGGAACCGTCATGATTCCGATGCATTGGGGCACCTTCAAGCTCACCGATGAGGCGATGGACGAGCCTCCCATCCGGGCCCGGGTCGCGTGGCGGGAGGCGGGGCTCGCGCCGGAGCAGTTCTGGATGCTGGCGCACGGCGAGACGCGGGCGCTATAGCGGGGCCCGGGGACTCCCCGCCCGGGCTGCCCGCGTCTAGCTTCCGCGATTCCAGACGGATCACGTTCCGGAGGAACCGTGCGTCGTGGCGCCCTCGTGGGGTTGTGCTCGCTGTGCTTCGTGGGCTGCGTCCGGCCGCCGCGGCCGTCGCTCATGGGCCCGTCGTCGCGGCCCGTGCTGCTGCCTCCCCAGCTGTTTCGCGCAGCCGTGCCCAAGAGCGACGCCGAGTGGCGGGCCGCCGGACAGGAAGCGGCGACGCTCTTGTCACAGTACATCGCCATCAACACGACGAACCCGCCGGGGAACGAGCTGAAGGCCGCGGAGTGGCTGCGGGCGGTGCTGGGGCGGGAGGGGATCGAGGCGCAAATCTTCGAACCCGGGCCCGGCAAGGCAAACCTGTTCGCGCGGGTGCCGGGAGACGGCACCGGGCGCCCGCTGATCTTTCTCAATCATATGGACGTCGTGCTCGCCAGTCCGGAGTACTGGAAGGTGGACCCGTTCGGCGGCGTGGTGCAGGACGGGTACGTCTGGGGACGTGGCGCGCTCGACATGAAGGGTGAGGCGATCGCGCAGTTGATGACGCTGATCACCCTCAAGCGTGCGGGTGTTCCGCTCAAGCGCGACATCATTTTTCTCGCCACGGCGGACGAGGAGATCGGCGCGGGCGTGGGCGCCGGCTGGTTCGTCGACAACCATCCCGAATTGATCCGGGACGCCGAGTTTCTGGTCAACGAAGGCGGCACCATCCGCGCCGACGCCAGCGGCCACATCGAGTACTACGGCATCGGCACGACCGAGAAGTCGCCCTTCTGGCTCGACGTCACGGCGAAAGGCACGTCGGGGCACGGATCGCGCCCCACGCAGGACAACCCGGTGCACCGGCTGGTGCGCGCGCTGAGCCGGATCGCCGCCTGGCAGACGCCGCTCGTGGTGACGCCCACCGTGGAGCGCTATCTCCACGACCTCGCGACGATCGAAACCGATGCGGCGCGGCGGGCCTGGCTCGCGGACGTGCGGGCGGCACTCAGGGATTCGGCCGCGGCGCGGGCGATCACGGCGGACCTCACGTACAACGCCCTGTTGCGAAACACGATCTCGATCACGGGGCTGAAGGGGAGCGACAAGACCAACGTCATCCCGCCGGTGGCGTCGGCGGCGCTCGACGTGCGCCTCCTGCCGGGGCAGAATCCGGCGGCGTTTCTCGCGGACCTGGTCCGCGTCGTCGGGGACAGCGCCGTGACGATCACGCCCCAGGGGCCGAACTGGCCCGCTACGGAGAGCCCGACGGACACCGAGCTGTTCCGGGCGATCGTGGCGGCGGCGCACGGGCGCGATCCCGACGCGCTCGTCACGACGCCGCCACTCACGGGGTTCACCGACAGCCACTATTTCCGCCGTCTCGGGATCGTGAGCTACGGCGTATCACCGTTTCCGCTCAACCAGGCCGAGTCGCGCGGCGTGCACGGGAACGACGAGCGGGTGAGCCTCGACGCGCTGACGTTCGGCGTCCACTTCATGTACGACGTCGTCTCGCGCGTCGTCGCAAGGTGATCGGGCCGCTGTTCTATCCGGGGCGTTACCCGCCCAGCCGGAAGGCGCGCGTGCCCGCATTCGAGCGTGCGGTGAAGGTGCCGATCGGCTGGGTCGTGGAGCACCTGTGCGCGCCGCTGGCGCGCTGGAATGGGCGGTTGCTGCTGACGCCCGAGGTCGGCGTCCCGATCCGCGGCCTGCCGCCGGAGCTCGACGGCTACCGCATCGCGCTCGTCACGGATCTCCACCGCGGCCCGGTGGTGCCGGCCTCCTGGCTCGCGCGCGCGGCGGACCGCGTCGCCGAGCTCGCGCCCGATCTCGTAGCGCTGGGTGGGGATTTCGTGAGCCACGTGAAGCGCGACCTCGACGGGCTCGCGTCGGTGCTCGCGCTGTTCCGCGCGCGCGACGGCGTAGTGGCCGTGCTCGGCAATCACGATCACTGGGTGGGGCCGGCGGCGGTGAGCGCCGTGCTCGAGCGCGCGAGCGTCACGCTCCTCACCAACCGCCATGTCCTCGTGCGGCGCGGAGCGGCCACCCTGGCCGTAGCCGGAGTGGACGACTTCAGTCACGGCGCGACCCGTCCCGACGAGGCACTCGCCGGTGTCGCGCCCGAGGTCCCCCGCATCCTGCTCTCGCATAACCCTGATCTCATCGAGTACCTCCCCGCCGGGCTGCGGGTGGACGTGATGCTGTCGGGGCACACGCACAATGGACAGATACACCTGCCCTGGCTGGGCCCGCTCCTGGTGCCGTCGCAGTTCGGGGGGCGATACATGCACGGCCTCAAGCGGGTGGGGGAGACGTGGCTCTACGTGTCGGCGGGCGTCGGCACGGCCGCGATCCCGATGCGATGGGGGAATCCACCTGAACTACCAGTCATCAGATTGGAGAGAGCAGAACAGACAACGACTAGACGCGCAGACGCACAGCGGTGAATAGTAGCAGTGAACAGGACTTACCTGCTCACTCGAACTGTTCACCACTGTGCGTCTGTGCGTCTAGTATGCCTGTCCTCAAACCTCACCCCTGCTTCCTGCGTCCTACTTCAGCGAGACGACGAACCTCACCGTGACGCACTCCGCCGTCTGCGGCGACACGCTGCAGAAGCAGTCGTTGGGAAGCAGCCGCTTGACGCCGAGCACTTCCGCCTCCGCGATCCCCGGTACATCCCGGTAGGTAATCTCCAGCGTCGCCCCATCGATGACGCGGTAGTGGACCGGCCGGCCGAGCAGGCGGTGGTGGGGATCGATCTTGGCGAGCCCATCCGTGAGGCGCCGCTGGATCTCGCCGATCTGCTCGCTCACGGCGCCTTCGGTGCCAGCGTCGCGGCGGCGTTGCGCCGCATCCCGCAACGGCCCGGCCGCTCGAGCGCCGTGTCGCCGTAGCGGCGGACGAACGTCTCCTCGTCGAGCTCGAGGAATGCGTGAGGGTCGGGGACCGCGAGGTCCGAGCGAGGAGCGAGGTCCGGATCGGCGGTGGCCCGGGCGAACTGCACGTTCCACGGGCACACATCCTGGCATATGTCGCAGCCGAACAGCCAATCCCCGACGAGCGACCGCTCGTCCGCCGTGAAGTCGGCGCGGTGCTCGATCGTGAGATAGGAGATACAGCGGCGCGCGTCCATCACGTGCGGGGCGACGAAGGCGGCGGTAGGGCAGGCGTCGAGGCAGCGGCGGCAGGTGCCGCACCGATCCGCCTCGAACGGGAGGTCGGGGGCGAGGTCGGCATCCGTCAACACCACCCCGATGAACGTGAATGAGCCGAGGGCGGGGTGGATCAGCATCATGTTCTTGCCGATCCACCCGAGACCCGCCCGCTGTGCGAGCTCACGCTCCGGGACCGCGCCGGCGTCGACGTACGCGCGGGTGTGGGCGCCGGGCGCGAGGGCACGAATCGCGGCCGCGAGGCGCTCCAACCGGTGGCCGAGCACTCGATGATAGTCGGCGGACTGGGCGTACTGGGCGACGCGCACAGCAGCGGAGCGCGAACTGACCCCGGACGCAAGTCCGGGGTGGGCAGACACTGGAACCTTGGGTCTTGGGCATTCCCCGGGCTCGCGCGCGGGGTCAGCCGAACCGTGGTAGTAGTTCGTGAGCGTGACGACCGCGGCCGTGGCCGCGGGCATGATACGGGCCGGCTCTTTGCGTTTCGCCGCCTGGCGGTACAGGTAGGTCATCGTGCCGGCGTAGCCCGCGGCCAGCCAGCGATCGAGCTCGGCGGCGTGGGCGTTCGGCTCGAGCGAGGCGACTCCCACCGCGTTGAAGCCCATCTCGAGCGCTCGACGCTTCAGCTCGACGGTTCTGCGCGACGCCTCTGCGTTACGCTCTTGCTCGACGCCTTTGTCTTTCATACGTGCATCGTCTCGCGTCGCCACCGAGCAAAGTTGATCACATCCTCGACCGGCGGCACGGCGTGCTCGTCACCGTACGCGGTGAGCATGCGCCAGCGTGTGTACTCGCGTGGCGGGAGCGGCAGGAACGGCGGGCGGCGGTACCAGTCGCGCGCCCGAAAGCTCCACGCCAGGCGCAGCAGGTCGAGGGCGAGTCGCGGGTTGACGGTCGCGCGCAGCGCGAGGCGCGCGAGCAGGGCCGACCAACTTCCGGAAGACGCCATGCGACGGAATCTACTTCGGGATGTGTCGGCCGTGCTGTCCTCCTGTATATTGACCGCCTATGACGCTCGCCAGCGGCCGCACGTCGGGCCACCAGGCCGTGCTGCATCGGCTCGCGCGTTACCGCGGCGAGTTCCCGATCTTTCGGGACCGCATCTACCTCAATACCTGCTCGCTCGGCGCGCTGGGCGAGCGCGCCCGCCGGAAAGTCACGGAGTTCCTCGACGGCTGGGACACGCGCGGCGCGTCGGCGTGGTACGACGTGTGGTGGGCGGCCCTGGCCGAGCTGCGGGAGCGCTACGCCCGCGTGATCGGGGCGACGGGCGAGGAGATCGCGCTGGCGCCCAGCATCTCGGTCGCGCTCTCGGCCGTCGCCGAGGCGCTCGACTACACCCGCCGTCCCAAGGTGGTGATGACGTCGCTCGACTTCCCCACGGTCGCCTATCAGTGGCTCGCCAAGCGGGCGCGCGGCGTCGAGCTGGTCGTGGTGGAGAGCCTGGATCACGTTTCGGTGCCGGTCGAGGCGATCGCCCGGGCCGTGGACGAGCGGACCGCGCTCGTGGCGACGTCGCACGTCTATTTCACGAGCGGCGCGATCCAGGACATCCGCGCGGTGGCGCACGTGGCGCACGCCCGGGGCGCCCTCTGCCTGGTCGACGCGTATCAGTCGGTCGGGCAGGTTCCGTGCGACGTGCGGGCGGCGGACGTCGATTTCCTCACCGCCGGCGGGCTCAAGTGGCTGCTGGGCGGCCCGGGAATCGTGTTTCTGTACGTGCGGGACGAGCTGGCACGGCGCCTCGAGCCGGGGATCGCCGGGTGGTTCGGTCACAAGCATCAGTTCGCGTTCGAGCCACGCTCGCTCGAGCGGCACGACGACGCCCGACGCTTCGAGCTCGGCACGCCGTCGCTCGCCGCGATCTACACGCAGCTGGGCGGCCTCGACTACATCGAGGAGATCGGCGTGCCCGCCATTCGGGACGTGACCGCGGCGCTCACCGAAGATCTGATCGCGCGCGCCCGGGCTGCGGGCTTCCGGCCCAACGTGGCCGCCCGGGCGGAAGACCGCTCGGCAATCGTGATGCTCCCCGCCGACGATCCCGCCGATCGGGTGCGGCATCTCGCCGCGGCGGGGATCATCGCCGACGCGCGACCCGGTCACGTCCGCCTCTCCCCTTTCTTCTACAACGTGCAGGACGACTATGTCGCAGCGCTCGAGCGGCTCGCCGCACCAAGCGGTCACTGAGGATGAACGACTCCTCACCCCCCTCTCGCGTGAGCGCCGTGCGTTCACGAAAACCGACTCGTGGCGGGTGCTGCGTATCATGGGGGAGTTCGTGGAAGGGTTCGACACGCTCTCGGATGTGTACAATGCGGTGACGATCTTCGGCTCGGCGCGCACCCCCGCGGACGATCCCTTCTATGAAAAGGCGGTCGAGACCGCGCGCATGCTCGCCGAGGAGGGCTTCCCGATCATCACCGGGGGCGGGCCCGGCATCATGGAGGCGGCCAACCGCGGCTGCCAGGAGGGGAACGGCTTGTCGATCGGCTGCAACATCGAGCTGCCGTTCGAGCAGGGGCTCAACCAATACGTCGAGCGAGCCATCAATTTCCGCTATTTCTTCGTGCGCAAGACGATGTTCGTGAAGTACTCGACGGCGTTCGTCGTGTTTCCCGGCGGCTTCGGCACGATGGACGAGCTGTTCGAAGCGCTGACCCTGATCCAGACCGGCAAGGTGCGCCATTTTCCGGTCATCCTGTTCGGCCGGACGTACTGGAAGGGGATGACCGACTGGCTGCGCGATCGGGTCGCCGGGGAAGGGAAGGTCGCGACCACGGACCTGGACCTGTTCCACACGACCGACACTGCGGGCGAAGCGGTCACCATCATCCGACAGGCCCGGGAGCGCCGCACTCGGGAGTTCCCGGCCATCGACCGAGACACGTGATGTCATGACCACACGCAAGGACTTCCTGCGCGGACAGCGCATCGACCCGCAGCCCATCACGGGCCGGGAGACCGTGCCGGAGCTCGTGGACAACGCCTTCCTCGCGTACAACGCCGGCCGGCTCGCCGAGGGGTGCCGGCTGTTCTCGCAGCGCATGCTCGAGGACGACGTGACGGTGGGGATGAGCCTCACCGGCGCGATGACGCCGGCGGGCCTCGGGATGTCCACGCTCATCCCGCTCGTCGAGGCCGGGTTCGTCGATTGGATCGTCTCGACCGGGGCGAACCTCTATCACGACGCGCACTTCGGCCTGGGGCTCTCGATGCACCGCGGCACGCCGTTCGCCGACGACGTGGAGCTGCGCGAGGAGGGTATCGTCCGCATCTACGACATCTTCTTCGACTACGAAGTGCTGCTCTCGACCGACGCCTATATCCGCGAAGTCTCCGCGGGTCCCGAGTTTCAGCGGTCGATGAGCACGGCCGAATATCACTACCTGCTGGGCGGCTACATTCTGCAGCGCGAGCAGGCGCTCGGCATCTCGCGCAAATCACTATTGGGCGTAGCGCACGAGTGCGGGGTCCCGATCTACACCTCGTCGCCGGGGGATTCCTCGATCGGCATGAATGTGGCGGAGCAGGCCCTGACGGGCTCGCAGCTCCGCCTGGATGTGAGCGCCGACGTCAACGAGACCTCGGCGATCGTGTTCCGCGCCAAGACGCACGGCGGCAAGAGCGGCGTGTTGATCATCGGCGGCGGCAGTCCCAAGAACTTCGTGTTACAGACCGAGCCGCAGATCCAGGAGGTGCTCGGCATCAGCGAGAAGGGACACGACTACTACCTCCAGATCACGGACGCCCGGCCGGACACCGGCGGGCTCTCCGGCGCCACTCCCGCAGAAGCAGTCAGCTGGGGCAAGGTGGACCCGGACAAGCTGCCGGACACGGTGGTCTGCTACCTCGACAACACGGTCGGTTTCCCGCTGCTCGCCGCCTACGTGCTCGCCCGGCGGAAACCGCGGCGCTTGAAGCGTCTGTATCACCAGCGGGCGGAGATGATGCGGGAGTTGACCGAGGCGTACCAGGAGGCGAAGGCGGACCGCGACGCGCGCGCGGAGGCGGCCACTGCCGAGCGCCGGCCCTAGGGACGGCGAGCGGGACGCCGACGGCGGGCACCGCGGCACCGGGGCATACGCGGCCTACGCCCTGGGCCTCCTCACGCTCATCAACCTGCTCAACTACACCGACCGCAACGTCATCTTCGCGCTGTTCGAGCACGTCAAGCGCGAGCTCGCGCTGTCCGACGTGCAGCTCGGCTGGCTCGGCTCGGCGTATGTCATCGTGCTGTCGCTGGCGGCGCTGCCGCTCGGCGTCATCGGTGACCTGCGCTCGCGCCGCGCCGTGATCGCATTCGGCGTGGGCTTGTGGAGCGCCTGCACCGCTCTCGGTGCCGCCGGCCACCGCTTCTGGCAGCTCCTGGCCTGCCGCGCCATGGTCGGAGTCGGCGAAGCCGGCTACGGGCCCGCGGCGCAGGCGTTGATCGCGGAGTTCTATCAAGGGCGACAACGGG
>WNGI01001304.1_pt2 | contig 27630 bp, 27 predicted proteins | sample 5400621 | NCBI WGS metagenome assembly WNGI01 (sample SAMN13153374, study PRJNA577476) | soil metagenome | isolation source: 20 cm soil or saprolite under Garry oak tree replicate 1 | place: USA:California | collected 2016-06-15
ACTTATCGGGCAGAACACATTTCAGGTTCGTCGCTCGCCAATTCAGATCGGACTCTTCGACGACGAAGAGTTCATGCGAATTCAGAAGCGCCCCCGCATCACAGAGGCGGATGCTCACGCTGTAATGGCAGCAATACCGAATGCTGTCGCAGTGGGGATGCAATCCGGCTGGCCGACTCCAATCGCCGACGTTATCTCCGGCAACAAGACGCTTGGCGACGTTGCAGTCTTCGGCGTCACCGCGCCGTATCAGGTCATTCAGGATTACTCATTCGCTCGCGGACGGCCACTCAGCGAGGTTGACGATCGCGAGCGACGCCCCGTCGCTGTCATCGGAGCTGACATCGCCGATCATCTGTTCGAGAATGTCGATCCTGTTGGACGCGACATCCGCATCATGGGCTCGCGCTACACAATCGTCGGCCAGATTGCGAAAAAAGGACGCGTGCTCGGCCAGTCGTTCGACGGATTCGTTCTTTTGCCACTCAGCTCATTCGAGGCGTTGTATGGGCGCCGCAAGACAACGACTGTCTCGGTGAAGATGTCGACGGCGGACGATGTCGCGCCTGGCATGGCTCTAGCCGATGGGGCGATGCGCGCCGCGCACAGACTTCGACCAGGAGAAGAGAGCGACTACAGCATCGAGACCGCGGATGCGCTCGTCGCATTCTGGAAGAGTCTCACGCGAGTTCTCTTCGCAGTAATTCCAGCGATCGTCGCGATCGGAATTGTCGTCGGCGGAATCGTCATCATGAACATCATGATGATGTCGGTGAGCGAGCGAACGCATGAGATCGGAATAAGAAAGGCGTTGGGCGCGCGCGGAAGCGACATTCGCCGCCAGTTTCTCGCCGAATCGATCGCACTCGCATTCATCGGAGGCTTGACCGGCGTTCTCGTCGGATGGGGAATGGCATCGCTGGTTGCTTTTGCCTCTCCCCTGCCCGCTCGGATCACGGCTTGGTCCGTGCTCGTTGCTCTTTCACTTGGCGCGGGGGTCGGCGTGTTGTTCGGCGTCTATCCTGCGAGCCGAGCGGCGCGGCTCGATCCGATTGCTGCACTTCGCGCAGAATAGATGATCACCGATCTCGTTCGCAATAACGTAGCGGTTGCTATCGACACGCTGCGCGCGAACAAACTTCGCTCGGGTCTGACAATTCTCGGCGTCGTCATCGGAGTGTCGACGGTGATGATGATGGCTGCAATCGTTCAGGGCATCAAAGATCAAATCGTGCGAACGATCGAGATCGCCGGACCCTCGACGTTCTACGTGATCAAGGTGTTCACGAATACGCCGGTGAATCCCGATCGTCTTCCGAAGTGGATTCGCGTTCGCCCGGATCTCCGCGAAGACGAAGCGAAGCGAATCGCCTCGCTGCCCGAAGTTCTTTACGCGGGCATGTGGGCCCAGTCACAAGCCCGCCTCGAGTACAAAGGCGCTCGCACGCAAAGCTTGATCGTAAACGGGGCTGACGATCGCTTTCAGGAAGTTCAGGGAGGCGAGCTCGCGTCGGGGCGATGGTTCACAAAAGCCGAGCTGGCCAGTGGAGCGTCGGTGATCGTGGTCGAGGAAAATGCGGCGCACAAGATATTCGGACGTGAAGATCCGCTCGACAAGCAGATTCACGTCGGCGGTCGCCCGGCGAAAGTCATCGGCGTTTATGTCAAGCCTGGAAACATCTTCGAGCCACCGGGCCAAGCTATTGGAGCGGTTGTCCCGTACCAGATGCTCGATCATCAGTTCTACATCGACAAGACGAATGCGCTTTTCATTCCAGTTAAGCCGAAGAAAAACGTCACCACGGCGCAAGCGCAGGAGGCTGTAACGATCGCATTGCGTGAGATGCGTGATCTAAGACCCGCGGACAAGAACAATTTCGACATGATCACTCAGGATCAGATTCTCGACACGTTCAACAAGATCACCGGAGTCTTTTTTCTCGTGATGATCGTTCTGTCGAGCGTAGGTCTGATGGTCGGTGGAATTGGAGTGATGGCGATCATGATGGTGTCGGTCACGAATCGCACGCGTGAGATCGGCGTGAGGAAGGCGCTCGGCGCCACGCATCGCGCGATTCTGATGCAGTTCCTCGTGGAGTCGGCGACGTTGACTGGAATCGGCGGCGCTCTCGGAATCGTCGTCGGCCTCACCGTGGGCCGGATGGTCACGACGTTTATGAATATCGAAGCAGGCGTGCCGATTGTCCTCACGATCATCGCAGTGTCTGTATCGGTGGGCATCGGAGTGGTTTTTGGAATTCTCCCGGCGCGCCGAGCGGCACGGCTCGACCCAATCGAAGCGCTGCGGTACGAATGAGCTGTCCGGCCGGACTATATTCCCGCCATGACAACAGTTGATGTTCTTGCGATTGCCGCGCACCGGGACGATGTCGAGCTCAGCTGCGGCGGTACGCTCATTCGCGCTGCTGATCTCGGACACACCACCGCCGTAATTGATCTGACTGCCGGAGAGCTCGGAACTCGAGGCTCGGCCGATTTGCGCGCGGAAGAAGCATCGCGCGCCGCAGGAATTCTCGGACTTTCTGCGCGCGAGAATCTCGGACTCCCTGATGCCGGGGTTACAAACACAACGGAAACGCGGACGCTTCTCGCGGTAGCGATTCGCCGCTTCGCGCCGGCGATCGTGATCGCTCCTGCTGTCATCGGCCGGCATCCCGACCACGCCGTCACTGCTCAGCTCGTCCGCGATGCGTGCTTCATTGCCGGCCTCAAGAAAATTGCGCCGGAGGTTCCAGTTCATCGGCCAAAGAAAATCGTTCACTGCCTCGCGTACCGCGAAGATGGGATGAAACCGACTTTCGTCGTCGACATCACCGATGCGTTCGAGAGAAAGCTCGAAGCGGTTCGATGTTACTCGTCGCAGTTCGATGACGCGATTCAGGGTGGTGAGGTTTACCCCAACGGTGAGCCGATGTACGACATCGTGCGACATCAAGCGGCGCATTACGGCTCGCTCATCCGTTGCCGCTACGGCGAGCCATTCTTTACCACAGAAACGATGCGCGTTGACGACATCGCCGCGCTGGAGGTCGCGACGTTCTGAGCGAGGACCTCACATATTCATCGTACCTGGCACTCGATGAGCTGCTCTCCCTGCAGCGACTGAGATCCACGCCGGAACATCCGGATGAGCTGCTGTTCATCATCGTGCACCAGGCAAGCGAGCTCTGGTTCAAGCTCATTCTTCACGAGCTCGGCGCACTGGTAGCGCGGCTCGAGGAAAGCGACACGCTCGGAGCTGTTGGCTCCGTAAAGCGAGTCAACGCTTTGGTGCGAATTGTCACCGCTCAGCTCAACGCGCTCGAGACTCTACCGCCGCAAAGGTTCGCGCAATTCCGTGGATACCTCGGCACATCGAGCGGTTCTCAAAGCCAGCAATTCAGAGCGATCGAGGCAATGTCGGGATTACGCGATGAGCATTTTCTCCAGGTGCTCTCGGAGCACGGGGAAATTCCTGTGATCGTAAAGGAAGCGCTCGAGCGTCCGCCGCTTCAGGATCTTTTCAACTCACTCCTCAAGACTCACGGTGTCACGGTCGAGGAGATTTATCGAGACGAACATCAGCGTCCCCTTCAGATGCTCGCCGAGGGATTGCTCGAGTACGAGCAGGGATTCGCGATGTGGAGATTCCTTCATGTGCAGCTCGTTGAGAGAATCATCGGACCGGGTACTGGCGGCACGGGAGGAACTCTGGGGTCGCGGTACCTGCAAAAAACGGTCAGCCAGAGATTTTTTCCCGATCTTTGGGCGGTCCGAAGCAAATTCTTTGGAGGAGACGTAACTGATGTCGCGGAGGCACGAAGACACGGAGGAAGCCGCTAGGTGATCGCCTGGCGGCTTCCTCCGTGTCTTCGCGCCTCCGCGACATCAGTTACGCCTTTCTCTTGTCTCGCCCTCACGCTTAACTTGTGAGACGATGACTCAAAATCTCGTCTATCTCGACCACGCTGCGACCACTCCCGTGCGAGATGAGGTCTTCGAAGCGATGCGGCCTTTCTTCGGCACGCGCTTCGGAAACCCGTCGAGCACGCACCGTTGGGGACGCGAAGCGCGCGCTGCGCTGGACGAAGCGCGCGAGCGTGTCGCGCGCTGCCTGGGCGCTCGGAGTGACGAGCTTTGCTTCACGTCCGGCGGGACCGAGGCGGACAATCTCGCAATCCTTGGCGCATGGCGGGCAATGCGCGAGAAGGGACGACGCGCAGTTGTGTCGAGTCCCATCGAGCACAAAGCGGTGCTTGGCGCGATTCATCAGGCCGGGCACGAAGGCGCTGAGGAGCGCTTGTTGGAGGTCGATTGTGACGGCTGCGTGTCGATCGATTCTTTCGATGCATTGCTCGACGACAGCGTCGCGGTGTGTTCAGTGATGTGGGTCAACAATGAGATCGGAACGATTCAGCCGGTGCCGGCTTTCGCTGAGCACGCGCGTGTGCGAGGGGTGTTGATGCACACCGACGCGGTGCAAGCTTTTGGAAAAGTCGAGATCGATGCAAGCAAGCAGCAGTTCGATCTCCTTTCGATTTCCGGTCACAAGATCGGCGCTCCGAAGGGAATCGGCGCGCTGTTCATTCGACGAGGCACTCCGTTGGAGCCGCTGCTGCACGGTGGGACACAGGATCGTGGACGCAGACCGGGAACAGAAAACGTTGCGAGCATAATCGGATTTGCCCGCGCCGCCGAGCTCATAGTCGAAGAGCGAGAGCAGGAGTGTAGACGCATAGCAGCACTTCGCGACAAGCTCGAGGCGGCGATCATCGAGCGCGTCCCGGACGCAGTCGTTCATGGACGCAACACAACTCGCGCGCCGCACGTCCTCAACATTTCAGTTCCGGGAACCGACAGCGAGTCGTTGTTGATGGCGCTCGATCTCAGGGGAATCGCGTGCTCGGGCGGATCCGCCTGTCAGAGCGGAAGCATCAGTCCGTCGCATGTTCTTGTCGCGATGGGCGTTTCGCCCGAGCTTGCGGGCGCCGCGATCAGGATGAGTCTGGGTTCGCTGACGACCGACGAGAGCGTGAGCCGAGTAGCCGAGGTTTTTCCGGCGCTCGTGCAAAAGGCCCGACAGCTCAGCGCCGCGAGCTGATCAAATGAAGGAGCGCGTTTTAGTTGCGATGTCCGGCGGAGTCGATTCGTCAGTCGCGGCAGCCCTTCTGGTCAATGCGGGCTACGACGTAGTCGGCGCGACGATGAAGCTGTTCTGCGAGGGCGATGAAGTTCCCGATCGTCCCTGCTGCTCGCTCGACTCGGTGAATGATGCGCGCAGAGTGTGCGAGCACCTGGGCATTCCGCATTATGTGCTCAATCTCGAGACTCGATTTCGTCACGACGTTGTCGACAATTTCGCGCAGGAATATGCGCGAGGCCGAACGCCCATTCCGTGCGTGCGCTGCAACACGTTCACGAAGTTTCGCGATTTGCTGCACAAGGCCGATGCGATCGATGCACAGTGGCTGGCGACCGGGCACTACGCGACGGTGAGAAACGGCGTCCTTCATCGAGGCAAGGACGACAACAAGGATCAGACATATTTTCTCTGGGGGATCGATCGGTCGGTTCTCGCGCGAATGATTCTGCCTGTCGGGACTTCAACGAAGGCGGAAATCCGGGCCGCGGCACGACAGCTCGGATTGGCTGTCGTTGCAGACAAGCAGGAGAGTCAGGAAATCTGCTTCGTTCCGGACGGTAATTATGTCCGCATCCTCGAGAGACGGTTGGGTCTCGAGGCGCCTGCGCTCAGTCCAGGTCCGATCATGACATCAGACGGAACGATCGTCGGGACGCACGACGGCTTCGCGCGCTACACGATTGGCCAGCGACGTGGTTTACCTGGCGGATACGGACGACCGATGTATGTCGTAGCAATTCGTCCGGGAGAGCGAGCTGTCATAATCGGGCCGCGCGAAGAGTTGCTCGGCCGAGGAATTATTGCGCGCGAAGTGAACTGGCTCGTCGATCGGCCGAAGGTCGGCGCACACATTTCAGTGAGAATTCGACATCGATCGCCGTTGGCGCGCGGCGAGATTGTCAGAATCGATGACGACGAAATCGAGATCGCACTCGACGAGCCGGTGTCGGCAATCGCACCGGGCCAGTCGTTGGTTCTCTACGACGGCGAGCGAGTCCTCGGCGGTGGGATTATCGAATCTTCCGGAAAGGGACGAGAGACTCTCCCAATTCTCGCTGCGTAGCTGGTAGCCGGTAGCCGGTAGCTGTCTTACTTCCCTCTCCAGACAAGAAATGGATTTAGTGGAGTTCCTTTCCACCAATCCTTCATGTTGTCCGACCGCGCGATCGCGAAGTGCAGATGCGGCGCAGCGGGATTCGCGTTCCCTGTAAATCCGACGTAGCCGAGTAGCTCCCCTTTTTTCACGGGCAAACCGGCCGCAAGTCCGGGACGATATCGATCGAGATGCGCGTACAGCATGATGTATCGCTGCGACGTATCGGCAACATAAATCGAAAGCCCGCCCGCAACGCTGTTGTGAAGCTTGAGCACCTGGCCCGCATCCACGGAAAGCACCGGTGTTCCTCGCGGAGACATCGGCAGTGACGCCCTGCACCGGAATCAAGAGGTTGTGTGAGCGCAGCGTAACGAGATCCGCACCGGTCACCGTCGGAAATGATGAACCGCCGGTGTTCGTGAGCGGTGCGGCGCCAGGAGCTGCCGGCGAAGTCGGCGCCAATTCGGATCCCGTCGGCGCGGCGTTATACGAATTCACATCGGAGGGAATGAAGCTGATCGTGTCCGATCCGGTTCCGAGAGGGTGAACCTTGGCTGTATCGATCACGGTGGAAGTGTCACCGCGACGACTGAGCGTGATATTATTCGCCGACGAGTCCGGCTTGATGGTGTAGATCAAGCCAAGAGCAACCGCGCCGAAAAAAGTGGCGACGATGCCGCGATCGTACTCGTTAATACTTCAGTCCGCCCGCTTCCGCGAACTCGCGCATCATGCGCTGCTGTTCCTCGGAGAGCTTTTCCGGCGTCTCGATTCGCACCTCGACAATCAAGTCGCCGCGCTTGTCGCCCTTCTGAATTCCCTGCCCTCTCACGCGAAATCTTTTTCCTGACGGAGTGCCGGGCGGAATTCGTATCAGAACTTTTTTTCCATCGAGCGTCTTCACGCTCACCTTCGATCCGAGTGTGGCCTGCGCGATGTTGATCGGAAGCACCGCGATTACATCGAGGCCTACGCGTTGATAGAACTTGTCGGGAAGAACGTTGAACGTGATGAGAAGATCACCAGGCGGGCCGTTGCCGGATCCTTTTCCGCCTTGTCCCTTGAGTCTGATCTTCGATCCTGTATCGACGCCTGGTGGAACCGTGATCACGACTTTCTTGCGAGTACGAACCTCGCCCGCACCGTTGCAGGTCGGACACGGCTGCGACGGCACCTGACCTCTGCCGAGACAAACCGGGCACGGGCGATTGACCGCGAAGCCGCCCTGACCAAACGATACGACACCTCTGCCGTTGCATTCGGGACAGATTTTCATCGTCGCGCCGGGTGCACCGCCTGTCCCGTGACAGGTCGGACATTCCTCATTTACCTCGAGATCAACGGAGACTTTGCCGCCGCGCGCCGCCGTGCGGAAAGGAATGTCGAGCAGGGTCTCGACGTTTTGTCCGCGTTGAGGTCCCGATGGCCGGCCGCCTCCACGCGCATTACCGAAGATCGAGCCGAACAAATCGCCAAGTCCGCCGAGCCCACCAATGTCGAAGTCCTGGAAATTGATCGACCCGCCGGCCCCCGGACCCTGTCCCGCGCGTGACGATCTCGCCGAGCCGGTGCCATCGCCAAAACCAAATCCGCCGAATGCGCCAAGCCGGCGCATCTCGTCGTATTGCTTTCGTTTTTCCTTATCACCGAGCACCGTGTTCGCTTCGGAGATTTCCTTGAAACGCTCGGCCGATTTCGTGTCGCTGGCGTTGGCGTCTGGATGGAATTTCTTCGCGAGCTTGCGGTACGCTTTTTTTATTTCGTCCTGAGTCGCGGTTGAAGGAACTCCCAGAACGGCGTAAAAATCCTTGGTTTGCGCCATGAGCTTGTGGCTCTAGTCTGCGAGCGCGTACTGCCTGACGACCACGCGCGCTGGCCGCAGTAGCTGTCCCCTGAAAGTGTACCCGAGCTGGTAAACGCGACCGATTGTGCCGTCCTGCTCGGGCGATTCTGCCGGCTCGGTGCCGACCGCTTCGTGTTTTGCCGGATCGAACAGCTCATTGATAGGATTCACCACTTCGAGACCGGCGGAGCGCATCGTTTTCTCGAGCTTGCGCTCGACCATTGCAACACCCTCGACCAATGTCACCGAATCGGTCACTTCCGGATCGACGTGGGCGAAGCGCGCGATGTCATCCATCGGCTCGAGCAGCTCCTTCACCAGCTCCGCTTTGCCGCGCGCCTCAGCTTCGAGTCGCTCGCGCATCATTCGCTTGCGATAATTGTCGAATTCCGCAGCCAATCGGAGCATTTTGTCGCGCTCAGCTGTCAGATCGCGTTGAAGCTCCGAGATACGATTCTCGACGACCTGCATCTCGAGCTCGTCCGAATCAGTCGGAGCAGTTCCCGGCACACCTGCGGCAGGTGCATCGCTCGGATCGGGACTCTGATCCTCGGTTGCGACGCCGTCGTCAACGTCATCCTGAACGGGCCCATCGCCCATGCGAAACTTGCTTCGTCTCATGACCATAGAATCTAACCCGTTTGCAATTGTCGTCGCACAAAATCGAGAGCCGCTTGCACCGATCGTTGTCGGATTTCCGCGCGGTCGCCGATCAATCGAAGTCCACGCGCTCCATTGACCCTTCCGTCGAGCGCAATCCACACAGTTCCAACCGGTTTTTCCGGCGTGCCGCCTCCCGGCCCGGCAATCCCAGTGATCGAAATTCCAATATCCGCAGACAATCGGCGTCGCACGCCCCGCGCCATCGCTATTGCGACCGGCTCGCTGACCGCACCGTGAGTTGAGATCTCAGCTTGATCGACGCCAAGAAGATCGACCTTCGTTGAGTTATCGTATACGAGCATTCCACCGAGGAATACGTCGCTCGAGCCTGGAATCGCCGTAATTCTCGCGCCGAGGAGCCCACCGGTGCAGCTCTCAGCCACCGCGATGCGAATTCCCTCCGCACGACACAGCTCGAGAACGACAGCGGCAAGGTCGGTCGTGCCTTCGCTGTAAACGTGTTGCCCGATTATCGAGCGGAGTTTTCCAACCGCAGCTTCCAACCGCGGAATTGCTTGCGATTGCGGAACACCGCGACTCGTCAGCCGAACGTCCACGCCTTCTACAGACGGAAGAAAAGCGGGTGACAGTCCTTCGACTGACCTCCCGAGTTCTCCCAACATGTCGGCCAGCGCGGACTCCGCGATTCCTGTAGTGCGCAACGTCCATGACATTACAACGTTGTCGCTCGCGGCCGTGTTTCCATCTCCGCGCATTCGAGCCAATAATCTCGGAATCAGCTCTTCTGACAGCATCGAGCGCATCTCGCGCGGCACCCCGGGCAACATCGCGACCCATCGCCCGCGATTATCCTCGATCAAGATTCCCGGCGCGCTTCCATGCGGGTTCGGAATAATCGTCGCGCCTTCGGGAATCATCGCTTGAGAAAAATTCGATTCGGGTATCGGACCGCGACGCCCCATCCGCGCCCAGCGTTCTTCGAGCGACCGAACGACAGCTTCGTCGCGATACATTCGACGGCCGAAGATCGCGGCGATCGCAGGTTTCGTCATGTCATCACTCGTCGGTCCGAGACCTCCAGTTGTGATGACACCATCGCTTCGCTCGAGCGCTTCGCGAACCGCGGAGCCGATCTCCTCCGCGGAATCTCCTGTAGTTGTCCGCCGGGTAATCTCTACGCCGATCGCCGCGAGCTCGCGCGCAAGGTGCGCCGCGTTTGTGTCGATGGTAAATCCGAGCAACAGCTCGTCGCCGATGGTGACGACTTCGATCTTCAAGGAACCTCAGCCGGTTATCACGTGGCCATAACGCGCGATATAAAGAACGAGCGAATAAATCGTCAGGATGACAGCAGCAATCATCGATACAACCCCGGCGAGTCCATTGAACCAGGCCCAGCTATTCCACAGAGTGCTGTCGGCCCCGACTGATTGCGCATAAGTCGCCGCAAAGAACCAGAAGTACGCGGCGCCCACCCACACCGATTGAAACCCGGTCTTCCACTTTGCGGGACCGATGGCCGAAATCACGACTCCTTTTCGCGCGGCAATGTGTCGGAACGCGGTCATGAAGAGCTCGCGTCCAATCACGATCGCAACAATCCACCACGGAAGAGCGACCTCTCCCCACGGCGTGCGAAATGGAAATGCGTGCGCCGAGCCGAGCGACATTCGACTCGGCGCGAAAGGATCGTTGTTCGGCGCCATGAGGATGTACATCGGAATCAGCGTCGCGAAGAGCAACAGCTTATCGGCTAACGGATCGAGCAGCCGCCCGAGATCAGTGACGAGGCCGCGCGTCCGCGCGAGCATTCCGTCGAAGTAATCCGACAGCGCTGCAATCACGTAAACGACGAACGCCACCAATCGAGCAACCGTCGAAGTCATGAAGGGGAGCGCCGCGATGAGGGGCGCTATCATGATTCTGCTGACGGTGATCGCGTTTGGGAGATTCACCGCGAGCGTGCTGTCAGGCGAGCGCCTTCAACACCAGCTTGCTAACGGCTTTGAGCGTGTCGAATACGCCCTCGCCGGCGATTGCAACCGCCTCGAAATAAGGCGCCCGCTCTACCCACTCACCAGTCGGCAGCTGGCTCACGAGGTTTTGTCCCGCGTGGTATGGATCAGGAGTGAGGCGCGCTTTCGCAGCATCCGCAGGCTCCCATCCGGGATTCAGCGCAGCCTGCAGCTCATCCACGGGCGCTGCATTTGGTAGGTCGCGTTTGTTGTACTGAACGATAAAGGGCAGCTGCGTGATGTCGTACCCGTACTCGGCCATGTTGTCGTAGAGATTCTGCATCGACTCGAGGTTCGCTTCCATTCGCTCGAGCTGCGAGTCCGCAACGAATACGAGTCCGTCGACGTTCTTGAGAATCAGCTTTCGGCTTGCGTTGTAATAGACCTGGCCGGGAACCGTATAAAGATGAAAGCGCGTGTTGAATCCGCGAATCGTGCCGAGGTCCACGGGTAGAAAATCAAAGAAAAGCGTTCGCTCGGTTTCGGTCGCAAGCGAAATCAGCTTCCCCCTCGTTTCCGGCTTCACCTTGCCGTAGATGTGCTCGAGGTTCGTCGTCTTACCGCCGAGGCCGGGCCCGTAATAGACAATTTTGCAATTGATCTCGCGCGCTGCGTAGTTGATCATCGACATGGCTGCTCTCTCCTTACCAGTTGAACAGCTCGTCGATCTCGTCGCCGGCGCCGGCGAGGATGTTCGGCTGCATGGTCCCGCCTGCTCGCGCACGCGCAAACGCGCGATCGAGATGACCGGTCAATTCCTCAACCGCCGGCTTCATCTTCAAACGGACGAGTCCGATCGGTGTGCGATTGTCGAACAGCACGACGAGTATGAGTCGCCTCGCAATGTCGGCCACGTACATCGATTCGCGTTCTCCCTGATGAAAGAGTGTCGTGAAATCTGTTTCGCCAATGAGCCTTGCCAGTTGATCGTTCGCGCTGAAGTCCGCGGCGGTGAGCGTCGCGAACGTCATCGGATCGAAGTTGAGCGTTTCGCCAACCGTCGTGACGAGCTGTCCCGAACGATCGACGAGCAGCGCCGAGCGCGCGCCGGTCTCGGCAAGAAAGCGCGAGATCGTTCGCGTGATAGCGTTGAGATCATCCTCTTCGAACGACCAGCTGCTGGCTGCAGGCTGCATCAGGTTTCTTATGGGAGCTTTTTTTCTAATCGGCGCATGATGTTCACGCCTCGGCGTCGCAATATTGGACTGCGCTCCCACGCGACGTATTCGCGAAGGAGCCGTGCTGTATTGACTGTCGGACGGCCACGAAGATAACTGAGACGCCGATACTGCCGTTGAAGACGTGACCAGGCCACTACACCGCATGCTGCACCAGCCATAAACCCTACGGCCGCGAGCTGTTTCGCTCGCGCGCTAGTCACATCGCCCGCCGTGCAGATAGCGCTTGCGCAATCGTCACTCCGTCAGCGTACTCGAGGTCACCACCCACCGGGAGACCACGCGCAATACGCGTCACGGTGAGCTGATAGGGCAGCAGCTTGCGCTGAACGTACAACGCTGTGGCTTCACCCTCAATGCTCGGATTGGTCGCAAGGATTACTTCGCGGACCTGCCCTCCCGAGACTCGGCTTTCGAGCTGCGGAATTGTAAGATCGTCGGGGCCCACGCCATCCAGTGGCGACAGTCTTCCACCGAGCACATGGTATAAGCCACGAAACTCACCGGCTCGTTCGATGGCACCGATGTCGGCCGCTTCCTCGACCGCACAGATGAGCGTAGGATCACGTCGCGCATCGCGACAAATCGCACACATCTCCTCTTCCGTGAGATTGAAGCACTGCGAGCACGGCCGAACTTTTTCGGTGAGAGTCGACAGCGCTTCGGCGAGGCGACGGCTCTGCTCCGGTGGCTGACGGAGCAGATGGTATGTGAGACGAAGCGCGGTTTTTCTTCCGATGCCGGGAAGCTTCGCGAGCTCCCCGACGAGATTGTCGATCGCCGACACTCTAGAACGGCAACTTGAATGGGAGGTTCATCCCCCCAGTAAGCTTCGACATCTCGCTCTTCGCCAGGTCTGCAGCCTTCTGCTGCGCATCACGAACGGCGACGAGAACAAGATCTTCGAGCATCTCGACATCGGCTGCCGTCACAATTGACGGATCTATTCTCAGGCGTGTGATCTGACCCTTTCCGTCTGCCTCGACAGTGACCATGCCGCCGCCCGAGTTGGCGGTTACCGTCATCGCTCCGAGTGCATCCTGAATTTTTTCGAGACGACCCTGCATCTCCTGCGCTTGCTCGAGGATCTTGTTGAAGTCCGGCATTCTTGTCGTGTTAAATGTTGATGTCAGTCGAGGAGCTCGAGATCCAGCTCATCGATTGCCGCGGCGAGGACGGGATCTTTTGCTCTCATCGACGCCAATCGCTCGGCGCGAACTGCTTCAGTGGTGAGACGCGGGCCTCCCGCATCCTTCGCAGTCTGCTCGTATCCGAGCTTCCAATCCGGCGCGGCCTCCTGGATACCCATCGCGGCTGAAGAAGCTGCCGGTTCCTGCTGGATCTCCTGCGATTTTTGTTCGGGCCGCTGAGGCAGCGCCGGCATGCGCGCATCAGCCACTGGAGCGCTTCGTCGAGTTTCCCGCTCAACCGGACGCGGTCTCGTTGGAGCTGCCGAGGCTTTTGTCGCTTCGCGGCCACCGCCTCCACCAGCCTCACCGGATCCGGAAAGCCCCCGAAGCATATCTTCAATCGATACCGCACGATCGAACAATGCGAATCGAACGAGGAGCATCTCTACCAGTAGCTGTTGCTGCGAGCTCTTTCTGAATTGTGGCTCGAGCTCGGCCAGCGTCGACAACATTCGCAGGATGTCGCCCGACGTGTACTGATCGCGATGTGATTCGAGAGCCTTACGCGCTTCAGCAGAAAGTCCCTCGGTGGTCCCACCGAGCAGCAGCGCGAGCTGTGCTCGCAGAATATCCGCTAGGCCCGAAAGGAAAACGCCGAAGTCAACACCTGCATCAGCCAGTTTGCGCACAAAATCGAACGCTTCGCCCGCGCGGCGACCAGCGATCATGTCGAGGACGCGAAGGTATTCGTCCTCGGCGACCAAACCCAATGCCATGCGTACGCGATCCGCAGTGACACTGCCCTCGTCGAGCGACACGACCTGATCGGTGAGGCTCAATGCATCGCGCATGGAGCCGTCGGCGGCGCGAGCAATCATCGAGAGAGCTTCGCGACTCGCCTCGATTTTTTCCTCTTTGAGCACGGTCTCGAGCCGAGCAATGATTTCTGTCGTGCCGATGCGCTTGAGGTCAAACCGTTGCAGCCTGCTCAACACCGGCGCTGCGGCCTGTGCGATTTTTTGCGGCTCTGTAGTGGCGAAGACGAAGACGACACGCGGCGGCGGCTCCTCGAGAATCTTGAGCAGCGCATTCCACGCCTCACGCGTGAGCATGTGCGCTTCGTCGACGATGTAAACTTTGTAGCGATCATCGCCAGAGGGCGCATACATGGCGCGCTCTCTCAAGTCACGGGCGTCATCGACTCCACGATTCGAGGCTGCGTCGATCTCCACGACGTCGAGGCTGGAGCTTCCGCTCCAGATGCGCTGACACGAGCCGCACGCACCGCACGGCTCACCACCGGGCTGCTTGTTCTCACAATTGAGCGCCATCGCAAGAACGCGCGCGAGCGTCGTCTTGCCGACGCCGCGTGGTCCACACAGGAGATAGCCGTGGGCTACACGTCCTCTCTCGATTGCTCCGCGAAGCGTGTTGGATACGTGCGATTGCACGGCCACGCCGGCGAAAGTTTTTGGGCGGTATTTACGGGCGAGTGCGAGCGACATTGAGGAGGGAAGATACCCCAGGCCTGACGGAGCAACGTTAGACACCGCATGCCGCTGCTACCTTCGGGGTCCTGACGGAGTTAGCGGGCTTACGCCCTCCGGGACCTGGGGCAAAGTGAAATATAAACTAAAAAAAAGCCCGCCACCGTGTTGCCAGTGACGGGCTTGCGGCCAGCCGTTGATGTTACCGCTTGACCTTGACTGTCGGGGTCTTGATGCCGACGGTGTCTTTCTTCACTTCGACCTTCGGTACCGCGACGTTCGTCGTCTCTGTTCCGACTTCGACTTTAGGAACGTTCACGGTATCCGTGACTGTTCCGACGACGGGCTTCTCGACTTCGAGATCGCCACTTTCCGTCTTCTTGCACGCTGTCATCGATACGGCGAGCAGAGCTGCCGCAACCAGTAGCTTACCCACGAGAAGCCTCCCAGAAATGTTGGAATCCATCCGGCGAGTTACATTGGCAACCTTCGTTCCAGTTTTCGGAGATGGTCAAGCTCGTTAGAGCTTTAATCAAGGCTTAATCCAAAGAAACCACTTCGGACTGCGGACTAATTGCGGACTACGGACTGACTGCGGACTTCGGACTCAACGACGGGATTTATTTGTAGTCCGTAGTTGTCCGCAGTCCGCAGTAGGTCCGCAGTCCGCAGCTAGTCCGTAGTCCGAACTGCAGTCAACTAGTCCTCGAATGCTTCCCTCTGCAGCTTCTTCACCCTCCTCAATTCATGAACCTGGGCAACCTCTCCACCGAGTATGAATATCATCGCCGCATAGTACACCCAGACGACGATGATCACGACCGCAGCGACAGTTCCCTTGTAGAACGAACCCGGATTGAACGACTGCACGTACGCCCCAAATAGCCGCTTTGCCAACTCGAACATGAAGCTCGTGAACAACGCCGCGATAAGCGCCGTCTGCCAGCGAATGTGCCGGTTCGGCAAAAACTTGTAGAGGGAATAGAACATCATGGTGATGAACACGAACGCGATCGCCTGACCAATGTTGTACTCCAGCGTTCCCATTACGTCCTTTCTCAATCCAAGCTCACCAAGAACGAGCAGGCCGCGCGTAGTCGCCAGTGCGAGGTATGCGCTCAAACCGGTATACAGAATCAGAAGCAGCGTCGATACGATCGTAATCTGAACGTCGAAAATCTTTCCGGCGATGATGCCGCGATCGGTATCGATGTCGAAGATCGCGGCGAGCACGCTTCTCAACGATCCAAATAGTCTAGTGGAAAACCAGATAAAGCCGATGACGCCGTAAATGCCGATTGCCTGCCTCGATTTAATGACCGGCAGAAGTATCGATCCGATGGGCGACGGCTGATTCGCTGGATGGGGTGGGAGGAAGCGATCGATGATCGAATTGATCTCCGCTCCCGAAACGTCGGCGGACTGGTTCAGCAAATAGGCCAGTCCGGTCGCGAGGAGAAGAAAAAATGGGACGGCGGCGAGGAGGAGGTTGAAGGCGATGCCTCCCGCCAGAAAAAAAATGTTGTCCTCTCCGCTATTGTCCCAGACGCGCTTTGCGTAATCGCGCAGCGTCCAGCCGATCCGGGTGAGGAACGGCCTTTCTGCCACTAGCTCTCTTTATATGCTGCCTTCGTCTCCGCGATGCGCTGCTCGAGCTCCACTCGCGCCTGCTGAGCGGCGGCGCGTCCCGCATCGACGGCGTTCGATACCTGGCGGCGCTTGAGCTCCACTGCGTCCCGCGCGGCATCGATGCGACTTTCGACCGCATCCTTCGCCTGCCCGAGTGTGTTGCCTACCGACTCCGTGAGCTCGGACACGATATCCTGCGCCTGATCGCCAACTTCGCGAGCGCGGCGTTGAAGATCGCGACGCGTTTCGGCTCCGCTGCGCGGCGCGAACAACAGCGCTAATCCGGCGCCCACCGCTAAGCCAATGATGAAGGAGCCGACACCCGCAGGCTTCTGCTCGATTACAACGTACGGTTCGTCTTCGTCCCAATCATAGTCCGACATTAGCTCCCTCCGAGCACTTAGCGCTTCTTTCCCTTGGTCTTTGCGGCTCCGCTGCGCGGGCGCGATCCATCGTCCGTCGCAGGCTCCGCGACGTGCATTCCACCATTTGTCTTGATCAGCGACGCCAGCTCGGCGCGCACATCATCGACTGAGATTCCAACAATCTTCGCCGTTCGCGCTGCGTCACCGCTTGTCGACGCAAAGGTGCGGAGCACCAGCTGCCGCTTCGTGTCTGCGAGCGACGCACCTTCAGGCACTGTCATCGGCGGTGATGTTTCTCCCGCCATACGAATGTGTCGCGGCATGATGTCGGCCGCTGTGATCTTGTCCGAGCGCGTCATGATCACTGCGCGCTCGACCGCATTCTTCAGCTCACGCACGTTGCCAGGCCAGTTGTGCGACAGAATGAACTCCCACGCGCGTTCATCGAATGCCGTCAGTTTTTTCCCGTTCTGCTGCGCGAAGCGAGCAAGAAATTCATTCGCGAGAAGCTTGATGTCGCCCGCGCGGTCGCGCAGGGGCGGCAGGAATATTTCGACAACCGCAAGACGATAATACAGGTCCTCGCGAAGCTCATTCTCCGCCAACGCTTTTTGCAAATCGCGATTGGTCGCCGCGACAACGCGAATATCTACGGTGATTTCTTTTTTTCCACCGAGTCTGCGAATAACCCGGGTCTCGATCGATCGCAGGAGCTTGACCTGAATATCACTCGGCATCTCGGCAACTTCGTCGAGGAAAATCGTGCCGCCGTCCGCCATCTCGAACGCCCCCGCCTTCTCGTTGGTCGACCCGGTGAACGCTCCCTTCTCGTGACCGAAGAGCTCGTTTTCCAGAATGTCCTTCGGAAGCGCGGCGCAGTTGAGGGCGAAGAACGGACCTTTTGCGCGATCACTCTTCGTGTGAAGCGCCCGCGCAACGAGCTCCTTTCCAGTTCCGGATTCTCCGAGAATCAAAACGCTCGCGCTTGACGGAGCGACAGCATCGATCACTTGATAAACGCCGCGCATCTCTTCGGACTGTCCTGTCAATTCGCCGTAATGCGTGAGTCCCTCCAGCTTAGATGAGAGCTCGCGATTTCTTTGCTGGACATTGAATTTTTCTAGTGCCTTCGGAATCAGCGCCTTGAGGCGATTGAGCTTTTCGGCGTTGAGCGGCTTCTCGATGTAATCGTAGGCGCCTTCGCGCATTGCCTGCACAGCCGAGTCGACCGTGCCCTGCCCGGTCACGATGATACATTCGGTGGGAATTCCCAGTCGCTGCAGCTCCTTCAGCAGCGCCAGACCGTCGAGCTTCGGCATCATCAAGTCCGCTAGCACAACACCAAAGCTGTCGGCGCCCAAATGATCGAGCGCCTTCTTTCCATCCTGAGCGACAACTACATCGTATCCTTCGTCGCTGAGTACGGCGCTCAGGCCTTTCGTAATGGAAAGCTCATCGTCAGCGATGAGAATCTTCGGCTGATTCATTGGTTTTCTGGAGATGCTTAGCTGCTTGTCTTTGGGAAGCTTAATATAACCGCCCCGCCATCGTTTTCGGCGCCAAATCCTGCTCGAGCGCCGAGCGCTACCAGCTTCGGCAGAAGTCGCTCTGCCATGGCTTTGTCGACTTCGAACCTGATTGTCGACGCGTCGGCGCCCGGTGCGCAGTGAAGCCGGCCCGATTCGTCGACCGATGCGGCCATAAGAGAAAGAAGCGCACCGACGCCCTCGCTCAACTTCGCTGAAGCCTCAGCCTGAGACGCAGCTTGCTCGGCAAATGACAACACTTCGTCTTTTTCTGACGTTGCGGACGCCGCAGCGCGGGCGAGCCGGCTGCGCACAACCTCCACGTTCACCACCAACCCGTTCAATGCGTTCCGCGTCTCGTGAACCGAGCCTCGAACTATATCTCTCAATCCGGCGAGCCAGTCGGATCGACTGTCAGCGCCGGAGTCAGTCACTCAGATCGGTATCGTCAGGCGCGGCCGGCACAACCGCGAGATCCTCGTGCGGTTGCGGGCGATGTTGAACTTGCGGCTTGATGAAGCGTCCAACCACACTCTTGGTGTCACCCACCGCGAGCTGCGTGAAAAGAAATTCAAACTTCCGATCATACGCATCGGTGAGCGAGCGTTTGACGTCAGGGGGCAAATCCCAAATGCGCCGCTTGAACGGTCCGAGCGCCTTCTTTCTCGTCTTGTAAAAAAACTGTTCGTCTGAGTCAGTCGGCTTGCGCTCGTCCTTCGCGTTTTCGCGCAGCCACTCGTAGATCTCGTCGCGAAGCGACTGCGGCAGATGATCGAACAGCATCGTCTGAAAGTTCGTCGCGAGGTGTATCTCGCAGGTTTCGGTCTGCGGAAACTTGTCAAACGCGCCATCCGGCAACGTCGATGCACCGTGCTGAACTGCGCCGGCAAGTCCGTAATGCTTGCGGGCTTCATCCGATAATTTTCGAAGAGTCTCGAAGTCGATCTGCACTTCGGCAATCGATCCGTCGGGCAATACAACACCGCCGTGTGTCGTTCCGGACTGAACACTGATCTTCGCCAAACCTTCGGCATCGGGTGCAATGCGCTTCAGCGTGCGATTGAATCCATCCATGAAAGCGTGAAGCTCTTCGGCAGTGCTGTTCTGTGTCCCGACTTCGCCTATCTCGCCGCCCAGCGAGATGTCGATTCCGTCGGGCTGCAATCCGCGAATGTATTGAGCGATGTCCGACGCTTGCTCGTAATTCGTGCGCTGTTGCTCGGCGAGATTCGGCTTTGATAGATCGACAAGCGTGGACGTGTCGATGTCAATGTTGTAGAACCCTGCCGCGATGGCCTCTCGCGCCAATTGTTTGACGGCATCGACTTCGGTTTTGGGATCCGAAGCAAATTTCTTGGCGCTCACCTGGAAGTGATCGCCCTGAATGAACACTGGCCCGCGAAATCCCTCGCGCAGTGCCGCAGCAAGAACAACTGCCACGTATTCCGGCGGCCGCTGCGCAGTGTATCCGATTTCCGAGCGCGCGATCTCGCAAATGAACGCACCAGCATTCAGCTTGATCGCGGTTCGGAAAATTGATCGCGCGGCGTCGTAGGTTAGCGAACGGATGTTGATCGCGGGAACTGTGTAGCCGCCAGTTTCGCCGCGTCCGCGCGCGAGGTACAAATCGTGGATCGACGAGGGAATCGCGCCAGCTTGTTGCGCGATCTCCCAGATCAGCCACCGCGCATTGTCTCGACTGTCGTCGTCGCCGAAGACTGCGGTGTACGCGAGCGAATCCATCGCGGCCGATGCAATCGCGCCTTCGTCTTCGATCGTAACCTGACCGTCGAATACGCTGACAGCACCATTCATCAATTTCTCAATCATTGTCGGGGAAACTCGCCGCAGGGAGGGACGCTTGCAAGGTCTCAAACGCTCCAGCGGGGGTCGGGTTTGGGAAGTGACTCCCATTCTTTTTTCGCGTCGTCCGCTCCAGGCCGTCCGAGCTGCGCATAGGCGAACTGTTTTCCAAGCTCCACTCCCGGCTGGTTGAACGCATCCACGCCGTATAGCTGGCCGGCGTACGCGGTCGCGAGCTCGAACAACATTATCAGCGCTCCGACATGCCGCGGGTCTACGCGCTCGACATGAAACGTCATGTTCGGCCGTCCTCGTTTCGCCAATGCGCCGGCGGTCGCACGCTGCTCGATGTCGATCAGCTCGCCCAGCGAATGCCCGCCGAGATAACCGAGCTCTTTTACTTCGCTGAAGCTGTTCGGAATGGACACGTCGGCGCCCCGATTTTCTACGGAGATAAATGTGAGCGTCTTATTCTTCGGCCCTTCCATGAATAGCTGCACCTGACTGTGCTGATCGGTTGCGCCGAGTGCTGGTAGCGGCGTCGATCCCACCGAGCCGCCGTCAGGAGTTTGCTTGCCGAGACTTTCAGCCCAAAGTTGAACAAACCACGCGGCAAAGTCACGCAACGGATCCGAATACGGCATAAGGACCGCGATGGACTTACCGAATCGTGTGTCGGCGAGCCACTGAAGCATTGCGAATGCGCCGGCCGGATTTCTCTCGAGCTCCGGCGTCGCACAACGATCCGACATTTGCGCAGCACCCGCGAGGAGCAGCGACACGTCGATCCCGATAAGAGCAGCGGGCAGAATCCCGACGGGAGTGAGCACGCTGTACCGTCCGCCAACGTTCGGCGGAATGTCCAATGCAGGAATGTTGAGACTACGAGTGAGCGACCTCAACGCTCCCTGCGATGGATCGGTAACGAACACAAAATGATCGGTCACAGCGAGCCCGGCTTTTTTCACGCGATCATCGATGATCATGTACTGCGACATTGTTTCGGCAGTGCCACCTGATTTCGAAGTCACGACAAACAACGTTCGCGACAGATCGAGGCGATCGAGTAATGCCGCAATCGTTTCGGGATCGACATTGTCTAACACCTGCAATCGCGGGAAACCACCACGCGTCTCGGTCGAGAGCATGTTCCACGCACTCGGTCGAAGTGCGGTTCTGAGAGCAATCGGACCGAGTGCGGATCCTCCGATGCCGAGAATGACAACGTCGTCGAATTTTCCCTTCACGCTTTCCGCGAAATCAGTCGCCTGAGCGCGCAGATCGTCATCGTTGGCGATGTCGACGAATCCAGCGGTCCCCTCGGAGCGAAGCCTCTCGAAGCCATTGTAGGCGTCGGCGAATTTCGGCCCCTGCTCCACCCAGTCTTTCTCGGGAATTCCGCCGACGGCTTCACCGATCATGTTCGAGAAATCGATTCGGATTTTCATTAATCAGTCTATGCGAACGGTGAGGCCGTCGAAGGCAGGCATGATGCCGCGAGGTAGCTCCGCCTCGAGATCGGCGTGGAAATTGTCGTGCGTTAGATGCGTCAGATAGGTTCGCTCGGCACTGATCGTCTGTGCTGCCCGAATCGCCTCAGGAATGCTGAGATGAGTCGGATGCCCGGTTCTGAAAAGAGCGTTGATGACCAGCACTTTTGCCCCCATGAACGCCGTCATTGCAGCCTGAGGAATCTCTTTCGCGTCCGTGATATAGGCGAGGGGTCCGATCCGATAACCGAAAACCGAGACAGGACCGTGCGGCAGCGCGACCGCAACGACGTCGGCGTCGCCGATCGTGACACGCTGTCCGTTCTCGAGCGGTATCGCACGACCTTCGGGCTTCGACGTTCCGGGCAGAGCGCGAATGTTGTCGTCGAAGATGTAACCGAATCGGCGCGCTAATCTCGAGAGAGAATCTGCCGGACCGTACATCTCGAGCGGCGCATCTCTGCGATTGGAGATCGCTCGAATGTCGTCGATCCCATGCGTGTGATCCGCGTGATCATGAGTGAACAGCACTGCGTCCACGCGATCGACGCCGGCATTGATCAGCTGCATGCGCAGCTCGGGCGGAGTGTCAATAAGCAGGCGCGTGCCCGAATCCGTCTCGACCAGCGCGCCTACTCTGCTTCTTTTGTCTCGCGGGTCCGGAGAATGACATACCGCGCAACCGCATCCAATCTGCGGTACGCCAAAGCTCGTTCCGGTTCCCAGAAACGTGAGCTTCATTCTTTTCGACTCAGATCGTCTCGACCTTGAGAAGGTTCGTCGTTCCCGGCATGTCGAATGGAACACCCGCGGTAACGATGATGCGATCGCCGGGACTCGCGAGGGTCCGCTCTACAACTGTCTCCCGCGCGCGCTGCATCATCTCGTCGTAAGTGTTGCAATGCGGAACGAGAATCGGAATGACGCCCCACACTAGTGCAAGCTGGCGATATGTGCGCGGCTGATCGGTGAGTACGAGAATGGAAACCCCCGGCCGGTGCGAGGCCACAACGCGCGCGGAGAAACCACTCTTCGTGAAGACAACCACCAGAGGCGCACCAAGCATCTCAACCGCCGCGGTCGTCGCCGCAGCGATTGCTACCTCGGTCGGTACAACGGGCATCGACGCCGTCGGCTGCGCGCGGACAATCCGGTTTGGCGGCGGATGCTGCTCGACTTGCGAAATAATTCTCGTCATCGCCTCTACAGCGAGTCGCGGATATTCTCCCGCTGCAGTTTCGGCGGAAAGCATCACGGCATCCGTCCCATCGAGAATTGCGTTGGCAACGTCGCTCGCTTCGGCTCGCGTCGGCCGCGGATGTTCGACCATGGACTCGAGCATCTGAGTCGCCGTGATCACAGGCCGTCCCATTCTATTCGCCAGACCGATGATTCGCTTTTGTGCATTCGGCACTTCTTCGAACGGCAGCTCCACCCCCAGGTCACCACGCGCGACCATCACACCATCCGACGCCTGCAGAATGCTTTCGATGTTCGCCAGCGCGATGTCTTTCTCGATCTTGGCGATGACGAGAAGATCGTTTGGAACCATTTCCTTCAGCTTCTCGATATCACGAGCGCGTCGAACAAAACTCAGCGCGAGATAATCGAGCGACTGAGCGACAGCGAATTCGATGTCGAGCGCATCCTTCTCCGTAATCGACGGAGCGGACACTTGTACTCCCGGAAGATTGAGTCCCTTGTGCGCGCGGAGCTGTCCACCGTTCAACACACGCGCGCGCACCTTTGGCGCGCGAACCTCCATTGCGATCAGCTCGACGAGGCCGTCGTCGATGAGTATCCGGTCGCCCTCATGAACGTCGTTTGCGAGGTGATCGTAAGTGATTGGAATTTCGCCGGGACTTTCCTCACCCTCGTGAGCGAGGACGACATCCTGGCCCTGCTCGAGAGTCCGTGACTCATCGAGATCACCAACCCTGATTCGTGGCCCCTGCAAATCGCCAAGGAGCGCGATAGGCCGGTCGAGCGAATCCGCGACTCGGCGCACAAGCGCGATCGTTTCCTCGTGGAACGCGTGGGTCCCGTGTGAAAAGTTGAGGCGGGCTACGTTCATGCCCGCCTCGATCATTCCCCTCAACGTTTCCTCGTTAGAGCTCGCTGGTCCGAGCGTGCAGACGATCTTCGCCCGCGGTATGTATGCGCCGCTCACTTCGCTGTTGCCGCCAGCGAGCTCATCTTTTTCGCGATTCCTGCAGTAAGTGAATCGAACGACTTCTGGAAGCTTGCAAGTCCCTCTCTCAACAGCGTGTCCGTTACGTCCTTAATCGAGATTCCCACCGCTTCGATTTCTCGCAGCACTCCCTCGGCAGCACCGACACGTTTGTCGACGGTACGCTCGACTTTACCGTGGTCGGCAAATGCTTCGATCAATTTTGGCGGCATCGTATCGATTGTATCCGATCCAATGAGCTCTTCGGCGTACATGATGTCGGGGTACGCGGAGTTTTTCACACTCGTACTCGCCCAAAGTGGTTTCTGAAGGCGGCCACTCTTTTCCTCGATCGCCGCCCATCGAGGCTCGGAGAATTTCCGCCGGAAGAGGCGATACGCAAGCTTGGCATTTGCGATTGCAGCGCGCCCCTTGAGAAGCCGGAACCGATCCGCATCTCCGCCCTTCGCGGTCGCAATCATTGCATCGAGTCGCTTATCGACTTCAGTATCGACGCGGCTCACGAAAAAGCTTGCGACAGAAAAGATTCCATCGATCGGCTCGCCTTTCGCGATGCGATCCTCGAGTCCGGTCATGTAGGCGTCGATGACTCGCTCGTGTGCAGTGAGTGAAAAAAGAAGCGTGATGTTGACGTTCACGCCGCGCGCAATGAGCTCACGCACAGCGATCGCGCCCTGCTCCGTGCCGGGAATTTTGACCATGACATTAGGGCGATCGACTTCCTTCCAAAGCCTGCAGGCTTCGTCGATGCTTTTCTGTGCATCGTTCGCGACGCCGGGCGAAACTTCGATCGATACGTACCCATCGCCGCCGCGCGTGGATTGATAAACTCCGCCGAAGATGTCGCACGCGTGCTGCACGTCGCTCGTCTCGACCAGCTCGAAGAGCCGCTCGGGCGGCGTTCCCGCATCCGCCGACAAAAGCTGCTCGTCATAGGCCGTCCCTTCGGCTAGCGCCTTCTCGAAAATCGTTGGATTCGACGTCATGCCCGTAAGCGCTTCGTCGCGAATTCTTCGCTCGAGGTCGCCGTTCTGGAGCATGGTGCGATCGATGTAATCGAGCCATATCGACTGGCCCAGTTCATGGAGCTGCTGCAAGCGGTTGTTCGACATCAGAAAACACCTCCTGCTCTGAATTTAGCAGGGTACAGCGTGGCGTGTAGACGGGAAAGCACTGCGGACTGTGGACTAACTGCGGACTCCGGACCAACTGCGGACTCAGGACTAACCGCGGCCCTTACGCGGTTTCCGTTGTTGGTCCGCAGTCCGCAGTGAGTCCGAAGTCCGCAGTGAGTCCGCAGTTCGCAGTGGTTGTTGCATCCAATTGACTGCTTGGGGAGTATATATGGTGTCGATAATCACCCGGACTCTTCATGCCCGCACTGACTGATGTTCTCCGCCGCAGAAATTGGATCGTTGCACTCACTCTGGCTGCTGCTGCCGCGCCCCTGGGTGGTGCGCACGCGCAGTCTGGAATCGCGTCTAAAGTCGCGCACCGCCCGCTAAAAAAGGGCGATCCGGAATTGAAGAAAATCCTGACGCCACTTCAGTACGACGTCACTCAGCGCGCCGCGACGGAAACGCCTTTCCGTAACGAGTATTGGGACAATCACCAGGCTGGGATCTACGTCGACGTCGTTTCCGGCGAGCCGTTGTTCAGCTCGCTCGACAAGTACGAGTCAGGCACCGGTTGGCCGAGTTTCACGAAGCCACTCGAGCCGGGCAACATTCGAACGAAGACCGATCGCACGCTGTTCATGGAGCGCACAGAGGTTCGATCTGCAGGCGCTGACTCGCATCTCGGTCATCTCTTCGATGACGGTCCAGCGCCGACAGGCTTACGGTACTGCATGAACTCGGCAGCGATGCGATTTATTCCGGTCGATCGTCTGGCCGCTGAGGGTTATGGGAAATACTTGCCGCTCTTTCAAAAACAGGCGAAGAGTAAGTAGGGTGCGATTCCTATAAGGAAGCGACCCTTAAGGACACTTCATGGTCGCTACCCTTTACCGGGCGAATTTTGGCAGATCGGGGTGCCGCTTCAGGAACTCGACGTAGATGCTGGCATCGGTATAGTCCCGCATGTCGCAGATTTTTTCGCCGCGAAACCGGATCACGACGCACGTGCGTTGATCCATCACGTCGTCTGGCGCACTCTTGAGCCAGCTTCGCTCGCGAATCTCGACCGTCACAACGTCGTCGCCGCACGAGCGCCAGTCGCGCCATACATCCTCGTAACCCCAATCGGCTGCGCCTAAGCCGGCCTCTCGATTCTCGAACGCGCGCACGATTGCCGCCGGTCCGGACCATGTTCCGCCGAGTGAGGGAGGTCCGGCGACCCAATACTTCGCGTCGTCGGTGAAATAGCTCGCAACTTCGTCCATTCGCCCGGCGAATAAAGCCGCCTCGTATTTCCTGGCGATTTCCATCGGCGTGCTCATGCCATCACCTGGCCTGGCCGATTGAGTCTCTGAGCCTTGCGACCGGTGCGCTCCATCGGCTGCTCCATCTCGGCGCGATGCTCGTCGATCATCCGCCATGTCATCAACGCTCGGCCAACAAGATCGGCCGATGCGCTGCGCAGGGCTTCGCTCGCGCGCACCAGTCTCACATTGGTCTCCATGTCCTGCTCTGACCAGAACGTCAGCATTCCGCCGGCAACTTCCTGAACGTTGTCTTGTCCGCCTGTGATGATGAACGCGGCGACTTTGTTTTTGATCAGGACATTGTCGGCGATCGTGACCTGATTTTGAACGCAGTTGAGTCGCTCGGTCATCTTGAAATAAAGTGATGACGCTCTCCCCCACCTGATTGGCGTCGCGATGATCACGACGTCGGCCCAGTGCACCAATCCTTCGTAAACGGCGGTGAGCTGATCTTCGGGATCACGCTCGGTAATCGCACACGGCCAGGTGCACGCGCGTGCAGCTTTCGAGTAATTCCCTTCGCAATGACGAAATGCAAGCTCGCGCAGACGAATGAGCTGGGTGTCCGCGTGGAGCACGGCGCCCGCGTGTGTGAGTGCATGCTGAAGCAGAATGTCCGATGTCGAAAAGCGCGGATTCGTGTCATCCATCGCAGTCGTCGAGATGCCGAGAATGCGAGGCCGCGCGTCGGCAGGTTTTAGATGTTCCTCCAATAAATGAAGAGGCTTGTGAGCGATGAGCCGTCGCGGCATCAACGGTGGCGTGGCTACCGATACGAGACCCGCTTCCTCGCGGAGCGCAAATGTCGGCACCTGCTCTTCGTCATATCCCGTTGGGCCGCGGCCCGTGATCACGCTGTATTCCCACCCATGCCACGGGCATTTGACGTATTCGCCGGTGACGGTCCCCTCGCATAGCGGTCCGCCTTTGTGATTGCATCGATTGCCGATGGCATGCAGTTGCGCGTCATGAAGAAAGACAGCGATCGAATGCTCCTCTATTTCGACCGCGAACGGCGTTCGTGCTTTCACTTCCTCGTTCGACCCGAGGACGTGCCACGTGAGATTTGGATCCACTTAACTCCTCTCCGACTGAAGGCGGGGCTAATATAGGGCCAGGTGCGGTCGGCTTGACAGCGAGATGGTTTCCCGCCGCGGTGTTCCTTCTCATCTACTCTTACGTCGCGTGGCGCCAGGAAGCGATAGAGCGATAGAGCGATTGAGCGAGAACCCGAGAACCGCCAATCGACGTTTAATCGCTCTATCGCTCAACCGCTCGACCGCTCTCCCCTCGGGTACCCAGCCCGTAGATGGAGTGGTGCCTCGACGCGTCGAGGCGTGAGAGGATCGCCCCAGTGCTCGGCGAGATCCGACTCGAGCTGCTCGACCGCGGCAGTCCCGTTCGCCGCGACATAGCGTCCTGTGGCTGACCAGGTCATCACGTAACCAATCAGCTGAGCCAGCGTGAGCTCACGTGACAGCGTGAACGTCGGCGCTTCGATTTCATCGAATGGAAACGGAATCGTTGCATATCTGTCGAGCACGAGCTGGCGCTCGGGATGCCAGTAGCTTTCGATCGTTCCACGATTGAAGCGATGGAGGATTTGCTGAAGCTCGGGCGTGTCGAGCACCGGATCGCCGTATCCCCAAACAGCGATTCCGCCGCCTGGAGCGATGACGCGCCTG
>WNGI01001840.1_pt1 | contig 27628 bp, 24 predicted proteins | sample 5400621 | NCBI WGS metagenome assembly WNGI01 (sample SAMN13153374, study PRJNA577476) | soil metagenome | isolation source: 20 cm soil or saprolite under Garry oak tree replicate 1 | place: USA:California | collected 2016-06-15
GGAGTTCCTTGTGACGGAAGAGCGCGTTGTCGTCGAAGGTCATCTTGGCGTCGAGCGCGACGAGTTTGCCTTCGCCGGTGAGCACGCAGGGATTGATCTCGAGCAGCGAGGCGTCGGTATCGATGAAGGCGCGGTAGAGAGCCTGGAGGAATGGTGTGGCATGGTTGACCACTTCCATCGGTAAGCCGAGGCCGAAAGCGATCTTGCGAGTCTGATAAGGCTGCAAACCAACCGCAGGATGAATGGCCTCGCGCAAAATGGCGCCGGGATTTTCCTTGGCGACTTCCTCGATTTCCATTCCGCCAGCGGCGCTGGCCATGAAGACGACGCGGCCGGTGGCGCGATCGACGAGCAGGCCGAGATAAAGTTCGCGCTTGATGTCCAGGCCTTCTTCGATGAGCAGGCGCTTGACGATGCGGCCGGTAGGACCGGTTTGCGGAGTGACCAATTTCATGCCGAGAATGTGGCTGGCGAGATCGGCGGCCTCGTCGGCGGAACGCGCCAGCTTGACACCGCCTGCCTTGCCACGGCCGCCGGCGTGAATCTGGGCTTTCACGACGGTGATGTGCGACTTCAGGCGTTGCGCCGCTTCGCGCGCTTCTTCCTTGGTGAAAGCGACTTCGCCGCGGGGAGTGGTTACGCCATACCTCGACAGAATCGCTTTCGCCTGATACTCGTGAATCTTCATTGAGGTCCTAATTCCCGTGTGCCGCAGAGCGGCCGAAGTTTCGTGTGACCGCGAAGCGGTCAATTCACATGCGACCGCACAGCGGCCGACCAATGTTAGAATTTTGACGGCTTGTGAAACATAGAAGTTTACCCGCAAGGCGAAAACAGAGCAAGGAGACGCGGAATGAATGCTCCGACAATAGCAAAAAAAATAAGCCCCATGCTGGCGGTCGCCAACATGGAGGAAACTATCGTGTTTTACAAGAGTGTGCTGGGATTCACCCCGACTCGGAACTCGCAGGAGTATTCGATCGTGGAACGCGACGGCCAGACCATCCACTTTATGAAAGCTGCATCAGAGCAAGTCATGACATGTGTCCGGGGGCATACCGAGATATATATTGAAGTTTGTGGTATCCGTTCAATGTGGGAGCACGTTAAAACGTTTAAGGATCGCTACAAAATCAGAGATCTGTTTGAGAGGGAATACGGGATGACTGAGTTCCATATCGAAGATCCCAACGAATGCCTGGTATTTGTTGGAGAGCCGACATCCAAATGAGAACACTCCGTCCAGATTGAACTGCTATACGAGATGGCACAGAGAATGAAGAAAAAATGCTCGCTTCCTCACGGGCAGGATCACCACCTTGCGGCGGCATGCCGATGAAATTTCCGCTGATCGATCGACTCGAGGCCGGGCATGTGCTCACACGCGCGGAAGCAGAAGCGGCGATGGAAGAGCTGCTTTCGGGACGTGTCGAGACGCCGGAAATCGTGAGGCTGCTCGCGGCGCTCAATCGGCGGCCCATTGAGGTGCAGGAACTCGCGGGATTTGCGCGGATGATGCGAGGGCACGCCACTCGGGTGTTTGCGGAGGGCGAGACACGGCCCGCGAACATGGTGGACACGTGCGGAACCGGCGGCGATGGTTCGAACACGTTTAATATCTCGACGGCGGCGGCGATCATTGCGGCGGCGGCGGGGGCGCGAGTTGCAAAGCACGGGAATCGCGCGGCCAGCTCGCGCAGCGGCTCGGCAGACGTGCTGGAAGCGCTGGGGGTGCGGATCGATCTGCCGTTCGAACAGTATGGGCGGGCGATCCGGGAGATTGGCATCGGATTTCTGTTTGCGCAAGCCGCACACACGGCCACACGGCACGCGGCTCCCGCGCGTAAACAGATCGGCGTGCGAACCGTGTTCAATCTTCTGGGGCCGCTCACGAATCCAGCGGGCGCGCAATCGCAGGTGCTAGGCGTTTTTTCAGAGGATGTGATTGACCTTGTGGCGGCCACGCTGGCGGAGCTGGGTGTCGAGCGCGCGTTTGTGGTGCACGGCGCGGGGGGCCTGGACGAGATTTCGCTTGCGGGGGAGACGATGGTCGCCGAGGTCCGAGATGGAGCGATCCGGCGCTTCACGGTGACGCCGGATGAGTTCGGCATGGCGCACGCACCGCTCGAATCGATTCGCGGAGGGACGGCGGCCGAAAATGCGGCGCTCATACGGCGCACCCTGGAAGGCGAGCCCGGGCCGGCACGCGATATTGTGGTGGTCAATGCTGCGGCTGCGCTTGTCGCTGCGGGTATTGCTGCCAATTTTCGCGAGGCAGCGGGACTCGCAAGCTTTGTCATCGCCTCAGGGGCCGCAAGCGAGAAACTGGCGAGTCTAGCCGCTTTCACAAACGGGAAGTAGATTCACGACCGGGATTCGGCTTCAAGAAGACTTCGGAATTACGGGCGGGCGGGACTTTCGAAGATTTCGTGGAAGCCCCATTCGGTCGCCCAGCCGATGGCTACGATTGCGATAATTTTGTATTTTTTGCTTTCACGTCCGGCCTTCGTTGGGATCCGCTGAGGGAAAGGCGGCGCAGCTTCCGGAGGATCCAGAACGATGCGATAGGACCCGCCTTCGGCTATCTTCTCCGTTTCGCCCGCATAGGCAAATTGCAAGGCGCCGCGCCGCGCTCTGATCCGCAGTTCCTTCGGGCCGACAATAGTGACTTGGGCAACCGTAGGGCCATCGGCAAGCGGGCGAATGAAGGCTCCATCCGCCAGGATTTCCATGCCGACAGCCTTGGCTGTGGAGAAGACCACCGTGCCGGTCTGAAGCTGCGCCTGGGTTCCCATCGGGAGGCCCAACAAGGTAAGGCCACTGGAGCCGGGCAGATAAAGCAGTGCGGCCGAACCGCGGAATTGGAGCGCCCCTTCGGCTTCGGTTGACAAGCCGTCGCCGTCGTAGACGGTGGCGCCTGCGGAAGCCTTGGCGGACTTGAAGTGCGCGCCGGAGGCCTGCGTGAGCACGCCAAGCGGAAGCAAGTTCGGAGCGTCTGCAGGTCTTGCAGGCAGTGGAATGCCCGCCAGCAGAAACACCAGCATCGTAGCCAGAGTACGGCAAGGCATAGCTATGCGAGTCCTCCGAGGGAAACTCACTCTAGTGTAGGGAGAAGAACGCCAGAGTCGATGGTACTGTGCTCAATCAACTCTTAGCTGTCGGTTCATCGGAAGCAGGGCTGCCGCGAGGGGAGCCGAGCTGGTCTCCCGAAACGGGGCAGCTCTACGGCAAGTGAAGCCAACCGAGATGCTTACTCCTGTTGCTGCAGGCAGCGCACGGCATAGGCAAAACAAGCCAGGGAGAAAACCAGGAATGCCGCCCCTTCGAGCAAAATCGAGTGAAAATTCCCGAGTCCGATGGAGGTGTAGCGCAGCCAATCGATCTCCCAGGTAATGGGATTCAGGAGCGCGGCGGTGCGAAACCATGCGGGGAGCGGCTCGAGCGGATAGAACATCGAACTGGCAAACATAAAAACGAAATAAAAGACACTGGTGATGCTGTTGAATAGGTCATTGCGCCGGATGCGCAAGGCGAATATGGCGTAGAAGAAAAACCATCCGGCCGTGCCGATGGCCATGGCGGAGAGGAGCAAGGGCAGCTTCGTCCACTGGACGCGGATGCCCAGAACGAGACGGCCGACCACAAGGGTGAGAGCGGCCTGACCGATGGAGATGAGGACATTGAAAATGACTTTTCCGAGCAGGTATTCACTGCGGCTCATGGGATAGGTAAGCATCTCGTAGAAGATGCCGTTGTCGCGATCGAGGAAAAACGACCAGGAGGTATTGGAAGCGATGGCAAAACTGGCCATGGCCAGAATTCCCGCGAGAAAGAACTCGTTGTAACTCACGTTCCCGATGCCTGTGGGAGCACCCAGAGCGGAATTGACGCCCACGCCGAAGACCAGCATGTAGAGGAGCGGGAAGAACAGATCCCAGAAGATGAAGGTAAAGTTGGTGGCGCGAATTTTCGCTTCGCGATAGACAACGGCGGAGATGGCGTTCATGCCAGCTCCTTCCCTTCCCGGGTCGTCAATTCGACGAAGATGTCTTCCAGACTTGCGCCGCGGACTTCGACCCGCAGAACATGGCGGTTGCGCGAGAGCGCGCTGACAACGTCCATGACGCGGCTTTCTTCGATTTTGAGCGTGAGCTCAATGGTGTTTCCCTCGACTGTGAAACGGATGGGTGTGAGCTCAGCAATCTCAGCCTGAATGGTGTCCGGCAAGCGATCGAACGCCAGCGTAATATCGTATACGCCCCGGGAAAGCTGCTTGAGCGCGTTGAGGTCGCCGCGCGCGATCTGTTTTCCCCTATTGATGATGAGGATGTCGTCGCAAAGCTCTTCCGCATCGCTGAGGATTTGCGTCGTGAGGATGATGGTTCTTCCTTTCTCGACTTCGGCGCGCAAGAGATTCATCACCTGGCGCTTCAGGATGGGGTCCATCCCGGTCGAGAATTCATCCAGGAAAAGCACTGGGGTGTCGACCATGAACACTTTTGCGACTTGCACGCGGCGCCGGAAACCGCCGCTCAAGTCCTGCACCTTGCGGTCGACTTCCGAGCCGAGCTGAAATTCTTCGATCAAGGCATCGGCACGGCGCGCGGCCGCCGCTTTGTTCAATCCCTGGAAGCGCGCGTAGGTGAGCAAATTGTCTTTCACGGACAGGAACAGTTCGACCGCCGTCGCCTGAATCACAGATGAAATGCGCTTTCGGACTTCGATGGGTTTTTTCACGACCTCGTAGCCAAGGATCTTTGCGGTCCCTTCGGTAGGGCGCGTGAGCGTGGAGAGCATGCGCAACAATGACGACTTGCCCGCGCCGTTGGGTCCAAGCAGACCGAAGATGATCCCGCGGGGCACGCGGAAACTCATGCCGTCGACGGCACGGATCGGCGCTTTGCCGCGCGAGGCGTACACTTTGACGAGATTTTCAACTTCCAGCGCAAACTCACTCATCTACAGCTCCAAAGTGTTGCCGCGGAACCCGCAAACCGCGGGAAGAAACCGGCAAACGAGCAGGGACCTTACGGGTCGGATAGAATCGCTGGCAGGCCGCGCGGGGCCAGCCGTGTTGCTCTGAGGCAGCAGAGCCACCGGGAGCGTTAGAGGAGAGGAACTTTGAGAAACATAGTGGTCACTCTGTTGATTACCTTTTTACCGTATCCGGCGTTTGCGCAGAAGTCAACACCTCCGTCGCCTGCGCAGGTCGCCCAAGAAGTGCGCGAGTACCGGATGGACAATGAGGACCGCATCATCCGTGAGCTGAGTGAATTTCTTTCGATCCCCAACATTGCGAGCGACACGCCGAACATCCAGAAGAATGCGGCGCATCTGGTGGAGATGCTGGAGGCACGCGGGATAGAGACGCACTTGCTCCCCATCAGCGGGCGCGGCCCTGTGGTTTTCGGCAAGCTGATCGCGCCGGAAGCGAAACGCACGGTGATTTTTTATGCGCACTATGACGGGCAACCGGTCGATCCGTCAGCGTGGACGGATGGGAAACCATTCGAGCCGGTGCTTCGCGACGCGGCAATCGAAGCCGGGGGAAAGCGCATGCTCTTCCCGGAAAACAGCGCGCAACATCGGGCGGTTTATAACGACAATTGGCGGATCTACGCGCGCTCTGCTTCCGACGACAAATCGCCGATCGTGGCGCTGCTTGCCGCTATCGACGCCCTGCGCGCTAAGAAGATTCCCCTGGCCGTCAATCTGAAACTCGTTTTGGAAGGCGAAGAAGAGGCGGGCTCGCCGAATCTGCAGCGCACGCTGGAGCTTCATGAGAATCTGCTTGGCGGCGATTTGCTGATCACCGGGGACGGGCCCGTGCATCAAAGCGGGCGGCCGCTGGCCTTCTTTGGAAATCGAGGCATTCTCGGATTCGAAATCACGACATTTGGGCCAATCCGCGCGTTACACAGCGGTCACTACGGAAACTGGGCACCAAATCCAGGTTTCGAGCTGGCACGGCTGCTCTCTTCGATGAAATCGGACGATGGACGCGTCCTGATCGACGGCTTCTACGACGATGTCGTGCCACTTGGAAACACCGAGAAAAAAGCGCTCGAAGAGATGCCAAACAATGACGCCGATCTCGAAAAAGAGCTCCAGTTCGCCAAGCCGGAGGGTGGTGGCAAACGGCTTGTCGAACTCCTTCAACTCCCCTCGCTGAATATCCGCGGCCTGCGCAGCGCCTACGTCGGCGAACAGGCGCAAAACATAGTGCCGGAGAAGGCCGAGGCTGCGCTCGATGTGCGGCTGGTGAAAGGCGAGGACCCCGACAAGAAATTCGAGCAGGTGCTGGCGCACATTCGGAAACAAGGCTTTTATGTGACTTCGGCACCGCCCACAAGAGAGGAGCGTCTTTCAAATCCGCATGTCGTCCGTGTCGTCAAGGACGTCTGGAATTATCGCGCTTCACGAACTTCCATGGAGTTGTCTGTTTCAAAAGCGCTCGTTCAGCTCGTGCAAGATACGACGGGCGGAAGTGCCGTCGTCGCGCCGACGCTGGGCGGCAGCGCGCCAATGTATATTTTCGAAGACCTTGGTTTGCCTTGGATTGGCGTGCCGATTGTAAACTACGACAATCATCAGCACAGCTCGGATGAAAATTTGCGGCTGGGACATTTTTGGCGCGGGATGGAAATATATGGGGCGATCTTGGCGGACTTAAATTGGTGAAAGAGATAAAGATTCAACACCGGGGCACAGAGTCCACAGAGAAGAACTTCGCAGCGAAGTCAGAGAGACAAGAAATTCTCTAAGAGTTGCTTGCCGGATTCGGTGAGGACGGATTCGGGATGGAACTGCACACCTTCGATTTTGTGGCGGCGGTGGCGGAAGGCCATGATGATGCCGTCGTCGGTCTCGGCGGTGATCATTAATGCGCGCGGCAGGGATTTTTTCTCGACGATCAGGGAATGATAGCGCGTGGCGGTGAAAGGGTCCGGCAGCTTGCGGAAAATGTTCTTGCCGTCGTGATGGATCTGGCTCGTTTTGCCATGGAAGAGTTTCGGTGCGCGGATGATTTTGCCGCCGAATGCAGCACCAATGGCCTGATGGCCGAGGCACACACCGAGGATAGGAAATTTTCCGGCCAGGCGCTCGACCAACTCGACGGAAATGCCCGCCTCCTGCGGCGTGCACGGTCCGGGAGAAATTACGATGCGCTCCGGTTTGCGGCGGATGATTTCTTCGACGGAGATTTTGTCGTTTCGGTGCACTTCGACCTGGCAACCGAGTTCGCCGAGATACTGCGCAAGGTTGTAGGTAAAGGAATCGTAGTTGTCGAGCAGGAGAATCACTAGTGCAGTCTCCTCTTAATTATAGGGCCGACTATCCGATAGGGATAAGCCAGCTTTTCAGAGAGAGAGGTCTCCACCCCTCGCCTGCGACTTTGGCCTTGGTCTCATCGAAATTGGATTGAAAGAATTGGCCAAAATCTCGGATGCCGAGGTATTCCTGCGCTTTGCGTTGGTGTAGGGCGGATCGCGTTCCAGCAGTGACGAGATTTCGTGCCAGGCTCCCACCATTCGTTGGGGACAGACATCAACACGAAATTCTCCCCGCCCGCGCACGAATCGCAACAACATAGTGTCAAGGGCCACGGTAATAACGGCGTAGTCGAAACCACGCGGGTAATCTTGATCATTCGATACGACCTGGCCGCCACAACCAATGAACAGCCCACCGAAAACGATCGCGAAGGGCAGGGCGATCGCCATGCCAAGTCTCTTGAGCGGTGTCATGATTTCACTCGATTTGAGTGAGCAGCTTCCAGCGCCGTGAGCAAGGCCTTCGCCTTGTTCACGCTCTCCTGATATTCGCCCTGCGGCGTGGAATCCGCGACGATGCCGCCGCCGGCTTGGACGTGGGCGACGCCGTTTTTCATCACCATGGTACGAAGCGCAATGCAGGAATCGAGGTTGCCCGCGAAATCGAGATACAAAATGCCGCCGGCATAAATCCCGCGGCGGGTGCGCTCCAGTTCTTCGATGATTTCCATGGCGCGAACTTTGGGCGCGCCGGAGACCGTGCCGGCGGGAAAGCAGGCCATGAGCGCGTCGAAACAATCCACGTCTTCGCGCAAGCGGCCACGCAGGCTGGAAACCAGATGCATGACGTGCGAGTAGCGCTCGACAGTGAGCAATTTCTCGGGCTTCACCGTGCCGTAGTCGCAGACGCGGCCGAGATCGTTGCGTCCCAGATCGACGAGCATGATGTGCTCGGCGCGCTCTTTTTCGCTGGCAAGCATTTCGCGTTCGAGGCGCTGGTCTTCGGCTTCGTCCTTGCCGCGCCAACGCGTGCCGGCGATGGGCCGATAGAAAACATCACGTCCTTGAACTTTAACGAGCATTTCCGGCGAACTGCCGACGACGGAGACGTCGTTCAGTTGCAGGTAGAAAAGATAGGGTGAGGGATTCAACGCGCGAAGTTCGCGATAGACCTCAAACGGTTCGGCCTGCGTCTTTGCCGAGAAGCGCTGGCTCAACACCACCTGAAAAATATCCCCGGCGCGAATGTACTGCTTTGCTTTCCGCACGGCAGCGAGGTATTCGGGCCGGCGGAAATTGGAAGTCACTTTTAGCGGCCCGCCTTTCCTTGCTTTCAACGGCTTCTTTGGCCGTTCCGCGGGCACGGGCGCATCGAGCAGCCGGCGCGTCTCCTTGATTTCCCGCACGGCGGCGTTGTATTTCCCTCGGAGACTGCCGCGGCCTTCAGTGAAAACATTGCGAACGATCCACAAGCGGTGTTGCACATGATCGAAAGCGACGAGGCCGCGATAGAACATCAGCATGGCGTCGTAAAGGCCGATTTCATCGCGGAGGCACCTGGGGATGCGCTCGACCAACCGCACCATGTCATAGCTGAAATAGCCGATGGCGCCGGCGACTAGCGGCGGCAATCCGGGAAGCCGCACGGGGCGAAAACGCTCGATCCGCGCGCGCAAGAAGGAGATGGGATCGCGCTCTTCCCAGACCATCCGGCCACGGCTCTCCAGGACGCACGCGCCGTTGGCGTAGCGGAAAACTTCCTCGGGGTGCGCGCCCGCAAATGTATAACGCGCGATTTTTTCCCCGCCTTCGACGCTTTCGAGAAGGAAGGAGTACCGGGCACCCCGGGCGATTCGCAGATAGGCGCTGACAGGAGTCAGCAAATCCGCCGAAAAGACATCGTAGACGGGGATAAGGTTGCCCTGTTTTGCGAGGCGCTGAAATTCTCGGAATTCCGGCTGGATCATGGGAGCGAGTTCACAGTCGACAGTTTTCATTCACAGAGAAAAGAAACCTATTATTACATTACTTCAGGCCGACTCGGATTATTCGTGAGAGGCCGGTGGTATCTTGGAAGCAGCAGCACATACCGCAGGACAATGGTTAATTTCGTGGTCTTGTCAAGAGCATAAGAATCACGACAAGCAGAAAGAATATGGGACCCGAGACAAATGTCTCCGGCTAGTGGGAGCGCGAGGTCTCTTCGGCACGGAGGGCGGCGAGGACGGCGCGGCGCATGGACGCTTCCGGTGTGCGTTTTTCGGTCCAGATCTCCCACTGGGCAATGCCTTGTGCGAGAAACATTTCCACGCCGGAGACGGTGGCGATTCCCTTTTGCGCGGCCAGCTTCAAGAGTTGCGTCTTCTGCGGGCGGTAGATCAGATCCATCACGATTCGACAGCGCAACTCGCCGGGGGCGAGGGCGAGAGGCGAAATTCCATCGCGAGGATGCATGCCGACCGGAGTGGCGTTCAGGACGGCGTCGAAATATTCGGTGCGTAAAGCGCGGCGTGGGACTAGGTCTCCGCCCACGGCGCGGGCCAGTTCTCTCGCGGCCTTTTCACGCCGGGCACAAATTCCAACCACGGCGCCAGCGCGGGACAGCGCGAAGGCCGCGGCCCGGGCCGAGCCACCAGCGCCGAAGATCAGCGCGCGGCTTCCCTTGATTTGGAGTTTTTTCTCGAGAGCACGGAGCACGCCGACGTAATCTGTGTTGCAGCCGTAAAGCGAGCCGTCGCCGCGAACCACGACGGTATTCACGGCGCCGATCTCTGCTGCTAGAGGCTCGCATTCTCTAAGGTGTCTAAGGATGGTCTGCTTGTGCGGAATTGTGACGCTGAAACCGCGGACGCCGAACTCGGTTATGGCAGCGAGAAAATCGCCGAGCTGGCGCACCAGAAATGGGAGATAGACGGCGTCCATGCGGCGCGCCGCGAATCCCGTGTTGTGCAGCAACGGAGAAAGAGAGTGGCCGATGGGATCGCCAATCACACCGTAGACCCGCGTGCGGCGCGTGAGAGCGTGGGCGCGGTAGAGATGAATCATGTCGTCGAGTGAAACCTGGCCGGGGGCGGTGGCCGCAGCAACGGGCGCGTAAGCCAAGGCGCTGCCTTCGCGCAAGGCGAGGATTCGCGCTGGCAGGCCGGCCTCTCCCAACGGAACGGCGACAAAACTCTTCGAACTGCGCGCCAGGCGCATAAGGCGGATGCTGTCGCGGATGGTCCGCGCCTCGACCGCGATCTTTACGGCATCGACTCCGCCGTGGGCTGGCGGGTTCATGCTTCGAGGCAAATCCGGAGTGCGCTCAAAGTCGTGTACGGAAAGCAAGACGCGCGGTGGCACGGGATATTCGCGAACGGATTGGCCGGGAAGCTTGCGCAAGGTTTCCACTTCGAGATCGCACCATTGGCAGCCGGCTTCGCGGGCCCGAATCAGCCAGTAGAGTTCGCGGTCAACGGCCCCGGGAAATTTGCCTCCGCCTTCGCGGCGGCGGCAGGTGGCGAGAAAAGTGGCATGCCCAGGCTGGCTGGCTGCAAGCCAGTCGAGGAATCGCGCACGCTCGGCGTCACTACGCAGCCAATCGAGGCGCAACTCGACGGTCCTGGTTTGTCTTAAGGCGGAGCGCACCAACTTTGACATTTCCTCCGCCGTGGAGGCCGCTACGACGGCACAAATCCGCCGTAAACCTGTGCCAAAAAGACCCATACCGCGCCGTGCACCGCCAATCTGTTGAAAATACAGCTAGTAGTATGCCGTATCCACCGCCTGCGCCCGTATCAAAAGTGTAAAGCGACCTCGGTCATTTTGTTGACGCGTGGGGTAGGCCCTGATACTTTCGCTAGGAAAAGTCCCTGCACGGCCCGTAGGGCGTGTTTTCGAAGGAGTTATGGAATGCGCGCTAGAATAGCTGTTTTGTCTCTATCGGTATTCCTGGGTGGGGCGGTAAGTTCGGCGCAGAACGCCCCCCAGGATGCTCCGGCAATTCCTCAAATCGACTTTAGCACGGTGAATTGTTCAGGTTTCGTCGTGGATCAACACGTGCCGGACGAGATCCGGATCGTCTCAGGGGAGCAGTCAAACTACAAGATCACCTTTGCGCGCGGCGACTACGTGCACATCAATCGCGGCCAGGACAAGGGTGTTCGCGTCGGTGACCGGTTCTCGGTTGTGCGGCCGGACAAGGACCCCGCGGACGTGCCATGGTTCAAGTGGCAGGCGAAGCTCATGAAAGCCATGGGCACGCCCTATGTGGACGCGGGACAGGTCCGGGTGGTAAACGTTCAGGCAAAGGTTTCTGTCGCTCAGGTCATATTCTCGTGCGATTACATGCAGCGCGGGGATATCCTCCAGCCTTATCAGGATCGTCCGGCACCTCCATACAAAGATCCTGCCGCCTTCGATCATTTTGCGCCGGTGAGCGGCAAGCCGGTGGCAATGCTGGTGGCAGGAAAAGACTACAGCCAGTCGTACGGTAAACTCAGCCCGGTATACGTAAACCTCGGGAGCAACCAAGGGGTCAAGGTCGGCGATTACTTCCGAATCTTCCGGTATCAAGGTTCGCTAGCAGAGACCGTGCCACAAGACAAGGGCTATCAGTACTCGGTGTACGGCTTCGGGAGCGCCCCCACGCGCTACGAATGGAATGAGCTGCCGCGCGAAGTGCTCGGCGAAGGAATCGTCATCAACGTGAGCCGCAATTCATCGACGATGGTGATCACATTCAGTTCGGCCGAAGTCTACGCGGGCGACTACGTCGAGGTCGAGTAGAACCGGCGTCCCGCTAAACGGTTCAGGCCCGCTGCCGTTTCTCCGCGCGGGCCTTTTGTTTTTGCGTCACTCTTCGATTACGACCTTCCAGAGAATGGCTTAAGCCTTCAGGCCCCTTCGGGTTATGCACTTTCAGAGAAGACCTCGCATGTAAATCCAAAGAGGCGAGCCTCGGGATCGCGCCAGGCTTCGCTACGTAATCCTGCCTTCCGGCAGGTCTCCTCGAGGAACTGGTCGCGCGTCAGCCGATGCTCGATGGCAACCTGGGGAAGAAGAAGCCCGCGCTGCGCGTGTAGACGGACAAATAGCCCATGATGCCCGATTTCGATTGATTCAGGGGCGATTGGTTCCATGGGTGAAAGCAATGAGATCTCGATGCTAAGTTCGCCAAGCTGGTCCGTCCTCATGGGGGCGAACCGCGGATCTTCCAGCGCTGCGCTGGCAGCGCACCGAACGATGGTTTCTCCGAGCGGCTCGTTCGCTTCAATGACGCCGATACAACCCTGCAGGCGTTTGCCCACGTGAAGGGTCACGAATACGCTGCGGCGCTCCGCGAAGATTCCTTCGCGAGGGAGCTCGCTTGGAGGTTGGCGGTGAGAGACGGCTTCGACAACGGCCGTCCGGGCTAATTGCAGAGCGGCGCGCTGGTCCGCTTCAGAGAGGGACGGCATCCTGGGACTTCTTACGGGCTTCGAGCATCCGCAGCCGGCGGCGTTGCTTGATGCTGTCGTCGACGTGGCTCCAGAAGCGCCGGAAATACTGGGCGGCGGAGACGAGCGCGCTGATGACGACTAGCCAAAGCAAGATTCGCGCTAGGGGTTTGAGCCACAGGTACCGGCCTCCAACGATTAGTACCGCCACGGCGCACACCTGCAAAACCATTTTCGTCTTTCCAAGAGTGGACGCTTCGATCGTGAATCCTTCCGCCGAGGCGATGTTCCGCAAACCGAGAACCGTGAATTCCCTGCCGATAATGATCACCACCATCCACGCGTCAACTAGGTTCATGCTCACCAAAGAAATGAACGCCGCGGAAATCAAGAGCTTGTCGGCAATAGGGTCGAGAAGAATGCCCAGGGTCGTCACCTGCAGGCGCCGCCGAGCCAGGTAACCATCCGCCCAATCGGTCGCGGCAGCCAGGAGCAGGATAAGCACGCCCCAGACCTCGAAGTGCATGGAAAAGCCCCAGAACTCGACATTGGGGCTGCGCGTGAGGAGGATGACGATAAGGACGGGAACGAAAAAGATCCGCAACAGCGTCAGTGAGTTAGGAAGATTCATGGCGCATGACGGCGGGGGTGCCGCCCCGTGGCTTCAGCCACCGCAGTTTCACTATAGACTTGGTAAAAGTATGCGTCAACACGTCAGAGGCGGTTCCAGGACCGTTCCTAGGAGCTCCACTCCGTTGGCATTTTGGCCTCGGGTAGTTACTTCGAAATTAACCCAGTCCCAAGAGTGTAAGCAAGGAAAGAGATACTCTTTCGTAATGCGACTGCTGCAAATCTGTGCAAATGTAAAAAGTGCACTGGTGCGACAGAGCAAGCGAGCGGGGGAGTGCAAGCGTCGCAGAAGGTTAGATAATCCATTTTATTTCAATATGTTACAAGGATATAGTTTTCTGATTCGCTGGCACGTCCAGCGAAACGCAGGGGCTGAGTTCCAAGAGCGGGCTGCAGTTTCCACAACGTTTTCCACAGAAGGTAGGGTCTAGGCCCGGAGGGGAAACGCGCTACCAGAGGAGCCGCAAGTGCGTAAAAACAGAGGTTTTCCGCGTTTTTACTTCACAGTTACCACGTCGAGAACAACCTCACATCGCTCAGATGGCCCGCGGGCCGCGAAGGAGCCGGACAGGGAGCATAAAGATCGCGCTGACGAGTCCGAGAACGCCGTGGACGGCGATTCCCACCAGGCGGAAAGGCAGCGTCAGCAACCAGACGAACGGATAAAGCACCAGAGCCAGCAGCGCGAGCGGCCAGCACAGGATGAACAGGATGAGCCACAGAAAGAAAGCAGCCATGGCAACCTCGTTTGCGGCGGGCACAAAGCGGTCGGTGCGAATGGTGACCGCACCGCCGCCGGCCTCTATTCTATATTACGAGAGAGTGCGCGGAAAGGTTCCTCCACGGCATACTCTTTGAGCCGCAGGCGCTTGGCGATGGAGGCGGGAACCTCCGCGTCGAGTTGCATGTGCGAATCGTCAATTTCCGAGTGCAGGACGCGCCCCAGCGCATGAATCAGGGCAAGTGTGCGACCCTCCGCCAGCGGCAGGCGAATAGAAAGCGTTACGACCGGATCGGTGGGCATCTCGGCGTCCATGCGGCGCAGCAACTCTTCGATCCCTTCGCTGGTAAGAGCGGACACTGGCACCGGCGCGCCGCCTGCGCCAGCGCTTCTCTCCGCACCATTGGTGATGGCTTTTCGATCTTCAGGAGCAAGTCGGTCCATCTTATTCAGCACGCGCAGCCTGGGGCGGCCGTCGACGCCAAGTTCCCGCAAAATCTTGTCGACTTCCTCGTCGAGTTCGTCGTGATGCGGATTGGAAACGTCACTCACATGCAGAATCAAAGCGGCTTCCTGCACCTCTTCCAGCGTTGCGCGAAACGCCGTCAGCAATCCTTTTGGCAGATCGCGTATAAACCCGACGGTATCGGAAACCAGCACGCGGCGATTCGAGGGAAGCCGTAGCGCACGGATGGTGGGATCGAGCGTGGCGAACATCCTCGGGGAAACCAGCACCTCGGCGCGGCTCAGAGCATTGAACAGCGTGGATTTGCCAGCGTTCGTGTAACCCACCAGCGCGATGGTCCCGAGAGGGACGGCATTGCGCGCCTCACGCCGCAGCGCCCGCTGTTTGCGGACTGCATCCATACTGGTCTGGATCTTGCGGACGCGATCGCGAATCCGGCGGCGGTCAGTTTCGAGTTTCTTTTCGCCGGGGCCGCGCACGCCGATGCGTCCCGCTCCGCCGCCCGCGCCACCCGCGCCACTCTTGCCGCCGAGACGCGACATCGCAGTTCCCTTTCCCGTCAGGCGGGGCAGCATGTAATTCAATTGTGCCAATTCAACCTGCAGCTGGCCTTCGCGGCTCCGCGCATGACGCGCGAAAATATCGAGAATCAGTTGCGTGCGGTCGATCACGCGGCATTCCGTGGCTTCCTCGATGTTCCGTTGCTGCACGGGAGAGAGGTTGCTATCGAAAATGATCAGCGGCGCTTTGTGTGCCGTGGCTTCGGCGCGAATCTCATCCAGCTTGCCGCGGCCCACCAGCGTTGCGGGATCAGCGGCGGCACGCATCTGAAAAACGGTTCCGGCGATCTCCGCGCCCGCGCTGCGGGCCAGCTCCACCAACTCCAAAAGCGATTCGCGGCCCTGCTCGCCCGCCGGCATGCCGGGAAAGCGAGGAGCACGCTTCCATCCAACGCCTACGAGTAAGGCGCGCTCAGCTGTCGGGACTTGATGTCGCGTTTTCGTCACTGCGGTCGGCCGGGAGTCATCGTGCGGGCTTGCGCATTTTTGGAGGGTTTCACCCCTGAATACGATTATACGCTTCTCTCCCCCGCCCCGCGACCCGTCTCCAATCCCGTAGTTCCAACGGTTTCCATATGCGCGTCGGATTTTCGGAATCTGCATTGCGTCTTCAGGGAAACGGCCTGAAAAATGGAGGCCGGAGGAACATTGACGTTTTCGTGCCTGCGCGGATAAGTGGTGGATTGCGAAGCCGCTATTCTCGTGGGAAGATAGGTTTATGCAAAAACCCTTTATCACGGCAGTAAGTTTATTGACGGCTGGGATGATGCTGCTTGGGAATGCCCTGGCGCAGCAGACCCCGGCGGCGAATCCTCAACAACCTCCGGCGGCGAAGGCCCAAGCGGCTTCCCCTGCTGGTGCTCAAAAGGCCCCTGCGGCTAAGACGGGACCAGCGACGAAGCCCAGAACCCAGAGTGTCCTGACGCTCAAAACGCAGAAAGACAAACTCAGTTATGCGCTCGGAATGAACCTGGGGAGCAACCTGCACAAGGAGACCGTCGAGGTGGACCCGGCTATTGTTCTGCGGGGCCTGAAAGACGGTCTCGCTTCCGGCAAGACGCTCCTGACGGAAGATGAAGCGCGGACCACGCTCACGCAACTGCAGACCGAGGTGCGTAGCAAACAGCAAGAGAAAATGAAAGTGGCCGGGGAAATGAACAAGAAGGAAGGCGTCGAGTTTCTGGCGGCGAATAAAACCAAGGAGGGCGTCGTCATTCTGCCCAGCGGTCTTCAATACAAGATTCTGACGGCAGGTACGGGACCGAAGCCGACAGCCAGCGACACCGTCGTTTGCAACTATCGAGGAACGCTTATCTCCGGCGGGGAATTTGACAGCTCTTACAAACGCGGCCAGCCGGCGTCATTTCCGGTAAATGGAGTCATCAAGGGTTGGACGGAAGCTCTCCAACTGATGCCGGTAGGATCGAAATGGCAACTTTTTGTCCCAGCGGAGCTGGGTTACGGCGATCGCGGCGCTGGCGCGGACATCGGACCCGGCGCGACTCTTATTTTTGAGGTGGAGCTGCTCTCCATCCAGGGCAAGGACAAGCCAGAAGGTGCGCCAAAATAGGCCCACGCAAAAAGTAAGTTTGCCGCTGGGTTAAGATGAGCCGGCTTACAAGAAATTGGCCGGCTACCCCAGACCTTGTGCATGAAGCCATTCGAGAATACCGGCCTGTACCGCGGTATCGTCGCCAAACCCTGAAAACCAGCGCACGCCGTGCTCCCTCTGAAACCAGGTGAGCTGGCGTTTGGCATACCGCCGCGTGGCCTGCTGAATCGCTTCCCGCGCTGCCTCCAACGTAATCTCGCCGCGGAGCGCCGCGCGCAATTCGCGGTAGCCGATGAAATCAAATGGCTTCGAATTCTCGCTCAGGCCGCTATCGAGCAACTCTTGCACTTCGCGCATCCATCGTTGCTCCAGCATGATGTCAATTCTGCTGTGGATGCGTTCGTTGAGCTTTTCGCGCGGCGGCATCAATCCGACCTTTAACACGTGCCAGGCTTCAAGCGGTTTCCGGCCGGCTCGAAGAACCTCGGAGACCGGCTTGCGCGTCAGCACGCAAACTTCGACAGCGCGGATTAGTTTCTGTTCGTCGGCGGGAGCGATTTTCCTGGCCGCTTCCGGGTCGAGCCGTTTCAGAACTCGATGCAGATGGCCGGGCGGGTGCTCTTCAATGCTCGCGCGCAGCCGCTCGCGCAATTCTTCCGAGCGCTGCGGAACGTCCGCAAGACCTTCGAGCAGCGCGCGCAAATACAATCCCGTGCCGGCAGTGAATATTGGCAGCCGTTTCCGCTGCCGCAAACCGTCCAACACGGACAACGCCAATTGGCGGTATCCGCCCGCGGTCGCTTCTTCCTGCGGGCTAAGAACATCGATCAGGTGATGCGGAATGCCGCTGCGTTCGTAGGGGGTGGGTTTTCCCGTGCCAATATCAAAGCCGCGATACAGCTGCGTCGAATCGCACGCTACCACTTCCCCGCCGAGCCGCTCCGCGAGCTTCACACCGAGCGCCGACTTTCCCGATGCCGTCGGCCCCACGATGGCAACCAGAGGCAGAAGCACTTTGTTCTCGGTCATCGAAAGAGCAGATGGCGGGCACGCACGAAAATAAAGACGAGCACAAAGAGTGCGAGGATAAGACTGCCCAAAATTTGCTTGCGCTCGAGTTTCACTGATACGCGGCTTCAATCGGCAAATTATAGAGGAAATAAAATCGCAGCTCGATAAAAGGCCCGCTGAAGGCCGGCGGCAGAGGCTCGAACGGATTCGACGAACGGATGGCGGACACGGCCGCGCGGTCGAGGGGTTCTTTGCCGGAACCGCTCAACCGCACCGGTTCACCGTTCGGAACAGTTCCATTTTTCATGATTCGGAATTGCAAGACCACTCGCCCGCGGTCGCCGAGCATCGCCGATTCCGGCATCACTGCAGACCAATTTCGCCGTACAGCCGCGACGACGCGCGTCATGTAATCGCTAAAATCAACCCCTTCGGTGGGAGTCAGGATATCATAGCCGTTCCCGTAGCTCCCCGCAGGGCCTTGTGAGCCGCCGGCACCGCCGCCAGGTGATCCGCTCGAGCGCGGCATCGGTCCAATCACCGCGCCGGAACGCCCGCCCGCGGACGGGTTCCTCGCCGCGTCGCGAATCGAGTCTTGCATTGAACGGGTGGGCGAATTCTTGGGCAAGATCAACGGATGCTGCGGCTGCGGAGTATCCGGCGTTTCGAGCGCGGGCTTCGGCGCATCCATTTTCGCGACCGGTGCAGCAGGCTGAGGCTCCGGTTGAACATCGTTCGGCTTCGGCACGGGCGCGTTCGGCAATTCTTTCACCGGACGTTCAGGTTGAGCGGCTGGCGCCGGCTCGTAAGTCGGCGCAATTTGCCGCAAGACGCGCGGATCTACGTGCATTTTAGGGGAAGGTTGCGCCGGACGTGGCTGCGCCCTCGGTTGAACGCTATAGCTACTTTCGGGGGGAATCCAGGTCAACATCCGGCGAGCAAGATCAATATCCTGCTGCGTTGGCTCATGGGGTGGAAAGAGCTTTGACTGCAAAAGAATCGCGGTTAACAGAAGAACGTGAAACGCTACGGAAGAAAAACGGGTGATGACTTGCCACTTGGTCTTATCTTCTCTCGGTTCGGGAGCGGCCAGATGGACTTCGCCGGTGATGAAGATATCAGGATCCACCAGATCGGTCGGCACGCTCAGCATCGGTTCGTTCATATCGAGAGGCGCCGCGCCTTGTGGCACGGTAATGCGTTCGTCCATGTCCGTGGGTTGCAGCGGCGTTGCGAGATCTTCCTTCACGCCGTAAGCGTCGCTGTTTAGATCGCGCGGCACGACCACGCGCGCGGCGATGGACTCGAGCGGCAGGTTGGTGGGGATGCTCGATTGTCCGTTCAATGACACGATGGGCAGCATCGCCGGCACCAGCGTGCGCGTATCCATGGTGGTGGGACGGCGGCGCTGTGTTGGCGTATCCACCGCCGCAGTCGGACGAGCATCGATCGGAACCAGAATCCGTGAAATCATCTTGTTTTGTCGTATGTGGCGAAAACGTCCAAGCCGGCCGCTTTGCGAGCGCCCATATCGCCGGCCGTCCTACGGCCGCCTAGGAGATTGACGCGCGCGGCGTGCTCTTGGATGCTTGCCATTACGCGGGCTGCCAATTCGAGCGCCGCGCGCCCCGCTGCTCCGTTCGTGCGCGGCTCCTTGCGCGAGCGTGCGGCATCAACGAACGCTTCGAGCTCCGCGTGCAACGGCTCGACCGAGGGTGCATTCAGCTTCTCAAACCCAAACTCCGGCTGCGGACCGGGCTTCTTCACAGCGATGCGGAGAGCGTCGCGCCGCGCATAATCCAGCGAAATGTACTCGTGCTGCTGGAAAAAGCGCATCTTGCGCACGCGCTCGGTGGAGACCCGGCTGGCGGTGATATTGGCAACGGCGCCGCCCGTGAATTCCAGGCGCGCATGCGCGATGTCCACTTTGTCCGTCAGGACGGGAATCCCAACAGCTTTGACTTCCGCGACCGGTTCGTTGACCAGCGCCAGCAAAATGTCCAGATCGTGAATCATCAAATCGTAGATCACGTCCACGTCGAGGCTGCGTGGCGTAAAAACTCCCAATCGATGCACTTCGAAAAACAGCGGCCGGTTGAGGATCGGCTCAACCGCAATCACGGCAGGATTGAAGCGTTCAACGTGGCCCACCTGCAGAATCCGTCCGTTTTTCCTGGCTGCATGGAGCAGCGCATCGGCCTCCGCGAGATTCACGGCCATGGGCTTCTCAACAAGAACGTCAAGTCCCATTTCCAGCAGACGGCAGCCTACCTCCGCATGCGCGACCGTCGGGACGGCCACACTCGCGGCGTCCGCGCGGCCACGCACTTCATCGAGGCTCTTCAAGACTTGCGTCTGAAATTCCGCCGCAACGGCGGCGCCACGTTCTTGATTCTGGTCGAAGACGCCAATGAGTTCCGCGCCTTCAAGCTCACGGTACACACGCGCGTGGTTGCGTCCGAATTCGCCTGTACCAACCACGGCGACACGAGTCCTCTTCGATTGTCCCGCCGCGCTCATTCTTCGTTCATTCCCTTCGAAACGTTATTTGGTTCCGGCACGGCAGGCGGAGGGAAAGCCTGAATCGCGATTCCCGCTCCATCCGCCAATTCGATCAATCTTGCGCGGTCAAAAAGAAGAGTCCGCCCGGCATCTACTGCGAGAGCGGTCGCACCCGCACCCCTCATCTGTTCGATGGTGGGCAAACCGACCACGGGTACATCAAAGCGCATATCCTGGCCTGGCTTGCTGACCTTAACTACAACCAGCGGTTTTCCACCCGTGATTCGGGCGGCGCGCGCAATGGTCTCATCGGTGCCTTCCATCGCCTCCACCGCAACGCAAGCGTGATCCGCGATCACTACCGTTTGTCCGACATCCATGCTTGCGATTTGCCTGGCCACGCCCAGCCCATAAGCAATGTCATCCGCTTCGTGCTCCTTCGGGGCGCGCCGCGTGAGCACACCAGCTTCGGGCACCAGCGGTTTAAGGAACAGGGTCGAATCCACCAGGCGGATACCTTCCTCTTCCAGCACGCGAGCGAGGGCACCTATCAGTGCATCCGTATTCTTTCGCGGCAGCGAGAACAGCAGCTTCGCCAGTTTCCAGTCCGGGCGGATGGCGCTGAAAATCTTGTTGTGTTTCACCTGCCCGGCCATGACCGCCTGCTTCACGCCTTCCTGATGCATCAAGTCGATGGTCTTGCTCAACTCGCCGAGGCTCACCCAGTGCAACCGTTTTGCAAGTTTCTCAAGTTCCGCCGAGGCTTCTTCTTTGAGCGCAATCACAGTCATGTCGATCCCCAGGCTGCGCGCGCCCTCCAGCACCAGGAACGGAAAGCACCCGTTTCCTGCGATGAGCCCCCAGCCTGTCGTGTTGGCGTTCGCGTCCGGCATAAAATCAGCAGTCAGGAGTTACTTCACGATGCCGCGCTCGGCGCTTTCGATAAACCTGATCAATTCCTGCACGTCGGCGGAATCGCCCAGCGATTTCCGCATTTCGGCCAGCGCCTGCGAGGTATTCAACTTAGCGCGCAGGAGAAAACGATAGGCCCGCTTCAAGGACTGCAAACGCTCCGGCGAAAATCCTTTGCGCTCCAGCCCAATGGCATTGATGCCAAAGCTTTTCGTCTCGCGTTCGGTGACGATTTTGGAAAACGGCGGCACATCCTGGGTAATCACCGTCGAAGCGCCGATGTAGGCGTAGCGGCCGATCCGGCAAAACTGATGCACGGGACAAAACGCGCCAATCGTCGCGAAATCCTCCACCGTGACGTGTCCCGCGAGGGTTGCGCCGTTGACAAACAGGGTGTTGCTGCCGATCGAGCAATCGTGCCCGATGTGCGAATACGCCAGAAGAAAATTGCCGTCGCCCAGGGAAGTTTTGCCGCCGCCTTTTTGCGTGCCGCGGCTGACGGTGACGTATTCGCGGAAAATGTTGCCGTCGCCCGCCACCATCTCGGTGCGCTCGCCTCGAAACGTATAATCCTGCGGGTCGCCGCCGATCGTGCTGAACGAATAGAAAGTATTGTTTCTACCGAACTTCGAAGGTCCCTCCACCATCGCGTGCGCGTGCATCACGCAGCCGTCGCCCAATTCTACGTCTTCACCAACCACCGCGTACGGGCCGATTTTTACACCCTCACCAAGCTTTGCGCTCGCCGCCACCACTGCCTGCGGATGAATTTCGCGCCTCCTCATTTCGCGCGTTCTTCGGGCTTGCCCGGCGGCTCGCGATCGATCATCTTGCACATCACCGTGCCTTCCGCCGCCAATTCCCCGTTCACTGTTGCTTTGCCCTCCAATTTGCAAAAGTCGCCGCGCCAGTTAAGGACGTTGACTTCGATGCGCAGTTGATCTCCAGGCACCACGGGACGCCGGAATCGCGCCCCATCGACGGCCACAAAATAGAGCAGTTTCTTGTCGCGGTCCGGAATATCCATCAACAGCAGAAGCCCACCGGTCTGCGCCACCGCCTCAAGAATCAGGACGCCCGGCATCACCGGCTTGCCGGGAAAATGCCCTTGAAAGTAGTACTCGTTGATCGAAACATTCTTGATGCCAACGATGCGCTTGAGGCGTTCCACCTCGACGATCGCGTCCACCATGAGGAATGGATAGCGATGCGGCAGCAGTTTCTGAATTTCCACGACGTCCAGTATCATTCGCGCTCTCCGTCGCCGCAGACCCCTTCAGCGGCGCCTGGTCCTTCCCGGCAAACTTCTAATTATATGCGAACCCCCGCCCTCCGCGATACGCGCTCTTACGCCGTAGCCGCAGTCTTCAGACCGCGGGGGGGTTCTTTCGCGGCGTTAGATTTTGCTCGATTGCTCTGGTCGCCACGCATTGATAGCATCTCCGCACCATGCCGGATTCCCATCTCTCCAGGAAGGTCTTGCGCTTTCTGAAGCCGCGCCTCCCGCAGATGCTCGCGGCGCTGCGCCGGTTCGTGAGTGCGGAATCACCCAGCCTGGAAAAAGCCGCCGCCGATCGTTGCTGTGGCGTCATCGCCGAAGAATGGAACGAGCACGGCGCGCGCGCAGAGCGAATCTCGCAGAGGCATCGTGGCGATCTTCTCCGCATCGCTCATACGCCTGGCAAATCTCGTCCTTTGGGCCAACTCCTGGTCTTGGGCCACTACGATACGGTTTACTCGAGCGGAACACTCGCCAGGATGCCTTTCCGGCTGGAAGGTGGCAAAGCTTACGGCCCGGGAACCTTTGACATGAAGGCCGGCATCGTTCAGGCGCTTTTCGCGCTGCAAGCGCTTCAGCAAGCGGAAATACCGGTTCACAAACGCCTGGTCTTCCTTTGGACTTCTGACGAGGAGATCGGCAGCGAATCCTCGCGCAAATTGTTCGAAACGGAAGCGCGCCGCAGTGATGCCGTCTTCGTCCTTGAGCCTGCCTTCGGCCCACGCGGCCTGCTCAAGACCGCGCGCAAGGGAGTCGGAGAAGCCGAATTGATCGTGCATGGCCGCGCCTCGCACGCGGGTCTCGCACCACAAGAAGGTATCAACGCCATCCACGAACTGGCGCGGCAGCTCGCGCGCATCGAAGGATGGAATGATTTTCGCCGCGGCGTCACCGTCAATGCCGGCATCATCGAAGGCGGCACGCGCACGAACGTAATTCCGGAACGCGCCCGCGCCGTTCTTGATCTTCGTGCCATGAGGATTTCCGACATGCGCGGCATGGAACGCCGCCTGCACGCTCTGCGACCATTTCACCGGGGAGCCCGCCTTGAAATCACCGGCGGCTTCCGCCGCCCTCCGCTCGAACGCAAAATGAGCGTATCGCTCTTCGCCCGCGCCAAATCACTCGCGAAGCAACTGAATCTCTCCTTGGGCGAATGCACCGTCGGCGGTGGCTCGGATGGAAATTTCACCGCCACTCTCGGCATCCCAACCCTCGACGGCCTCGGAGCCGTCGGCGACGGCGCGCATTCCACGCGCGAGCACATTCTCATCCACACGATGCCGGCGCGCGCCGCACTGTTGGCCGCTCTTCTTGCCACTGCCTAGCGATGTGAACCCGCAGAAAACAAGTAAATGCCGCGTGAGGTGCATCAGCGTCCGTAGGTCTTCCGCAGATACTCGGCAGTGGATTGCGTCACGTCGTTGTAATCACTGTGCAGCACTTCGCGCAGCGCCGCCTCCGTGGCCATTCCCGCCCCGATGCGATCGAGAATTCGTTCAACATCGCCCATCCCATCGGCCCGCACGATGTATTCGATGTTGGCCAGCGCCCAGGCATACGCATAGCGCGCTGTATCCCCGCCCATATTTAGCCACGAGCCTTCCAGCCGGCCAAGAGGAGCAGCGTGACCTTCGCTGTAGATCTGCCCCAGCACCACAGCATTTTCGCCGCTGCGCTGCCCTTCCATCCACTGCGCCAATCCCTCTTGCATCCACGTGGGCGCATGTCCGTGTGTCTTCTGCTGGACAAAGCTGTGCGTCAATTCATGCTTCAGGACCCGCGACAACTCCTGGTCCACCCCGGTCAATCCCTGCACCGGCACGCGAATGCGGCCGTCATTCAGCGCGCCCGCCCATCCGGGAGCCTTGGTTATGTCCGCAAACGCTTCTTGGGTGTACAAGATCACGCCGATGGAATCCGGCGGCGAATAGTTCAGTGCGGATTCGATGGCGGAAAAGTGCATCTCCAGCGTGCGCAAAACATCCCGCGCCAGTGCCGGCGCGGCTGCTCCGCTGTAACGCAAAGTAAAATGGCTGCTCTCGTTTTCCTTGTAATTCTCTTCTTCCTTCTTGTCGCGTTGCGCCTTGTCCAGGGCCGCTCGCACCTCCGCATCCGGCCGCAAGGCGAGCGCCTTCTTCCATTCCGCGACGGCCTGGTCCAGCTTGTTCATGCCGTAGTAAGCCCAGCCCTCGAGTTTTGCGACATCCGGATTGTCGGGAGCCACGCGCCTCGCGCGTTCCAGGTATTCGAGCGACTGTTTGTATTCGCTCCGGCGAAGATGGACGTAGGCCACGTCCATCAGCAGCGCCGGCTCTTCCGGGGCGTAGACCAGCGCGGTGCGCTCGTCGGCCAGGGCGTGTTCCAAATCGCCGTGTGATATCTCGAAAGATGCCGCCACGTGATGCCCCATGGCGGCGTTGAAGTTGGCTTGCTTCGTTCCCCCTCGCGCTTCACCCTCGAGCTTGGCGATATAGGGGCGGTCGATCACGCCATCGTGTACCGCTGCACGTTCAATCGCATCGCTGTCCCCGCCACTGATCGGTTGTGCTGCCGGCGGGGCGATGTCCAGGTTCGCGGCATCGGCCCCCGGCGAACCGGCCATCGGCAACGCACCACCTTTCTCAATATGATCGACGATGGATTTTGGCAGGCTCAATTCGCCGGCGGAGGTCAGATACTTCACCTTGTCGCCTTCTTCGACAGCGCTCAGAGCGACGATGCGCCGGCCGTTCTTCAGGACAATCGTATCCGCCGCTGCCCGGCCGCTCACGGAAAGGAGCGCGACGCCCAGCAAAACTGTGCGAATTCTGGAAACTGAAATCATACCCCGCGTCTTTCCATCTTAAACCGCAACCGCGGGTCTCAGCGGTCAGCCTTGTTCCTTCATGCCGAATGTGACTACACTTCTTGCATGAGGGTGTGGGGAGTCTTTTTCGCGTTGTGGTGTCTCCTGGCGCCGGCGGTCTTTCCGGCCTCGGAGAAATCGCCGCATGAATTGTATGATGCGATCAAGGCGCTGCGCATCGACACCTCAAATGTCTATCGCATCGCTCCCGCCAATCACATCCAGTTGCGCCGCGGCGACGCCGTTCTCTCCTTTGACGAAGGTACGGTCACCTTTTTCTCCCCGCTCGATGGGCAAATTACCGGCGCCGTCTTTTCCGGGCGCGGTCACGTTCTGGCGGCCCCGCGCGATCCCGTCGAAAAACAACAGATGGGGCGTTTTCTCGGCGCTCCCGTGCTCGATCAGGAATTCATCAACGGTTATCTCCGCTTCACGGACGACACCGCGGGCGAACTTCTCCGCCAATTCAGCGCCGCCAATCTTGCGGTTCAGACGGATGCTTCCGTCGGAGCGCAATGGGATGCCGCCCTAACTCAGCTCAATCCCAGTTACACCCTGCGTATTCTCTATGATCGGCTGTCGCCCAGCCCCAAGCCCTGCTTTTACGCCGGGCTTGAAGGGGCGGCCACCGGTCCGTTCGATGTGGTGCTTGACGCACAACGTGACGAGCAATTCCTCCTCGGACAAGTTCACAAAGCCGGCGGCAAAACCTTTTACGATGTCTGGACCTCGCATCGAGTTCCGGACTCTCCCGTTCTTCCAGCAGCTTTCCGCGCTTTGCAGTACTCCATTGAGGCCTCGATTTCTCCCAATAACTCGCTGGATGCGAACGCCAGCGTACGTTTGCGCGCGGAAACCGGAACGGAACGCGTTCTCGCTTTCCAGCTTTCCCGGGCTCTAACGATCGACAGCGTCACCGGCGACCACAATGAATCGCTCCCCTTTTTTCAAAATGAAGGCATGAGCCTCCAGGAGCGCAGCGCGCGCGGCAACGACTATCTAGATGTTGTCCTTCCGCAAACTCCGGCGGGCCATCAGGAATTCACGCTTCATTTTCATTACGGGGGCAACGTCATCGAGGACGCGGGAAACGGCGTACTGTTTGTCGGCGCGAGGGAAAGCTGGTACCCACACCTTGGGGATAGCGCGGAATTTTCTTCTTATGACATCTTTCTGCGCTGGCCGCGCAAGCTTCGCTTGATCGCCACCGGCTCCAAACTCGAAGAGCACGAGGAAGGAGAATTCCACGTCGGCCATTGGAAGACGGAGAAGCCCATGTCCGTGGCGGGATTTAATCTTGGCGAATACGCCTCGGCCTCCGTCGCCTCCGGGGCCCACTCCATCGATGTCTACGCCAATCGTGAACTCGAGGAAGATCTCCGGAAGCGCCTGTCCGCTCCGGACGCGGATGCCCTCTCCTTCCCTTCCGCGCGCTTCGGTTCTACCTCGACGGGACACTCGGTCGTGCCGCCTCCTCCCCCTCCCAGCCCGGCCGACGCGCTCAAGCAACTCGGCAAAGAGATCGATTCCTCCATACGTTTTTACGAAACTTTCAGCGGTCCCTTTCCTTTCCATAATCTGAAGGTCTCGCCGATTCCTGGAAACTTCGGGCAGGGCTGGCCCAGCCTGCTGTACGTTTCCACCTATTCCTTCTTGCCTTCGGAAGCCCAGCGGCGGGCAGGGCTGAGCACCGCCAGCCAGGAGCACTTCACCGAGCTGGTTCCTTATCACGAAGTCGCGCACCAGTGGTGGGGCAACGTCGTCGCATGGTCGAGCTACCGCGACCAGTGGATTGACGAAGCCATCGCAAATTATCTCGCCGTGCTCTTCGCCGACACCAAGAAAAACCCTGACCACACGTTGCACGTCTGGCTGGCGCGCTACCGCAAGCAGCTCATTGAGAAATTGCCGGGCGCCACCGAAACAGCGGGAGACATCGGCGCTCTCACGCTCGGCACACGCCTCAATTCCTCGAAGTCCCCCGCCGCCTACGAAGAGATCATCTACAGCAAGGGCGCCTGGATCATTCACATGTTGCGGGAAATGCTGCGCCAGCCCGGCGCCAGGAATCCCGATGCACGGTTTAACGCTCTCCTGCAAACGCTGGTGACAAAGTACGCTTACCGGGCACTCTCCACCGATGACTTGCAGCACGAAGTGGAAGCCGTCATGACGCCGGGCATGGACCTCGAAGGCGGGCGTTCCATGGAATGGTTCTTCGAAGAGTGGGTGCGCGGGACGGGAATTCCGCACTATCGCGTGGAATTCACGGCTCACCACACGGAAAAAGGCTACGTGCTTCGCGGGAAGCTTTTTCAGACCGGCGTGCCGCGCTCGTTCGTCGCCAGCGTTCCGCTCTATGCCAGTGGTGCCGGGCACAGCGCACTACTGGGCACGGTCGTAGCCGCCGGAGAGGAAACATCGTTCCACTTCGTCGCGCCGAATCTTCCGCGCAA
>WNGI01000586.1_pt1 | contig 27606 bp, 25 predicted proteins | sample 5400621 | NCBI WGS metagenome assembly WNGI01 (sample SAMN13153374, study PRJNA577476) | soil metagenome | isolation source: 20 cm soil or saprolite under Garry oak tree replicate 1 | place: USA:California | collected 2016-06-15
TCGTTGCACCGATGGCTGCTGAGGCGATACCGTTACCTGAAGTGCTCGTTGCGCTGCTGCCGAAGGTAATTACGATAAATGCGACTTCAAGCCCTTCAAGTAGCACGGATTTATAGGATAAGGCGACTCCAAACGGCTGAAAGCGGGGTGCAATCGTCTCTCCACGTGCGCGGATTTCTGACATTGTTTCCTCGAAAATGGCTTCTTCATCATGGAGAGCTTTGATACCGCTATAGCGAAGTATGGCTTTTTTGAGCCATTTTAAGCCAAATAGAATCAAGATGATGCCAACGATCAGACGAAAATCATTGATGGGAACCCATTTGACGAGTGCGACGCCAAGAGTGGCTATAATGACGGCGAGAGTTGCGGCAGCCGCGAAAGCGCCAAGAAGTGAACTTCGCCAATTAATAGTTATGCCAACAACCAGTACAATGGTAAATGCCTCCACGAATTCAACTGCTGAGGCGAGGAATGCAGCGGTAGCGATAGCCCATTGCATGCAACTGTTCTCCTAACCGGGTTTTTAGGTGTGACAGATAATAGTGTACGCAATCAGAAGTGCGACTCTTTTCTTATTGTAGCATAGAGTCGCACTTTTGGTTGCATTCTTCTGATCTCTTCAATCAGGATGAATTACATCTTGTGAGCGATAATCTGAAGCCAGTTTCGGGGAACCTCTTTCAAACCAAGTTCTTCACCAGCTTCATAAGCCGATATTCCAAGCGCTTCTGCTCCCAGCGCTAATGGAACACCTGGAAGAGCGCCCTCAATGAAGAGCCAGTAATGTCCTATATCTCTATAAGAATCCATTGTCATCATCGCCTGTACCTCGGTAGCATCAATCCGGGAGAAGCCGCCCTCTTTGAGGAGGGAAATATATCCTTCCCGATCAAGTTGCTGCATGGCCATTGCTTTTACCTCGCGTGATAAACGCACTTCCGGGTGCTCTCTGCGTAACCAGCCCACGGCGCGGCGCGTCCATAAACGATAAAATCGTTCGGTTCCCTCGACGTAGGATCCATTGTAAAAGGCGCTGTTACACGCAAATATGCCATTGGGAGCAAGAATACTGGAGATAAGTTTGAATGCAGGGAGCTTATCAGGTAGGAGGTGAATAGCGTTACAGAAAAATACTGCATCTGCATTCTGAACAAATTTAGGAAGATCCGAAGTCTCACCCTGGATGAAATTGGCTTTCATCTCAATTCCCCTCGCCTGTAGCTCCTCCATACCCTTCTGCGCACGGCGCAAGGCCTCTGCTGAAGGGTCAATGCCAATGATGTAGGCTTGACGTTCCTGGCTTGCCAGTTCTTCAGCAATGAGTCGTGTGACGGCTCCAGTCCCACAGGCCATATCGACAATTTTCAATTGATTATTTGAGGGATGCTTAGAAATACAGGTGAGCGCATGTCGAACAAGAGATCGATTGACCTTGGTGTAAAATTTGTGTGAGGCAAATGCTTCAAAGCTAAATTTGTTGGTTTCATCCGTTTCGATCAAGACCATAGGTACAGCTCTCCTTCGTTAACAGTATATATACAAATGATTTAGAGAGAAACAGCACCAACATTGTTTCATTTTCTATTCTTTAGACGCGCATCGCCATACCACCATCGACACAAAGAATCTGACCTGTGATATAAGCTGATTCGGGTGAGCAGAAGAAATTGATGGCTGCTGCGATCTCTTCAGGCGCTCCAAAACGTCCAACAGGGGTGTTCTCAAGCAAATATTTGCGTTGTTGTTCTGTGAGAGAAGAAGTAAGTTCTGTAGGTATGAAGCCAGGAGCTATAGCGTTGGCTGTGATGTTGCGACTGGCCATTTCCCGGGCTGTACTTAGAGTTAAAGCGAGAATGGCAGCTTTCGAAGCTGCGTAATTTGCCTGTCCTGCGGAGCCAAGTAATGCGGCAGGTGAGGAGACATTTACTATGCGACCCCAACGAGCTCTCATCATATTCCTCAATGCAGCCTTTGTGCAAAGGAATGTTGAGCGCAAATTGGTGTCAACAACATACTCAAAATCAGCAAGGGACATTTGGAGAATGAGCTTATCACGTGTTGTGCCTGCATTATTTATCAGGATTGCGATGGGGCCAAGGGACTCGTTCACCATGGTAAAAAGACGAGTGACATCTTCTTCCTGGCTTACATCAGCCTGGATTGTAATACAGCGCCTTCCCATTTCTTCAATATAAGCTTTTACCTCTTCTGCTGTGCTGGCTTTGCTACGATAGTTAATGACAATATCAGCACCTGATTGCGCAAGACGTAAGGCTGTTGCTCTGCCAATGCCCTGACTGCTACCCGTTACTAATGCAATTTTACCAGTGAGTGGCAAATGTTGTTCTGTCATACTCTTCCTCTTTGCGTTTACTTTCTACCCAACCGCCTTTCCAATGCTGGTAGTATAGCACACGAGAGGTAGCACAGAGATGCCATTGTCATGCATATGATGAGTAATTCGCAACTAGTTAGCTTGCCTTCACTTGCGTTTTCCCATTATGCACCGAGCTTTGTAGAGGTGAGTCAAATTCTACAGGTATGGCTTCGGATGATGGCTTCAGATCTGTGAAGGGAACACTTTCAATACGAGGACGAGTTATATCTTGTTCAAAGTCGATTTGTGTTTCATGATTATAAATAACTGAGTTAAATTGCTCTGAGGTCAGATTTCGCGCACCATATAAATTAGCTCCATTCAGGATGGCGCCGTTCAAATCTGCAACGAGCAGATTAGCGCCAGTCAATATAGCATCACGTAAATCAGCACCTGTCAGGTTAGCGCCAGCTAGATTGGCGCCAGCAAGGTTTGCACCTTTGAAACTCGCTCCTTCAAGATCGGTCATGTAGAAATTAGCATTTTCCAGTTGAGCTTCACGGAAATCAGCCTGTTGGAGATAGCGATGGGATAGATCTCGTGCGCATAAATCTGCTCTAAAAAATGAAAAGGGGTGTGAAAGTGGACTGTATGGAGCTATTTGTTTCGATTTAGTGTACTCATTTGATGGAACTGGTATGTCCTCTATGTGAGGAAGTGAAGCAAGTTTCTGTTCCAATGTCAACTTTGCTAATTGCTGTTCAGCATTGAATTCCCAACTTTGCCATGCTTTTTGAATCTGTTGTACTTGCCTGTTAAGCGTCTGTTCCAGATCAAGAGCCTGTTTCCTTTGTTTTACTTCCCAGTCATTTTGGTGAGCTTCCTGTGCGTGTTGCCATGCTTCATGCTCTAATCCAGTATTGCGTAAAATACGAGCTTGTATCTTACAAGCTACCAGGACCCCTATTGTAGTAGCCAACAGGCTAATTATTCCCGCAGTTATAAATACTATCACCATGGTGCGTTTCCCCTTGTCCGCAGCTTTTCCAATAGACTCTTTTTTAAGAATACGTTTGGACTGTAGATATTTTTTTCTTGAAAACACAGAATGTGTATCTTGATTATACACACATATTAATGGCTCAAGGCAAGTTTACATTGGTCTAATTCCTAAGACGGGAAGCGATTGTGAAAGTAACAAACGTAGTTTCTGTTCTCATGCCATAAAACAAAAATATAGACGATGAGACTGAGAGAGCATATAATAGAGAGAGTAAAGATACGATCCAGGCTTATGAGATAAGCTCATGCTTTGATTTGAATCGAACAGTCTTCGTCAGTTATTGATCAAAAGGTATTGAAATAAATGTCCCAGTATAAACATCCATCGCCAACATCGTTTTTGCTTGATGAAGAGAAAAGGCAGCTTACTTTGACCTGGACTGATGAGCATGAGAGTGTTCATAGTTGGGAAGCGCTTCGTTGGGACTGTCCATGTGCCTGGTGTTCTGGTGAAGGTGGGCAGCCAGGCATGTTGCAAAGCAAACAAAGTTTAAGTGTTGAAGAGACAACACTGATTGATGTACAACCTGTAGGGCGCTACGGATTGACACCTATTTGGGAGGATGGGCATAAAACAGGAATTTATACCTATGAGAAATTGCGCGCCAGTTGCGAATGTGACGAGTGTCTAAAGAAAAGCAGAAAAGGGCTGTAGGTAAAAGATTTTTCCACTCTCTATCCCTCCAAATTCGTACTTGATATGTTAACTACAGTTACATGAACCGTTATATTCGTTGAAATGTATTAAACAGTACATTTTCTGGGTTTCCTGAAAAAAGTTAAAAATCATCTTTTAACGGAGAAAATGTATGTCAACAAATGGAATCTCCACCAGTGTTCAAAAACAGCGGCGTAGCATACCTGTTTCAGGTGTCGCGCTACGCGTGGCATTTGCTTTTATTATTAGCTGGTTAATTGTTTTAGCGTTTTTTGTCTCCAGCGTAGTTTCACATTAACATTACATTCTATTTTCCGAAACGCTTCACTTGATCCTGCGTAGTAGGGTGTATGGTAGTTTCCCACATTAAGCGTCTTGTTATCGGTAATTCGCGGAGGTAGAGCGGTAGGAGAGGAATGATAGTTCGCATTCCTCGAGCAGACAAGTCGAAGATAACTTGGCGACGAGTATTCCATTCCATGCCATAGATCTCACGAATCGGCTGAGGCAAAAGCGCACAAGTCACCTGTAAGTTGAGGTGCAACAGAGGCCTAAATATTGTATGCACGGGAGGAAAAAGTACCTGGTGAGCGAGTTGCCGTGCCTGTGGAGTAGCAACCAGGCGGTCGCTATGCACCATGTCGTATACATATTGCCTCAGGTCATCTACAGTGTTGGGCATCTTGTCGGGAAGTAAACCGAGCAAATGCGCCACCTCTTTTGATTCCTGGTAATAAGTATCTTGTTCTGCAGGTGTAAGAGAACCGATGAACAGATTGTAACAAAGTAGCCATGTATCGATTAGCGTTGCATGTACCCAGAGTAGTTGTTCTGGGTTGCGTGCATCAAAGCGGGTTCCTTTAGAGAAAACTCCCGCATCCATTGGTAACTCACCGTGAACATGTAAATGTTTGCGATTGATTGAACGGGCTGCCTGGCAAGCTTTTTCCAGTGAACCAAAGGTGAGTATCTCCCCGAGTACAAATGTACGTTCCGCTCGTCCAAAGGGGTCAGTCATGTAGTTGCTGTGCGCGCTCACACCCATCGCGACGAGAGGATGAGCTAATTGCATCAAAACTGCGCGAGCACCTCCAAGCAAAACCACACTTTCACGATTGATCTTCCAGCCAACGCTTCCAGGGCCATAGTTGCTATTAGTTCGCGAAGGACGTGCTTGTTTCACTGCTGTGAACCCTGGACGGCCCGTTGTTCGCCAGAATTGTGTACCCGCCGGGCGTATGCTTCGCCAAGCACCTTTTCTGCTTTGTCAGGGTCATCTTTGTATAGTTGTAGTATAAATGCAATATCTGGATTGGGAGCCAGAGTAAGATCACGTTGATCCTCTGCTACAGCCTGCAGAATTTCAGAAGCGACCTGGTCTGGTGTGAGCATTACTTGTATATCCATCATGTTGAGGGAGTTTTCCTCCTGTTTAACCATAGGGGTATCAACCCAGGCAGGGTATACAGTGGTAATTCCAATCCCTGTTCCATGCAATTCTGTTCTCAACGCTGAAGAAAAGCCTCGCACTGCCCACTTGCTCGCGCAATAAGCGGAGAGCAAAGGAACGCCAAATTTACCTGCTACCGAACTGAGGAAGACGAAGTGGCCAGATTGTTGCTTACGCATCGTTGGCAGCGCAGCCTGAACACAGTGATATGTACCCATAAAATTGATATTCATCATGGTTTGCATTTCACTTGCTGAGAATGTGTCAATAGCTCCCCCGCGTCCGATTCCAGCGCTTGTTACAACAAGATCAATGCGTCCAAATGCAGCGGTAGTTTGCAGCATGAGTTCCTCTACATGTGACTCATTGGTAACATCTGTTGTAAAAGTAAGGATTTGACCCTGGGCTTCTGAATTGTGTTCGATTATGAGATCTCTGGCCTGTAAAAGCCCAGGTGAGTTGATATCAGCAAGAACGATATGCGCGCCTCTTGAATGGAGAGTACGAGCTGTAGCAAGCCCAATACCGCTTGCAGCACCAGTAATTACTGCACCTACACCTGTAAAGTTCGTTAAAGCCATGTGGTGTTACTCCTTTAAGTGCTTTGAAATTGAATCTGATACTAATGTACAATGTGATCTTTATGATTTCCCCAGATTTGGAGAAAATTGAACAAATTATTGCTGCTGAGGTGGTAGCTCCTGCTGTTGAGCAGAATCGGCTTCTGGCAAGTCATACTGTTGTTTAGGTTGAGGCGGATATTGATACTTTTGACCACCTTCCTGATAAGTGCCTGGCGGAGGAGCTTGATATCCCGCCTGGTAGGGTTGATCAGGTTCGTTTGATTGCTGGTATTGTTGAGGAGGAGGTTGATTTGCCATGAAGCCCGAATTGGAAAGCCCGCTAGTAATTGGATTGTAGAGCGCTCCAAGTATCATAGAAACGCCAATAGGCAAGAGTATCCAGGGCCAGAAGCCGATGAGGAAACAGAGAGCCAGACCCAATAACCAAACAAAGGGGTATAAACCACCATAAATGCCTCTCGGGTTACCTGAACTGGCAGCACCAAACAAGCTGCAGAATGCCAATCCTGCGAAAAGTATGGGTAGAAACCAGTGTGAATTAAAGGTATTTGAGAAGTAAAAAGCAAACGCCAGAAATATGAAGAAAATGCCAGTAGCGAGTCCTCGCATCGGGTTGCGGTATCGGTTCATCCTACGGTTGTATCTGCGGGTGTATCGGTCATTGTACATGATGTGTCCCTCCTAACTCGAATTGCATCGTTAAAAGACCATTTATGCCTCTATTATAAGCTATGACTATCACGCTTTGTCTTTACAATTGATATATTTTTCGTATGATGAAACTTCAGCTAGGGGAAGCGCGATCAAAGTCATGTCTAGCAATGGAATTTGTTATAACTGTAGGTCGATCAACGCTCTACGGATAGCTGTAAGCGCCGTAGTGATATCGCTGGTGTCGATACCATAGTGTGTGACAGCACGAATCTTCCCTTGTCCGATATGGCCTATCAAGACGCCATGTGCGCTTGCTTTTGTCAAGAACTGTTCGGTTTCCGTTTCACTTAACGGCTCCTGTTGGGAGTTGCGTACGGAAAACATCACCATATTTGTTATTACCCGATCGACATCAATATCTATCTGTGGATAGTCTGCAAGGCCGAGAGCAAATTGCTTGCTAGTCTCATGATCTTCTGCAAGGCGGTCCACCATTTGTTCTAAGGCGACAATGCCAGCGGCTGCAAGAACACCGGCCTGTCGCATTCCGCCTCCCAACAATTTACGCATGCGATGTGCCCTTTGTATAAAATCACGACTTCCAACCAGCAATGAGCCAACAGGCGCGCTGAGACCTTTGGAAAGGCAGAACATAATCGAATCGACTGTACGAACAAGGGTACTGACCGAGATACCGAGCGCGATGGCCGCGTTGAAGACACGAGCACCATCCATGTGTACCATCAAACCATGACTGTGCGCAAGGCTGGTAAGTTGCTCAACCTGTTCCAGGCTCAAAACGGTGACTCCGCAGCGATTATGGGTATTTTCAATGCAGAGTAGAGCAGATGGCGCTGAATGTTCGTCGCTTCCATCGGAGATGTTGATTTCTACTTCGTGGGGATCAAGCATCCCGTCTGGGTCAGTTTGCACAACGGCCATTGGTGAACCCCCTAACGTTGATGCGCCGCCTACCTCATAATGATAGATGTGTGATTGGTTCCCGACAATGACTGCTTCGCCGCGTCCTGCATGGGCCAGGATGGCAGCAGTATTGCCCATTGTACCGCTGGGGACAAAGAGTGCGGCTTCTTTTCCCAGGCGTTCCGCGGCCATTTCTTGAAGGCGATTGATGGTGGGATCCTCATGGTAGACATCGTCACCTACTTCGGCTCGGTACATAGCTTCGCGCATGGCAGGTGTTGGTAGCGTAACTGTGTCACTGCGTAGGTCGATCATAGTTGAGCCTCCTGAGAATGTCGGTGGAAATATATGGGATGTATAAGTATCTTGCGTGAAAATACGGACTTGCTTGTTCACCAAGCTCCGTAAAAGGTTTGGCTTACTTCAATTATACATCAGAGTTTGTATCCAACGTGAAATTGTTATGAATCCCTTCAAGTTTAGACGTTGCTCCAACTCGATATCAAGGGTAAAATAGCGGTGCAAAATAATATCACCCGATGGGAGTCTAGAATGTCTATATCGATCACACCAACGAAACACCTGGTAAGAGTTTATGAATTACTTTTACGAACCTATGGAGAGCCAAAGAACGAACCCGATTATGATCCTTTGGGAGGTCTAGTAGGCACCATTCTTTCACAGCATACATCTGATATCAATTCAGATCGTGCATATAAGCATCTGATTGTAACGATTCGGACATGGGAAGATGTCCGCGATGCGCCTACGTATCTGATAGCAGAGGCTATACGCTCCGGTGGACTCGCCAATGTCAAGGCTCGTCGAATTCAGGATGTTTTACTTAAGTTGACTGAACTGAAGCAGGAACAGGGAGTAACAAAAACACTTTCGGAGTATTTCTACGATGAACTGACAAGACGTACGTCAGAAGATGCCTATTACTATCTTCAGAGTATGCCTGGAGTAGGCCCTAAAACGGCGGCATGTGTACTCATGTTTAACCTTAATTTACCCGTCATGCCAGTTGACACTCATGTGTTCAGGGTATCACGCCGACTCGGACTCATAGGTCCAAAGGTCACAGTAGAACAAGCTCACACCCTGTTCGCAAAAATCACACCGCCGGAATGGGTATACCCACTGCATGTAAACTTGATACGACATGGACGTCAAATTTGTCATGCAGAACGCCCAGCCTGTATGGATTGTCCCTTGTACAAAAAGTGCGCGTTTGTGGGAAGCGTTAATCCGCAAGAGACGGCTGTTTCCGAATAGGTCATGTTACTCAACCCTCTACTCTACTGCTTTCTCATAATAGCTAAGAACTCTTCATCGCCTACGGCGGTTTAAAGTATTTGTTTGCTGCATCAGGGAGAATCTAAGAAACTCGACGAGTTGTTTGCTCAAGTGCTAGAATGGCGATGGAATGAAAAAGAGAAGTATAGGATCACAATTGACCCTATGATGGAAGATGAATAAGTATGTACATGGAAGAGACACTACAACGTTACCTGGATGATCTGGCGTCTGCACATCCTGCTCCTGGGGGAGGTTCCACTGCTGCTTTGAGTGGTGCAATGGGGGCTGCGCTCGCAAGTATGGTTTGTCGGATTACGATGGCTAAAGAGGCATATGCTGATCTGCAGCAGGAAATTGAAGAACTGCTCAGAAGGACTGAATATCTGCGTAGTAGATTTCAGCAACTTATGCAGGAAGATATTGAGGCATACGGGCGTCTCGCAGCCAGCTATAAGTTGCCTCGAGAGACGGGCCATGAGCGAAAATATCGTACAGATATGATACAGAAGCAACTTATCGAAGCTGCGTTAGTGCCACTTGAGGTGGCTGAGTGTGCCGCTGAGTTGATCCAGTGTTGTCAAAGGATTGCCGAGATTGGTAGTACTACTGTACTAAGTGATGTAATAACTGGGGCGATACTTGCTTCATGCTCTGGCAATGGCGCGGCCTTGATGGTGCGTATCAATTTGCGATCATCGAAGAATGATAAGTTGGTTGTAGAATTAGAAGATCGCCTTAATACAGCATTAGCAATCATTGCAGAGGGTGTTGAGCAGGTTACAATTATAGCGGGGGGTAGAGCGTGACGGCAATAATTCTGGATGGGCGTGCGATAGGTGCTGAGATAAAAGCTGAGTTGCGAGCGGACATCGAAAAATATGTACATGAGCAGGGCAGACCACCTGGCCTGTTTATTGTGCGTGTAGGTGGCGATATAGCTTCGGGTGTATACAGTAAAGCGATTTTGAGAGTTGCCGAAGAAATTGGTGTCAAGGCAAGGCTGGATCAATTCCCTACACGTATTTCGGCTGATGAGCTACGCGCAATATTAATGCAATTGAATTGTGACGAAACAGTTCAGGGTATAATCGTCCAGATGCCCTTGCCAGGACATCTATCGCAAAAGATGGTAGCGGATATGATCAACTCTAGTAAGGACATTGACGGAATTAGCCCTCGCAGCGCGGGAAATCTCTTTCTAGGTTTACCTAGTTTTTTGCCAGCAACTGTAGCCGCCGTGATGGAAATTCTTGACCGCATTCGAGCCCCTCTTGAGGGTAAAAGAGCTGTCATCGTTTCACGTAGTAATATTGTAGGTAAACCACTAGCTATGATGCTGGTGCAAAAAAACGCTACAGTTACAGTAAGTCATTCACATACTGTCGATTTAGCTGGCTTTACTCGACAGGCTGATGTGCTTGTGGCGGCAGCTGGACGCGCAAATATGATAACTGCGGATATGGTACGTCCAGGCGCAATTGTAATCGATGTTGGTATCAATGAATTATCGGGAGGTGGTATCGTAGGCGACGTTGATTTCACGCATGTGAGCGAAATAGCTGGAGCCATTACGCCAACTCCTGGTGGTGTTGGTCCATTGACGAATATATTATTGTTAAAGCAATGTGTGCATGCAGCCTGGCAACAGGTGCAAGATGGAGAGCGTATATTAGGGAAGGTATCGCTTTCCTGATCAGAACTTCTTGTAACTCAGAGGAAATTTGATGGAAATTGTTGCCGGAGTAGATTTTGAAAGGGTGCGAAAGAGGCCTTCATAGGTGGATTCTAGGCTTTTCCTGCTCGCCGGCGTCGAGCAGCAGCGGCATTGCGGCGTCGTTCTCGGCGGCGTTCCAGGTTAGCAGTGTGCTCTTCAGCAACGTCCTCAGCACCCGCTTGTTTCATTATGGTGCTTGTACCGTTGCTTTTTATAGTTGAGGAAGAACGTGACTTAGCACGAATAGTGCGTGCATTTATGATGCCCTGACGAATAACAAGTCCCGCGAGGAGAGCGGCTGCAAGCAATAATACAAAGTAAAACGGAACGACTATTCCATTGAGAGCAGGAGGGATCGCTTTGGATCTGACCAGGGTACTGACAATAAATACGAGTGCAAGCAGAATGTATTCGACACCTGTCAGGATATTCATCTGTTTATACCAGATGAGAGTGACACCGCGTTCGTGCGCTTCCCGTATGCGTTTAGAGCCTGTAAACACATTGTAACTTCCAAGGAGGATAAAAACGAGACTAAAGAGAGAGAGAAACGTTGGATTATTCATGAGTTACGAAATCCTCCTGTGTATAAAAGCAAATGCCGATGTAACTAAGAACATTTACAACCACGATTGTCACTGAACAATATAAACTAACTCCGACCAGGACATCCGGTTAGCATACACCGAAACATGATACTGGCGCCCAACCTTGATGCCATTGCATTGTAAAGTCAAGACTATGGTATCGCCTGGTTGACCAGATGGCAATTGAGATCCAGAAGGCAAGAGAGTTCCTGATTCCAAAAGCTGCCCATTGCTGACAAACTTGATATTGCCCTTGATGTTATCATCAGGATTTACTGCCCAGCTAATAGCGGCGGTTCCTAAATTGATGAGCGTCAAAGTCACACCGGACGGGCAAGTATTTCCAGGTCCGATTTGAGCAATGATTGGGTTTGGACTAAAGACCATCTCAGGTGTAGCATCTACTATTTGCAATTGTACAGGAAGTGTCAACAGTTGATGATTGTTAATTGTGAAGGTAATCTGTCCCAAGTAATAATGTTTTTTATCTGTACTTTTTAATCCAACAGTGTTCACACTGATTAATATGCTATGTGGCTGGGAGATTGCCAACTGACCATAATTATTGTTATCGTTAATCATTAACCAGTTCAGATTATTATTTGTAGATGTCATAGCAGTCCACATTAGGAGTTTACCGCTCGTATTGGTGATAGTTATCCGCTGCGGGACTGGATTTCCCTGGCCAATGACAGCCTTGAATGTAAGTGATGATGCTGGTTTTCCTTCCATTGATACGGAGAGTTCTGTACTATTGGTAGTAGCAGTCCCTGCAGGAATAACTTGTATTGTCAGAAAGGCATTCTGGCTACTGCTACTATCCAAAGCTTCAATAGAATGCGAACCCGTTGCCCAATGATTGTCCGTAGGAATTATGACGCCAAATGCTCCCTGGTTATCGGTGTGGGTAGAAATGTTGTTACCGCTTGTATCGACGATCGGAGTAGCAGCGTCGCGTAGGAAGTCAATAGTTTGGTTGACGCCAAAATGTTTTCCATGCAGTTGAATTGACTGACCTATCTTGACAGTTTGAGATGCCGTTCCTACTATAACTAAAGTGGGTTGTGTCATGTTGGTTGGAGACGTGACATATGTAACTCCGAAAGGGGAATTGGGCAAATAACTAACAATGATATAGGCGCCAAGACCAACAATCAGGCAGATCATCAAAAAGATAGTAATCCAGGTGCCAAAGTTTACCGAGCGTTTGCCTTGTTGCTTCTTGTCGTTCTTTTGAATGGCACGCATGCGCGCTAGGCTCTGTTGCATTGTCATAAGAGGCATAGGAACAGAAGCTTGTCCTCTTGAAACGATTTCGGCTGGTCCTGCTTCGGCGTACTGTCGATCACGCCAACTCTTACGCCATTGCTCTGCTGCTTTGCTGGTAGCCATAAAACTAGCAGGATTGAGTAAATCCATCGTTGGAGAATCTGAAACGCCATTCATTCCATTAATATGCTCTATAGATGAGCTTCTTGTTGATAACTCATCTGAGCTATGCATAGATGAATTCTGCCATAAGTGTTCAACGGGAGTTATTTGAACTCCAGCAATTTGCTCTCGTGGGCGACTTTGCACACTATTTCTGTTCACTTTCGGTTCAGAATATACCTGGTTTCGCTGCGTTTCTAGTTTAGTAATCTGATTTTTATCCTGGCTGTCCACATCTGGTTGCATGAATGAAGAACTTGAACGCTGATGTGTTGGTTGTTTTGTAGATGAAGATACTTTAGTGGGTCGTGTAGTTATTGGGTCAGCTGGAGCTTGTGGTATTTGTTTGGATTGTTGTGTTGAAAATGTTGGTTCTCCAAAGCCTGGTCGCGAAGGGATAACTGAACGGGTAGAAGATTTTGGAGTAACGGGGCGGATGAGACCAGATGTTCGAGCTGGTGCGGAAAGCTCTCCAGGAGTCTGAATAGAATTGTCAGAGATACTTTCACCCTGGACTGAATCTGAGTGTTTGGACTGAACTGTGGGTACAGGCTCGTCTTGGGTTTTTGCCGTGCCGGGTGTGTTGATTGGTATAGTGACTGCAGGAGGTTCAGAAGATGCCACCGGTTGTGAGGTATTAAATTGTTGTATGGCAGTGGGTGATTTTGCACCATTACTGGTTGGCCGTGTTGGAAAAACAGGCGGACGTGTGACAGTTTTAGGACGAATCGTTACATTGTCAGATGCTTTTGATAATTGCTTATCGGCGGGCTTTATGCTTCGCGCTGGTGTTAGCCACATCGAGGGTTGTGAATGGACAGTTGAACTTTCGTCATTTTCAGATGTTGATGCAGGTTTAACTCGTTCATTGGAGGTTGTTTCTACCACAAAGGATTGTTTAGAAGTTTGAGCAGAGCCACAGACTGCACAAAAACGTGCCTCTTTTGGAAGTTCAGTTGCACAATTATCACAACATTTCGTATGCTTCGTATCGAGTGCTTTTTGTTCGTTTAGTGTGGAAATCTCCTGTTCGGGTTCTCGAGAATTCTGGGGTAGCCCACAAACATTACAAAAACGTGCTTGCTCAGTTAGTTCAGCATTACACTTACGACAACGAATCATAAACTTTGCTCACAACACTCATAACTACTGCCTGAAGGTGTACCAGGATCAACTTGATGCTGATAAAGATTCCTAACGGCGTTTACTTCGATTTCTTCGTACTTACGATATAGTTACACATGCCTCTTTTAATGGCAAATTGACATTACCTTCGTCTGTAGAACGAGTGGATAGGTGAAGGAATATCGCGAGGGTGCTTTTTTCCTATACTGTTCTTTTACTCAGAAATATTCTGAGCACTATCCCTAAACCTACACAGACAAGTGGCCCGGTGATAAGATTTAAAGAAAATGTAAGTGGATTCAGAATAGAGATAGTACGTATGGGGATAACAATATCATGAAATTGTATGAGTCCTTCCAATCCTCTCAGTATCCATAGATTCGCTGGCAATACCAGAATCAAGCCTAAAGCTGCTTCCATAGAAAGATAGGCTACCCATCCTGGATAAGAAAATTGATTTACTCTGCGAGCATTCTGCTGATACATGGTAAGAAGAAGCAAAGCGAATGCGGCTCCGTTGAAGATGTATGGTTCAAGAGCCTGAAGGTCAAAGAGTGAAGGATTACCCAGGAAAAGGGGAATTCGCCATAATAGACTGAAAATGATAATGTTTTCAATACCATTGTTCAAGTCGATAGGTATTGGTATTTGCCAGGGTAAGAGTGCGCTGAGAATTCGTAGTGTCGGATAAGGACCGGGGACAAATTGATTGAAGCTGAGAGTGAAATCATAGGCAGCTGAAAATATATAAGCCGCTACTGTCGGAGCCAGGCCAAGTAGAAGAATTGTAAGGCAATAACTGATAATTGATCGCTGTGACTGTTTTGAAGATGGTGTTTCAGTATCTTTTTCTTCAATACTAGCGGTTGATGATGAACTGGCTGGCAAAGGACGTAGAGGAGCGAATGAGAGGTGTCCAAGAGTTGCGCCTGCCAAGCTAAAGATGATTGAGAAAACTGCAATCAATGTCCAGGTAATCAGAAAATCATGGCGTAATGTTTGGCCAAAGCTGATGGAATCGAATACACCTGGATAGGTAAGGGCTACTGTAAATTGAAGCAACGCCATGAAAAAGCCACCCAAAGCAGCTTCTAGCAGCCCAACTCCCTTTGATGTATGTAATTTACGGATAGCTGTGACAAGCAAGCCACAACCTGTAGCACTGAGCACTGCTACTGGGACGAACGAAGTTGCTGGTTGTGCATGAAATCGAGCAGTGATAGCGAAAAAAGCTGCGATGAGTACAACAATACCAAGCGCTATCCAGTCGAAGTTGCTTTCCTGGATTTGCGATGCGGAAGATATTGCTCTTGTTCTAGAATCTATGTGTGATTTGGGAAGTGGAACGTCGTGCACCCCCTCGAAAGATTCAGTTGTTGTTTCTGGTTGATCTGGACTATTCATTCATTCATATCTGCTCCTCTAGTATCTTCTTTTGGATACTAACACAACCGCCACTATTTGAGAAGACTTAAAGATATCTCACCTTGATAAAAAGATACAATGTTTACCCGATAAAATGTCTATGTTTTGCTCTTGACTCTTTGAGAAAAACCGCTAAAATCTCTATAGATTACAAAAATATTGAGTTATGTGAGGTTTTTGTGCAAATAGTCCTTGTAGGTGTAGATCACTTATCTGCGCCGATAGCATTGCGAGAACGACTGGTGTGTTCTCAGCGGCAGATACCCCAGGTTCTTCAAGCAATCCGTAATGTCGCTCAGGAATGCGTTTTACTCTCGACATGTAACCGCATGGAGATATATGCAGTCTTTTCTGAGATTGAGGAAGGGCATATTCATCTTTTGCGGATTCTGAGCGATGTCAATGCAATAACTCTTCCAGAACTGAAGGTTCACAGCTATCATTTAGTTGATGAGCAGGCGGTGTCGCACCTGTATGGAGTTGCTTGTGGACTATTTTCCCTGGTACCTGGAGAGTCGCAGATACAAGGGCAGGTAGTGGAAGCCCTGGAATTAGCGCAGGGTGGTGGTTACGCAGGACCAATCACATCGGCGTTATTTCGTGGAGCTGTTGTTGCAGGCAAACGCGCTCGAAGTGAGACTGGAATCAATCGCAATGCTGCTTCTGTTAGTCTTGTTGCCGTGCAACTGGCAAAGAAACTATTTCCCAATCTTCATAAGGCATGTGTTCTGCTTGTAGGATCAGGAAAAACGAGCGAACTCACTGCCCACCATCTCTGCGATAATGGCGCGCAAGAATTGATCATTATTAATCGAACGCCTTTGCATGCTATCGATCTTGCCAAACGCTTTAGTGCTAAACATCGATCTTTTAAGGAACTTGCCAAATCTCTAGTGGAAGCGGATGTGGTTATTAGCTCTACCACTGCTCCTTGTGCATTAATGACGCTTGAAATGATGCAAGAAGTAATGAAGCAGCGTGCTGAGAGACAAATACTTCTAATCGATCTTGCCCTTCCGCGTGACATTGACCCGGCAATAGTTGATATAGCAGGTGTTCATCTGTATAACCTGGATGATTTAGAGATCGGTGTAAACGAGGGTATTCGTTTGAGGTATCAGGAAGTCGAACAAGTTAAGGAGATCATCATTCAGGAAGTGAGTGCATTTAAAAGATGGTTGCGGTCGCTAAACGTAGTCGATACAATCAGTGCGCTTAGACAATATGCGGATACGTTGAGGCAACAAGAATTGACGCGTACACTCCAACGCCTGCCTGCCCTTACACAACGTGAAACTGTTGTAATTCAGGAACTGACAACACGCATAGTGAACAAATTATTGCATATCCCAATGTTACGCCTCAAAGATGCTGCTGTGGAGGGTCAGGAACACATTTATTCTGAAGCACTACGCTATTTATTTGATTTGAAAGAGCAACAAGATGAAACGCATAATTATTGGAACTCGAGCAAGCAAGCTGGCGATGATACAGACACAGTGGGTGGTCGAGCATCTGAAGCAACAAGAGCCAGACTTGGAGATAATAATCGAGCAAATTCACACGACAGGTGATGCTTTGATGCATGTCCCATTAACGCAGATGGGAGGTGATGGGGTTTTTGTAATGGAGATTGAGCATGCTCTGCTGCAAAGGAATATTGACCTGGCTGTCCATAGCCTGAAAGATTTGCCTACCACTCAACCTGAAGGATTATGTGTAGTTGTGGTCGGCGCGCGTGAGGATGCGAGGGATGTACTGGTAGTGAATGGTCAAAGTGACCTCGGATCGTTGGTTGAGTCAGGCCGCCCTGGAAACAAGCGTATTGGCACATGCAGTTTAAGGAGATCAGCGCAAATTCGAGCGTTTTTCCCGGAAGTGGAGATTTTGCAATTGCGTGGGAATGTTGATACGCGGCTGCGTAAGCTGGATGCTGGAAATTACAACGGTATCGTGCTGGCTGCTGCTGGATTGCATAGAATGGGAATGCATGAACGATTAGCCGGTAGAATGAACTATCTGCCAATAGAAGTGATGATGCCTGCGCCAGGACAGGGTGCACTAGCGCTGGAGTTGCGTGACGAGCCAGATGTACAGATGCTTATAGCTCCCCTCAGGAATGGTGTAACTCAGGCTTCCACCAGCGCAGAACGTATGTTTATGCGTTGGTTAGGAGCTGGATGCTACCTTCCAGTGGCTGCCCACGGAGAAATAGTAGGTGATAAGCTCATTTTAAAAGGATTAGTGATTAGCCTGGATGGCCAACGACAGGTGCGAGTCCAGGGGTCTATTCCCTGGACACCAGAAACTCATTCTCAGAATGCCGAACAACTGGGAGTGCAACTGGCAGAGCAGGCATTGGCAAAGGGAGCAGCGGAGATTATCAAGACGTTGGATGAAATCCAGATTCGGGAGCGTCAGAATGTCTGAGCAAACAGTGAAAGGCTTGCCATTGCAAGGTCGACGCGTTCTCATTACGCGTGCATACGAGCAAGCAGGCACTTTTAGTTCACAGTTGAGCGCGCTTGGAGCAATACCCGTGGAATTCCCTACAATACGAGTAGTTGCTACAGAGGGTTGGGAGCATCTAGATAATGCATTAAAGCGTCTGTGCGAAGCAGCTTGGTATGATTGGTTGGTATTCACAAGCGCCAATGGGGTACGAACCTGTTTCGAGCGCCTGCTCAGGCTGGGGTATGATGTGAAATCTTTTGGCGAAGTGCGCATAGCGGCTATAGGCCCTGCAACTGCTATGGCACTGACAAAGTATGGCGCTAAGGTTGATCTTGTACCAACTACATATATTGCAGAAGCTGTTGCATCTGCACTGATTGAAGATGCCCGCAAACGGGGAGATCCGTTAGAGGGAAAAAGGTTATTGCTGCCCCGTGCAGCGGAAGCGCGTAATGTGCTGGTTACTGAGTTGCAGAGAGTGGGCGTAAAAGTGGATGTAGTTGCAGCCTATCGAACTGTCGGGGTTGATAAAGAAGATGAACAAGGGCACAAGATTTTGCGCCAACTAGAAGCTCAACAGCTTGATATACTCACGTTTACCAGTTCTTCAACTGTCCGTAATTTTATGCAATGGCTTATAGAGTACGATGCTACTTTCATGAATACATTAATAAGTCGTGTGGTGGAGTTTGCACGGCCAAAAATAGCTTGTATTGGCCCAGTTACATCGCAGACTGCGCGTGAATTTGGCCTGAAAGTACATATCGAAGCACAGGTATATACAATAGCTGGCCTGCTAGAGGCAATTATTCGAAATGAGGAAAAATTATGAAGGAACAGACAATGCAAACAACACAAACGACAAGAGTACAGTCAGAGCAACACGTAGGCGAGCAACAAGATTATCAAGGACCCGGGTTGAAGCAACCACGCCAGCTGGTACGCTTCACTTTCTATAAACTTGACCCACAATGGCAACTTCTCGAAGATAAGAAACGCCAGCAGGGAAAACAAGAATTGCTCGCAATTTTTGAAGAATATACACAAGGACCTTTAATGCGTAGCTTTAGTCTTTACGGATTGCGATCTGATTGTGACTTCATGCTATGGCAGGCTAGTTATGCGATCGAAGATTTACAAAGGATAAGTAGTAAGATTCGTCGTAGTGCGATGGGGCCATATTTGCGTGAAACTCATGCATTTCTTTCGATGACAAAACGTTCCGTCTATGTTGGCAAGAATGCTCGTGGTGCACACGATCCGCGCCTGGTGATTAAGTCTGAGGATAAGAAGTACCTATTTATCTATCCGTTTGTGAAGACGCGGGCATGGTATGCCTTACCTATGGAAGACCGTAAGCGCATGATGAACGAACATATTCGCGTCGGTTTGACGTTTCCATCCGTTTTGTTGCATACCACCTACTCCTTCGGCCTGGATGACCAGGAGTTTGTTGTGGCATTCGAAACGGATGTTGTCAGTGATTTTCTTGACCTGGTGCAACAACTACGTGAGACTGAGGCGAGTAGATATACCTTAAGAGATACACCAATGTTCACTTGTGTAGCACAGCCTTTGCAAGAGATTTTAGAAGCAGTAGGAGCTTGAGGAACCTATACATGGAGAACAAAACTAGAACTGTAAAAGGCCTGATACTTAATCGTTCGCAAGCTCTTTTTGAAGAGGCACAGCAACTTATGCCAGGTGGTGTGAACAGTCCTGTGCGCGCTTTCCGTGGTGTGGGGGGCAATCCTGTTTTTATCGATCGAGCGAAAGGTCCATACTTGTATGACGTAGATGGGAATCGCTACCTTGATTACGTTCAATCGTGGGGACCAATGATTCTAGGTCATGGTTATCCATCTGTGTTGGAAGCAGTGACAAAGGCAAGTATGCGTGGATTTAGCTTTGGCGCACCAACTGAAGCCGAGAGCATACTGGCAAAGTTAGTCATCGAGAGTGTACCATCGATAGAAATGGTGCGTTTTGTCAATTCCGGTACAGAGGCAACTATGAGCGCTCTGCGTCTGGCCAGGGCATTTACTGGACGTAGCAAAATCATCAAGTTTAGCGGTTGTTACCATGGTCATGCAGATATGCTCCTCGTACAAGCTGGTTCTGGTGTGGCAACCATGGGATTACCAGATAGTCCAGGCGTACCTGCTGAAGCTACTAGTAACACCCTGATTGCCACTTATAATGATAGCGAGGCTGTAAGGGAGTTATTTCGCATCTATCCTGATGACATTGCAGCGATCATTGTTGAGCCAGCAGCAGCCAATATGGGGTTGGTGCTGCCTTGTCCTGGGTTTCTTGAGTACCTAAGAAAAATATGTACTGCATTCGGAGCATTACTGATCTTTGATGAAGTGATGACTGGTTTCCGTGTCGCTCTGGGCGGGATGCAAGAACGTACCGGTATACAAGCTGATTTGACTTGTCTTGGGAAAATTATTGGTGGAGGGCTTCCAGTAGGAGCATACGGGGGGAGGCGGGAAGTCATGCAGCTTGTGGCACCACTAGGGCCAATGTACCAGGCAGGAACACTTTCTGGTAATCCTATGGCAATGGCTGCTGGTATTGCTACTCTTGAAGAGTTGCGCAAACCAGGACGATATGTAGAGCTTGAGCGCAAAGGACAATTATTGAGTAGTGGCATAGATCAAGCACTACAAACGTTTGGCGGTGGCGTACAATTTGTGAGAATTGGCGCAATTTTTTGCTTGTTCTTCACTGCTGAGCGTGTTGTCAATTATAGTAGCGCCAAATCCTCAGACACCCAACGTTATGCGCACTTTTTCTGGAGTATGTTAAAGCATGGCGTGTACCTGCCTCCTTCCCAATTTGAGAGTTGTTTTATTTCACTTGCCATGGAAGACAAGATGATTCATGAGACGGTGGAGGCAGTAAAATTGGCTTTGATAGAGAGTTCGGAGTAAATAATGATGGCAAAGTTTCCCTCCATCCGTATGCGGCGCACGCGGCAAAACGATACATTGCGTAATCTGGTACGCGAGACATACCTGAACGTTGAACAACTTATTTACCCACTTTTTATTGCAGAGAACATTGACAATCCGCGAGAAATCTCCTCGATGCCAGGAATTAAGCAATGGCCACTTGCATATGTAGGGCAAGAAGCAAAGCGTATTTTAAATCTCGGTATTCCAGCAGTATTGCTGTTCGGTGTCCCTTCCGAAAAAGATGAAGTGGGGTCTCAAGCGTATTATTCGCAGGGTATCATTCAACAGGCCATCGGTCGTATCAAAGCAGAAGCGCCAGATATGCTGGTTGTAACTGATGTGTGCCTGTGTGAATATACCAACCATGGCCATTGCGGTGTAATTTATAATGGAAATGTTCAGAATGACGAGTCGCTGAAACTACTTGCACGAATGGCACTCTCACATGTAGTAGCAGGAGCCGATGTAGTAGCTCCATCGGATATGATGGATGGTCGTGTTGGGGCAATTCGGCATACCTTGGATGACGATGGTTATAGTTCAACGCCGATAATGGCTTACTCAGCTAAATACGCTTCGGGATTCTATGGTCCGTTTCGCGAAGCGGCAGCTTCATCACCGCAATTCGGTGATCGCCGATCATACCAAATGGATCCTGCTAATGTACGTGAGGCATTGCGTGAAGTTGATCTAGATATTAGCGAAGGGGCCGATATCGTGATGGTAAAGCCCGCGCTAGCCTACCTTGATGTGATACAGCAAGTTCGGGAACACTGTAACTTACCAATTGCGGCATATAATGTTAGTGGTGAATACGCGATGATTAAAGCCGCTGCTCAACAAGGATGGATTGATGAACGGCGCATTGTGATGGAGGTATTGACGGGAATCAGGAGAGCCGGGGCGGATATAATTATTACGTATTTTGCGCCAGAGGTGGCGCAATGGCTACGAGGGTCGTAAGGCCTTCTAGGCCCTTCTGAACTTCTTAGATAAAATGAAACGCTTGGATTAGACATGTTCCAGGCGTTTCATTTGTGATTTGGTGTTGAGAATTGATGTACGCTGCTTATGAATGCATCTGAGGGCATTCTGAGCTGGAATTGTTGAACTTTTGTAAACGAGACGCCCCTCTTGACGTATGACAGCAATTGGGGCATAGTACACCTGTCTTGAAGAACAACTAAGCGTCGCTCTCTATCGAGCATCTCAAGCGTTCGCATGATACATATTTGCCAATATCAGGTACGGCAAGTTGAGTGAAGTAAAATATGGATACAGGGTATAAGGAAGAAGACGTATAGATGAGTGTTCTTAATGTCTCTCTATTTGATTCGCATGTACCAAGGGAACTAGGCGTCGGTTACCATAACGTTGGAACCGGCGTTTTACGCGCCTCGGATAAAACAACCATTGATTATGTGGAAGCTCATTATGGGCAGAGGTGTGGGCATTTACCGCTTGATGCTCAACGAGTATGTGTATTAGTTCATGCTCTCACAGACGAGATTCACTCGCATTTGAAATATCTCAGTCAACTCTTTGGAAAAGAAATAAAAGCCATTACCCCAGATCAGCTACAGCAGGAACAGAAGCGTTTCTCAGAGCGCCAGGCGTTAATTGTGCCTTATATTAATGTTCCCGAAACAGAAAAACGCATACAAACTGAGTTGGGAGCAGAGTCATGGGGCATAACAGGGGACATGGTCAGTTTCCTCAAAAACAAAGCTGATTTTTATCAATTTATTGATGAATTCGAATTAGATGGTTTTCGGACTCCAGATTATCGTGTAGTTCATATTGCTGATTTGCACAAAGAAGCACTCGGCTTTCTGAATACTATAGAGGATATGGTGAAAAAAGCTAGTGTGCCGCAGTATCCGTTGGGAGTTATGCTGCGTGCAGCCGAATCCGATGGAAACTATGGCTGTTGCCTTGTCTACGAACAAAAAAATCTCGTCAGGGTCATTCCTAATGGTGAGGTGGACCATGCAGCGTATTATGCGTCCTGGGATGAAGCATTAACCGTATCGCAAAAGCACCTGGCGGCTTCTATGAATCAACAGAAGGAAACGAGAGTTGTCATCAGCCGTTATTTAGACATGGCTGATTCTCCAGGAATGTCTGTTGTTATCATGAATGGTCAGGTAGAATCTCTAGGTTGGAATGGTCAACTGCAAAAAGATGGCAGTAAAGCATGTATTGGAACTAGCACGTACAGACCCGCAAACGCCTCACTAGCACGGTTGCAACAACAATATGAAGGACAAACCCTGGCCTATTTCGATGCGATTTTGAGACGGGCAGCGCAAAAATGCGGTGTGGATTTTGCATCTATGAGAGGTGTAGCTAATATTGATATCATGCTTCCCAGTGATTTGGAAGAAACACTACAGAAGAAAAGGGGCTATAAACAGTCTCATTATATTGCTGAATGTAATCCGCGTTGGACAAACTACACTGATGCGATTATGACCATCATAGGAGTAAATAGAAAAAAACAGACGATTAGCAATATGAAGGCGGTAATCCAAGAAGGAATAGCAACTATCGATAAATATTACTTGCCTGAAGATATAGATACCCAAGTAGTAAGAGAATGCATCTTTCAGAGAGACGAAGTATTAAGACAAAGTGGAACGAGAATTATCTGCCGTATGGCGAAAAAGCCAATGGGATTGATCTTTGCTGGTGATATTAATAAAGCACAACAAGAAGTTGCAAGCATTATTCACTTTTTAACAAGTAAACAGATCAATTGGAATTGAATGAGTAAGCCAGGGCTTTATATTCCTAATAGCCCAATGGTCACGAGTAGTATTAATCTGGTGTTTAAATCGTCATCTTATGTAGTGCAGGTCTTTGAATAGTCATTGATATATATCAAATAAGCATATTTTGGTTTGTTGAGCTTATCTTATTATAAATTGGAAAGCGTAGGACGTACTGGTGAACCAGTGTTTGCGATGTCAAGAACCATGCAGAGATGATACTGAATTTTGTGAAAACTGCCGCGCACACTTGCAAAATAGATTGCACCAGAGCAATGTATTATCCGTGGTTTCGAATTCAGAACAAGTCATCGACATAAAACCCGAGGCCACAAACATTCCAGATCAGGTAATCGAACGAAGCATTTCTAACTCTCATCAAAATTGCGCTGCTGGTCCAAAAAACGAGTTAGCATTCTCTCCAAAAACTTCAACCGTGGCTCTCAGAGAAACAAAGAAAATAATCTTGATAAAGTATGAAGACACAGGTGAGAATGAATCTCTGCAAGATATACTCGATCCGCTCGTATACCGCCAACTTCCAAAGAGGGATGATGCAACCATTATCGAGAGGGAGGACTTACAACGTGTAAATGATCGAGTTGTGACGATTTCAAGGCCAATCTCCTCTTCTGTTCCACATTTTCCAAGACAGCGTTTTCAGATCACTATGAAGCCGTTGCATGTACGCCTTTCCCTCTTACTAATAACTTTACTCGTGATAATGACGCTTATCACGAGCAGTGTTCTTATTTTTCTCAATATGAATCGTCAACCTGCTCATGTGAACATAGTAAAAGCTCTTCCATCGCTAAGTGTCACACCTGGAGCTATTTATCCCGACCAAATTGTGCAAGTGCATATGAGCAATTTTGAATCATCAGCCAGGATTCGGCTGACTCGTGACGTAGCTAAGAACGTACGAACAGACGCAAACACTTCTACTATTATATTAGGTACGAATGGCACGGGTGATGTGAGGGTATTTGTGGATGAAAGCTGGGGATCAGGAGCCCATACAATTGAAGCTGAAGATATCACAACACATTACATAGCAAGTACTGCTCTACAAGTTTTGAATGAACTCCCTGTGCATCCTCCACATCTTATTTTAAGTAGTCCTGGAACGACTACTGCACTCAAAGGTATGCTGGATATGGGGAGTAATGAGCAGGGAGCAAATACTCTTCAGTCATTAGTTTTGCACAACAGTGGGGGTGGGTGGATCTCGTGGAGCGCGACCAGTAATCAACCCTGGTTGATGACAACTCCCCAACAAGGAATTTTCCAAGATGGCCAAAGCATCATTGTTGCTGTTAGCCGCGCTAATCTCAAAGCAGGAAAATACGAGGGTATAATTACTATAGTCTCCAATACTGGCGCTCCGCTTTCTGTGCAAATAAGAATGAATGTACTTCCACTATTTGCATCTCAAATTGCTGTTTCATCGATCATACAGATGACACCCCCTGCACTTTCATTTATCAGCACAGATGGGGGAACGGATCCTGCTTCTCAAAATTTGATGATCAGCAATCCTGGTTCTCAAACCTTAAACTGGTCACTTAGTGTGACCGCATTGCAGGATTCCTTCAATCAGGAATTTTCCTCACAGGACGATGTAACCTGGCTGAGTGCAGATGAGACTTCAGGGGCGGTTTCACCCGGAAAGAACTCTAAAATAAATATAAAAATACAGAGTAAAAACTTGTTACCAAGTGTCTATAGTGCGTTGCTAACGTTTACCTCGGGAAGAGATACACTCAATGCTCCTCAAGCAGTGGCTGTTTCTTTAACTATACAGCCGCGTTGTGGTATAGCAACAAATCAGGGAACTTTGTCCTTTAATTCTACCTCTGGTCCAAATACAATATTTACTCACATTCTAAACTTGAGCACTACGATTGGCTGTACCAGCGTTGTTAAGTGGGAGAGCTTTTCATCATCAAGCTGGTTGAATATTTCACCTGCTAGTGGTCAGTTACAAGCAAATGTCAACTCGATTGTAACTGTGCAGGTAAACACAAGTGATCTCCAGCCTGGATCATATACAGGGGCTATACTACTTGTAACAAAGCAACGTTCACTGACGGTGGTGGTACAGATGTTGGTTGCATCTTCAACTACCTCGACTGCTACGGCTGCCTCGACTGCTGCCTCAGTTTTAGGAGTATCAACCAGAGGATTACAATTTACAATGACTCAAGGGCAGGGAAATCCTGCGAGTCAGTCATTTATGGTGAGCAACAATGGAGGAGAAAATCTCTACTGGCAAGCCAATTTCGATTCGGCTGCAAACCCCTGGTTGAGCCTCAATCCTATAAGAGGAACAATTGGTTCTGCTCAGGGTATGTCAGTAGGAGTGAGTGTGCAGAGTGTTGGCTTGCCTTCAGGAGACTATAGCGCACTGATTACTGTGATTGGCACTGATAATTCAGGTAATCAGGTACAGGGAAGCCCTCAAATAATCCAGGTGACATTGACCGTTTTACCGGGGTGTTCGTTCCAGGTGTCACCGGCAAACCTTACGTTTACAGCGAGATCTTCAAAGCCAAATCCACCTGCTCAGGATATCATATTAACAATTACAGGGAGTTGCTTTCAATCTGTTTCTTGGACTGCCACTGTAAATACGGGTGGTCAGAACTGGCTTATCCTCCCTACAACATCCGGTACAACTAGTAATCTAGGCAGTTCAATTCTTGTGAAAGTGAGATCCAGGCCACTTTTACCTGGAAATTATTCCGGCCAAATCATGATCTCTGGCAGTGGGAGCGCTATCCTGAATAGCCCCGTGTCTGTCCCTGTAACACTAACGGTAACCTTCTGAGAGATAATGACACCATGGGTCGCTGAGTATGCGATAATTATGTAGAAATCCTATTGCAGAAAGGGTATATTGTGTCATTATCCATTCAATACCCAACGGCTAGTCTAAAACCGCACAGAGAGGAAAGTCTTCAAGGCGGTCACTTGTGGATATTTTCTGGGGCTTTACAACAGCCTCCACACTGGATCGAGCCAGGTGGACTGGTAGATGTAAAGTCATCTACAGGGCAGTTTGTGGCACGTGGGTACTATAATCCCCGAACTGATATTGCAATTCGCCTTCTGACACGTAATATTGAACAGGCCATTGATGTAGATTTTCTACGCAAGCGTATTCGAAGTGCTGTAGATTTGCGAAAAGTATTCGACCCGAACAAGACCAATACTTACCGACTGATTAATTCGGAGGGTGATGGTTTACCAGGTTTGATAGTTGATCGATTCGCTGAAATTCTCGTAGCACAGATGCACACTGCTGGAATAGAGCGCCTGCGTTCACGGCTTATTGATGCGTTGATGGAGGAGACTGATACTCGAGGAATATTACTACGCAATGATAGCCAGTCACGTCGTCGTGAGGGTTTGGAACTAGAGGAGCCCCAAGTAGTAACTGGTGGAATACCTATGCAGGTGACTGTACGTGAAAATAATGTGCTGTTTTTGGTAGATCCCTGGCAAGGGCAGAAGACAGGCTTTTTCCTGGATCAACGTGATAAACGAGAGGCACTGCGCAAATATACACAAGCTAAACGAGTGTTGAATTGCTTTAGTTATAGCGGCAGTTTCTCGGTATATGCAGCATTGACCAGCGAAAAAACACGTGTTACCAGTGTTGATATTTCTGCTCCAGCCATTGAATCTGCACGTCAGAATTTTATTCTGAATGGTCTCGATCCTAATCACCATCAATTTCTTGTAGCTGATGTATTTGATTACCTGGAGCAGGCACAGGGTGCTGGGGAGCAGTTTGATGTGGTTGTGTTAGATCCGCCGGCATTTGCCAAGACACAAAGTGCTCGAGCACAGGCTCTTAAAGCATATCGCCGATTGAATACACTTGGTATGCAGGTGTTGCGACCTGGAGGAATCTTATTAACCTGCTCTTGCTCAGGTGTAATTGGTATGAATGACTTGCTGGGGGCATTGTCCCAAAGTGCGCAACGTTTACAGCGCACAGTGCAGTTACTAGAGACATTTAGCTATGGTGTTGATCACCCTCTCAACCTGGCAATGCCAGAAACCGCGTATTTAAAAGTGGTGTTTTGTAGGATTGAGTAGAGATCAAGCCCGTCTATTGAAGACCCCCGTTCTCTACATGTTAAACAGATGACTGAAGAACAATTCGGTTCAGTT
>WNGI01000587.1_pt1 | contig 27599 bp, 31 predicted proteins | sample 5400621 | NCBI WGS metagenome assembly WNGI01 (sample SAMN13153374, study PRJNA577476) | soil metagenome | isolation source: 20 cm soil or saprolite under Garry oak tree replicate 1 | place: USA:California | collected 2016-06-15
ACCGGCGCCCGCCTGATTTCCGCGACGGTGGCGCCCCCCACCAACGAGTTCGTGTGGGATTTGGCCGCCGGCGGGCGGCGGGTGGTGAACGGCGCGTACCTCGTCGTCGTGCAGGTCGATGGTCGCGTGTCCCGGCAGCGGCTGTTCGTGACGCGGAGCGGCCGGTGAGCGCGGCGGGCGTCGGCGTCGATCTCGTCGAGGTCGCGCGGGTGCGCAAGATGCTGGCGGAGAAGGGCGCGCAGGTCTTCGACCGGCTGCTCACGCCGGATGAGGCGGAGTACTGCCGCAGCCGCCCCGATCCCGCGGAGCACGTGGCTGTACGGCTGGCGGCGAAGGAAGCGGTCTACAAGGCGCTGCAGGGAAGCGAGGCGGCACGCGGCATCGGGTGGCGCGAGATCGAAGTGGTGCGCGCGCCGGACGGGCGGCCCGACGTGGTGTTGAGCGGCGTCGCGGCGCGGCGCGCCGCCGAGATGGGCGTGGGGCGCGTGCTGCTGTCGCTGTCGCACACGCACGAGGCGGCAATCGCGATGGCCGTCGTCACCGCTTGAATTCCCCCAGGGGCGGCCCTAGTATTCGCGCCGTCTTCTTTGAGAATCACTCTCATTCGTCGTAAGCTCCTCTTCGGTCTGTCGTTCGTCGTCTGCGTGGCCGCGCCACTCGCGGGGCAGGCTACGGATTCGTTGTCGGCGGCGCGGCGCGTCGTCGCCGCCGTGGCGCTCGCCGCCAAGGAATACCGCGTGGGCGTACCGGGGGGGGGCGCCGCGGGGCGGGTGACGGCGCCGGAAGAAGTGGACGAGGCCCGCCAGTTCATCGAGCAGGCGCGCTTCGATGTCCCGTTCCTGCCGCGGGCCGCTCGCGCCGCGGCCGACTCGGGGCTCGCGCGGCTCCTCGCGCTGTTCGCCGCCACCGCCCCCGCCGATTCGGTGGACCGCGTCGCCGAGGCCGTCTCCGACCGCATCGCGCAGCGCGGGCGGCCCCATTGTCCCGCTGCCTACCCGGGTGCCGTCGCCGGCGCGCGGGGCCCAGGTCTACCGCGAGCAGTGCGCCAATTGTCACGGCGACCAGGGGCGCGGCGACGGACCCAAAGCGGCCACCGTCAAGGGACCGCGCCCCGCGGACCTCACCGATCCCGGGGCGATGCGCCAGCTCTCGCTGGTCGACATCTACCGCAAGGTGACGATCGGCGTCGCCGGGACGGCGATGCCGCAGTTCGAGGAAACGCTCCCCGACTCCGACCGCTGGGCGGTGGCGGCCTACGCGGCGACACTCCAGTACGGCGGCTCGGCGACGGCCGGCGTCTTCACGACGGTGCGCCACCAGCTCGATTCCGCCGTCGCGGCCCGGTCCGACCGCATGGTCTTCGCCGCGTACCTCACGTTCGAGCAGGTGGAGACGGCCCTGCACGCCCGCAACGTCGGTCTTACGTCTCGCCTCGAGGACGAGTTCGGGCGGCTGCAGGCACGCGTGTCCGCCGGCGCGCCGGCGGCCGAGCTCGAGACGCTGCACCGCGCGCTGCTCGCGGACCTGGAGCGCGCCGAGCGGATTGTGTCGGACAAGGGGTCGGGCGCCAACCTGCTGGTGCAGTCGCTGTTGCTGCTGGTGCGCGAGGGCTTCGAAGCCATCCTCATCGTCGGAGCCTTGATGGCGTTCCTGGGCAAGGCCGGGGCGGCGGACCGGCGGCACGAGGTGGCCCGCGGGGCGTGGCTCGCCGTCCTCGCGAGCGTCGTCACGGCGGTGGTGATCGAAATGCTGTTCCACGTCACGCCGGGGCAGCGCGAGGCGCTTGAAGGCTTCACGATGCTCGTCGCGGTCGCGGTCCTGTTCTATGTGAGCTACTGGGTGCTCTCGAAGATCGAAGCCGACCGCTGGAACGCGTTCCTGAAAGGAAAGATGCAGGACGCGCTGTCTTCAGAATCCGGGCTGGCGCTGGCGTCGGTCGCCTTCCTCGCGGTGTACCGCGAGGGCGTCGAGACGATCCTCTTCTACAAGGCGCTGCTCTCCTCCGCGGGCAGCGGCGAGGTCGGGGCCGTGGTGGCGGGCATCGCCCTCGGCGCCGCCGTCCTGCTCGTGCTGTATGTCGCGATCAACCGCTACGGTATGCGCCTCCCGATGAAGCCGTTCTTCGCCATCACGGGCGCGCTGCTCTATTACATGGCGTTCGTGTTCGCGGGGCAGGGCATCAAGGATCTGCAGGAGGCGGGGCTCGTCGGGCTCACGGTGCTGGAAGGCTGGCCGCGGTGGCCGCAGTTCGGCATCTATCCCACCGTGCAGTCGCTGGCGCTGCAGGGGCTGCTGATCGTGCTCCTCGTGGCCGGCCTCGCGTGGACCCGGCTACGGCGTTCGCGCGGCTAGGGCCTCGGCGCGCACCGGTACCGGTTCCGGCATCGCCCACAACCGGATCAAAAACACTCCCGCCAGCACCAGGATCACGCTCATCGCCTGCGCCACGGTGAACGCCCCGAGCACGCGGTCATCCTTGGCCCGCACGAACTCGATGAGGAAGCGCTCCAACCCCGCGCACACCAGGTAGACGCCGAACAGCCATCCGGTGCCGTGCGCGTGCGCGCGGCGCTGCCACAGCCACGCGAATACGAGGAGCATCACCACGGTCTCATAGATCTGCGTCGGGTGCACGGCCACGATCGCGCCCGGGTCCGTGCCGGTCGGGAAACTCACGTGAAACTGCGTGAGGTTGGCGACCGTGGTCGCGGGCAGGCCCTCGGGGAACTTCATCCCCCACGGTAGCGTGGTGGGAATCCCATAATCGTCTTGGACCAGGAAGCAGCCGACGCGGCCCAGCGCGTAGCCCAGCGCGAGGGCCGGCGCGCACATTTCCATGGTCAGACGCAACGGGACGCGCCGCCGAGCGCCGGCGAGGACCACGCCCACCGCCCCGCCCAGGAAGCCGCCGTACCAGACGAAGCCGCCGCGCTCGAACAGCGACGCCCCGGTGAGCGCCACGTACCAGAGCTTGGCGCCGACCAGGCCGCCCACCACCGCGCCGATGACGATGTCCGCCGCGTATTCCTCGTTCAGCCGGCGCCGGCGCAGCTCGGCCTGAATGGCCCAGCCGCCCATCAGGAACGCCACCATCATCATCAGGCCGTAGCCGGTGACGGTGAGGGGGCCGAGGTGCAGGGTGAAGGGATAGATCGTCATGACACCGGGGAGTGGGGTGTGGTGAGTGGGGGCGTGGGCGCGCCGTCCTCGAGGCCCGGGAGCGGGAGGTCGGCGCGCGCGTCGAGGGTCCAGTCGCTGGTCTCGCCCTGCGCCAGCCGCCACCAGCCGGCGCGGGCGATCATCGCGGCGTTGTCGGCGTTGAGGCGCGGGCTGGCGACGGCGACGCGGGCCCGGCCCGCCAACCGCTGCGCGGCCAGCGCCGCGAGCGCGCGGCTGCAGGCGACGCCGCCGCCCAGCACGACGACGTTCCGCCCGGTCGCGTCCACGGCGCGCTCCAGTTTGGTGACCAGCACGTCGAGCACGGCGTCCTGAAATCCGCGGGCGAGGCCGGCGCGGTCGCGGGCCACGTCGGTGCTGGCGCGCACGGCGTGGAGGACGGCGGTCTTGAGCCCCGAGAAGGAGAACTCCAACCCCTCGTCCCGCATCGGGCGCGGGAACGCGAAGCGCGACGGGTCTCCCTCGGCGGCGAGTCGCTCGATCGCCGCACCGCCGGGGTAGCCGAGCCCGAGGAGCGTGGCGACCTTGTCGAACGCCTCGCCCGCGGCGTCGTCGCGCGTCTGGCCCAGCAGGCGGTAGCGGCCCCACGCGGGCACGTCGAGCAGCAGCGTGTGGCCGCCCGAAACGAGCAGGGCCACGAACGGCGGCGCGAGCTCCGGATCCTCGACCGCCGGGGCGAAGAGGTGGCCCTCGAGATGGTTCACGCCGATCAGCCGCCGGTCCCCGGCGTACGCCAGCGCTTTCGCGTACACGACGCCGACGAGGAGCGCCCCGACGAGACCGGGGCCCTGTGTGACGGCGACCGCGTCCACGGCGCTCCACGACACGCCGGCCTCGGCGAGCGCGCGCTCCACCACCGCCGGGAGCGCGGCGAGGTGCGCGCGGCTCGCGAGCTCGGGGACAACGCCGCCGAACACCTGGTGGATGTCCTGCGAGAGAATGATCAGGCTGGCGAGCTCCGGCGTGCCGCTGCGGCCTCCGCCCACGAGGACGGCGGCCGACGTCTCGTCGCACGACGTTTCGATGCCGAGCAGGACCTCAGCCACGGCCGGTCTTCCTGCGCAGGTTCACCGAGTCGGGGACGGCGCGGGCGATGATCCCCGGCGGGACGATGACGGTGAGCCGGGCGTAGGCGCCGGCAGCCGGCAGCCGGCCCGGCAGGTGCACGATGACCTTGAGGCTGTCGCGGGTGAGGCGCTGCACGGCGGCGTCGGGACCGCGCACGACCACGGACACGCGGGCCGGCGTCACCACGAAGCTGGTGAGCGCGCCCGCGCCGCTCTCGACGGGGATGCCCGCGAACGAGCGCTCGTGGATGATGCTCAGATCCCCTGAGACGGTCACTTCCTTGGGCGCGATGCGGACGACGCCAAGCGGCGCGGTGTCGATCGGGACGGTGCGGGTGAACGGGCCGGTCACGTTGGCGATCTCGGTGGGGACGGTGGTGACCGAGTCGATCGCGGCGAGGGCGCGGTCCGAGCCGACGATGCGGGCCATGCTCGGGGTGATGGCGAGGCCGCCCTGCATCTGGTAGCCCGATTCCGCGACGATCCGCACCAGCGGTACGATGCGCACGTCCTTGCCCGCGACGGAATCGAGCCGGATCACGAGGTCCCGCGGCGAGATCTCGGCGACCTGGACGTCGGCGCCCTTGGGGATGTCGATGTCGCTCGCTTTGAGGCTCACGCTCCACACCCCCGCCGTGAGGGTGTCGGGCACGCGCAGGTTGATCGGCCGCAACGAGCGCAACCGCAGCATTTCGCTGCCGCGGCCGCTGAGCAGCACCGACACACTGGGCGGTGTCTCGAGCAGGGCGCGCCCCGGCGGTGGCAGCACGGCGAGCCTCAGCGTGAACGACTGCGTCACCGGCTGCTGCGCCGCCACGGCGACGTAGAGCATCAGCGCGAGCGCCAGCGCGGCCAGCTTGATCGGCCAGTTGCGCGTGATGAACCGCGTCAGGCTACCGCTCATCGAGGAGCCGCCGGACCAGGATCTCGTTCACCGGGCCGTCCCATTCCGCCGGCCCGATCACCTTCTTGACGATGCGGCCGTCGCGATCGATCACGAAGCTCTCGGGCACCCCCGTCGTCTGGTAGCGCTGCTGGATGTCCCCGGCCTGGTTGTGGAGGACGTCGAACGACAGCCCCAGCTCGCGCACGAACGCGTCGACGACCGTGGAATCGTCCTTGTCCACGCTCACGGCGACGACCCGGAAATCGGTGCCCGCGAGTTTCTTCGAGAGCCGCTCCAGCGCCGGCATCTCCACGCGGCACGGCAGGCACCACGTCGCCCAGATGTTGACGAGGATTGGGCGCCCGCGGTAATCGGCGAGCGTCGCGGGCCGCCCGGTGCGCAGGTCGGTCGCGGTGAACGCCGGCGCCTTCGAGCCCACCCCGAGGAGCGCCAGCTGCGGCCGCAGGCGGATGATCAGGACCACCGCGAAGATCGCCGTGGTCACGAGTCCCGTCACCACCGCCCACTGCCGCTGGGTGCTCATACGGCCACCAGGCAGCGGCGCCGCAGCTCGGCCACCTCGCGCCCCGGGTCCGCGCTCGCGAACACCGCGTTCCCCGCCACGAACGTGTCCGCTCCCGCGGCGTGCGCCTCCGCGATCGTCTCCGGCGTGATGCCGCCGTCCACCTCGACGAAGGCCCGCGAGCCGTGCGCCGTGAGCAGGGCGCGGGCGCGCCGGATCTTGTCGGTCGAACCGGGGAGATAGCTCTGCCCGCCGTAGCCCGGATTCACCGTCATGATCAGGAGCAGGTCCACGTCGTCGAGCACCTCTTCGGCGAGGGCGAGCGGCGAGGCGGGATTGAGGGCGAGCCCCGCCAGCAGATCGCGCTTGCGGATCGTGTCCAAGTGCCGCTGCACGTGGGTCGTCGCCTCGGGATGGAAGGTGAGCACGGAGGCGCCGGCATCCGCCATCGCGGCGATGTAGTGCTCGGGCTCCTCGACCATGAGATGCACGTCGATCGGTTTGTCGGTCAGCTGGCGCAGGGCGGCGACCATGTTCGCGCCGAAGGTGAGGTTCGGCACGAAACGGCCGTCCATCACGTCGACGTGCAGCCAGTCGGCGCCACCGGCCACCACCTGGCGCACCTGGTCCGCGAGCCGGGTCAGGTCGGCGGCGAGGACGCTGGGCGCGATGCGGATGCCGTTCGTCATTGCGGGCTCCGGGCCACGACGATGTCCACGGCCGTCCCGGGCGGCGCAAGGGTGCCGGCGGCCGGCCGCTGCCCCACGACCGTGCCGGGGCTCGCGTCGGAGGTGCGCCGCCGCGTCACGCTGCCGAGCTGCAGCGCGTCCATCTCGAGACGCACGCGCGCGTCGGCCTGGCTCATCCCCAACAAGTCGGGCACGGTGATCGTCGCCTCGCCGCGGCTGATCACCAGCGTCACGCCCGTCCCGGGCGGGAGCGCCTCACCCGCGGCGGGGCGCGTCAGGCCCACCACACCGGGCGGCACCCGCGGTACCTGGATCGACTCCACCTGCGCGACGCTCAACCCCGCGGCCGTGATCAGGCGGCGGGCGACCGATCCATCCAGCCCCGTCACATCGGGTACCGGAATCTTGGGCGGTCCGGCGCTCGACACCAGGGTCACCCGGCCGTCCGCGATGGCGCTGACGCCGGGCGGCGGGTCCTGCCAGGTGACGATGCCCTGTGGCGCGCTGGGGTGGGGCTCGGTCCCACCGTCCACGACCTGGAGGCCGGCCTCGCGGATTTCGCGGGCCGCGTCCTGCACCGTCAGGCCCAGCACGCGCGGCACCGTCTGCCGGGCGTGAAGGATCGGGGTGGGGAACACGAACAAGAAAGCGGTGAGGTAGCCGAGCAGCACCATCCCCAGAACGATCAGGGCCCAGCGCGTCGCCGTGCGGCGCTCGCCGAGATTGGGCATCCGCCAATCGCGCACGGGGGGAATGTGGCGGCGGAATTCCATCAGGCCCTATGCACCAGCCGGGCGGCGTACGCGCCGTCCATGCCGTGACGATGGGGCAGCGACTGGAAGTCGCCGACGGGCGTGAGCAGGTCCGGCGGCACCGCCCCGGCGGCGGGCGCGCGCGCGAACTCCGCGTGATCGGTCAGGAACGCCTCCACCACATCCGTATCCTCCTCCGGCTCCAGGGAGCAGGTCGCGTACACCAGCAGCCCCCGGGGCGGCACCAGCCGCGCCGCCGCCTCGAGCAAGCCGCGCTGGCGGACGGCCGCGCGCGTGATGGCGCCCTCGGTCACGCGCCAGCGGGCGTCCGGGTGCCGCGCCATCGTCCCGGTCGCGGTGCACGGGGCGTCGACGAACACGGCATCCCAGCCGGATCCCGCGAACGGGGCAGCCAGAAGATCGGCACACAGCACGCGGATCGCCACTCCGGCGCGACGGGTCGTGTCCGCGAGACGGGCGATCCGGTCCCGTCGGACGTCCCCGGCGACGACCCGCGCCCCCAGCCGCTCCAGCGTCACGGCCTTGCCCCCGGGCGCCGCGCAGGCGTCGTACACCCTGGCCCCGGCAGGGATCGCCGCGAACCGGCACGCGAGCGCGTGGGCGGGGTCCTGGACGATGAAGCCGCCCTCGGCAAAGCCGGGCAACTGCGAGGGATGAGGGATGCGAGATGAGGGATGAGCGACTGCCAGTCCGGCGTCGTAAGGAGCGGATGAGGTCGTGAGCCCGGCCGCTTGAAGCTGCTCCGCTAGCTGCCGCAGGCTCCACCGGGTCGGTTGGATCACGATCGGTGGCCTGGTGTCGTTCCACGCGAGCAGGCTTTGAGCCTCTTCGGCACCGAAGTTGCTCTGCCAGCGTTGCACCAGCCAGTCGGGGTGGGAGGGGGCCGCATCTCTCATCTCCCATCTCCTATCTCCCGCAAGCCGTCGCAGCGCTTGATTGACGTACCGCGCCGCCGCCTCCCCCGCCGTCTCCCGCGCCAGCTCGACGCTGGTCGAGACGGCGGCGTGCGCGGGGACGCGATCGAGGGCGCGCAGCTGGTAGGCGCCGAGGCGCAGGATGTCGTGCAGGCGCGGGTCGGCGCGCGAGAGGTTCAGGGATTCGTCGAGCTCCGCGCGGCGCCGCAGCACGCCGGCCGACAGCTCGTAGGCGAGGCGGCGGTCGCGCTCGGCGAGGGCGGCGAGATGGCGGTCGCGGGCGTCGTTGAGGGTCGCCCCGGCGCGGACCGCCTCGAGGATCTCCAGCGCCGCGCGGCGCGCGGCGGTCGCGCCCTTAATCCAGCAACCCCTCGAGCGGAGAGGACGGCATCGCGACTTCCCGTTTGGGCATGCGGCCCGCGAGGAACGCGACGCGGCCCGCCTCGACGGCGAGGCGCATCGCGTGGGCCATCGCCACGGGGTCCTGCGCGGCGGCAATGGCCGTGTTCATGAGGATGCCGTCCACGCCCTGCTCCATCGTGAGGCAGGCGTCCGACGCGGTGCCCACCCCGGCGTCCACGACGACCGGCACCTTGAGGCGGCGCTTGATCGTCCGCACGGTGACGGGATTGAGCAGGCCCAGCCCGCTGCCGATCGGCGAGGCGAGCGGCATCACCGCCGCGCACCCGGCGTCCTCGAGCCGCAGCGCGGCGATCAGGTCTTCGTTGGTGTAGGCGAGGACCTTGAACCCTTCCTGCACCAGCACGCGCGCCGCTTCGAGCAGCCCCTGCACGTCGGGGAGCAGCGTCTCCTGGTCGCCGATCACCTCGAGCTTCACGAACTCGTTGAACCCGGCCTCCCGCGCCAGCCGCGCGTAGCGGACCGCGTCCTCCGCGGTGTAACAGCCGGCGGTGTTGGCGAGCAGGAAGAAGCGCTTGGGGTCGAGGTGGTGCAGGATGCTGTCGTCCCGGGACCGGTCGAGATTCACGCGCCGCACGGCGACGGTCACGATCTCGGCGCCCGACGCCTCGATCGCCCGCGTCATCGTGTCGTTGTCGGGATATTTACCGGTGCCGACCATGAGGCGCGACTGGAACGTGCGCCCGCCGACGATGAACGGCGTGTCCCCCCCCCGGAGCGCGGCGACCGCGGTGGCCATCACCCACCTCCCACGAAATGCACCAGCTCGATGGCGTCCCCGGCCGCGACCGGCGTCTCGCCCAGGGCGGGCCGGCGCACAATGCGGCGGTTGTGCTCGACGACGACGGTGCGGGGGTCGAGCGCCAGCTCCGCGAGCAGCTCGAGCAGGGTGACGCCCGGCCGCACGGTCCGGGGTGATCCGTTCACGACGACTTCCATAACACCTCCAGCATCTGCCGGGCCGCAACGGCGGGCTCGGTCGCGTCCCACAGGGCCCGGATGGCGGCCGCGCCGTGGGCGCCCGCGTCCCGCACGTCGCCGCAGTTCCGCGCCGTCACGCCGCCGATCGCGATGACCGGCAGGCCGAGCGCCACAATGTCGCGCAGCGGCCCCAGCCCCAGGGGCGGCCGGTCCGGGTGCGTCGCGGTCGGGAACACGGGCCCTGCCAAAAGATAATCGGCCCCCCCAGCCTGGGCGGCCTCCGCCTCGGCCAGGTCGTGCACCGACTTGCCGATCCACCACCGCGCCGACAGCCGGCGCGCTTCTTCGGGCGACAAACTGCCGGGGGTGAGCTGCACCCCGTCGGCGCCGACGGCGAGGGCGATGTCGAGGCGGTCGTTGACGAACAGTCGGACGGTCGGACTGACGGACCCTAAAGGACTCCCTGGCGGTCGCAGTCGGACGGCCAACTCATAATGCTCTAAACCAGTCAGGTTATGGCCCCGAGCGTGGAAGGCGAGGTCGGCGCCGCCGCCGGCCGCCAGCTCGCGGGCGATGTCGCCCAAGTCGGTGCGGCGGGCGATGCGCTCGTCGGTGATGGCGTGGAGTCGCGGGAGCGGCGGCCTCACACGAACTGCTGGCCCGCCTTGACCCCGCGACCGCGGATCCAATCGGCGGCGGGCATGCGGGACTTGCCGGTCGGTTGCACCTCGCCGACGACGACCGCCCCGTCCCCGGCCGCCACCAGTAGTCGGTCGCCGGTTTCCAGGACGGTGCCGGGTTTGCCGGCGCCGTTGGCGGCGCCGGCGCGAAACAGTTTGACCTCCTGGCCCTCGAGCGTCGTCCAGGCTCCGGGCTTCGGATCGAGCGCGAGCGTGGCACGCGTGACGGCGTCGGGGCCGGCGTCCCAGTCGATGCGCGCCGTCTCGCGGGTGATCTTCGGGGCGGTGGTCGCGCGCGCGTCGTCCTGGGGGACGGGCTGGACCAGGTTCTGCTCCATCAGCGCGAGCGTCTCGATCAGCGCCTGCGCGCCCATCTCGGCGAGGTGCCCCGACAGCTCGCCTCCGCTGATGTCGGTGGGAATGCGATGCGGCAGCTGGTGCAAAATCGGGCCGCTGTCGAGGCCGGCCGTCATCTGCATGATGGTGACGCCGGTCTTGTCGAGACCGCGCAGGATCGCCCACGCGACCGGCGCCGCCCCGCGCAGCTCCGGGAGCAGCGACGGGTGGACGTTGACCATGCCGCGCTTCGGGATCGCCAGCAGCTCCGGCTTGAGCAGGTGCCCGTAGGCGACGACCACGCCGACGTCGGGCGCGAGGCGGCGCATCTCGGCGAGAAACTCCGGCGTCGACGGCGGCTCGGGCTCCAAGACGGGGACGTCTTCTTCCAGCGCCGCGACCTTCACGGGGGAGGGCACGAGGGTCGACCGCGAGCGACCCTGCGGCTTGTCGGGGCGAGTGACGACGGCGGCGACGTCGAACCCTTCACCCAACAGCGCCTCGAGCGACGGCACGGCGAATTCGGGCGTGCCGAAGAAGACGACGCGCACCTAGAGCTCACCAGCCGGCTCTGGCGTCACGTCCTTGAGGTACCCCTTCTTGCCCTTGCGCGCCTTCTTCCATTTGGCGACGAGGAGGCTGCGCTTCACGGCGCTCAGGTGGTCGAAGAACAGGACGCCGTCGAGGTGGTCGATCTCGTGCTGGACCGCGCGGGCCTTGTAGCCGCCCACCTCGGCGCGGTACCTCTGGCCGTCCCGGTCCAGCGCCTCGACCACCACGCGCATCGGCCGCTCGACGTCGCCGAAGATCTCCGGGATCGAGAGGCACCCCTCCTCCCCGATCTCGGTTTCGGCGCTGCGCTCGACGATCGCGGGGTTGATCAGCACCAGTGGCGGCGGGTGCTCCTCGCCCACGTCCACGACGGCGACGCGCTGCGCGACGCCGATCTGGTTGGCGGCGAGGCCCACCCCCTTGGCGGCGCGCATCGTCTCGAACAGATCGTCCACCAGCCGGCGCACGGCGTCGTCCACGCGGGCCACGGGGGCCGAGCGTTGGCGCAACACCGGCGAACCGAGCAGATGGAGGCTGCGAACCGTCACGACACCTTCGCCTCCGCGGCGCGCTTGGCGATCGTGGCGATGTTGCCGCGCAGCACCACGAGCTTGGCCTCACCGCTCCGGATCGTCACCTCGCTGTCCTTCAGGTGCACGACCTCCCCGACGATGCCGCCCGAGGTCACGACCTGGTCGCCGCGCTGCAACGTCTCGAGCAGCTTCTTGTGCTGCTCCTGCTGGCGACGCTGCGGCCGGAGAATGAGGAAGTAGAGGAGCGCGAAGATTACGCCGAGCTGCAGCAGCAGCAGCCCCATGCCTGGACCGGCACTGCCCGACGGAGCCATCAGCAGCAGGAACAAGCCTCGAACAGTCACGTCGTTTCCCCTTGGGTATAGCGGCGTCGCCACTCGGCGGCCCACCGCGCGTAGTCGCCCGCTCCCCCCTGAATGGCCGCCCGCATCTCCGCGGTGAGCCGGATCAGGTAGCGGACGTTGTGGAGCGAGAGGAGCCGGAGCCCGAGCAGCTCCTCCGCCGCGAACAGGTGCCGCAGGTAGCCGCGCGAGAACGTGGTACAGGTCTCGCAGTCGCACGTCGAGTCGAGCGGCCGGGGATCCTCACGATGCGCCGCATTGCGGATGTTGAGCGGGCCGTCGGCCGTGTACGCCGTGCCGTTCCGCCCGTTGCGGGTCGGCGCGACGCAGTCGAACAGGTCCACCCCGCGCGCCACCGCCGCCACCAGATCCTCGGGAAACCCGACGCCCATAAGATAACGGGGCACGGCGGGCGGCAGCCGCGGCTCGAGCCGCTCCAGCGTTTCGTACATCACGGCCTTGGGCTCGCCCACCGACAGCCCGCCCACGGCCAATCCCGTCCATTCGGCCTGGTCCAGGATCCGCCGCAGGCCTTCGATGCGCAGCTGGCTATGCGCCCCGCCCTGCAAGATGGGCCATAGTGTTTGTTGGACAGTCGGACCGTCCGACAATTCCCCATGCCTCCGGGCGCACCGTTCGAGCCATTTCAGCGTCCTCTCCAAGGCGTCGCGAGCCGTGGCTTCGTCCGCCCCCCCCGGCACCACGTGATCGAACGCCATCGCGACGTCGGCGCCGAGGGCCCACTGGATCTCTACGGCGCGCTCCGGCGTCAGGAAGCGGCGCGACCCGTCCACGTGGCTCTGGAATTCGACGCCGTCGTCGCTGACCGTCCGCGAGCCCTCCAGCGAGAACACCTGGAACCCCCCGGAGTCGGTGAGCAGCGGCCGGTCCCAGCCCATGAAGCGGTGCAGCCCCCCGAGCCGGCCGACCACGTCCTCGCCGGGGCGCACGTGCAGGTGGTAGGTGTTGGCGAGCACCAGCGACGCGCCGGCGGCGCGCAGATCGTTGGGCGAGAGCGTGCGCACCGTGCCCTGAGTGCCGACCGGCATGAAGCACGGCGTCTCGACCTCCCCATGCGGAAGCGTCAACGTGCCGGCTCGCGCGGATCCGCTCGTGGCTTGAAGCGAGAACTCGAACACTGGCCTCAGCAAGTCTCCACTGCAATGCCGGCCTGACCGCGGGCGAAAGCCCGGGGAACACGAGAGCCGACCTCACATGACTGCCATCGCATCGCCATAACTGTAGAACCGGTACCGCTCCTTGACCGCTTCACCGTACGCCCGCATCACCGGCTCGAACCCGCCGAAGGCGCACACCAGCATCAGCAGTGTGGACCGCGGCAGGTGGAAGTTGGTCAGCAGCCGGTCCACCGCGCGGCAGCGGTAGGGAGGATAGATGAAGAGGCGCGTCTCGCCAGCCCCCGCCTGCACGCGGCCCGCCGCGTCGGCCACCGTTTCCAGGGTCCGGACCACCGTGGTGCCGACAGCCCACACGGCACCGCCGGCCGCCCGGCGTTGATTGATGAGTGCCGCGGCGCTTTCGCCCACCTCGTAGATCTCGGCGTGCATCGGGTGGCGGGCCAGCTCTTCGACTTCCACCGGCTTGAACGTCCCCGGGCCGATGTGCAGGTCCACGGTGGCGATGGCGGTCCCCTTCCTCTTTATCTCGTCCAGCTGCGACGGCGTGAAATGCAGCCCGGCGGTGGGCGCGGCGACGCTGCCCTCGTGGGCGGCGTACACCGTCTGGTAGCGCTCGCGGTCGGCGGCCGTCGGCGCTCGCTTGATGTACGGCGGCAGCGGCACCTCGCCGTAGCGGGCAAGCGTGGCGCGGGCGTCCAGCGCGCCGACGAACCGGATGCGCCTGAGCCCCCCGCCCAGCACCTCGAGTATCTCGACCGCGCTGTCGTCACCGAACACGACCCGCCGCCCCGGCTTGAGCTTGCCACCGGGATGGCCCATGGCGGTCCAGGTGGCGTCCTCGAGCTCGCGCACGAGCAGAATCTCGGTCCGGCGACCCGCTCCCCGCTCCCCGTGCAGTCTCGCCGGAATCACCTTCGACGTATTGAGCACCAACACGTCCGCAGGCTGAATCAGCGCGGTGAGGTCCGTGAACCGCCGGTGCGTGACCGCTCCCGAGGCGCGCTCGAGCACCAGCAGGCGGCTGGCGTCGCGGTCGGCGAGCGGCTCCTGGGCGATCAGCTCGACGGGGAGATCGTAGGCGAAGTCGGAGGCGCTACCCGTCAAAGATCGTTTGCTGCTCGGTCGTCTTGGGTGGCGTGTAGCTGAAATGGCGATAGGCGGCGGGGGTCGCGCAGCGGCCGCGCGGCGTACGCGACAGGAAACCTTGCTGCATCAGGAACGGCTCGTACACCTCCTCGAGCGTACCGGGGTCTTCGCCCACGGCGGCGGCGATCGTCTGGATGCCGACGGGGCCGCCCTCGAACTGCTCGATGATGGTCCTGAGGATCCGCGCATCCATGTCGTCCAGCCCGAACTCGTCCACGTCGAGTCGCTTCAGCGCCTCGAGCGCCACTGCGGCGGTGATCTTGCCGCCGGCGCGCACCTGCGCGTAGTCGCGCACGCGCTTCAGCAGCCGGTTCGCGACGCGCGGCGTGCCGCGGCTGCGCCGCGCGATCTCGGCCACACCGGCCGCGTCGGCCTGGACGCCGAGGATTCCCGCCGAGCGGGTGATGATCTGGGCGAGGTCGTCGGGCGGGTAGTAGGAGAGCCGCTCGACCAGCCCGAAGCGCGCGCGCATCGGCGGCGTGAGCAGGCCGAACCGCGTGGTCGCGCCGATCAGCGTGAAGCGCTCCAGCCGCATCGGGAGGGTCTGCGCGTGCGGCCCGTCGGCGATGCGCACGTCCACCCGGAACTCCTCCATCGCGGGATAGAGAAACTCCTCCAGCGCGGGCCGCAGACGGTGGACTTCGTCGATGAAGAGGATGTCGCCGGGCTTCAAGGCGGTGAGCATGCCGACCAGGTCGCCGGGGCGCTCGAGCACGGGGCCCGACGTGACGCGGATGTCGACGCCCAGCTCGCGCGCCATGAGCATCGCCAGCGTGGTCTTGCCGAGGCCCGGCGGGCCGAAGAACAAGGCGTGGTCCAGCGGCTCCTTGCGCTGCTTCGCGGCGTCGATCGCGATCTGCAGCGATTCCTTCACCTTCGCCTGGCCGACGAACTCGTCGAGGCGCGACGGCCTGAGCGCCGCGTCGCTGACGCGCTCTTCGGGGAGGACTTCGGGGGTGGTGATCTCGGAGCGCATACCCGTTACTTGGGGCTCGCGTGCCAGCGGACCGGCCGCTGCTCGGGTCGAATCTCGTGCCGCGTGTGGCACGTGAGGCATTCGTCCTCGGCACGGGTTGCGCTGACGGGAACCAGCCGCCGGTTGGTCGACCCGCACCGCGTGCAGATCCACTCGGCCGTCGTCATCGGGATCGTCATCTCTCGGTCAGGAGTTGCAACGCCCGCCGCACCAGCGCTTCGGCATCGAGAGCCTTGCCGCCGTCATGCCCCAGCGCGCGGCGCAGCGCCTTGTCCGCCTCGACGGTCGTATAGCCCAGCTGTTCCAGCGCGCGCAGCGCCCCGGCGGCGGGTCCGCCGGCGGCTGGCGCGCCCGCGTCGGCTTCGCCCACAAAGTCGCCGACCTTGTCGGCCAGTTCAAGCGCCAGCCGCTCGGCGGTCTTGCGGCCGATACCGGACACCGAGCTCAGCGTCGCGATGTCGCGTCCCTTGATGGCGCGTGCGGCGCGCGCCGCCCCCAGGGCCGAGAGCACGGTGATGGCGAGCTTGGGCCCGACGCCGCTGACGCCGAGCAGCCGCTGGAAAAAGCGCCGCTCCGCGCCCTCGAGGAAACCGAACAGCGACCAGCCGTCTTCCCGGACGACCAGCTCGGTAACAAGCGTCACGGTCTCCCCGGCGCTGGGGAGCCGCTCCATCACGCCGAGCGGGACGACGACCTCGTAGGCGACCCCGCCCGCCGTCTCGATCACCACGCGGTCGCCGGTCTTGGCCGCGAGCCGGCCCGCGACGCTGGCGATCACGCGCGGATGATGCAGGTCAGCGCCACGGCGACGCCGTCCGCCGCGTCGGCGGGGCGCGGCGCCGCCCGCAGCCGCAGCAGCCGCGCCACCATGGCGCCGACCTGCGCTTTGGCGGCGCCGCCGGCGCCCACGACGGTCTTCTTCACGGTCGCGGGGGGATACTCGGTGATGGTGAGTCCCTCGCGCTGCGCGGCGAGCAGCACCACGCCGCGCGCGTGGCCGAGCACCAGCGTCGTGCGGACGTTCTTATGATAGAAGGCGTTCTCGATGGCGAGGTGGGTGGGCCGGTGCTTCTTGATCAGGTCGGCGATGCCGTCGTGCAGCTCGTGGAGGCGGCGGGGGAGGGACGTGCCGCGGGCGAAACGGATGACGCCGCACTCGACGAGGTGCCCGAAGCCCGGCGCGCCGTTGCCGGTCTCGACGATGCCGTAGCCCGTGACCGTGGTGCCCGGGTCGATGCCCAGGACCTTCACGTCACCCGGTCACCGCGGCGAGTGCTTCCGCGTCGATGTCGAAGTTCGAGAACACGCGCGCGACGTCGTCCATCTCTTCCAGTGCCTCGATGAGCTGCAGCAGCCGCTTGGCGTCCCCGCCCTGGACCTTCACGGTGCTCTTGGGGATCATCGCCACCTCGGCGCTCTGGACGGGGATCCGCTTCGCTGCCAGCTGATCGTGCACCGCGTGCAGGCGGTTCACCGGCGTCGTGATCAGGAACACGTCGGCGTCACGGGTCAGGTCGTCCGCCCCGGCGTCGAGCGCCGCCTCGAGCGCCTGGTCCTCAGAGGTCTTCGTCGCGTCCACGGCGATCTGCCCCTTGCGCTCGAACATCCACGCCACCGAGTTCGCCGCCCCCAGATTGCCGCCGTGGCGGGTGAAGACGTGCCGGATGTCGGCGACGGTGCGGTTGGGGTTGTCGGTCGTCGCCTCGATGAGGATCGCCGCCCCGCCGGGGCCGTAGCCCTCGTAGGTAACCTCCTGGTAGACGACCCCCTCCAGCTCGCCGGTGCCCTTCTTGATGGCGCGCTCGATGTTGTCCTGCGGCATGTTCTCGGCCTTGGCGGCGTCGATGGCGGTGCGGAGGCGGGGGTTGCCGGCGGGATCGCCGCCGCCCTGCTTGGCGGCGATGGTGATCTCGCGGATCACCTTGGTGAAGGCGGCCCCGCGCTTCTGGTCGGCGACGGCCTTCTTCCGCTTGATCTGTTTCCACTTGCTATGGCCGGCCATGGGACCTCCACGTTCCAAGTTAGGCTTGACCCGTCGCCGACGCCACGGCTAGGATTCCGGCCCCATGCGCACCTCGCTCGTTCTCGCGCTCACGCTGGCCGTCGGACTCGCCGCCTGCGAGCGGCCCGCCGACCGGAACGTGCGGGGCACGGTCTACCGCGCCCTGCACGGGGTGCTCGTGTACCCGCGGTCGCTCCTGGTGGAGATGGACGCCGGCGACAGCGCGGGGCAGCTGACCCTGACCACGGTCGATTCGCTGAGCCGCGTCGTCACTTGGTTCCGGGAGGCGTTCCGGCTGAACGCTTGGGCGCTGCAGAGCGACGCGCAGGACCGGGACGGGACCGTGACGCTCTATGCGGAGAAGAACAAGCGCCCCGTGTGGGTGCGGCTCCACGCCAACGTGGGCGGACCGGGAACGACGTATACGGTGATCGGGGGGATTGTTGCGGGAGATACCGTGAAGTAGCGACGGACGGTCGGACGCTATCTGTCTGGATCCAACATGTCTTCGAAGCGCATCCACCTTCTGTAGAAGTACAGATCCACGAATCCCGTTGGCCCGTTGCGGTTCTTCGCCACCAGCAGCTCCGTCGCCCCCTCCACGCCGCCGCCCGGCCGGTACATCTCTTCCCGGAAAATCCCCAGCACCACGTCGGCGTGCTGCTTGATGGCGCCGAGGTGGCCGAAGTCGTCCAGCGTGGGACGGGGGTTCTCGCGGTCGGGATTGAACTTGGGCAGCTGGGCGACGACGAGTAGCGCGACTTGCCGCTCCAGCGCCACCGCCTTCAACCGCCGCAGCACCTGCGCCAGCTCTTCGTCTTGCGGGCCGCGCGCGCCGCTTGCCGGCGCCGGCACCAGCTGCAGGTAATCCACGACGACGAGCGCGAGGTCGCGCAGCGGCGCCAGCCGTTCGAACGCCGTCTCGAGGTCGGGGGCCGCGAGCGGCAGGATGGTGAGCGGCAGGCCGCGCAGCCGCACCGCCGCCGCGCCGATCCCCGCGCGCATCTGGTCGTTCATCTTCGCCGCGCGCAGCTCGTCCACCGCCACGCGGCCTTCGATCGCCAGGGCGCGCTCCATCAGCCGCTCCTCATCCATCTCCCCCGACAGCAGCGCCACCGGCAGCTCCTGCTGGGCGACGCGCAGCGCGATGCCCAGCGCGAGCGCCGATTTCCCGGCGCCGACGTCGCCGCCCAGCATGATCAGATCGCGACGCCGCACGCCGCCGCCCAGCAGCTTGTCCACCGAGGGGAAGCCCGTCGGGATCGTGTCGCCGCCCAGTTCGCCGGGACGCTGGCGGTCCACCCGGTGCACCAGGGCCTCGAGCGACGGACGCTTTTCGAAACGGCGGGGGCTCATACCGCCACTAATGTAATGCGGTTGATCGCGCCGCCAGGCTCACCGCCTCCGCCGCCTCCGCGCCCAGGACTTCCCGCGCCGGCGCCAGCAGCTGGCGCAGCACGCCGACGGCGGCTTCCGGGGTTGCGGTCTCGAGGTGCTGCCGCGCCGCGATCAGCGCCCGCTTGAGCGGCGCCGGGAGCGCGAGCCCACCCAGACGCAGCGCGATCGCCTGGAGGCGGCGGCGGTGGTTCTTGGGGCTCACGCGATCCTGGCCGAGCAGGGCCTCGGCGGCGCGCACGACGAGCCACAGCGCGTACAACCCATCACGCTTGGGGCCGCGCCCGGCCTCCGCCAGCAGCGCGACGAGCCGCTCCTCGCCTTCGGTCGTGGTGGGGCTCACGCGACCAGACGCTCCACCGCGGCGGCGACGTCCGCTGGTGAGATGTCGACGAGGCAGCGATGGTGCCCCATCGGGCAGCGGGCCGAGCCCATGGCGGAGCAGGGGCGGCAATCGAGGTCGCGCTCCAGCACGGTGGCGCGCGCGTTGTACGGGAAGAACCCGAACGCGGCGACGGTGGGGCCGAAGAGCGCGACGACCGGTGTGCCGACGCCCGTCGCCATGTGCATCACGCCAGTGTCGTTCGAGACCAGGACGCGGGCGCACGCGAGCAGCGCTCCCGTCTCCTGGAGCGAGAACTCGCCCACGGCGCTGACCGCCGTCCCCGCGAGCTCGGCGCCGAGGGCGCGGTCGCCGGGACCGCCCAGCAGCACCGGCGCCATCCCCGCGGCGCGGAGCCGCGCGGCGAGCTGCGCCCAGTGCGCGGCGGGCCAGCGCTTGGTCGCGTGGGCGGCGCCGGGGGCGAGCGCCGCGAGCGTCGCGTCGCCGATGCCGCGGCCGGCGAGCCACTGCCCGACGCGCGCCTGCGCGGGGGCGCCGAGCGCGAACTCCGGCGGGCCGCCGTCGGGCTCGACGTCGAGGTGGCGCGCCGCCGCGAAGTAGCGCTCGGGGACCGGTACGTGCCGGCCGTAGACATCGAGCTTCGTGGCGATCAGCAGCGCGCGCGCGACCTTGTGCTTGCGGTAGCCCGCCCAGCGGCAGCGCAGCAGCAGCCGCAGTGCGCGGCTGCGCAGGCTGCCGTGCAGGTCGAGCCCGTGCGTCGGCCCGAGCGCGGCGAGCCGCGCCGCCAGATGGCGCACCGACTCGCTCGGCTCCAGGGTGACGACGTCGGAGAGGTGGGGGTTGTCGGCGACGAGCGGCGCCATCGCCCGCTTGGTCACGAATACGAGGCGCGCCCCGGGGTGGCGTTTGCGCAGCGCACGCACCAGCGGTGTGGTGAGCAGCACGTCGCCGATGGAGCTGAAGCGGACGAGCAGGACCGACAGCACGCGGCCAATGTACGCGTGCGTTGCCCGGCCTCGCCACCCCGTTCCAACGTCGCTGTCTGGAGTCGCGAGATCCTACACAAGGCGTTGGAACGGGGCTAGTTTGCGCCGCGATGCCCCCCCCTCCCCGCCAGCTCCTCCGCGCCCGCCGGTCCGCCCCCACCCCAAGACCATCCTGTGGGTCGACGACGAGGTGGAGGGGCTCGCCGCCCACCGCCAGTTCCTCGAGCAGCAGGGGTTCACCGTCGAGCAGGCCGCGCACGGCGACGATGCGCTCGCGCTGCTGCGCCGCCAGCCGTACAGCCTCGTGCTGCTCGACGAGCAGATGCCGGGCAAGCGCGGGCTGGAGCTGCTGCCGGAGATCCGCGCCATCGACCCGGCGATGCCCGTGGTGATGGTGACGCAGAGCGAGGAGGAGGCGCTGCTGCGCGAAGCGATCGGCATCGAGGTGGATGACTACCTCGTGAAGCCGGTGCACCCCCGCCAGATCCTCTCCGTGATCACCCGCCTGCTCGAGGGCGACCGCATCCGCCAGCAGCGCCTGGCGCGCGACTTCGTGACGCGCTTCCGCGAGCTCGAAGCGCGGCGCGGGACGGCGCTGGCGTGGCGGGAGTGGATCGAGCTGGTGGTGGAGCTCACGCGCTGGGAGGTGCGGCTCTCCGCCGCGCAGGAGCCCGGCCTGCTCGAGGCGCTGCGCAACCTCCAGGAGAGCCTGCGCAAGGACTTCGCCGAGTTCTTCCGCAAGCACTACCCCAAATGGCTCGCCAACCCCGAGGGCGATCGGCCACCGCTGTCGGTCGACGTCGGCGCGGAGTTCCTGGTCCCCGTGCTTAAGGCGAAGGGCAAGGTCCTCTTCCTCATCATCGACTGTCTGCGGCTCGACCAGTGGGAGGCCCTGAAGGACCTGGTGACGCCGCTGTTCGACATCGAGGAGTCGTACTACTACGGCATCGTGCCCAGCGCGACGCCGTTCGCGCGCAACTCGATCTTCAGCGGCATGTTCCCCATGGAGATCGCCGCGCGGCACCCGGAGTGGTGGGGCCAGCCCTCGGACGAAGAAAGCCTGAACGCCCACGAGCCCGAGCTCTTGAGCGAGCAGCTCGCGGACCTGCTCGGCAAACCGGTGCCCGTGCGCTACGAGAAGCTGTTCACGTCGAACGACGGACCGGAGCTGCTGCGCAAGCTGCCCGCGCACCTGGCACAGGAGGGCGTAACGGCGCTGGTGTTCAACTTCATCGACCAGTTGACGCACGGCCGGTCCGAGAGCGCGATTCTCTACGAGGTGGCGCGCGACTCCGATGCGCTGCGCGGGCTGACGCGCACGTGGTTCGAGCGTTCGCCGGTGCGCGCCGCCCTCGCCGAGGCGGAGCGCCGCGGCGTCCCCGTGCTGCTCACCACCGACCACGGCTCGATCCACTGTGAGACGCCGGCGACGGTGTTCGCCAAGCGCGACGCCACGCAGAACCTGCGCTACAAGTTCGGCGAGGACCTCCGCGCCGAGGATCCCCAAGCCGCGATTACGGTGGAGGACCTGAAAGCGTGGGGCCTTCCGGCGCTCGGCCTCGGCGTGCGGATGCTGCTCGCGACGACGGACCGCTTCTTCGTCTATCCCACCAAGCTGCGCGAGTACCAGGCCCGCTATCGCGGTTCCTTCCTGCACGGCGGGGTCACGCCCGAAGAGATCATCCTCCCGGTCGCCCTGCTCACCCCCCGCCGCGGAGCCCGCTGAATGGTGCGCAGCGCGCGGCTGGTCGCCCTGCTGCGCCCCTACACCTCACTGTTCGCCGCCACCGTCGCCGCGACGGTCGTCTCGTCCGTCCTCGACGGCTTCACCTTCGTGCTGCTCATCCCATTCCTGCGGTCGCTGTTCGGCGAGGCCGCCCTGCCGGCCCAGGGCGGCTCGCACGTCGAAGCGATGCTCGACCGCATCGCCGGGCCGTTCCTCCACGCCGGCGCCGCGGAGACCGCGCTGCGCAACGTCGTCATCGTGCTGCTCGTCGCCCTGGTACTCAAGAACGTGACCGCCTACGCCGCCTCGTACTGGAGCGTGGTGATCCAGGAAGGCGTCGTGCGCGACCTACGCGTGCGCCTGTTCCAGCACCTGCAGACGCTGCCGCTCGGCTACTTCCAGCGCACCAGGGCGGGGCAGACGGTTTCGCGCCTTATCAACGACACCGACCAGGTGAAGACCGCCGTCACCGCCGCCCTCGCGTCGCTGCTCCAGAACGCCGTGGTGATCATCGTCTACGTCGTGATCCTGTTCGGGCTCTCGACCCGGCTCACGCTGCTCGCCCTGGCGTTCGCCCCAGTGCTGCTGTTCATCGTCCGGCCGATGATCAGCCGGCTGCGGCGCCGCTCGCGCGAGCTGGTCGCCGAGCGCGGCGAGCTCACCAGCCACGTGGGCGAGATGGTGGGCTCGGTGAAGCTGATCCGCGCCTACATCGCCGAGGCGTTCGAGCTGGAGCGCTTCAAGCGGCTCGCCGAGCGCTATCTCAAGCGCGTGCTGCGCGCCCAGCGCTTCTCGAGCCTCACCAGCCCGGTGACCGAGGTGTTCGGCGGCGTGATGATCGTGATGATCCTCTGGGTCGGCACCCGGCTCGCCTTGGGCGACCCGACCGCGCTGCGGCCGGAGATGCTGATCACGTTTCTCGCCGTGGCGCTGCGGCTTATGTCCCCCGTGAAGTCGGTCTCGAACTACCCGGCGGTGATGGCGGGGGCCGCGGCCTCGGCGGAGCGCGTGTTCGAAGTGCTGGACCTGCCCGCGGACGAGGGCGACCGGCCCGGCGAGACGACCGCGGTGTTCCGCGAGCGCATCGAGTACGCCCACGTCTCATTCGCCTACGGCGAGGAAGCCGAGGTGCTGCGCGGTGTGAGCCTCGAGGTGCGGCGCGGGCAGGTGGTGGCGATCGTGGGCCCGAGCGGGGCGGGGAAGACGACCCTCGTGGACCTGTTGCCGCGGTTCTACGAGCCGACGTCGGGCGAGATCCTGATGGACGGCGTGCCGATCACGCGCTACACGCGGCGCTCGCTGCGGGCGCTGATGGGCATCGTGTCGCAGGAGACGATACTCCTGAACGACACCGTCTTCGCCAACATCGCCTACGGGCGCAGCGACTTCACGCTCGAGCAAGTGCGCGCCGCGGCGCAGGCCGCGAACGCCGACGACTTCATCGCGCGGCTCCCGCAAGGCTACGAGACGGTGCTCGGCGAGCGCGGCACCCGGCTCTCCGGCGGCCAGCGACAGCGCATCGCCATCGCGCGCGCGGTGCTGCGCGACCCGCCGATCCTCATCCTCGACGAAGCGACCAGCCAGCTCGACACCGAGTCGGAGCGGCTCGTGCAGGACGCGATCGACCGCTTGATGCAGCACCGCACCGTGCTCGTCATCGCGCACCGCCTGGCGACGGTGCAGCACGCCAATCTGATCGTGGTGCTCGAGGACGGCCGCCTCGTGCAGCGCGGCACCCATCCCGAGCTGCTCGCCGCCGACGGGCTGTACCGCCGGCTCTACAACCTGCAGTTCCGGACCTGACTGGCCGTGCTCTCCGGCTTCACCATCGTCCGCAACGCGATCAAGCTCGATTTCCCGATCGTGCCCGCGATCCGCTCGGTGCTCGAGGTGTGCGACGAGGTCGTCGTCAACGTCGGCCGCTCCGAGGACGAGACGCGCGACGTGGTCGCGGCGATCGCCGACCCGCGCGTCACGATCCTCGACAGCGAGTGGGATTTCTCCAAGAAGAACGAGATGCTCTCGATCGAGACCCTGAAGGCGATGCACGCCTGCAGAGGGACGTGGGGCATCTACATCCAGGCCGACGAGGTGCTGCACGAGACGGGCGCGCGGATCCTGAAGGAGAAGGTCGCCGACTGGGACCAGGACGAGCGCGTCGAAGGGCTGCTCGTCGACTACCGCCACTTCTACGCGGGGTTCGATCTCGTCGCCACCAGCCGCCGCTGGTACCGCCGCGAGGTGCGGGCCATTCGTCTGGGCCGCGACATCCGTCCCTATCAGGGCGCGCAGGGGTTCCGCGTCGGAAAAGACTACCGCAAGATCCGCGCGCGATCGACCGGCGCCGAGATGTTCCACTACGGATGGGCGCGGCCCGCCCGGGCGATCCGCGAGAAATACGAGATCTCCAAGACCATTTACCCCTGGAGCCGCGAGCGCTCGGCGCGCGAGCAGGCGAAGGGGTATCTGGACTGGATTCCCCTGCTCAAGCCGTTCACGGGCACGCACCCGCGCGTGGCGGCGGCGTGGATCGCCGAGCGCCGCCACGACCCGGAGCGGCGCATCGGCCCCCGGCGCTTCAAACTCGAGCACCTGCGCTTTTACCTCTCGGACACCATCGAGCGACTCACCGGGGCCCGCGTGTTCGAGTTCCGCAACTACGTCCCCGTGTGAAATGAACATCCCCCGGCCACGCGCCGTGTGGATCGCGCTGGGCGCGCTGACCGCCGCCCAGCTCGGCATCGGTGTCTGGCGGGCCGCGGTGATGTTGCGCCAGGGTGTGGAGGCGGGGGTCCGGCCGTTCGTCCTGTCCGGCGTGGCGGGCGAGGCCCTGCTGAGCGTACTGCTCGCCGCGCTCGCCTGGTGGTGGCTGCCCGCCAGCGGCCGAGGCCGGTCGCTGGTCGCGTGGGCAGTGCGATTCGTGCTGTTGGCGTGGATATTGGCGCTAGCGCACTACGCGTTCGCGTTGACGACGGGGAGCCTCCGGCCGATCGTGACGCCCGTCGCAATCGCTCTGCTCGCAGCGTTGGGGGCTTGGGTACGGCGCTGGTCACTGCCGACGCTACCGGCGGTCGCTTGCCCGGCACCCGACACCCGACACCCGGCTTTATTGCTCGCCGCCGCGTTCTGGGTCTTCCAGCTCACGCACCTCGTGTTTCCTTATCACTTCACCGACGCGGCTGAGATTTGGGCGTGCCGTGCGTTCAAGTTCGCCGAGCACGGGGCGCTGACCGGGGTGTTCGATTGCCTCGATCCCGCCCGGCCGCCGCTCTACTCGGTGCTGCTGTGGCTCGGCGCCGGCGATCCGACGTTCCAGGGGCGGCTGTTGCCGACGCTGATGGTCGGCGCGTTCGGGATCCTCTTCTATTATCTCCTGCGCCGCGTCGCGCCGCGTTTCGCCCCCTGGGGGGTGTTGTGGTTGTTCGTCACCGACCACGTGATGAAGGGGGCGGTCTCGTTCTACGCCGGGGTGCCGGTGATGATCGCCGCGGTCGTGGCGATCGCCCTGTGGGTGGACGACGGCTCCCTGGCCCCGCGCCGCCTCGCAATCGCGGGTGCGGCGGTGCTGGGCGCGGCGGTCGCCTTGATCCGTCGCGACGGGGTGCCGGAGTTCGGGGTCGCGGGCGCCGTCGTGATGCTGCGCACCCGCGCGTGGCGGGAGCCGCGGTTGTGGGCGGCGGCGGCGGGCGTCGCGGTGGGCTACTTGAGCTGGACGCTCAGGCCCGCGGTCTTGCACGCGCCGGCGCTGTTCGCACCCACGCTCGACCCGCAGGCTTCGTGGACGTTCGCGTCGGCGGCGCAGGCGATGGGGCGGCTGTTGTACGGCGCGCAGGGGCAGGTGTTCAGCCACTACGGCTACGGCGTGTTCGCGTGGGGCTGGATCGTGGTAGCGGTGTGGGCCGCGCGGCGGGCAACGGGCAACGTGCCACTGGCGACTCTGCTGGGTTTGGCGGGGCTCGCGGCGTGGATCGCGACCCTCGCGCTCTACGCGATCCTCACCTTCACCGGCCACCCGCAGATGAGCACCCTGTTCGTCATCCGCACGGGGTTCGGCCGCCACCTGGTGCACTTCTATCCGTTGTGCTTGCTGCACGCGGTGAGTTTGGGGGAGAGACTCGTCCCCGCCAGATCCGTGGGCTGAAGCCCCGGCTCGGCAACAGCACACGTCCTTAAGGACGCCCGATTACGCCGAGCCGGCGCTTCAGCGCACGGGGACGGAGCGGGACCCGCTAGCCCGCCCACGGCGTCGCCCGTCCCGCCGGGAGGTCCCCCGTGTTGAGCAGGTGCTCGTACATCCGCACGTAGCCCTCCGCTTGCGCCACGTGGGTGAACCAGCGCTCCGCGTGGGCCCGACAGGCGGCGGCCGCGCGCGTACCGATGGTGCGCGAGGCGGCGACGAGTTCGTCGAGCGTGTCGCCCAGCGCGCCGACCTCCTCCGTCAGCACCTCCGGGAGCGCCCCGCGCCGCGTCGCCACGACCGGCGTTCCGGAGAACAGCGCCTCGATCGTCGTCAGGCCGAACGGCTCGTCCCACAGCGCCGGCATCCACAGGCAGCGCGCCCCCGCCAGCAGCTCGGCCTTCTCCTTGCCGTCCACCTCGCCGACGAACTTGATCCTGCGTGCGAACGTCGGGCGCCAGCCGCCGGCGAGCAGCAAGCGCTGGCCGGTGCGTTTCGCCGCCTCGATCGCCCAGTGATAGCCCTTGGCGCTGTGCAAACGGCCGATGAAGAGATCGTAGTCGTCCTTGCGGTCCCGGAAGACGAATTCAGAAGGGTCGAGTCCGTCGTATACAAAAGCGGTGGAGCCGTGTCTCGTCGCGTGGTTCTTCGAGAGATACACCGCGTGCGGAAGCGGGGCTTCGCCTGGTTTCAGGTTGCCGTGAATCGTCTGGAGAAACGGTGGACCGCCTGGGAGCCGCCGAACGGGGAAATGTGCGTGCAGGATATCGGCGCCGGCGGGACAGAGCGTGACCAGATCGAGCGTGGGATCACGCAGCCGCTTCGGCGGCGCCTCGACCACGTGCGCTTCGGTGACCTTGGTGCCCGTGGCTGCGATCAGCGTGACGCGATGACCGAGCGCGGCGAGACCCCGCACCAGCGAGACGACGACGCGCTCGGTGCCGCCGTAGCCCGTGACTGGCAGGCGGTGATGCGAGACGACGGCGATGTGCATGGGCGCAACAGTATAACTAGCTTCGTGCCATGACACACGCCGCGCTCACCATTCTGCAGCTGACCTACCAGGGCGACGGCGCGGGGTCCACGCAATCCATCTTCAACCTGAGCCAGCAGCTCGCGCGCCGCGGCCACCGCGTGCTCGTGGGGTGCCGCGCAGAGTCGTTGCTGGCGCGGCTGGCCGCGGGCGCGGGACTCGAGGTCGTGCCACTCGACTTCCGGCGCCTCGGCGCGCTCGCCGCGAGTCTCTCGGACGTCGTCGCGCGCCGGCGCGTGGACGTCGTCAACAGTCACGCCACGCGCGATCGGCGGGCGCTCACTTGGCTACGCTGGCGCGGCCGGCTGCCCGTCGGCTTCGTCGTCACCCGGCGTACGATGCCACTCACGTCGCCGGTCGAGCTCCTCGCCGTCGGTGCCACCGCCGACCGCACCATCGCAGTAAGCGGCGCGGTCGCCCGCGCCCTGCGCCGCCGGCTCCACCCGGGCGGTCGGCTGGTCGTCGTGCCCAACGGCATTGACCTCGCGCGCGTGGACGCGCCGCCCGCACCCGGCGCGCTCGCCGCGGCGCGGGCCCGCCTCGGCGACCTCGGCGACCGGCCGCTCGGCGTCGTCGTGTCGCGCCGTAAGGACCAGGACGTGCTGCTGCGGGCGCTCCCCCTGGTCCAGCGCCCGATCGCCATCGCCTGCGTCGGGCTCGATCCGGACGCCGAGCTCCTCGCGCTCGCCCGCGCCGTCCCCGAGCGCCACCGCGTCCTGTTCGTGCCGTTCGTCGATCAGCCGCTCGCCTTCTATCATCTTGCGGCGTTCGCCGCGCTGCCGTCCCGTATCGAGGGGTTCTCCCAGGCGCTGCTCGAGGCGATGGCGCTCGGCAAGCCGGTCGCCGCCTCGGCCGCCGGAGGCA
>WNGI01000729.1_pt1 | contig 27596 bp, 24 predicted proteins | sample 5400621 | NCBI WGS metagenome assembly WNGI01 (sample SAMN13153374, study PRJNA577476) | soil metagenome | isolation source: 20 cm soil or saprolite under Garry oak tree replicate 1 | place: USA:California | collected 2016-06-15
TGTGCTCGAGCTTTCTGGAGTTTCTGCGCTCGCCTTCGCGGTCGGCGTTTATCTGCCCATCTCCACCTCCGCGCCGGTCTACGTCGGAGGTATGGTGCGCTGGCTGGTCGATCGCTATACGCGACGCAAACATGCCGGCGGGCGGCTGACCGAAGATCAGCTGGTGGCGGAAGGAGACAAGAGCAACGGCGTCCTACTTTCCTCCGGCTACATCGCCGGCGGCACGCTCGCCGGCGTCCTCTTCGCCTTCCTCGTCATTCCGATGAAGGGCGGGCTCGAAGCTTTCGAAGGATGGGCCACTGCGCACAATCCATTCTTCGAAGGTCCGCACGCCGATCTGCTCGCGCTGATTCCGTTCGTTGCTCTTTGCCTTTTGCTTTACCTGGTGGGGCGCGATCTGTTGCTAGGGCGCCGTCCAGGAAAGAGAAAAAGCTAAACTCGCGATTGCTGACTTGCCTCTGGCTTCGCCCGGAGCTAGACGTGCTGGTATGGCGACAAATAATTACGCGCATCCCGAAGCGCTCGTCGAAACCGAGTGGCTGGCGCAACACTTAAAAGACGACGGCATTCGTATCGTCGAATCGAACGAAGACATTTTGCTTTACGATACCGGGCACGTTCCCGGTGCTGTTCACATAGACTGGCGGGCCGATCTGCAAGATCCCGTTATTCGGGATTACATTCAGCCGGACAAATTCGCCGAGCTTTGCCGTCGCAATGGCATCACGCCTGAAACGACCTGCATTTTCTACGGCGATAAATCCAACTGGTGGGCGTGCTACGCCCTTTGGGCATTTCGATTGTTCGGCCACGACAAAGTAAAAATTCTCAACGGCGGCCGCGACAAATGGAAAGCCGAAGGCCGCGAGATGACGCGCGAGGTACCGAAATATCCGCGCACAAATTATCCGGTCCCGACGCGGCGTTACGATAATGAGATTCGCGCTTTCGCGGACGAGGCGCTGGCGCAAAGTAAAGCAAGCAAGCCATTGATCGATGTTCGTTCGCCCGGCGAATACAAGGGTGAGGTCACCCATATGCCGGAATATCCGCAGGAAGGGGTTCTGCGTGGCGGTCATATTCCGGGCGCAAAAAGTGTGCCCTGGAAAACTGCAGTGAACGATGATAGCACCTTCAAACCAGCAGCCGAATTGGAGAAAATTTACGTGCAAGGTTGTAGCGTCAGTCCAAAGACCGATACCATCGTTTATTGCCGCATCGGCGAACGTTCCAGCCACACTTGGTTTGTCCTCACCTATCTGCTCGGACTAAATAACGTCCGGAATTACGATGGTTCGTGGACCGAGTGGGGCAATCGTGTCGGCGCCCCGATCGAAAAGAGTGCGTAGGCGGAGGGACGCGCTTCCACGTGTCCCCGGACGTGCAGAAGCACGCCCCTCCACGATTTTTCAGCGGACTTCTACTTCGATCGGCAGACAATGGCTGATCATGTAGGTGCCGCCATTGAGATCGTGTTCCATCGGCTGCATCCGTCCACGCGAATCCGTGGCGCGTGCCATCAGAATGTAATTGCCCGGAGCTGGAGTTTGCCATTCGAAACCCCAGAGTCGCCATGCATTTTCAGTCGCCTCACTGTTGAGAGTGGCTTCGCCCCACAACCTGCCGCTATCGCAGCTAACTTCCACTTTGGTAACGATGGCTTTCGAAGTCCAGGCGGCGCCTTTAACTAGATATTTTGAATTCGCGCGAATGACTTCGTTATGCTCGGGCCGCGCGATCTCCGCCTTCACCTGCATCTCAGCTAATGGAACAAGGGCCGGCCCACTCTCCCCGCGTTGCCAGTAAGCGTAATCAATCGATTGGTAGTAACCATTGAATGGTTGATCGGTGACAATGATCCGCTGGAGCCATTTGATTGATGCCATTCCATACCAACCCGGGACAACGGCGCGCAGCGGAAAACCGTGCGCGGCGCTGAGCGGCTCGCCGTTCATCGCCAAAGCCAGCAGGACATCATCCATCGCCTTTTCGACGGGCAGACTGCGTGCGAAATTTATTTTGCCAGCGGGACGTGGTGGCTCGGCGATGGTGCCGTTGTCAGCGCCTTCGAGAATGATTTGAAGGGCATTGTTCGCCATATCGGCGCGTTGCAGCAGGTCGCGCAGCCTCACTCCAGTCCACTCCGCGTTGCCGACAGCGCCGAGTTCCCATTGCACACCTTTAACTTTCGGAACAAGGAAAACGCGACTGTTACCAGCGCACTCCAGCGTGGCCGTGATCGTCTGCGTCGGCATCTGGCGCAACTCACCCATCGTCACCTCGAATGGTCGGCCGATCTTGCCATCTACTTTCAAACGCCAATCGCGTTCGTTGATTTTCGGGATCGGGAAGTGGCAACGAACGTAAAATCGCTCGCGTGGCGTAACAAAACCGTCGAGGGCGCCGAACGGCATCTCGAGATTCAGCGGTTCTTTCTCCCGCATGATCATGGGCGAAACTAGGCTGCTTTTTCCTGGGCGGCGTTGCGATCGATCGGATAGCCCGCTTCTTTCCAGGCGTGCCAACTACCCGGGACATTGCGCACGTCAGCGAAGCCCTCACCTTTTAGAATGCTGGCAGCGATGCTTGCGCGATATCCGCTCGCGCAGTACACCGCAGTCGGCTTCGATTTATCCAGTTCGCCAAATCGCTTCCACAGTTCCGCCAGAAAAATGTGGCGCGCACCTGGAACGTGGCCGCCTTTCCACTCCCGGTTCGAACGCACATCGAGAATTTGCAATTCGCGCCCCGCATTTTTTAAATCGTGCACACTCATTTGCGCAACTTGAGCGAATGGATAACCAGCGTTGTCCCACGCTTTCATTCCACCGACGAGATACCCGGCAAATTTTGTGAAACCGGTGCGAATAAACAGCCGCACGATTTCATCGAGATCATTGTCATTTTCCATCACCAGCAAAATCGGTTGTTCCGGATCCAGAAGCGATCCCGCCCAGATCGAAAGCATGGGCGAACCTCCGATGTTCAACGCTCCCGGAATATGGGCGGCGCCAAAGCTCAGCATCAGACGTGTGTCGATAAGAATACCCGCCTTTTCATCGATTGCTTTTTTGAATGCCTTCGGCGGCAGACCAGCAACTCGGGGTAAACCGCCGAGCACTTCGGGGCCTTCCGCATTCACCTTTTTCATCCGCGGATAATATTTGGGAATCGGCGGCGCGGTGGAAACCGCAAAACGGGTGAATGATTCCACGTCCTTAAATTGGAGGAATGGATTGAGCGGCCGCTCGTAGCCGATGGTGCTGTTTAACCGATCGCCTATTTCCGCGCCACAAGGCGAACCGCTACCGTGCGCGGGATAAATGATCACGCTATCGGGCAACTTCATGTAGAAATCGCTTAGCGTATGAAATTGCTGGGCCGCGAGTTTGCCGGTTTCTTTTTCGCCAAGCAGATCAGGACGGCCCGCTGAATTTACGAAAAGCGAGTCCCCGCTCAAAATCCCCCATGGAATTTCGGGGTATTCCGTGTCCGCCAATAAATACGAAATGTGCTCCGGCGTGTGACCCGGGGTATGACGCGCTGTGATAACAACGGCCCCGAGGGTGAACTTGTCGCCATCGCGCACCTTTTCGTTTTCGAATCCGTAACGCGCACCTCCCTCGTGACTCACGTAGATCCTTGCCGATTCAAGTCGGCCGCGAAGCTCACGCGCACCACTAACGAGATCGGCGTGAATATGGGTTTCGAAAATATGCGTGATAGCGAGGTTTTTTGCGCGCGCCAGCTCGAGATAAACTTCGACATCGGCCCGCGGATCGAACACCGCCGCGATGCCCTCTTCGTCGTCTCCGATCAAATAAGAAATTTCCGCCAACCCTTCCGTTTGAATCGTCTCAAAGACCAATGACATAACCCGTAACTATACCGCCGAACCGCCGGTCCAAGTCAAGCTGCCGCTAAGAAAAACAATGCATCGACGGGCTCAATAGCACATCATTAGTCGATTTAGATAAATGCGAATCCTGTTGATCGAGGATGAGAAGAAGACAGCGGCTTACCTGGCCAAGGGCCTTGGCGAAGCAGGCTTTCAAGTTACAACCGCGTCAGATGGCGAAGCGGGATTGGATCTGGCGCAGGCAAAGACGTTCGATCTTTTCATCATCGACATAATGCTGCCGAAGCGAGACGGTTGGTCGATCGTAGCAACACTTAAAAGAAAGGAAATTCGCACGCCCATTCTTTTATTAACTGCCCGCGATAGCGTTCGCGACCGGGTGAAGGGACTTGAACTCGGTGCCGACGATTATTTAGTCAAGCCTTTCGCGTTCTCGGAACTACTGGCTCGGGTCCGGTCGGTTTTGCGCCGTTCGTCAGTCGGACAACCGCGCGCGCATCTGCGCATACACGACCTGGAGATTGATACGCGCAAGCATAAGGCGTGTCGGTCGGGCACCCCGCTCCACCTCACGTCCAAGGAGTTCTTGCTCCTGGCCCACTTGGTCCGGCGGGCCGGTGAAGTCGTATCGCGCAACGAGATCGCAAACCAAATCTGGGATATTAATTTCCCGATCAACACCAACGTCGTCGATGTAATGGTGCGACGCCTGCGGGCAAAAGTGGACGATCCATTCAAAGAGAAACTGGTGCGAACCATTCGCGGCGTCGGATATGTTCTTAAGTCAGACTAGACCGCGATCGATTGCGTCCCAGCTTGTCCTTCTCTTTACTCTGGCCGCAGCGTTTCTTCTCTCCTGTGGGCTCGGCGTCTTTTACTTGATCGTAGTTCGCCACGCCTTTGAAGAAGATAACGAATTTCTTGCTGACAGGTTATCGGCTTTACGCGGCGAGTTAAGTCAGACGGGCGGCCTTGGCAGCCTGACTGCGACATTACGGAATCCACGCGCGGGCAAAGTCGAGGCTTATTGGGTGCGAGTGATTGATTCCAAGGGTGACATCGTCACCGAAACCCCAAAAATGAGCGGCTTTTTGCCTCCGGCTGTTTTTCCTGATCCTCAGGATAAGAATTCGGTCAACAGGCCGAAGAATTATCGAACCACCAAGAAGCTATTTTCGCTGGTCGCAACAATGGAAGAGGCCGATGGCCAACCCTACCTCATCCAACTCGCTCAAGACCGGTCGAGCGACGAGCAGTTTGCCACTCAATTCGCTTTCGTCCTTGGGGGCGCCCTCGGTCTCGGAATCCTGGCATCGGCAATAATCGCGATCGCCGTCACCAAACGCGGCCTGTGGCCGCTACAGCAAATGAGGCAATCGCTCGAACGCATCGGCCCCGCCCATCTTGACGAACGCGTGGGTAAGACGACCTGGCCGCGCGAACTTCAGCCGGTCGCTACTGCTTTTGACGAGATGCTGGCGCGGCTGGAAATTTCATTTACTAAACTCTCCCAGTTCTCAGCCGATCTTGCTCATGAACTTCGGACGCCGATTTCAAATATTCGTGGAGAAGCTGAAGTTGCCTTAACTCGGCCGCGCACCTCGGAGGACTATCGCAACGTCATTGAATCGATCGCCGCCGAATGCGAAAGGCTCTCAGGTATTGTCGACAACCTGTTATTTCTCGCGCGTGCCGAAGCAGTTGATCGCCAAATCGAACGAAAGGTCTTTGCGGCACGGCCCGCGATTGAAAAGATCGCGGCCTATTACCGGACGATCGCGGAAGAGCGAGGTATTTCCATTACTAACAAAGGTGATGGCGAAGTCTATGCCGACCCGCTATTATTCGATCGGGCTTTGAGTAATCTCCTCGATAACGCCCTCCGCTTCACTCCTGACGGCGGCAACATTACAGTCACTCCCGAGACCAAGCCGGGTCGCACAGAGCTCGCAGTCGAAGACACTGGCTGCGGAATCCCTCCACAACATCTCCCACACGTATGCGATCGATTTTATCGAGTCGATTCGTCGCGCAGTTCACAGGGAACAGGCCTGGGTCTGGCCCTGGTCAAATCCATTACCGATCTGCATGGTGGATCAGTGGCGGTGGCAAGTAAAGTTGATCGCGGCACAACTGTGACCCTTACTTTCCCGGCGAAAGGGGCGGATGATCTTCTGGGCGGCGCCCAAGCCGACAGTAGCAAGACAGGATTCGTTAAGATGAAAATTAAAGTCTTATTCTTGTTAGTTGTAACAACTCTTAATGCCACCGGCGCCACCATAGACACTACACGGATTGATCAGCTGACCGGTTTAAAGGGTAAGCTCAACGAAAAGGAAGGCGCTTACAAAATCAGTTTCACCCGCGAAGATCTCACGGTTTCAGTTGATGGCTGGAAAATACCAGCTTTCATGGGCCTTAGCACGTGGGCCGCATTTACCAAGGCCACGCATAATGAGGCCATGGTCATGGGTGATACGGTTCTATTCGAGGACGAAGTTAATCTTGCGATGTTCGTGGCCTTGGAAAGCGGCTTGAGCGTTACCGCTTTGCACAATCACTTCTTTTTCGACCACCCCAGACTTTTCTTCATGCACATCGAAGGTGAAGGCACGCTTGAGCATCTTGCCTCCTCCGTCCGGCTTCTCTACGACAAGGTGAGGGAGTTTCGCACCGCTCATCCAACGCCGGCCGATTCTTTCCTCAAGCCAGCGTTGCCTGAGGTCAGCACAATAACCGCCGATCCGCTGAACAAAATTTTTCATATCAGCGGTGAGGCGAATAAGGGCATGATTAAGTTCACTTTCGGGCGCGCCGCGAAAATGCATGGCATCACCATCGATAGCACGATGGGCGTCAATACCTGGGCCGCATTTGCCGGTAGTGATGAAAATGCGGTGGTTGATGGAGACTTTGCCGTCACGGAAAACGAATTGCGAAAGGCCCTGAAATCATTGCGAGAAGCGGGCATCAATATTGTCTCCATCCACTCACACATGATTAGCGAAGAACCGCGGATTATTTTTTTTCACTACTGGGGACGCGGTTCCGCGCAAAACCTCGCCCAGAGTATTCAAAAAGCTTTACCGGCCACGGCTGGAACACCCGCACAACCTCGGGCGAGTGTGAGGTAAGAACGTCGGCTTCTGTTACAAGGCACGTCCGAATCGTGTAACTATTTCACTCCAAGTAAGTTGACACGCTTTCTTGATATTTTGGCTTCCGCTCGGCCCACTCAAAGGTCGGACAAGCTTACAAACTTCTTATATTTGATGACGGAACATTTTCGATCGAAGAGCTTTTGAAATTGCGCTGTAAATGTTCCCAATTGTGATACATATACAGATTTTCGCGTTGCATTTTGAAGGTGCGAGGAGTTGCTGGCACGGGCAGTGCTTCTCTGAATGTTCTGATTTCTCACGCGGCGTGTTTTACGACGTCCTGCTGCGGCGTTTGAAAACGTGGCGCGCTGAGGAACTCCCCACGCTAGCCTCTCCCTGCAAAGGGAGAGGCGAATGGGGAGCACGACGGTGCAGATAACGAGACGCTTTTCAGCAAGGATTCCTCGTTCGGCTCCTGTCTCACATGCGCTCCTCTTGAATCCAAAGACGCCCCGATTACAGTCGAGACGCAAATGCTCGACACCATTCTCGGGGCTCTGAAATGGGGCGTCGTTGGCTTCGTGGTAACGCTTTTTCTGATGGTAATGTTCGAGGCGAGTCACATTCACGACGATATCCCTGTGCCGGAGTTCAAACGCCGGCACACTCGGCGCACTACCATTGTCCTCTCCATTTTTGCCGGCATCCTCTCGGGGCTAGTCTGGTTACTGGTGCAGCGCTTGGATTAAGTGCCGAAGGCAAGCCATCTGTTCCTTCAAGCGTATCCGATACGATAGTACGATGAAAACTCCGTTTGTCCTTGGCGTGGTCGGCCATTTTGGGCTGTCGGTGCGCAATCCGAAGAAGAGCGCCCGATGGTTTCAACGCACGCTAGGATTACGCAAAGAATTCGACTTCCAGAACGGTGTTGCGGTCGGCAACGACAACATCACTATTGCCCTCTTTAAAGGGAAACCATCGCCGTCAACCCTTGACCACATGTCTTTCCATCTGCCGGATATGGCAACGCTAAGAAAAGCGCTGGCGCACTTGAAGAAACACAAAGTTGACATCGAAGATCCCGGTGACGAGATCGGGCCGGAAGCTCCGGGCTCGAAACATATGGGCCTATGGTTCCATGATCCCGATGGCTATCGTTGGGAACTTTCGGTCCAGGGTGGCAAATAGCACTGATTCGCTCGGCTTTGCTTCTTGCTCCTTGCTCCTTTTTACTTTCCAATTTTTACTTTCATGGTGAACAATGCCTAAGTCCGTTTCCGTCCGCTCAGGTCAAGTTGAGTTTCTCAAACTCAATCTGGAAAAAAGGGAATGGCGCGACGCCTATCAGTGGCTCCTGGCTTTAAGTTGGCCGCAGTTCGCTGCTCTCATCGCCGGCGTTTATATCGTCATCAACCTCATCTTTGCAGAGTTCTACGCCCTCGGCGGCAAATCCATTGCTGGAATGACGCCCGGCTCTTACTTCGAGGCGTTCTTTTTCAGTGTGCAAACTCTCGCGACTGTCGGTTATGGCCACTGGTATCCACAAACCCTTTACGGCCACGTCGTCACGACCGTAGAAATCATCACTGGCATGTTCGGACTCGCCGTCATGACTGGCTTGATCTTTGTTCGCTTCTCCCGCCCCGCCGCGCGAATTCTATTCAGCAAACCAATTGTCATCGGAACATTGAATGCGCGACCTACCCTGATGTTACGGGTGGGCAACCTGCGCGCGCAAAGTATGGTCGAAGCGGAATTTAGAATTATGTTCACCCGCGATGAACCCATTCTGGAAGGTGACACCTTTAGACATTTCTATAATTTAAAACTGCATTTCGACCGCCTTATCTCCTTTCCGGCTGCACTCACCCTTCGTCATACCATTGACGAGCAAAGCCCACTTTATGGCGAGACCCCGGAATCGCTTAGAGCAAGCAGAGCCTTATTCACCGCTTCGGTCGTCGGAATAGACCCCGTTATTCCGGCAGCGGTACAAACCCAAAGAGACTATAACTGGCGCGACGTTCGTTTTGGCGAGCGCTTTGTCGAAATTTATAGTGAGTCAGGAGATAGAAAGCTTACCGTCGATTTCGGTCGCCTGCATGAGACCGAACCGGTGAGTGAACAGTCGAGCTCACCGCATTAGTTCGAACACGAACGGGAAAGCAACGGTGCCCGACCAACAAAAGTTACTCACCGCTGCGACTGCATTTCGATTCGTCCTCATCCTCGGTATTGCCAACGGTTTCGCTGACCTTACCTACGAAGGCGCCCGCAGCGTCACTGGGCAATTCCTGGGATACCTCGGTGCCAGCGCTGCCGTTATCGGTTTCACTGCCGGACTCGGGGAATTACTCGGCTACGCGCTACGTTCTTTTAGCGGCTAGCTTGGCGATAAGACAGGCAAATACTGGCTGGTTACTACCGTCGGCTACATTGTGAACATGCTGGCAGTGCCAGCGCTGGCTCTGGCCGGCAACTGGCCTCTTGCTGCCGGTCTGATCGTAGCTGAGCGAACCGGGCGCGCTATCCGCAAACCATCTACTGACGCCATGCTATCATTCGCCGGTCACAAACTTGGCCGCGGTTGGGTCTTCGGCTTGAACGAAGCATTCGATCAGGCTGGAGCGACCTTGGGACCGCTCATTATTTCATTGGTGTTATTCAGACATGGTAGTTATCGAACCGGTTTCGCGCTGCTGCTAGTCTCCGCGCTCCTTACTATCGCGATTGTTTTCGTCGCTAGTAAGCTTTTCCCTAATCCGCGCGAGTTGGAGGCAGGTCATGGTCTGGAAACCAAAGGATTTTCGCAGCCTTATTGGTTCTATCTAGTTGCGGGCGCTTTTGTTGCCGCCGGTTTTGCCGATTTCTCGCTCATCGCCTACCACTTTCAAAGAAGCGGATCGGTCGCCGGCCCGGTTATTCCAATCTACTACGCCGTAGCCATGGCATTGGGCGGAGTGGGTGCTCTCGTTTTCGGAAAATGGTTTGATAAAGCTGGTCTATCTATCCTGATTGCCGTTTTTTTCGTTTCCGCCTTTTTCCCGCCTCTCGTCTTTTTCGGCCGATCCTGGGTTGCGCTTTGCGGAATGATTCTCTGGGGAATCGGCATGGGCGCCCAGAATTCGCTCTTGAAATCCGTCATTGCTCCTCTGCTTCGCCGGGATGTCCGAGCGACCGGCTTTGGTCTATTCGATACTGGTTTCGGCGTCGCCTGGTTTCTCGGCAGTTGGGTGATGGGCGTTCTCTACGAAAAATCGATTCTTATCCTCGTCATCTTCTCCGTCGTTTTGCAATTGCTTTCGCTGCTAGCTTTCGCCCTCGCAAAACGCGCAGATTGATCTGCGCTCCATCAATCTGCAGCTTTCTCTTTTGTCCTGATATTAATTTCCGAGGTAAGCGTCCGATGCACCGGGCACTTGTCCGCAATTTCCATCAACTTCGATCGCTGTTCGGACGTGAGCAGACCAGAGAGTTGAATCTCGCGCTCAATTCGATCGATCTTTCCTTCTCTTGTTTCGCACTCGGCACAATCGGTCGCATAAATTTTCGAATGGCGCAGGAAAACCGTCACCTCCTCTAACGGCCAATGTTTTCGGCGCGCGTAAAGAGAGATCGTCATTGATGTACAGCTACCGAGCGCAGCCAGCAGCAAGTCGTATGGGGACGATCCGGTGTCTGTTCCGCCGGATTCGACCGGTTCATCGGCGGTGAAATGATGCGAACCGATTTGAATCTTCTGCGCGAAGCCGGTCGCGCCGCCGCGCACAATCACATGCGACAGATTGTTGGTCTTATCGTCCCCCATTTGTGAGCAAGAATGAGACTATGCCGGCGACTCTCTTGCGTCGAATTGTTTGTATTTCGCCGGCTTCGGCCGATAAGTCAGCGAAATCTCAAGCTCGCGTTCGTTCTCCATCCGCCTAACGCCAAATGGAAGCGTCCAATCAACCAAACATAAGTCGCGGGAAGCAGTTCGCGGATTTTTTCGCCCTCAAACGTAATCTCGTAATCATCCTGGTCGCGATTTTCGTCATCGGAACCGGGGAAGAACTATGGATGCGTTTCGTTCCCAAATATCTCCAAACTCTTGGTGCGAGCATCTTCATCATCGGTCTTTATGACGCTCTGCGCACTTTGGTCAGCGCGATCTATGCCTATCCCGGAGGATTGCTGGCCGATCGCTGGGGACACCGGCGCGCTTTCATCACCTTCAACCTGATTTCGATTGCTGGTTATGCACTCGTTCTGCTGATTCCGCATTGGAGCGCGGTCATCGCCGGAATGTTCTTGTTTCTGTCCTGGACCTGTTTTTCCCTCCCGGCCACCTTCTCGCTCGTCGGCGCGACGGTTGCGGCCAACCGGTACTCGATGGGGATCGGGGTTCAGATGGTGATAAAGCGCGTGCCCATCATGGTCGCGCCGCTAATGGGTGGAATTTTGATCGATCGCTTCGGTGTGATCCCGGGAGTTCGCGTCGCACTTATTATCTCGATTTTGCTTGCCGGAGCTACCTTCATTGCCCTCCGGGAATTACGCAAAGAAGTAAAAGAACGTGAAGAGACTGCGCCAACACCTGAGCGGTGGAATTTTCTGCGCTGTCTGCGCGAGTTCGACGCCCCGTTGCGATGGTTGTTGCTTAGTGACATCTTGGTTCGCTTTTGTGAACGCATCCCATTCGCCTGGGTCGTGATCTTCGCCATGGATTACGCGGGCGCCAGCGGACAACAAGTAGGACTTCTCACTACTATCGAGGTGCTGACTGCAAGCTTATGCATTATTCCTAGTTCTCACTTTGCCGATAGACAACGGCGCGAACCTTTTGTTGTCACTACTTTCGTGATGTTCACGCTTTTCCCAATTGTATTGCTTTTCTCGCGTAGCTTTCCCGCGCTGATGCTCGCCTTCTTTATTCGCGGCCTGAAAGAGTTCGGCGATACCTCACGCAAAGCCCTAATCGTTAGTTACAGCGAACCGGAACGACGAGGCCAGATGATCGGCGCCTACTACCTGGTGCGCGACCTGATCGTGAGTGTCGGCGCAATTCTCGGAGCGTACCTTTGGAGCCGAAGTCCCGCGGCCAATTTTCTCGGTGCGGCCGCATTTGGCATTGCCGGAACAATCCTTTACCTCAGAGCAACACGCAAGGAACGGCGAAGGGCGCGCGAGAACATCAAATTAGATATTTCCCGGCTGCGTTTGAAATGAGGCCGTTTGTCGTGCGAGCCATTGCGAAAGCTAAAAAGCGAAACCGAGTCTTTGATCCGGCATCGTTCCCAAATCGGGCCTTTCGTCATGTCGAGCGAATATGCCAGTGCGGCTCGGACCGAGACATCTCTAGCTTTTTCAGGGAAGAATAGTTAGAGATTCCTCGACTGCGCTCGGAATAACAGATTGAGCAGGTCTGTCGAGTATTACACTGGTAACGTCTATGCAAAGCTCTCCAATGGTTCTTAATGAAGATGAAGTTCGAAGGCTTTTGCCGATGGAGGATTTGATACCCGCCATGGCCGATGCCTTGCGGGATCTTTCGGCCGGCGCGGTCTTGCAACCGTTGCGAACCGTCCTTCCGGTATTGGAGCATAAAGGTTTTTTTGGCGTCATGCCAGCTTGCGGGCGCGCGCTCGGGGCCAAGTTGGTGACATTCTATCCAGGCAATAAGGACGTGCACACCCATCATGCGATGATTTTACTTTTCCGCCCGGAGACCGGGGAACCGCTGGCGGTGATGGATGGCCGGCTCATCACCGAAATGCGCACAGCCGCGGTATCGGCGGTGGCGACGAAATTACTCGCTCGCGCCAATCCAGAAGTGCTAACGATCCTTGGATCGGGAGTGCAGGCGCGAAGCCATCTCGAGGCGCTGCGTCTGGTGCGAGAGTTCACTGAAGTGAGAGTGTGGAGTCCCCGGAATGCTGAGCGTTTCGCACGCGAGTTTAAGGTGCGCGCAGCAACGTCGCCCGAAAAAGCCGCGCGCGGCGCGGATGTAATCGTGGTTGCAACCGCCGCAACCACGCCGGTCCTGCGCGGAGAATGGCTCGCGCCCGGTGCACATATCAATGCCGTCGGCGCGACCCGGCCAAATTGGCGCGAGTTGGATGACGAAGTATTGCGGCGGGCGATGATCTACGTGGAATCGCGCGAAGCCGCGCTCAAGGAATCCGGCGACGTCATTGCGGCGAAGAAGGACCCAATCGAGATCGGCGACGTGATCGCCGGCAAACAACCCGCGCGGAAGTCGATGGACGAGATTACGCTATTTAAGTCGGTAGGCGTAGCGGCAGAGGACGTTGCCGCGGCCGATCTGGTTTACCAAAAGAAAACCGAAAGAGTCTCGCAATAGTCTTTGGTTGGTAGGGCGACGCTCTGCGGAGCCACCTCATAAGGAACACAGACTTCCAAGTCTGTGCGTCCAGCGGAGTCTTACTCCGCTGCGACCCAATCATGAAGAACAACGGGGAGAATCCCCGCTGGGCGCAAACCACGGGCCTGTTTTCCGCATGCGCAATCAATCTGTGCCCAAACGCCATCAGTCGCCGACTACAAGCACTTTGCTTACTTGCCAGCAACCTTGCGCCAAACAACGTCCTCGTTATTTCGACGGTCGATAAGCGCGTCAACTTTCCCGCCTTTATCATAACGGAACAGAATTCGCCCCTCGATGCCTTTGCGAAAGAAAAGCTCGGATGTTTCGGGAAGTAATTGGTCCTTCTTTCCATTTCGTTCGACGAACAAGTTGTCGCCTTCAGTGATGACCGTCCGTGTTTGACCGGGAGCAAGCTCGTAGACACCGATGAAGTCAGGGAGCTTCTTTGGATCAGCTTTGCCAACCGCCGGATCTTCATAATAACGGTGGGCCTGGCTGGCGACGATCTGCCAACTAGCGTCCCGCCGCAGCCAGGTATCGGTAATGTGATAACGCGCGCTCAGGTTCTGGCCGAAGATTGTCTCAGTCTCGTTAGCGTCGTAGCTAAGAATTGCCACGTTATCGTAGATCCGACTTTGCACATGGTCGAGTTTGATCGCACCCGAATAGCCGGTTGGCAGTGGCGTGATATCGGCAATCAGCTTGGCCTTATCCATGGTGCGTCCTTTTTCATCCGCGAAAATGGAGTCGTCGGCGAAATACTTCTTCCAGGGAACCTGGTTGCCGGGAACCACGGCGTCGTACAGCTCCTGCGTTCGCCCGACCAATTCGTTCTCGGTAATGGTGGCGTCTCTCTCAGCCGCGGATCCGACATTTAAACCACAGAGGAGGATAAGGACGATGGCGAGGAGTTTCATAATCGAATACAACTATAAGTAGAAACGGAGACAAGGAATCGCGAGGGATCGTTTTTTCCAAATTGGAGTCCGTGGTCTGTCGTCAGTGGTCGGTGGTTCTGTTCTCTACATCTTGCTAACCGCAACGACATAGGCTGCTTTAGGAATAGAGAAGGTGTCGCCTTTGGCATAGCGGCGAACGGATTCTTCGATCGCTCGCTGAATGGCACGGAGTTTCTCGGATGTCTGGCGCGCAAGCAATCCGGCGGTTCGCACACCGGCGTCTCGTTCTGCATCGAATGGATAGCGCGCGGTGGGAACGTTCCATTGAATGGTGTGGAGTTTAAAAATCATTGAAGCGCCATTGAACCCGGCGCGTTCGAGCGCCCGGCGAAATTCCTTGCGACCAGAAAACAAATAGTGCGGCGGGCCGACTGGAAGATCGAGCTCGAGATCAGCGTGTGCCTGGATGGCGTCGTCGATAATCTTCGCGTATGGATTTTTCTCCGGCGCTGCCCAAACCGTGAAGCCGAATTTTCCGCCGGGCTTGAGGACGCGGAACGCTTCAGCACAAGCGCGCTCCGGGTCAGACACATGGAGCAAAGCGAAGTTGGCCAGAACGCGATCGAAGGTGGCGTCGGTGAAAGGCAGATTTTGCGCATCGCCTTCGCAGAATTCGATTCGCGGAAACATCTTTTGCGCGATTGCGACCATTTCCCCGGAAAAATCGAGGCCGCGCGGTGTTGCGCCGCGTTCGGCCGCCGCGGCCGCGACGTAGCCGGGCCCACAACCAACGTCGAGAATAGACATGTTTAAGGTAACCTCGGCGGCATCGAGTAGTGGCGGGATGAATTGCCGGGTCGATCTCGCCCACACCGAATCGTATTTGTCGGCAACACGCTGCCACCCTTCGTGTTCAAATTTAGCGAATGGCTCCATTGCGTTCGGCAGATCAAAAAACTATCGATTTTTCGTTAGACGTTCTTCCATTTTCCAAAGACGGTGGCAAGGTGGCGGAATGAAGAAACGGCAAGGAGCATATCGCGAATTTACTAATATCCGCATTTTGCCAAGTGGCTATCAGGTGGCAATCACGCGCAATAAAAAGGAATACAGCAAACATTTCGCCGGACATTCGAAGGAGTCGCTCAAAGCGGCGCATCGGTGGCGCGATCGCGTTCTTCGCCTGCTTCCCAATAAACGCAGCCAGCCAATTCCGTCGCGCATTCTGAACAAACTGCGTTTGAAGCAGCCGGTCGTTGGGGTTTCTCGCTACGAGACGCGCCGGTTCTACTCTGTTACCTATCACGGTGCAAAAGGACGGACGCGGGTGCGAACTTTTTCCTGGCGAGATCCCAAGGGAGAATTGGCGGCGTATGCGGCAGCGATAAAATTCAGACGAAAGAAGACGAAGTTCCGATAAGCCAGGGCCGGCGGCAACGCCAAACCGTGATTAGAGTCCAGCCCCCGTATCGATGTATTCCGTCGAATCCGATCGATCGAAGCGGCTATTGGTGATTAGCGCGGCTGGAGAGGTGACGAAGAAAGAAGTGGAAACCGTGGCGCTGCGAGTCCGCGAGATGATGAAGGAGGTCACTCCTGGATTTCGCGTCTTAACCGATTTTCGCTGGCTTGATCGGATGGAGCCGGCGGCAACGGCCCATCTTGCGGAAATTATGGATGCGCTAGCGGAGAAGAATGTCGCGGTGGTGGTGCGGGTGATTCCCGATCCACACAAGGACATTGGCTTAAATATTCTTTCGCAATTTCATTACGGCCCGCAAATCAAACTCGCTACCTTCGAGTCGTTAGCGGAGGCGTTGTCAGCTTTGATAGACGAAGCGGTGTGAGACGGCTCCGTAGAGCGTGCCCCTACCAAACTTGGCAGGGCGAGACTCCGTCGAACCGGGTGCAATACGTGCCACGGCAGAACGATCCCGAAATCGGGACAGAAATTTCCCGAAACCGAAGAGATATTCGCACAATCGAGCATGACCGCGCCGCTTTAACTCGATCAAGATTAACAGCTTATGCACGTGTTCGATTTGCTGGCACAACCTTTGCAGTGGGGCACGTGACGACACCGTTGCCACCAGCCGTGCAAAGCGTCCTGCAAGCATGAAGACGAGAAGGAGAACGAACTATGTTTGAATCATTTTTTCAGGATGTGCGGGTGGGGCTTCGTGTCTTGTTCAAGGAGAAATCCTTCTGTTTCCTGGCCGTGCTCGTGCTCGCACTGGGTATCGGCGGCGCGACCACTCAATTTACAGTCGTTAACGCTGTTGTATTGCGCGGGTTTTCATTTCCTCATCCTGAACAGCTGATGAGCGTGGGGCTGATTGATCCCCAGGCCAGTGCGCAAAACAATAATTTCGGCTTGGGCAACATCCCGACGGCTCAGGACTACGAGGATTTGCACACGGCCCAGCAATCGTTCGCCCAGATGGCCGGTTATTTGAGCGGATCGACAATCAACGTGACCTACAAAAATAATCCGCAGCGTTACACTGGCGCCTATATCACCGAGGATCTTTTTAAGATTATCGGCGTTTCGCCGATCATGGGCCGCGACTTCACCGCTGACGACAACAAGCCCGGCGCAGAAAAAGTCGCCATTTTAAGTCACGAGATTTGGAAGCGGGATTTCAATGGCGACCCCAACATTGTCGGACAAAGCGTTCGGATTAATGGCAAGGCCGCGACGATCATCGGTGTGATGCCACCAAATTTTCAATTTCCATTTTCCGAACAACTTTGGGTTTCCCTTTACAATGAGTTTCCTCCAATACCACGGGGTCAGCTCGTGATCGGTGCCAATAATGCCGCACCCGCGGTCATGGGCCGGCTTAAGCCGGGCGTCAGCATCGATCAGGTGAACGCGGAGTTTGTCGGTCTGGCGCGTCGGTTGGCGCAGGACAATCCGAAAACGAACAGCACGCTCACGTCCGCGAGCGTCCAGCCCCTTTTGAAGGCAATGACAGGGCCGCAGCTACGTCAGCAGGTTTGGGGAATGCTTGGCGCGGTCATCCTCGTTTTGCTGATCGCGTGCGTGAACGTGATGAATATGCAATTTGGTCGCGCCGCCTTGCGGGCAAAGGAGCTGGCGATTCGTGGTGCGCTCGGCGCCACCCGTTGGAGAATCGTGCGCCAGATGCTAACTGAAAGTTTCGTGGTCGCGACATTCGGCGCAGTCGCGGGCGTGATGCTGGCCTATTGGGCGGTCGACCTGTTGATCCGGGCGACGAACGCGCAGCCGTTTCCCCCACCTTATTGGATTCAATATAGGATAGACGGCCCCGTTCTCGTTTTCACCATCGTAGTCACGTTGGTGGCAACGATTGTTTCTGGTTTAGTCCCTGCGTTAGTCAGCTCGAAAGGCAATGCCGCCGAGATCATGAAAGAAGGCGGCCGCGGCAATAGCAGCCGCCTGGTCAATATCATCACTCGTGCGCTCGTGGTCGGGCAGATCGCGTTGACAGCCGCGCTCCTGATTGCGGCGACGCTGCAAATCAAATCAATTCGAAATCAGGTTACGCTCAATTATGGTTACGACGAGAGTGCCATTTATACGGCGCGCATAGCCCTGATGGAAGGCGCTTATCCGACGCAGGATGCCCGCCGTGGATTTTTCCTTCGCGCGGCGCGGGCATTGCGAGCCAATCCGCAATTCGAATCCGCAGCCATGACCGATCGCTTTCGCATGACCTTTGCCGGCCAAGGTCAGTATGAAGTGGACGGTCAAAATTATACGACGGACCGCGATCGGCCCCGGGGAAACTTCGAGTCGGTGTCGGATAACTATTTTGCGACGCTCGGTTTGAAGATTTTGGAAGGCCGTGACTTCACGATTGATGACACCGATGCCAAACAAGCGGTGGCGATCGTCAACACGAGCTTCGCGCGAAAGTATTACGGTAACGAAAGTCCGATTGGGCGTCGGATCCGAATTTACAATCCCGGCCAACCGCAGCCGTGGCGGACGATTGTCGGAGTGGTTCCGGATACACTAATGCAGGGTCCATTCGACCAGCAGACCGATACCGCCGGCTTTTATATGCCGCTACTCGGCGCTGAGCCAGCCACGCAATTTTGCACGATCATTGTTCGCCCGCGTCCGGGACAGCGAGCCGATACCCTCGGTTCGGCCCTCAGCAGAGCAGTTGCCGAACTCGATTCAAACTTGCCTACTTATTTCGCCGGAACGCCAGCGCGGTTCCACGATGAAATTCTCGGCGGCAACCGCATTATCGCGACCTTATTCAGCATTTTCGGGGCGGTCGCATTCGTGCTCTCGGCAGTGGGTCTTTACGGCGTGATGAGCTTTTCCGTCACTCAGCGGACGCAGGAATTTGGCATCCGTATGGCTTTAGGCGCGGATGCCGCTCGGATCTTTCGCATGGTCATGACCCAAGGCGCCTGGCAGTTGGGCATCGGCCTTCTCCTTGGCGCTGGCGGATCCGCACTGCTGCTCGGAGTTCTCGCCGCCGCTGCTTTGCAGAACATTCTCTTCAAGGTCAACACGCTTGATCCGATCATTTACTGCGCGGTTGCAGGAATGCTCGCTCTCGTCGCGGCGGTATCTTGTTTCGTTCCCGCACGCCGCGCCACCCAGGTCGATCCAATGGTCGCATTGCGATACGAGTGATGTCGTTGCGAAGTCTATAAGCGAGCGATCCAGTGGCAGTGGAGAGACGACCAGCGTCCATCCAATGGTTGGGTTGGGCGAGAATAGTCACGCCGGTTTGCGTCGCCACAAAAAGTAAACAGGAATTCCGGTGAGGACGATCAGAATTCCGATTCCTGATGTACTTGGAGCGAGATAAGCCAAGTCGAGAATTACAATCGCGGCCAAAGCAATGGAAACAATCGGAACAATGGGATAACCCCAGGTGCAATACGGTCGCTCAGCCGCCGGATTTTTTCTGCGCAAGACAATGACAGCAGCGACAAGGAGCACGTAAAAAATTAAATCCGCCGAGACAATGTATTCGAGCAATTGAGTATAGACGTTGCCGAATGTGCGTACACCGGTTTCAGCGTTGGTCGTCACCGTATGCGGGAGAGTGAGTAAGCCTGTCCAGATCGCCTGCACCACCAAAGCGAATGCCGGCACGTGAAAGCGATTTGTTGTTCCAACCTTATGAAAAAATAAATTGTCTCGTGCCATGGCGTAGTAAACCCGCGCACCGGCAAGGATGAGCCCGTTATTGCAACCGAAGGTCGAGATCATGATCGCCGCTGCCATCGCCAGCACCCCGGGGGTTCCGAAAATGGCGCGCATCATTGCGACCGCGACGCGATTCTGTGGCGCGTTTTGAATTTCGGCCAACGGTAGGGAGGCGATGTAGGCGACGTTCGCGAGGACGTAGAGCACGACCACGATCCCGCAACCGTAAAGTAATGCGCGCGAAAGATTCCGCCCCGGTTCACGCACCTCGCTGCCGATAAAAGTGACGTTTGTCCACGCCGTCTGAGCAAACAGCGGTCCGACCATTGCTTTGCCAAATAGTAAGGCGATCGCAAGCCCGCCAGCGGTGGCGAATCCCGGTTGCGCCGCTTGTGCGCTCCAGCCATTAGCCGTCGCATCCCACCAGTGCGCCGCCAACGCCGCGCAATTCGCTTTCCATCCGAAGATGAGCCCAATCACGATGACGCCGATGAGCGCCGTGGTTTTGGTAAATGTAAAACTGTTCTGCACAATCTTGCCGACGCGAAGCCCGCGTGTATTCGAAAACGTGAGGAGCGCGATCAAAAGAATTGCAACCAGTTGTTCGGTTGAAAGACTGATCGCATACCCGGGCAACAGGACGATTGGCGCGATCAGATAGTGATCGCCCGCAACGCTTGGCGCGAACACGCCGAGAAATCGTGCAAATGCGATGGCCACCGCCGCGATCGTTCCGGTTTGCACGACCAGAAACAGGGTCCAGCCAAATAAGAATCCGAGCGCTGGTCCGTACGCTTCGCGCAGGAAAACGTAAACACCGCCGGCGCGCGGCATCATCGTCGCCAGTTCGGCGCAGCAAAGTGCCCCCGTGATCGTCAGCAATCCGGCAACGGTCCACGCCAGCAACAACCAGCCCGGAGCACCGATTAATCGCGACGATTCCGCCGAGACAATGAAAATGCCCGACCCGATCATCGAGCCAATCACGATCATGGTGGCGTCGAGCAAACCAAGACCGCGAACAAGCGAAGAAGACTGGGCGCGCTCGTTATTCATGGACAGACTTCTAGCTCTTTTCCGGCCCGGCGATGATAATTCCTTCTCGTTCCAAACGTGCTCGCAGCGTCCGCGCAAACTCAACCGCGTCAGGCTTGTCCCCATGCAGGCAAATCGTTTCCGCCTTAACCGAAACGTCGCTGCCGTCGACGGCGCGAATCTTTCCTTCCGTCAACATTCGCACAACGCGCTCTGCGGCCGCGGCTGGATCATGCAACAGCGCGTCCGGCTTTGTTCGGGAAACAAGTGTGCCGTCGCTATTGTAGTTGCGGTCCGCGAAAACTTCGGCCGCGGTTTGCAACCCCAATTCTTGCGCCGCCCTAAATAGCTCGGTCCCGGCGGGCGCGAACAGGATTGCGCGGGTATCAACGGCGAGAACCCCATGCGCGATCGCGTCGGCTAATTCGCGGTTACGCACCGCCATATTATAGAGGGCGCCGTGCGGCTTGACATGGTTCATCTCCACCCCCGCCGCGGTGCAAAGCGCCTGAAAGGCCCCGACCTGATAGGCCACGAGCGCGTAAGCTTCCGCTGCACTCAATTGCATTTCGGTTCGCCCAAAATTTTTTCGATCGCCGAAACTTGGGTGCGCTCCCACAGCGACGCCCTTTTCTTTTGCCGCGGAAATGGAATTGAAAATTGAGGCCGGATTTCCGGCATGAAACCCGCACGCGATATTCGCAGAGCTAACGAGGCTTAGAATTTCGTCGTCGTGACCTGCCCCTTCCCCGAGATCGGAATTTAAATCGACTTTCATCCGAAACGCGCCTCCAAACCGGCGCGAAAAAGCGCGACGTCGCGTTCGCGTTCGCGCAAAAGATCGCGCGCTTGTTCCAACTCGATCAATTCGAACCGGACTTCGTCGAGGGGCTGCAATTGTGCCGCGTAGCCGAGATCGACCGTGATCACGTGTGCGATCTTCGGATACCCCCCGATCGTCTGGCAATCACCAAGAAGCACGACCGGCGCGCCGCTACGCGGAAGTTGAATCGTTCCGGGCGCCACTGCTTCAGAAACAAGCTCGGGCGGATTAGTCGATACCATCTCACCGCCTTCCAATCGCAAACCCATACGGTCGGAGTTCATCGCCACGCGGAATTTTTGCGCGAGCAATTTGGCTCCGATATCATCATCCCAATTCTTCCCGCGAATAACGCGCAGAAATCTTCTGCGCGAGACAAACCGCGGTGCGCTCCAATCGGAAACGCGTTCTAAAAGTACGGCACGAATGCGCGCACAAAGTTTTGATTCGCAGCCGAGGGGAAGTTCATCCCCCTCGCGTAAGGCGCGACCCTGCCATCCACCGAAGTGCGCGCGCAAGTCGGTCGATCGACTGCCCAGAATTTCCGGAGCATCAATCCCGCCGGATACGGTTAGCCAAACGCGGCCAGCGCGTTTGGGAGAAATCTCGAGAATCGCGTCCGCCGATACTCGTGTGCAATGCAAGCTCGGAATCAGTTCCTTGCCGACTTGAACTTCAAATTCATCGCCCGCCCAAGAGATCAAACGCTCACAATCGAATTGTAACTGGAGGCGGCCGCTGGTGCATTCCAGACCAGCCAGGCATTCGGGATTGCCGACGACAAGGTTCGCCAACCGCAAGGAAACGGAATCGAGCGCACCGCCGGGCGTTACGCCAAACTTCCGCAGTCCGGTGCGCCCGCAATCCTGCACCGTAGTCTGAAACCCAGCGGAAATGATTGACGCAATCATGGAAAAACAGTCGTCATCCCGAGGTAGTCGAGGGATCCCAGTGCGAAACCTTTACGGCGACTTCCTCGGGATCCCTCGGTCCGAGCCGGACTGGCGTTGTCACTCGGGATAACGCGCTTTTCATTTCGAGTTCTCTTTTACGCGCATTTCGAATTCCTGCCGCGTAATTCGCCGGAAACGCACTCGATCGCCCGCATGCAACAACGCTGGCGATTGCGCCTTCGCATCAAACAAACGCAGCGGCGTGCGGCCGATCACATTCCAACCACCCGGCGATTCAAATGGATAAATGCCAGCTTGAGCATTGGCGATGGCGACGGAACCAGCCGGCACTTTCGTGCGCGGACTTTCCAGTCGTGGCACCCGCAACTTTTCCGATAGCCCCGCGAGAAAAGGAAATCCAGGCACGAACCCGATGCAGGCTACGGTGTATTCGCTTGATGAATGCAATGCGATGATGGCGTGGGCGGGCAAACTTGTTTCCGCTTCGACGCGGGCGAGATCGAGGGCAAAGTCGGCGTCGTAGCACACTGGAATTTCAATCCTTCGCCTCTTTCGTGACACGCGAATACCAGCCGATGCCACCAACGCTCGAATCTTCTCTTCAACGTCTCGTCCAATCCGCGCTGGATCAAAAAACACCGCCACTGATTCGTAAGCGGCAGTAACATCGATTACTCCCGGTATGTTCGCCCCCTCGAGGGCACCCGCCACGGAAAGTGCGCGCGCCAATAATCGCTCGCGATTGGAAGACTCATCAGCAAAATCAATAGTGAGTGCGGAATCACCCAGCGGATGAAATGTCATTTCCTTAATCCTCTCATTCCGAGCGAAGGCCGCCTTGAGCATAGTCGAATGGGTCGAGGAATTCCGCATCAGTTTCTGTAGAGGCAGCTTGCCTGCTCGCGAAAGCTTTCGACGTATCGGCTCCGCACGCGGCACGCGTGCTATTTGTCATTCCGCGCGAAGTCGAGGAATCTCTGACTATTCCTCTTTTTATGCGACGCAAAGACCGACTTCAAAATAGATAGAGATGTTTCGACTCGGCCCGACATGACAGGAAAGCGATGAGAACCTGGAAATTTCTTTTCATCGCGTTGGCTGGCATTACCCTGCTTTGGTTCCTAAATCCCGAACGCTCAATCAAACGCAACCAATCTGGCATCGTCGAAATTGCTTATCTCGGCGAGAGCGGACCGGAAGCCGCTTCGGTCGACGAAGCGATGCGCGAGTTCGAGGCCCAAAGCTGGGCTGCGCACGAAAAAGATCCCGGGCACCCGATTTACAAAATCATCAAAGGCCAGACCGCTTCGCGCGATCCGACGGCTGATCCAACTCGATTTCTCGTTAGCGTGGCGGGGGGTATGCCGCCCGACCTGATCTTGTTCGATCGTTACGCGGTGAGCGAATGGGCGGCCCGCGGCGCTTTCACCAAATTGGATGAGTTTGTCGCACGCGAATCGACCAATCCCGTGCGTGACGCAATTCGGCCGGAGAATTTTTACAAGTCGTGCTGGGACGAAGTCATTTATGAAAATCCGACCACACATGAGCGCGGCATTTACGGAATCCCGGAGCGAGTGGACGATCGCGCGTTTTTCTACAATAAAGATTTGTTGAAACGCGCCGGCTTTGTCGATGTAAACGGCGAAGCGCAGCCCCCGCGCACCTGGGAGGAGCTCGAGCTCATGGCGGTCAAATTGACCGAACACGACGCCCGCGGACGCATTACGCAGCTCGGCTTCGCCCCGAATTTTGGCAATGCCTGGCTTTATCTCTACGCCTGGATGAATGGCGGACAGTTCCTGAGCGACGATCGCCGTCGCTGCACCCTGAACTCACCACCCGTTGTGCAGGCGCTCGAGTGGATGACGCGCGTATATGATTCGTTAGGCGGGGCGCAAAAGGAATTTGCCTTTGAGGGGACGGCGCAATCCGGCCAGCGCAGCGCGCCGCCCGGCGAACTCGATCTCTTTGTCCAAGGCAAGGTTGCGATGAAGATCGACGGTTATTGGACCTTTCCAGAAGCGCTGGCGCAATACGGCCAAAACTTGAACTACGCTGTCACACTTCCACCATTGCTCACCAGCGCCGCTGGCAAGGCGAACAGCCGATACAGTTGGGTCAGCGGCTGGTGTTATGCCATCCCTTCCACTGCACGACAAAAAGAAGGCGCGTGGGAACTACTCAGGTTCATGTGCAGTCAGCACGCACGTGAAATCATCGGCGAAAGCGAGCGGCTCCGCCTGCAAAGCATTGGCCGCATTTATGTGCCGACGCAAAACGCCAACCGACACATCAACGAATGGGCCTTCCAAAAATATATCGCGTCCGATCCAGCTATTCCCACCAAGCTTCGGGATGGCGTTAAACTGTTAAACGATCTCATCGACACTTCGCCTTTCCGGCCAGTGACGCCGGTCGGTCAATTACTCTTTAATGAACAGAAGCGCGCGACTGAGAACGCGATCTTCCACAAAATGACAGCTCAAGAGGCGCTCAATCAAAGCACCCAAGTCGTCCAGAGTGCGCTCGATCGCGTGCTTAGTCCACCACGGGGTGTGGTTGTGCGGTGGAAGTATTTTCTGGCTGTCTACTTCTTGTTACTCGTAGGAACCGCCGTCGGAATCTATTTGCGCGATGCGCGCCAGCAGCTTCCTCGTGCTCATGCTCATACTCGAAAGAAGGAAATCGAGCAGGAGCCTGAGCATGAGAGGCCTGGCGGGCGAGCCAGTTACTTCCGCGCGCAATGGGCCGGTGGCTGGCTCTGCGCTTCGCCATGGATTATCGGTTTCATACTCTTCACCGGCGGGCCGATTCTCTTCGCCATCATCGTCAGCTTCTGCGATTACGATATTCTGAATCCGGCGCGCTTTGTCGGTCTCGCGAACTATCGCTGGATGTTCAGCCGCGACCCGCTGTTTTGGAAGGTGATTGCTAATACCCTTTACATGGTTTTGGGTATTCCACTCGGCATGGCGTTGAGTCTGGCCATCGCCCTTCTGCTCAACCTTGAAGTGCGCGGGGTGGCGGTCTGGCGCACATTGTTTTATCTGCCGTCAATCGTACCGGTAGTCGCTTCCAGTATTTTGTGGATTTGGATTTTCAATCCGCGGATCGGACTACTTAATAATGTCCTCGCTGCTTTCGGCGTTCACGGACCTAACTGGTTACAAGACGAACACACCAGCAAGATCGCGCTGATTTTGATGGGGCTTTGGTCGGCCGGCGGCGGAATGATTATTTGGCTGGCGGGATTAAAAGGAATTAGTCCGAGCTACTACGAAGCAGCCGCACTCGACGGCGCCAATGCCTGGCAACGCTTTCGCACCATCACCCTGCCATTACTCACTCCCTACATTTTGTTCAATCTCATCATCGGTTTGATTGCGACCCTGCAAATCTTCACTCAGTCATTCATCATGACACAAGGCGGCCCGATCGATTCCACTCTCTTTTACGCCTACCATCTTTTTAACAACGCGTTCCGTTTTCTACAGATGGGCTATGCCAGTGCGCTTGGTTGGTTCCTTTTTCTCGCCGTCTTCCTCTTAACGCTGGCGCAACTGAAGAGTAAGCGATTTACAATTTTCAATTGCCGATTTGCAATTGCCGTCACATGACGGAGTCAGAACTAGTCGATAGAACGAAAAGGTTCGCATTGCGAGTGATGAACGTTGTTCGGGCACTGCCCAAGAACGTGGAAGGACGGGGGATTGCGGACCAACTCATGCGCAGCGGCACGTCTGTTAGGGCAAATTATCGAGCTGCATGTAAAGCACGATCCCATGCAGAGTTTATCTCGAAACTTGGAACCGTTGAAGAAGAGGCAGACGAAACCGCGTCGTGGCTGAACTGATGATCGATGCAGGAGTCATCTCGCAGAAACGATTGCAGCCGTTACTGCTGGAAGCTCGAGAACTCGTCGCGATCTTTGCCGCCTCACCCAAGACAGCTGCGCGGAACGCCAGATCTCAAATTGCAAATCGTAAATTGCAAATATCAGATTCCGCTAGATCGAAACGCCAGCGTCCCAAAAGATGATACGACGCTTTATAATTTACGCGCTTCTCATCCTGGGCGCGCTCATCTTCGCCTGGCCCTTCATTTGGATGATCGGGACATCGATTAAGCTCGAGCGCGAAGTTCTCTCCAATCGCTCAGGTGTCTTACCAGAGCGGCCCATTCCGCGAAGCAGATCGCCTTACCTCGACGATCGCATGTTTTCTCAAGCAGGCGGACCGCATCGGGAGGAAGCCATTGCGATCCTGGAAGAGCAACTGCGCGGGCATATTTGGCCGTCGAATATCGATCCTGAATTCGCACGCAAACAAACGGCTCGCGGAATTTATCAGCGTTTGCTGATGTCGATTCCATACGAAAAGTGGAGCGACTCGAGCGAGCAATTGCGCGCCACGATAAGCGATGCGATCACTCCGGATTTAATCGATAACGTAGTTGGGGAATTGCGACGTGTCTTTGCCATCGGACAACTGCGCGCTCGTTCCACGGAGTTGCAGGAAGATCAACTCGTTTCGGCGTCGGATGCAGCAACCAAATGGAGTATTGCCGGGCCAGGAGCGCTTTCCCAGAAAGCCGATCGCGCCGAATTCTCCTACGATTTTTCTTCTGCCAACAAGGTTGCCTTGTCACAAACTTTCACCACCGGCTTTCCGATCGACCGTTTACGCCGCCTGCAATTCTATTTCCAGCCCGATGACACTTGGCACACGTTGCGTATGACGGTGGAGAAACTCGGCCGTCGCTTTGTCAGCGAGCGCGCGGTTTATCTCGCCGATCACAACTGGCAAGTTGCTACCTGGCAGGAGCGGAGCGCGGATGACTCGCTTACCAAAATCAAAACCTGGACGCTCCTAAAGGATGCCGGTGGATCGGCGGTTCGCGGCCCGAACGAAGTTAGGATTACGCTGGAACTACATCGCACCAGCGTGCTCGGCGCGTGGGTGGCAAAAATTTGGCGCAACTATCGTCTGACCCTCGATTACATTCCCTTCTGGCGTTATGTCGGAACCGGTCTATTTCTCGTTATATTAAACCTCATTGGCACGCTCTTTAGCTGTTCGCTCGCCGCTTATGCTTTCGCCCGTCTGCACTGGCCTGGCCGCGGTATCTGCTTTGCCGCCCTGCTCGGGACGATGATGATTCCGGCGCAGGTTACGATGATTCCGCAGTTCCTGATCATGCAAAAACTTGGCTGGTACAATACGCTTAAGCCGCTTTGGGTGATGAGTTTCTTTGGCTCCGCCTTTAGCATTTTTCTCCTGCGCCAATTTTTCAAAGGCATTCCCCGCGACCTGGAAGACGCCGCGCGTCTCGATGGCTGCGGTTTTCTCCGCATCTACTGGCATATTATGCTGCCCCTCGTACGTCCCACCCTCCTTGTCATCGCTATCTTCACTTTTCTTGCCACTTGGAA
>WNGI01002182.1_pt1 | contig 27520 bp, 32 predicted proteins | sample 5400621 | NCBI WGS metagenome assembly WNGI01 (sample SAMN13153374, study PRJNA577476) | soil metagenome | isolation source: 20 cm soil or saprolite under Garry oak tree replicate 1 | place: USA:California | collected 2016-06-15
AGTACATGGCCACCGTGCTGGCCGGTGTCTTGATCTGGGTAAGTGATGAGGAAGCCCGCTGGACTCAATTCAAACAGCCGCTGCACGAAGTCCTCGTTCAGCCGCGTCTGAAAACGGTGCGGAACGGACTGCTGGGCGCGGTCACGCTCGTCGTCGGCTGCCTCACCTACAGTCAGGTCAAAGCCAGCGTCGCGGCGCCACCCAATCTGCGTTCGATCCACCCGGCCCCACCGACGCAGATCACGTTCCGTGGCAAGACGATGACCCTCGCAGGACTCGAGAACCCGCTGCGCAAGCAAGGCGACCTCGCGGCGCACGTCGCCGAAGGACATCGGATCTACTATCAGAACTGCGTGCCGTGTCACGGTGATCATCTCGATGGCCTGGGCCACTTCGCGTCGGGCCTGAATCCACTGCCGGCCAACTTCCAGGACAACGGCACGATCGCGCAGCTGACGGAGAGCTTCGTCTTCTGGCGCGTCGCCAAGGGCGGACCGGGACTGCCGCGCGAAGGGACGCCGTGGAATTCGGCGATGCCGGCGTGGGAGGAGTTCCTGACCGAGGACGAGATCTGGTCGGTCGTGCTCTTCCTCTATGATCAGACGGGATGGAAGCCGAGAACTTGGGAAGTGAGCACGGAGCAGGGAGCAGGGAGCAAGCCATGATGAGACGCGCGGCTCTGATCCTGGCAGCGATCGTACTGCTCCGTGCTCCGTGCTCCTTCGCGCAAGACACGACGGCGGGAAAGGTCGTATACACGAAATGGTGCGCCGGCTGTCACGGCGACAATGGTGCCGGCGATGGCGCGGGCGCGAAGCACATGATCCCGCCGCCGCGCGACTTCACCGGCGCCATCTATCAGATCCGCTCGACTCCGAGCGGCCAGCTCCCCACCGACGCGGACCTCCTGCGCTCTATAGATGAAGGGCTGCTCGGCACGGCGATGCCGGGGTGGAAAACGCGGCTCTCGGACCGGCAGCGGCGGGACGTGCTGGCGTACATCAAGACATTCTCGACGTTCTTCGCCGACACGACGCAGCGGCCTCAGCCGATCCAGTTTGGCAGTGCGCCGGGCGGCGGCACGAGCGCCGAGGCGCTGAAAGTCGGTCGCCAATTCTACGATTCCATCGGCTGCCGCAAGTGCCATGGCGATCAAGGGCGCGGTGACGGTCCGTCGGCGCCCACACTCAAGGACGACGCCGGCCATCCCATCTTTGCGGCCAACCTGCACGAAAACTGGCGGTTCAACGGCGGCGGCACGGTCGAAGACATCTACCATCGCCTGCGCACCGGCCTCGACGGCACGCCGATGCCCTCGTTCAGCGACCTGATCGAGAACAAGTTCCTGACCGACGAGCAGCTGTGGCGCGTCGCGCAATACGTGCGCAGCCTGTCGCCCCAGGACGCTCCCGTCGTGCGGGATGTAATTCACGCGCCGCTCACCAAGCGGCTGCCCCACGCGCCGGATGATTCGGCGTGGTCGTCGGTGGACGAGTATTGGTTTCCGCTCATTGGCCAGATCGTGCGCAAGGAGCGCTGGTTCGCCCCCGCGGTGACGGGTGTGTGGGTCAAGGCGGTGCACACCGCCGATTCCATCGCGTTCCGGGTCGTGTGGGACGACCGGTCGGAAAGCCCCGACACGGCGTGGCTCGGGCATCTTGGCCGCGTGTTGAGCACGATTCAGCGCGACGACTCGACCCCCGAGCAGCCCGCGCCCTGGCCCGACCAGCTCGCCGTGCAGTTCCCGGTCTCCATTCCGACAGGGATGGAGCGGCCGTACTTCCTGATGGGCAGCTCGAGTGCGCCGGTCTACCAGTGGCGCTGGTCGAGCAATTCCCGGACGGCCGCGGTCGCGGGTCTGGCGCGGGGCGTCGAGCGGTTCGATCCGCTCCCGGCCGCGGGCGTGTCCGCCCAGGCCGTCTACGATCGCGGCCAATGGCGGCTGGTCTTCACACGCGCACTTGCTTCACCCGACACAGCCAGTCAGCTTCCGTTGCGTACGGGCCGTGCCATCCCGGTGGCGTTCTTCGCGTGGGACGGGTCGAACGGAGAGCACGGCACACGCATGGCCATCAGTACGTGGTATTTCCTCGCCCTCGACGAACCCGTGCCGGCCAGCGTGTTCATCTCGCCGGTGCTCGCCATGATGCTCACCCTGGGGTTGGGCATGCTGGTAGTGTGGCGGGCGCAGCAGAAGACTTCATTCCGGAGGCAGCAATGAACGGCAGAATCTTCAGCGTGGTGGGTAGCATGTTTCTGCTCACCGTGTGCAGCAAAGGCTCTCAAAGCAACGCGGCTCCCGCAGCTCCCGCGGCACCAATTGCCGAGCCGACTGCGGCTCCCGTTGGAAACTCGGCAGCAGGCGGGACGATCAGCGGCAAGATCAAGTTCACCGGCGTCGCGCCCAAGAACCCGGCGATCGACATGAGCGAAGAAGCGGCGTGCAAGTCCAAGTACCCCACGCCGCCCACTGAAGAGAACGTCGTGGCCGGTCCGGCGAATGCACTGGCCAACGTGTTCGTCTACGTGAAAGCGGGCGTCCCCGCGGGCCAGAAGTTCACCGCGCCGACCACGCCGGTCACGATCGATCAGAACGGCTGCCGCTACCACCCGCATGTGTTTGGGATCATGGTGGGCCAGCCGTTCGAGATCGACAATTCCGATCCGGTGCTCCACAACATCAAGGCCATCGCCAAGGCCAATCGCCCGTTCAACGTGAGCCAGCCGTCAGCCGGCATGAAGACGACGCGGCCGCCGTTTACAGCCCCGGAAGTGATGGTCAATCTCGAGTGCAACGTGCACGGCTGGATGCATGCATACCTGGGCGTGCGCCCGGATCCGTTCTTCGCCGTATCCGGCCAAGATGGAAGTTTCAAGATCGAAGGCCTGCCGCCCGGGACGTACACGATCGAGGCGTGGCATGAGAAGTTCGGCACGCAGACGGCGACCGTGACGATCGCCGCCACGGAAACGAAGACGGCCAACATCACCTTCGCCGCGCACTAGGCGCGAGGAGACATCGCATGCGTTGGTGGCTTCCCGACGCGGGCTCGACGTTCGCCGGTCCCATCGACACGCTGTTCCTGGCGATTCTCATCATCACGGGAATCGCGCTCGTGATCGTCGAGGTGGGGTTGGTGACCTTCGTGATCAAATACCGCGCGCGACCCGGGCGAAAGGCGTTCTACACGCACGGCTCGACGCGCGCGGAAGTGATCTGGACGGCGATCCCCGCCGTGACTATGGTAGCGCTCGGCCTGGTCAGCAACCACTACTGGGTGCTGATCAAGGACAAGAAGAGCATCCCGCCGAACGCCTATCATCTCGGCATCCATGCCAAGCAGTTCGAGTGGCAGGTGACGTATCCGGGACCGGACGAGAAGCTCGGGACGAGCGACGACTTTACCGTGCGCAACCAGCTGCACGTCATCGTGAACCAGCCGACGGCCGTCGAGCTCACGGCAGAGGACGTGATTCACTCCTTCTTCGTGCCCGAGTGGCGCCTGAAGCAGGACGCGGTGCCCGGCATGCACATCATGGCGTGGTTCCAGCCCACCAAGACGGGCGAGTATGAGATCGGCTGCGCCGAGCTGTGCGGGATGGGGCACTACCGGATGCGGGCACGCGTCTTCGTGCACACGGCCGAGGAGTATAAGGCCTGGGCCGCCCAACAAGCCGCCGGAGGGAACGAATGACGAGCGTCGCGCACGCGAAGCCCGCAGGTGGGGCCCACGGAGACGCACAACACGAGCCGATGAGCTTCTGGCGGAAATACATCTTCTCCACCGACCACAAGATCATCGGCATCCAGTTCCTGTTCGTCAGCCTCTTCTTCCTGCTCATCGGAGGATTGCTGGCGATGCAGATCCGCTGGCAGCTCGGCTTCCCCACGAAGCCGATGCCGGGCGGCGGCCTCCTGCCGGAGACGATGGTCTCGGGCGGACACATCCTGCCCGAGTACTACATCCAGCTCGTCACGATGCACGGCACGTTCATGGTCTTCTTCGCGATCATGCCGCTGCTCGTCGGGGTGTACGCCAACTTCCTGATTCCGCTGAAGATCGGAACGCACGACATGGCGTTCCCCCGCATCAACATGTGGTCGTTCTGGCTGGCGCTGCTCGCCGGCTCGATCATGCTGGCGGGGTTCTTCGTGCCGGATGGCGCGCCGCGCGCGGGCTGGACGATGTACGCGCCGCTGTCGGCCCGGCCCGATCTCTCGGGTGCGACCATCAGTCAAAAGCTCTGGAGCATCTCGATCGTCGTGCTGGGATTGTCGTCGGTCATGGGCTCGGTGAATTACATCACGACGATCATCAACCTGCGCGCGCCGGGCATGACGTGGTTCCGCATGCCGCTCTCGGTGTGGGCGCTGTTCATCACGGCGATCCTCGCCGTGCTGGCGCTGCCGGTGCTGCAGGGCGCCGCGATCATGCTGCTGTTCGACCAGTCGCTCGGCACCCACTTCTTCGACCCGGGCGCGGGCGGCCAAGCGCTGCTCTGGCAGCACCTCTTCTGGTTCTTCGGGCATCCCGAGGTCTACATCCTGATTCTGCCGGCGATGGGCATGGTGTCCGACATCATCGCCAACGGCAGCCGCAAGCCGATCTTCGGCTATCACTCGATGGTGTTCGCCATCATCGGGATCGCGTTCCTGGGCTGGGTCGTGTGGGGCCACCACATGTTCATGAGCGGCATGAACCCGACGTTGGGATCGACGTTCATGGTCTCGACGCTGCTCATCGCGGTGCCCTCGGCAATCAAGGTGTTCAACTGGCTCGGCACGATGTGGCGCGGCAATCTGCGCTTCCATGTCCCGATGCTGAATGCCATCGGCTTCGTCTCGATGTTCACCATCGGTGGGTTGTCGGGCATCTTCATGGCGGCCACGCCGGTCGATATCCCGCTGCACGACACGCAATTCATCGTCGCGCACATCCACTATGTGCTGTTCGGCGGCTCGCTATTCGCGCTGTTCGCGGCGTTCACATTCTGGTATCCCAAGATGTTCGGGAAGATGATGAGCGAGCGGCTCGGCAAAATTCACTTCTATCTCACGTTCATCTTTTACAACCTCACGTTCTTCCCGATGCACATCATCGGGATGGGCGGGCAGATGCGCCGGATCTACGATCCGACGCAATACGACTTCCTGAAGCCGCAGCAGCCGCTCAACGAATTCATCTCGTATGCGGCGTTCGCGCTGTTCGCCGTGCAGTTCCTGTTCATGTTCAACTTCCTGTGGAGTCTCAAGTTCGGGAAAAAGGCTCCGCAAAACCCCTGGGACGACAACGGCATGGAGTGGTCGCTGCCGAATCCTGCGGGACACGGCAACTGGGAGAAGACGCCCAACGTGTACCGCGGGCCCTACGAGTTCAGCGCCCCCGAGGCCGGCGACAAGGACTATCTGCCGCAATACGTGAAGCTGCCCACTGACCGCGATCCCGTGCCGGCGACCCTGCCGGCCACTCACTGACCGGGAGCCTGCGATGACACACGCGACGCAAACCCTCGATCAGATGCGGCCGCCGGTCCCGGCCGAGCCGGGAGCGGGGGTCTACAGCAACAAGCTGGGGATGTGGGTCTTCCTGGCGAGCGACGTGATGTTCTTCACGGCGCTGATCGGCTCGTACATCATCCTGCGCTTCGGCATGGCGACGCCGTGGGCGCAGCCCGGCGCGGTACTCAACGTGCCGCTCACAGGTCTCAATACGTTCCTGCTGATCTGCTCGTCGGTGTCGATGGTGAAGGCGTACGCGGCGATCGCGGACGGCAAGAAGTACTTCCTGCGCAAAGTGCCGGGCAAGACGCTACAGGACGGTGGGCTCAAGTTCTGGTTGCTGGTGACGATCATCTGCGGCGCCGGGTTCGTGGGCGTCCAGTTGATCGAGTACTTCAAGCTGGTCCATGAAGGCTTCACGCCGTCGGGATACCGCGAGGGATCGCTACTCGCCGAGCACGCGCTGGCCGATCCCATCAAGTACGGCGCGGGCGTGGCGGGGATGTACGGCTCGACGTTCTTCACGATGACCGGCTTCCACGGCTTCCACGTGACGTGCGGCGTGATCAGCATGCTGTATCTGTACTTCACCAAGGTGCTGCCGGAGAAGTATTCGCCGCAGGACTATCGCGGCATCGAGGTGATCGGGCTGTACTGGCACTTCGTAGACCTGGTGTGGATCATCCTGTTCACGATCGTCTACCTGATCTGAGGCACAGAACCCCATGACGACTCCTCCGACCACGGCGCACGTTCGTCCGAACTACATGCTGATCTGGCTGTACCTCTTCATCATGACGGTCGCCGAGGTGACGCTGGCGTTCGAGCTGCCGGTGTCGCGTAATCTGAAGCTGATCCTGCTGCTCATTCTGGCGATCTGGAAAGCGATGCTCGTGGCGATGTTCTTCATGCATCTCAAGTTCGAGCGCTGGCGGCTGCGATTGATCTTCATCGTGCCGCTGCCGCTGGCGGTGATTCTGGTGACGACCGTAATCATGGAGAAGGTCTTCTAGTGCAGGCTCTGCTCGAGCTGACGAAACCCCGGATCACGCAGCTGGTGCTGCTCACGGCCGCCGCAGGCTTCTACCTCGGCGCACGCGATCGCGTGGACCTGCTGCTGCTCGCCAACACGCTGATCGGCACCGCGCTGGTGGCGGGCGGCACGAACGCCTGGAATCAGATCCGCGAGCGCGACGTGGATGCCCGCATGGCACGGACACGCCGGCGGCCGCTGCCGTCGGGCCGTCTGACACCAAGTGCCGCCATCGTGTTCGCTTCGGCGATCACCGTGGCTGGCGTCGCCTATCTCGCCGCGACGGTGAATCTGCTGACCGCCGTTTTGGCGGCTCTGACGTTCGCGAGCTACGTGCTGCTCTACACGCCGCTCAAGCGCACGACGTCCCTCAACACCCTCGTTGGAGCGGTCCCCGGCGCCCTGCCGATCGTCGGCGGCTGGACCGCCGCCGGCGGGAGCCTTGGCGCCGCGGTGGCGGCACTGTTCTGGATTCTGTTCCTGTGGCAGCTGCCGCACTTCCTCGCACTCGCCTGGCTCTATCGCGAGGATTATCGCGCCAGCGGGTTGCGGATGCTCAGCGTGACGGACGACGACGGCCGCGACACCGGGCGCATGGCGCTCCTCTACGCCCTCGCGCTGCTTCCCATCAGCCTCTTGCCCACACTGCTTGGCGTCACGGGAGCATGGTATTTCTTCGGCGCCCTCGCGCTCGGAATTGGCTATGTCGTCGCCGGAACCGGTCTGCTCGTGGCGGCGTCGCCCGCGCGCGCCTGGCGGCTGTTTTTTGTGTCTATCCTGTATCTCCCCGCCCTGTTGACCCTGATGGTGGTCGACAAGGTGGCGGCGTAGCGCACGCATGATTCCGTTCCATCGCGTTCTGATCACGACGGGCATCATCTTCTGCGCCGGCTTTGCGCTGTGGTCGCTGTGGCGCGGGCAGATGGTGTTGGGAATCGGCTTCGGCATTCTGGGTGCGGGGCTCACGTACTACTTGCGCCACCTGCGGAAGTTCATCGGCCGATGACTCCGGTACTCGCGATCCTGCAGCACGCCGCCGGCATGGACATCATCTATTTCTGGAGCTCGATCTTGATCGTGCTCTTCCCGCTTGGTGTGTTCACCTGGCTGACGTGGCTGGTGGTCAAGGCCTATCGCAAGGAGCAGAAAGCACCTCACTAGGGTTTCTGCTCCCTGCTCCGTGCTCCTCGCTCAGTTAGATTCCCACCATGAGCTCGCCCGGCAACGAAAAGCGTCAAGTCGTTCGCTACGCCTTCTACAAGCTGGACCCCGCCTGGCGGCGGCTCACCGCCGAACGCCAAGCCTCGGCCAAGCTGGAATTCGGCGAGACGCTCGAGCGCTATCATGGCCGGCTGCTGCTCCGGCCGTACGGCCTGGTGGGCATTCGCGGCGATACCGATTTCCTGCTCTGGCAAGTCGCTGAGGACCTCGACGCCCTGGTAGAGCTGCAGACCGCCCTGAACCGCACCGATCTCGGCGGCTATCTGTCGATCCCGTATAGCTATCTGGCGATGACGCGGCGCTCGATTTACGAGTTTCCTCGGGATCCCAGCATCGAGCAGCGCCTCGTCATCCAGCCCAGCGCGGCGAAGTATCTGTTCGTCTATCCGTTCATCAAAACCCGCGCGTGGTACGCGCTGCCGAAGCCGGAGCGCCAGAGGATGATGGACGAGCACGTCCGCGTCGGCCGCAAATACCCGGCGATTCGGCTCAACACGACCTACTCCTACGGTCTCGACGATCAGGAGTTCATCGTCGCATTCGAGGGCGACAATCCCGGCGAGTTTCTCGACCTGGTGATGGAGCTGCGGGAGAGCGAAGCGTCGTCCTACACGCTGCGTGACACGCCGACGTTCACGTGCGTGCAGATGTCGCTGTGGGACATGCTCGACACTCTCGGTGGTGCCGGTGCGGCGGAGTCCATCGCGCGTCGGCCCGCACGCGCCGACGGCTTCACACCGGTTGCCAACCTGTCCGAGCTGCCGCCGGGCGCGGCGAAACGCGTGTATGCGGCCAACGACGCGGTTGCCCTCTTCAACGTCAACGGGACGGTGTACGCGATCGCCAACCGGTGCTCGCACGCGCGAGCCAGTTTGTCGGAGGGCACGGTCGATGGCGCGCGCTGCGCCGTCACCTGCCCGTGGCACGAAGGGGTGTTTTCGCTCGAGACCGGCCGTGTGCTCGGCGGTCCGCCTGTTCATCCGGTGACGACGTACCAGGTCAAGCTCGACGGCGACACGATCCTCATCGCTCACGAGGGGGGGGCCCGGGAGCCTGCGGTTTCTTAAAGCCTGCCGTCGAGAGCGCACCGACGTCACTCCAGTGTGGTTCATGCGGCAGGCAGGACGCTACATGCCGCAGTACCGCAAGCTCCGGGAACGCCACTCCATCCTCGATCTCTGCCACGATCCGGCGCTCGCCGCCGAGGTCACGCTGCAGCCGGTCGAGCGCCTCGGTGTCGATGCCGCGATCATCTTCGCCGACATCCTGCTGCCATTCGAGCCGCTGCGGCTCGGGTTGCGCTTCGAGACTGGCGAAGGACCGCTCATCGATCGGCCGATCCGTGATGCTGCCGATGTCGAGCGGCTGCCGGCGTTCAACATCGACGCCGAGCTGGGTTTCGTCCTCGATGCCATCCGCCTGGCGCGCAAGTCGCTGCCGGCAGACGTGCCGTTGATCGGTTTCGCCGGTGCGCCGTTCACGCTGGCGAGCTATGCGATCGAGGGTGGAGCGAGCCGCACGTTTACGAAAACGAAACGCTTCATGTACGAGTCGCCCGACGCCTGGCACCTGTTGCTGAGCAAGCTCGCCGACCTGGTGGGAGGGTTTTTGGCTGCGCAAGCGCGCGCCGGCGCGCAGGCGCTGCAGCTGTTCGACAGTTGGGTGGGGTGTCTCTCCCCCGACGACTACCGCACGTTCGTGCAGCCGCACAGCCGCAAGGCGCTTGCGCTCGCCAAAGCGTCAAAGGTCCCGCTCATTCATTTCGGCACCGGCACGGCGACCTTCCTCGAGGACTTCGCGGCCGCCGGTGGAGACGTCATCAGCATCGACTGGCGCATTCCGCTCGACGCGGCGTTGTCGCGAATTGGCGATCGTGCGATCCAGGGGAATCTCGAGCCGGCGGCGCTCCTCGCCCCCGCGGCCGAGCGTACGCGTCAGGTGCGCGACGTGCTGCAGCGCGCAAAGGGGCGGCCTGGCCACATCTTCAACCTCGGCCACGGCGTACTCCCCGAAACCGATGTCGCGGCGGTCCGCGCGGTCGTGGATCTCGTGCATGGCGGCTGAAAGCACGCCGCTCGCCGTGCTCGTCATGGCTTACGGCGGTCCGGGCAACATCGCCGAGGTAGAACCCTACCTTCAGGACATCCGCGGCGGCCGGCCCACCAAGCCGCAGCTCGTCGAAGAAATCCGCACACGTTACGCGCGCATCGGTGGCAAGTCGCCGATCCTCGAGCTCACTCGCGCCCAGGCTGCCGCGATCGGACGCGCGCTCGGCTCACAGTTTCGCGTGTACGTCGGCATGCGACATTGGCATCCCTACATCAAGGACACCGTTGCCGAGGTCCGGCAGGCGGGGGGGGGAGGGGGGGGGAGCCACCGTCGTCTGATCGGGGTGGTGATGGCGCCGCACGATTCCAGCATGTCGGTCGGCGCGTACGAAAAAAAACTGGTCGAGGCGGCCGGCGGGGAACTCGATACCGCGCTGGTGCGGAGCTGGTGGGCGAATCCGCACTTTCTCGACGCCGTCGCAACCCGGATCAAGCGGGCGTTGCAGCGATTTCCCAGTGCCCCGGATGTGCAGGTGGTGTTCACGGCGCACAGCCTGCCCGAACGCATTCGCGAAATCGGCGACCCCTATCCCGAGGAGCTGGCGGCGAGTGCGGCGGCCGTTGCGCAGCTCCTGCACCTCGAGAAATGGCTCTTCGCCTATCAGAGCGCGGGCGCGACTCCCGAGCCGTGGCTCGGACCCGACGTCCGGGAGGTGATGCGAGACCTCGCGCGCCGCGGCAGCAAGGCGATACTGCTCGTCCCGATCGGCTTCGTGTGCGATCACGTCGAGATTCTTTACGACATCGATATCGAGTGTCAGGCGCTGGCCAGGCGGCTGGGTGTGCAGCTCGAGCGGACCGAGTCGCTGAACGACGATCCGGGCCTCGCCGCCGCGGTTGCCGAGGTGGTGCGGGCGACCGCGTCCGCCAAAGGCTGGCTGTGAAGGTCATCGTCGTCGGCGCCGGGATCGCGGGCCTGGCGGCTGCCTGGGAGCTCACGCGTGCGGGTGCGGACGTCGTCGTGCTGGAAAGTGAGCGCCGCGCCGGTGGTGTCATCGTGACCGATCGTGTGGACGGGTTCATCGTCGAAGGAGGGCCAGACGGGTTTCTCGCCGGCGAACCCGAGCTGCCCGCGCTCGCACAGGAGTTGGGGATCGGGGACCGGATCGTGAATCAGCAGGCCCGTGGAACCGCGCTCTGGAACGGCACGGCGCTGGCGCCTCTCGACGAGGGGCGCGCGGCGGCGCTCCTCGGTATCGACGCAACGAAGTCGGACGTGGCCGCCGGGTTTCGCAGTTTCGCCGCCGGCATGGCGGAGTTGGTTGACGCGCTCGTGCAGCGCCTGGGCGTCGTGCGCCGAGCGCAGGGCGTCGCAGGCCTGGTACCAGCGGGCAGCGGCTGGCACCTCGCGATTACCGGCGGCTCAGCTCACGACGCCGATGGCGTGGTGCTCGCGCTGCCGGCCTACTCCGCCGGCCGCCTCCTCGAGGCCGTCGGCGCGACGCACGGACGTGCGCTCGCCGAGGTGGTATACGCGCCGAGCATCACCGTGTCGCTCGCCTACCGTGAGGTGCAGTTCACGAAACCGCTGCAGGGAGCCGGTTTTGTCGTGCCAAATTCCACGCCCCTCCATCTACGCGCCTGTACCTACTCCTCGGCAAAATTTCCCGGCCGCGCGCCGGCGGGACATGTCCTCGTACGGGCGTACCTGCCACCCATGAACGGTGATCCAGCGAGCGTCGCGCACACGCAGCTCGCCACCATCCTCGGCATTCAGCAAGAGCCGCTCTGGTCTCGGGTGTTCTACTGGAACCGGGGATTACCGCGCTACCGAGGGCACCATGCGACGCACGTCGCGCAGATTAGAGAACGGCTCAAGCGACTGCCGCCGATTGCGATTGCCGGCGCCGGTTACGACGGCGCCGGCATATCGGCGTGCGTGCGATCGGGGCGCGAGGCGGCGCGCGTTATCACACGGTGGACGGCTCATTGACGAGCGGCATGACCTCCTCAGCGAACCGCTCCATCTCCTCGAGCTGCGGGCTGAACTGCAACAGCAGCAGATCCACGCCGGCCTGCTCAAAGGCGCGCACGCGCTCGGCAACCTGCTCCGGCGTCCCCGTGAGTCCCGCCTTGAGCCCGCGGTTCGAGACCGAGTAGTCCTCCAGGCTGACGCGTTGCTCGAGCTGCGTGTTCGCCAACCACTGCTCGTAGTTGGCGTACCCGGCGGCGTTCTGGCGGACGTCGGTGATGCGCTCGATCTCCCGGCGTGCGGCGACCTCGGTGGCGCGGCACACCACGTAGCCGGCGACGCCGTAGACGAGCGGCGGCAGCCCGTTCTGCTCGCGCAGCGCCTGCATTCCTGAGATCTTCGGCGCGATCCTCTCCGGCGGGTCGCCGTGCATCAGATAGCCGTCGCAAGCGCGCGCGATGAGTGCCTTCGCCGCCGGCGATTCGCCTCCCGCGTACACCGTGGGCCGCGGTTGGCGCAGGGGCTTCGGCTCGAGAATCGCGTTCTCCACGCGGTAGTAGGTGCCGGTGTAGCTGAACCGGCGCTGCGACCACAACCCGTCGACCACCGCCAGCCACTCTGCCGTGCGGGCGTAGCGCGCGTCGTGGGTGTCGAACTCCACGCCGTACTGCTTCGCTTCCTCTGCCCACCACGACGACACCACGTTGAGCGACAGACGACCGCCCGAGATGTGATCGATGTTCGCGGCCTGCTTGGCGAGCAGTGCGGGCGGGTGAAACGTCGGGCGTACCGCCACCATCAGCTCGAGCCGGTCAGTCACCGCCGCCAACGCCGCCGCGGTCGACCAGGCGTCCAGCGCGGGCGCGTCTGGTCCTTTGATGTCGTTGAGATTCAGCTCGGCGATGAGTGTGAGATCGAATCCCGCCCGTTCACTCGCACGCGCGAGCTTGCGCACATACGACCACTCGGCCTCCATGCGCTCGTCTTCGACGTTGCGCAGCCACCCGCCGAATACCGGCAACCAATATCCGAAGCGCATCAGCGGGCCTCCTTCTCTATGAAGTCGACCAGGCGCGCAACCGGGTCGAATCCGACGACTCGCGGCGCGTCCGCGACGAAGTTGGAGAGCGCGTTGATGTCGTAGTAGTAGAGCTGCCCGTTGCGCTCGTCGATCGTGTACTCGATGCCGCCGACGTCGATCCCGCACGCGGCCGCGATTTGCTCGACCTGGCGGGCGATCTCGCGCGGCGTGTCGTATCCCTCGACGCGCAGCCCGTTGCGCGGGGCGTCCACCGGGCACGCGCTGCGCACGAGCTCGGCGCCGCCGGTCGTCTGGCAGACGTCCGCCGGACAGAGGTTGAAGGTCTCGCCCGACGAGTAGACGCGGATGCCATACAGGTAGTGGCCGCCCAGCACTTCGACGCGGGTGATGCGGCCTTCTTCGGACGGGATGAACTCCTGCACGAGCGCGGTGTGATCGGGACCCAGCTCGAGTCCCCCCGTCGCGGCGGCAGCCGCGAGCTGCTCCGGCGTGTCGAAGCGCACGATTCCAGCGCCACTGCCGCCCACATTTGGCTTCACCACAACGGGATACTCGAGCTCCGCCGCGGCTGCCGGCGCGTCGGCTGAGTCATTGATGACATGCGTCGCAGGGTAGGGAAGGCCGAGCTGACGGAGCACGGACAGCTGCAGCGCTTTCGACGTTTCCGCCTGGTAGGCCCGCGACCCGTTGATGACTCGTACGCCGTGCCGCTCCAGGTGGGCGAGAAAGTGCTGCGTGTAGAACAGCGACTGCGCGTGTCCTCGCGTCCAGGCTGAAGGACTCATCCGATTGAACACGAGATCGTACTCCGGGCGTCGGCCGGGATCGAACCCGTGATGCTCGGCATGCAGCCGCCGGTAGGGCGTGCCTCGGGCGTCGAGCTCGGCAAAGAACGGTGTGAACCAGTGTGGGTGCTCGTAATAAACGCCGATCATGTCGTGACTCCTGCGGCAAGGGACGCGGCCTCGAGCGCTGCGCGCTCGATTCGCTCCACGAGATCCGTCTCGGGGACGCCCGCGCGGAATTGTGCATCGGTACCGTAGACGCCGGTCGACACCACGAGGGCGCCGACGCTCGCGAGGAGCGGCCGCAATCCGTGGTCGACGGCCAGCAAATGCGCCGGCCCGCCACCAGTAGCGATCGGGATGGCGACCTTTCGCGCGAGGGCGTCTTGCGGCAGAAGATCGAAGAAGACCTTCAGAAGCCCGCCGTAGGTGGCCCGGTAAATCGGCGTGCTCACGACCACGATTCCCGCATCGAGCACGCCCTGAATTGCGTCCGCGACGTCCCGATCCTCGCGCCGGCCGAGCAGGGCGTCGGCAGGAAGCCCGGCGAGGTCGATGAGTCGGGAAGGACCGGTCCCCTGTCGCTCCAGCGCCGCGAGCGCAAGTTCGAGCAGCGCTCGTGAGCGCGATGTCGACTTGGGACTGCCCGACAAGCCAATGACTGATGCGGTCACGATCTCCTCCCAAAAAGCGATCGGCCGCGACTCGAATCGTGGAGTCGCGGCCGATCAGGTTGCGTCGTTGTGGGAGCGGGAGCCCCCGTGTTCTCTATCTCATGTCATCCCGTATGCTGACGCGCCAGACCGACCGCTCTCGGTACAACACAGAGAGCGGTGCAGATAGCAACAACACATCAGCATGGTGATTGGCTTCATCGTTCGCGAAACCTAGAGACGGCGCCGGGCTTCTGCAACCACCCCGTCCACGGTGAGTCCGAACTCCTGGTAGATGCGCTGATAGGGCGCCGATGCTCCGAACCGTTCGATGCCCATGATCACGCCGTCGTCTCCAATCCAGCGGTACCAGGACTGTGGCGCAGCCGCCTCGACAGCGATTCGCCGTACGCCCGGCGGCAAGACGGAGTCACGATAGTCCTGCGACTGTTTGCCGAAGTACTCGAGGCACGGCATCGAGACGGCCCTGGGCCGCCGGCCATCAGCCTTCAGTCTTTCGTACGCACCAAGGATCAATTCGACTTCCGACCCCGTGGCCATCAACACGATCTCGGGATCCTTGGAGTCGGCGAGGACGTAGCCGCCTTTGTGCAGCCCCGCCGCCGCCGCGTACTTCGTCCGATCGACCACCGCTACCTTCTGGCGCGTCAGCACGAGTGCGACCGGGCCGTTCTGGTGCATGATCGCCGCTCGCCACGCCTCGGCGACTTCCGTCGCGTCCGAAGGGCGGATCACCGTCATGTTGGAGATGGCGCGCAACGCAGCGAGCTGCTCGATCGGCTGATGGGTCGGTCCGTCTTCCCCCAGACCGATGGAATCATGCGTGAACACGTAGATCGGCTTGAGGTGAGTCAACGCCGCCAGGCGAATCGACGGCCGCATGTAATCGGAAAAGATCAGGAACGTGCCGCCAAATGGGATGAATCCTCTATGCAGCGCGATCCCGTTCAACGCCGCGCCCATGGCGTGCTCGCGAATCCCGAAATGGAAGTTCCGCCCGCTCCGCGATCCGGCGGCAAACACGCCGCCGTTCTTGATTTCGGTGTTGTTCGAGCCCGTCAGATCGGCCGATCCGCCGATCAGCTCGGGCAGCGTTGCCGCGATGGCGTTCAGCACCTTTCCCGACGCGGCCCGGGTGGCCTGGGCATCCTTGGGGCTGAATACGGGCAGAGCCGAATCCCACCCATCCGGCAACCGGCCGGCGATCCGGCGCTCCAGCTCGGCCGCGAGATCGGAATGCGCCGCGCGGTAGGCGTCCCACTTTTTCTTCCAGTCAGCCTCGAGCTGCGCGCCCCGCATGGCGGCGGTGCGCCACTGCTCCAGCGCCTCGTCCGGAACGTAGAATGGCTCGAGCGAAGGCCAGCCGAGATTCTGCTTGGTCGCTTTCACCTCATCGACGCCCAGCGGCGCCCCGTGCGCATCCGCCGTGTCCTGCTTGTGCGGGCTGCCCCACGCGATGTGCGTTCGCACGATGATGAGCGAAGGCCGGTCGGTCACGCGCTTCGCCTGCGCGATCGCAGTGTCGAGCGCCTTCAGATCGTTGCCGTCGGCGATCTTCTGCACGTGCCAGCCGTAGGATTCAAACCGCCTCGTGGTGTTGTCGGAGAAGGCGAGATCTGTCGACCCGTCGATCGTGATGCGATTGTCGTCGTAAAACCCGATCAACTTGCCGAGCTGCAGGTGACCTGCGAGCGAGCAGGCCTCGTGCGAGACGCCTTCCATGAGGTCGCCGTCGGACGCGAGGAAGTACGTGTAATGGCCGATGATGGCATGCCCGGGCCGGTTGCACAGCGCCGCGAGCTGCGCCTCGGCGATCGCCATGCCGACTGCATTGCCGATGCCCTGGCCGAGCGGGCCCGTCGTGGCCTCGACGCCGGGGGTGACGCCGTGCTCGGAATGTCCCGGCGTGCGGCTGCCCCATTGCCGGAACTGTTTGATGTCTTCGAGCGTGAGATCGTAGCCCGTCAGATAGAGCACGCTGTACAGCAGCATGCAGGCGTGGCCCGCGGACAAAATGAAACGATCGCGATCCAGCCACTCCGGGTTGGCCGGATTGAAGCGGAGATGCCGCTGCCACAGCACGTAGGCGAGCGGCGCGAGGGCCATCGCGGTGCCGGGATGTCCCGAATCGGCCTGCTGCACGGCGTCCATCGCCAGCGTGCGGACGGTGTTGATGCAGAGCTGATCCAGCTCCTTCCTCACGCTGGTGACGGTCTCCGTCATAGCAGTCCCGATTTGGCGGCTTGCCAGAGTTTGGTGAGACGGTCGAAGCCGTTGACGAGCAGCTCGACTTGTTGCGGTGACGGCGATGCCTGGGCGGCGACCTTCAGTTCTTCGACCAGCTTCGGCATCTCATTCCGCCCTTGCTTCAAACTCTCGATTCCGATTTGAATCAACAGATTCATGATCTTCTGCCGCGCGGCCGGATCCTTCGGCACTTGCCACAAAAACTCCGCCGTCTGTTTCCCATCGGCACACATCTGGCCGAGCGCGTCCATTAAGGGCTGACGTGAGGGCTGACGTGGTGGACGGGGTGTTTTCGGGTCACTCATCGCAGCAAATAATCTAACATTGCTTGCGGGTTTGAATGCCTCTAGCTTGCGAGCCCATGATGCTCATGCTGCTTCCCGCGCTCTTGCAGGCCATCCCGGCGGACTCGGGCGAAGTGCACCTGCGCAACACTCGCCAGCTGACCTTTGGCGGTCAGAACGCCGAAGCGTATTTCTCCCGGTCCGGACGCCAGCTCATCTTCCAGCGCCAGGAAGGGGACTCGGGATGCGATCAGGAGTTCGTGATGAATGTCGACGGCTCGGATCTGCACCGTGTGTCGAACGGCAAGGGACAGACGACGTGCGGCTATTTCTTCGACCGCGACGCGCGGATTTTCTACGCCTCGACGCAACATGCCGGCGCGGCCTGCCCGCCGCGCCCCGACTATTCCAAAGGATACGTGTGGGCGCTGAACGACTACGACATCTACGTCGCGAATCCGGCCGGGCAGGGCGCGCATCCCATCACACGCAACCCGCGCTACGATGCCGAAGGCACGCTGTCCCCCGACGGCAAGACGATCGTCTTCACTTCCCTGCGCAACGGCGATCTCGACATCTACACCATGGACGTCAACGGCGGGCACCTGAAGCGGCTGACTCACACCCTGGGCTACGACGGTGGCCCGTTTTTCTCGCCGGACGGCAAGCAGATCGTCTATCGCGCCTGGCATCCGCAGACCGCCGCCGACTCTGCGGAGTACCGCAGTCTCATTGCGCAAAACCTCGTCCGGCCGGTGCGCATGGAGCTGTGGGTAATGGACGCGGATGGCTCACACCAGCGCCAGGTCACGAATTTGGGCGGCGCGAGCTTCGCGCCGTATTTTCATCCCGACGGCAAGCGGATCATCTTCGCATCCAACTACAAGAATCCGCGCTCTCGCAACTTCGATCTCTACCTCGTGAATTCCGATGGCTCGGGCCTCGAGCAGATCACCACAAACACCGAATTCGATGCCTTCCCGATGTTCTCCCCGGACGGGCGCCAGCTCGTGTGGGCGTCGAACCGCCACGGCAAGGTGCAGGGCGAGACGAACATCTTCATCGCTGACTGGATCGAGCAGCCATGACCGTCCCTCGTCCTGCAAAACCATCACAGCCTCCGCCAACCTCCACCAAACCTCCAGAACCCGCGCGGCCAAAGACTGCGAAGGAAGAGGCGATCGCGTGGGCCAAAGCGATCGGGACGGCGCTGCTGATCTGGATTGTGATCCGGTCGTTTCTGGTCGAGGCGTTCCGGATTCCATCGGCGAGCATGGAGAACACTCTACTCATCGGTGACTTCCTGTTCGTGAACAAGGCGGTATACGGAGGCGAGCTCGAGGTGCCGCTCGTCGGATTCCACTGCTGCCGGCTGCCTTCATTCGGAACGCCGCACCGCGACCAAATCGTGGTGTTCCGCTCTGTGGAAGACTCGACGCCGAACCTGAACATCGTGAAGCGCGTCATCGGTGAGCCGGGCGACACGCTCCAGATGGCGCACGACACCCTCATCCGGAACGGGAAGCGCCTCGACGAGCCATACGCGCTCCATACGGCGATGACACCCACGCCCGACGACCAATACCGCGGGCAAATCCGGGCGCTGCAGCTGCCCCAGTACGTCGGGCGCGATCCGGACCGCTATCATCCGACCACGCACGACTGGGGGCCGATCGTCGTGCCGCCGCAGCACTACTGGGTGATGGGGGACAACCGCGACGAGTCGTACGACAGCCGCTACTGGGGCTTCCTGCCGCGGGAGCACATCAGAGGCCGGCCGCTCATCATCTACATGAGCGTCGCGACGCACCCGTTCCGGATTCGGTGGAACAGGCTATTTCGTCACCCCAGTTGATGACCTGCTGCGTCTGCTGTTGCTATTTGTATCGGTAAGTAATGCGGCCGCGCGTCAGATCGTAGGGAGACAAATCCACCGCAACGCGGTCCCCCTGTAAGATGCGGATATAGTTCTTCCGCATCTTGCCGCTGACGTAGGCAAGGACGTCGTGACCATTTTCGAGTTTTACGCGGAACGTCGTGTTCGGCAGGACTTCGGTGACCGTTCCCATCATCTGGATCGCATCACCAGCCACGTGTACTCTCGTTCATAAACTCCTTGGATCCACGGTGGCATCGCGCGGCGCCTCCATGCCCCGCGTGATGTAAAAGGCGTGGCGGCTGCAGGCCGCACACGTCAGGCTGATCCGCTCCGGCGTAAACAGCCCACCCTCCATAGCTCGGAGAACGCGCCGCCGGGGCGAGCGCTGGATCGTGCGCGTTCCGCACGACGGACACACCAGCGGTTGATGCTCGCGATCGGCTGCAATCAGCGCCAGAGCCTCCGGCGCCCGGTATTCCTTGATCCCGCGTCTGCCCACGGCCACTCCCCTCAGGGTGGAAATCTATACTACCCTGATCTTGACGCACTTCTCCAACGAGGTATCTCTCTCGGCAACAGGAGCTTGCCATGGATATCTCCCCGACGCGCCCCCGCCCCCGTAGACCCGACGCAACGCAGACCCCCGCGCGGGCGGGGGAGGCATTCGAGCCGGTCGCGACGATCGAAGTCGAGTCGGTCACCCCCTCACAGGGCGGCTTCACGTTGACGGGACTGGGCCCCGACCGAGCCGCATACCGCCTTGACATGCACTTCGACCTGCCGCTGGATACTCGGACGCGTACCGTGTTGGGCGAGCTGCTGTCGCAGTCCGACCTAACCGTGTACCGGAGAGACCCCCCCCTCCCCCGCTCCAGGTAATTGCTTGACGCCCCGGGGGGGGGTATGTAGCTTGGCGGACCCTTAACCACCCCCGCCATGCCAGCCGAACTCGGTGGTTCGCAGATCTCGTCGTTGCTCGAAGCCCTTCCCGGCATCGCCAGCGTGCTGCGCAGTCCGGTTGCGGACGCGCTCATCAAGGCGATGCGGGGCGCCGCCGGTCTGGCCGACTTCACGAACGCAGACGCCGAAGAGCTGGTGCGCTACGCGGTGCGGCGGGGCTTGATCGGGCCGGACGAGGGAGACCGCGTGCTGGCGGAAGTGCAGGAGGGTCTGCGCAAGAAAAAGCCGGTCGCCGTGAAGAAGCCGCCGGTCAAAAAGAAGAAGGCCCCGCCCCGGCGCTAAATCCGAAACCCGCGCACGAGTCCACGCAGTTTTTCGGCCGCCTGGAGCAACTCTCCGGCGGCCGCGGCCATTTCCTGGGTCGAGGCACCCTGCTGCTGCGTGGCCGCCGTGACCTCCTCGGCGCTCGAGGCGTGCGAGACAGCGCGACTGACCACCTGTTGCGCCAGCGCGCCCAATTGCTCGGTTACGCCCCGATTCTCCTGCGCCGCGTGTGTGACCCGCGCAGCCGCCTGCTCAACCTGCTCGACCGCTGCCACGATCTCCGTCAGGCCGCGCGCCGCTCCTTCGGCCACCGATTCGATGCCGCGCACCTTCGCCTGGCCCACCGCCATCGTCGCGGTCACCTCTTCGACCTGCTCGCGAATCACGCGGGTCGTGCGTGCGACGTCTTCGGCCGCGCGCGCCGACTCGTCGGCCAACTGGCGGACTTCTTCCGCAACCACGGCGAACCCCCGGCCGTGCTCACCGGCCCGCGCCGCTTCGATGGCCGCATTCAACGCCAGCAGATTCGTCTGCGACGAAATCCGTTTGATCAGATCGACGAAATCGTCGATGGCGGCGCTCTGCTCGGCGAGCTGGGTGACTTCTGTGCCGGTCGTGCGCACCACTTCCCGGACGTCGAGCAAGGTATTCCCCGCGGCGGCGATGTCGTGGCGGTGGCGGTCCGCGACCGAGCGGATCTCCTCACCCAGCCGTGCGACACGAGCGGCGGCGTCCGACATCTCCGTCGTCGACTTGCGCTGCTGCTCCAGTGCCGACTGCGTCGCATTCAGCTCGTTGCGCTGATGCTCCGCGCCGGTCGAGATCTCGAGCATGGCGCTCGACACCTGGCTGGACGACGCTGCCAGCTCCTCACTGACGGCGGACATGTCGCTCGCCGACGCCGCGATCTTGTCGGCCGAGCCGACCACCTCGGACACGATGCCGCGGAGCCGCTCGCCCATCAGCCGCATGGCGTCGGCCAGCACCTGAAATTCACGCGGCATCCGGCCCGTCGTGACGGGACGCAAGTCGCCGCTGCCGAACCGTTCGGCGGCGGTCACGAGGCGCACGAGCGGCCCTTCGACCCACCGGAGCGTAAAGACGCCGACCACGCCGCCGACCAGTGCGGTCGCGATGAGCACGAGCCAGAGCACGATTTCTCGCTGGCGGGCGAGCGCCGCGAGCCGTTGCCCCACGACCGCTGCCTTGTCCGACTGCCGCGCCGAGAGGTCGCGGACCAGCCGCGTCAGCTCGGTGACCTCCGGCCGGGCGCCGACCGACAGGGCCTGCGCTTCCCGCGTCCGCCCGATATCGAGATTGGCATGGGCCAGCGCGTAATCGACATGAATGGCTGCCTCGAGCTGCTTGATGCGATTGACGGTGATCCGATCGGCTTCGGTCAGCCCCGGCAGTCCGTCCAGGCGCTTCTGATAGCTGAACGCCGAGTCCACCGCGCCCTGGAACTGATTGCTGATGGAGTCGCCACGCTCGCTCAGGTATTGCTCCGCGGCGCGGATTTCATCGAACACCGCCGTGACGAGGCCGTTGCCGACCTCGCTCGAGACGCGCAGCCGCTCGATTTCAGTCGCGAGCGAACGCCGCAGCGTGCCAAGCGAGGTGATGCCTACCAGGGCGGCAATGACCAGTCCCGCCAGCAGGCCCGACAGGCCCAGGATGATGCGCCAGCGAATCGTGTCGAGCGACGTCACTGGCCCTGCTCCGTAATCAACTGGCCTCCATGCACCGTCCCGATCACGACGGGTTTGGCGGGGACATCGCCGTTGGCATCGAACGCAATCTTGCCGGTGACGCCCTCGTAGGAGACTCGGGCCAAGCGATCCCGAATCTCCCGGCGGTCGGTCGTCTGCATGAGCACGTCCGCCAGCAGGTTGACGATGTCGTACGCCGCCGCGCCGCGGTGGTCCGGTCGCTCCCCCGGATACGCGCGCGCATACGCGCCCACGAACTGCGCGTTCCGCTCGCCCGGCTGGTCGACCAGGTAGGCCACGGACATCCGGACGCCCTCGGCGAGAGCGCCGGTCGCCTCGATCCCGCTGAGCGCGTCGCCGCCGAGGGTCGTCCAATGGATGCCCAGCCGCCCCATTTCGCGGAGCGCGAGCTCAGCGCCGGGGCGGTCCGTGGCAAGCATCAAGGCGTCCACGCCACCCTTTTGGCGCAGGCGCGCGAGATACGGTTCGAGGCTTGGGGTCGTCGAAAGCATCGGATCTTCTTCTACGATCGCGGCTCCGCCAAGGCGCCTGAACTCCGCCGTGAAGCTGAGCCGCAGCCCTCGCCCGTAGTCATCGTCCAGGAAAATCACGCCGACCCGCTTCGCTCCCAGCGTGTGGCGAGCGTAACGGGCCAGCTGCGCACCGTGACTCAAGTCGCTCGGGCAGACGCGGAACATGTAGGGATTCACGCCGGACAGATCAGGGCTCGAAGCGGACGGGGAGATCATGACGACCGGACGCCGCGCCTCTCCGTAGATGCGTCCAGCCGCGAGCGATGCTGTGGAATTCAGGTGACCGATGACGGCGACGATCGCTGGATCGTTGACGAGCTGTTGCGCGATTCCAATCGCTATGTCGGCGCGCCCACTGTCATCCCTGATCCGCAGGGCGAGCGGCCGGCCGTGGATGCCGCCGCGCGCATTGACTTCCTTGACGGCCAATTCCGCCGCATGCCGCATCGACACACCGCGCGGCTGCGAGAACGGTCCCGACAGCCCGAGTACGATCGGGGACGACCCCCCCCGGGAGCCTCCACGGGAGCAGGCGGTGGCGGTGAGCGAGAGGATTACGGCGAGGACAGCGAACCAGCGCATTGGCGGGCAAGGTTAAGGCTGCGAATGGGATAGCGCAATATCCACGCGCTTTCCACATTACATGTTGTGGAAGCAATTCGGCGGCTGTGCGGATTTGCGGAGGCACTCGGGCGCCTGCTCGACGCCGAGAACGCCGACAGACTGGAGGCGATGTGGGATGAGTTGAATCTGGGTCAGTTGGGCTGGGAAGCGCTCGCACTCGCGCGCCGCGCCAACACCGAAGCACTCGAGCCCGCGCTGGCCCAAGTCGATCGCCGGCTGCTCGCCGCGCTGGAACGGTGTCGCGCATTTCTCGATCCGCACATCCTCACGTTTCGCGTGCCTGAGCTCGAGCGCTGGCAGCACGCCGCCGCCGCTGCGCTCGTCGGCGCACGGTGGGGCGTGGCCGGGCTGCGGACCGTCATCGCCGATACGCAGGCGCCACTCGGCCGCCGCTACTTCGCGTTTCTGGCGCTCGCCGAGCGCCATCCCAGGGAAGCGTGGCCGCTGTTTGCGAAGTATCTGTCGACGCCGGGGGCCCACCACGCCTTCGTCGCGGCCGCCGTCGAGGCCGCGCGGTATTACCCCGGCCAGGCGCCCACCGTGATCGCGCTGTTCCAGCGGATCCGCGGCGACGAGATGCTGCGGCGTTTTCTCGCGCCCAAGATCTTGGAATCGCTGTACGTCCTGGGCGACCCGGCAGCGCTTCCTTTATATGAGGAGCTGCTGGTCGCCGGTCATACCGACGCCGATGCCGGCCGCTGCGAGGTCACGCGTGCGCTGGTGGGCGTGCGGCAGTTGACCGGGAAGGTAGCGGCAAGCAGCAAGTTCCCCGATCCGGCGGAGCCGAAGGTGATCCGGGCGCTCGACGAGGCCCAGCGGATCTTTGAGCAGGAGAAGGACCGGCTCGAGCCGGTCGTCGTTATTTAACGAAGGCAGCCAGTTTGTCGCGGTAGGCCTTCCCACCCATGTCGTACGTGTCGTTATGCCCCGCCCCCTCGATCATCACGAATTCGACCGGTCCGCCGGCTGCTGCGGCGACGTCGCGGCCCATTTTGATCGGGGCGACCATGTCGGCCGTTCCGTGGAACACGAGTGTGGGGCAGTGAATGCGGGGCATCCTGCCGATATTGTCGAGCCCAAGTCGCACCAGAAACGTCGGGAAGATGCGATAGTGACGCGCGGCCATGCCTTTTGCACTGGTGAATGGTGACTCGAGAATCAGTCCTGCGACCTCGTGATTCGCCGCAGTGTACGTGGCCGCGGCACTTCCGAGCGAGCGTCCGTACACGTAGACGCGACTCCGATCGACCTCAGGACGGCTGACTAGCGCATTGTAGGCAAGATCGGCGGCCTCATACATCCCCGCTTCGGTCGCTCGACCGCCACTCGCGCCGTAGCCGGGATAGTCAACGACGAGTAGCGTCGCGTTTGGCGGCCGAAAGTCGCGGATGATCGGCCAGATCGCGCCGATGGTTTCGCCGTTCCCATAAAACCAAAGGAGAGCGGGTGTGCGCCGCCCTTCCGCCGCCAAATACCATCCAACCAACCTCGTTCCGTCGTGCATCCGTATTTCGATGCGCTCCCCGTAGCCGAGAGTCTTCCGTGGATCCGGGAGGGGCGACCGCGGCGCCGGAAACGTGATCCTCTCCTGCATCGCCCACAGCACGACTGCGAGGACGACGTAAACCGCCGCGATTCCTCCTACGATCGCCATGACGGGTGTTAACTTGTGGCCCAATGAACCGGGGAGGGGCAGACGCACAGCTGATCTCCCGCGCGCGCGGCGCATTGCTGGGTCTTGTTGCCGGCAACCAGCTGGGGGTTCCCACTGAACACCTCGGCACGCCGGATGCCATCCGCCAGGCCTTCCCGAACGGCGTCACCGATCTCGCGCCTCCGCCCAAGAACTCTCCCTACGACGACGACGCGGCGATGGCGCTGCTCCTGGGCGAGTCGCTGCTCGCGTCGAACGGGTTCGATGAGAACGACGTCGCGCGGCGCTGGGCGAAATGGATGAAAGTGGATGGGCGCGGCATCGGCATGACGACCAGGCGCGCGCTCACGCTCATCGATCGCGGCAAGGAGCCCTTCGAGGCGGGCCGGCTCGCGAATCAGGAAAACCCGGGTCGGTCGGCCGGCAACGGCAGCGTGATGCGCTGCGTGCCGGTTGCGCTGCGCTACCACAACGACCCCGACCGCCTGATTCGCGTCTCGACCCAGCAGGCGGCGATCACGCACTCCGACGAGCGGTGCACCTGGGGCGCCGCGGTGGTGAATCTCGCCGTGCGGGAGCTGCTGCATGGCAATATCTATTTCGTCGACGAAGTCTTGCATCGCATGGGCGATCGCGCGCCGCGAGTGCTGCGCGACGCGATCCATCGCGTGCCCCGCGAATCCGAGGCCGATCTCCCCATCGTGCGGCAGGGGGAGGCAGGATATGTCGTGCATTGCATCGAGATCGCGTTCTGGTTCGTGACTCACGATCGCTCGCTCGAGGAGTCGCTCATTTTTCTCGCCCAGGCCGGCGGGGACACCGACACGAACGCCGCCGTCGCCGGCGCCCTGCTCGGCGCGCGGCATGGAGAAGTGGCACTGCCGCCGCGCTGGATGGATCAGATGACGGGGGTGGAGGGAATCGCGAAGCTCGCCGAGCGTTTGGTGACGGCGCTCTAGTGCTTCGGTTTCGGCTTGGACTGCGTCGCTGCAGGACGGTAGTGTGCGATCCGGTCCATCACGTCGCGGTCATTGAGCGTAATCGAGATCACGCGCCAGTCACTGGCGCCGCGCCAGTTGAGCCGGATGAAGCGCCGCCCCTTGGTCCATTCCCACATGCTGCGCTCCTTGCGCTGCGGCGCACCCAGGCGCTGACGCATATCGTCCTGCGTTCGGCGGACGAGCGCGACCTTCCCCGAGTCCACGAATGAAATCACGGAGGTGCGTCCCTCGATGACGTTGGCGCTCAGATAGAAACGGGCGCTGTCGATCGGGTCGCGCACGGCGACTCCGCAATCCATCACCTGCGCCGTTTGGTGCATGGTCTGGCACGCAAGGATGTCGTTGCTGCTCTGAGGCATCGCGCGGGCCTGCGTCGCGAAGTCGCGGTAGGGCATGCCGGGCGCGAACCCGCGATAGGCAAAGGGCCGCGCTGGGGCGGGGGCGGCAGGGGGGGCCGCCTGGAGCAGCAGTAGGGGGAGGAGCAGGGGAGTCATGGCGCCAATATATGAAAAGCAAACGGGCCCGGTGTGACCCGGGCCCGCTTTCCTGAGCTCACGCTGCTCAGACTTTACGAACGTTCTGCGCTTGCAGCCCCTTTGGACCCTGGGCGACGTCGAACTCGACGTTGTCGCCCTCGGCGAGGCTCCGGAAGCCCTCAGCCTGGATCGCTGTGAAGTGGACGAACACGTCTGGACCCGACTCCTGCGCGATAAAGCCAAAGCCCTTCGCGTCGTTGAACCACTTCACCTTACCCTTTGCCATACTCTTGTAACCTCTGCACAATGGGGCAGCGCCCCGGACTGGATCGACCTACGCCACCGCGGCGTGGGACGGGCTCAAACAAAAATCCGCGAGACAGTGTGGTCCTCGCGGAAGCGCTGACAGCCGGTGACGGTGCCACGTATGCTTGAACCGGGGGCAATAGTATTGGTCCTCTGCAGGACTGTCAATCAGGACTGCCGATAAGTCGCACGAACAGCGTTGCGACAGCATTGTAGCAGCATCCCCTGTAAGTGTCTCTTTGGTATAAGGAACCGTCAATGCGCCTTCTCCCGCTGCTGCTCGCCACCGCTTGGGCCGCGAGTCCGCTTAATGCGCAGTCCAACGCCGAACGGATGTCCAACGATCGGTACACCCGCTCGCACGACTACGATCTGATTCATCAGCGGATCGAGGTCTCCCGCTTCAACTGGGATTCCACGTCGTTCGATGGTCGAGTGACGACGACCCTCGTGGCGCTCCGCCCCGGCCTCGATTCGGTGATCCTGGACGCCGGCGCGAAGCTACAGATCACGAGTACGCTCCGTACATCGCGGCACGGCGATACCCTGGTGGTGTTCCTTCCCAAACCGATCGCCTTCGGCGATACCGCCCGTTTCACAGTGACCTATCACGGGGTCGTCACGAGCGGTAAGGGACTCACGTTCATCAGTCCCGAAGGTCGCCCGCACCGGCCGCGCCAGATCTGGAGTCAGGGCGAAGACCACGACAACCACTACTGGTTTCCCACCTACGACTCCCCCAATGACAAGATGACCTGGGAGCTCGTGGCGACGGTGCCCAAGGGGATGACTGCGGTATCGAACGGCCGCCTGGGTTCGGTCGTCACCGCGAAGGACAGCTCGCGCACCTTCACATGGCTGCAGGACAAACCGTCGGCCACGTATCTCGTGTCGATCGTCGTGGCTCCGCTCGCCAAAGTCCACGACACGTGGCGCGGCATTCCCGTCGACTACTACGTCTACCACGAGGACTCCGCGCTGGCGCGCCCGCTGTTCCAGCTCACGCCCGACATGATCGAATCGTACTCGCGCCTCACGGGTGTGAATTATCCGTGGGCCAAGTACGCGCAAACGACCGTGGCGGACTTCTTCGGCGGAATGGAAAACGTCAGCGCTACGACACTCGTGGACTGGCTACCGAGCGCGCGCGATTACCAGGATCGGCCCTGGTACCTGTGGATCCTCATTCCGCACGAGCTGTCGCATCAATGGTTCGGCGATTACGTCACGACGGAGAATTGGGCCAACATGTGGCTCAACGAAGGCTTTGCCGAATTCATGCCCGGGCAATACTGGGCCCACAAACTC
>WNGI01001487.1_pt1 | contig 27519 bp, 31 predicted proteins | sample 5400621 | NCBI WGS metagenome assembly WNGI01 (sample SAMN13153374, study PRJNA577476) | soil metagenome | isolation source: 20 cm soil or saprolite under Garry oak tree replicate 1 | place: USA:California | collected 2016-06-15
CTGTATGTATGTATCCCAATTTTCATCAGGAGCGCTGGTCAGTCTTGACATATTCCCCAAGGATCGAGCACGGTCAAATGATGTCAACTCCATGGAATATGCGCGGGAGCGAGGATCGATAGCGCGTGGTGGGCGCAGATGAGTGGGCGCAGTCTGAAGGGCCGTTGTGGCGTCAATACTCAGAGTCCTCCGGGACGTCAATGAAGGTCGCCGTGATTCAGAAGATGATGACGGTGCAGGCGTCTCCGATTTCAACGCTTCGATGGATCGACGGAGTGTTTGTATCTCAGCCATGATATCCTCCTTGCGCTTCAAGTCGTCCAGCTCCGTTGGTGTTGCTACTTTCCTGACCAACTCGTTCTTGGTGATAAAGTTATCTGGAACATCTTCTTCAATACCTAACCCGAGATCAAGTGTAGGCAAGGCCCCCGGAGCCTGACGTGATAAAATCTTGGCTGGTCCATCTTCAACAAGGGGTGAAGTTTTAAGATCGGAAACGCCGGAATGATAACGTGGTCGACCATCAACCAATGTGTGAGTCGACGAACGACGTTCTCCTGGGGTTGGAGAGGACGTAATGTCCCGCTCTTTTAGCAGAGGCGTGCTCGTGGTGGTGCTATCCTGGCGGCCGAACTGGGCAAGAGATGGATGCTCTTTCTCCCAATTATCACGTTCCATACCGAGGCGCGAAAAGCGTTCGGTGGCTGCAGCCTCCGCATCTGCATCAACGTCAAGAATTTTGTGTTCCTGGGCAATTTCGAACAGCTTCTTCTGTAAGACCGTTAAAATGCGGAATTGAAGCGCAATGCCCATAAGCGTCATGGCGGCAATCAGACCTAATTCTATCTCCATGGCCTGTGACACGGGGAATTCAATGCCATTATTAGCAAATTTGGGGAAGAGGGAACGAAAGCCGAGGTTCCACATATAAAACTGGTAATGAATGATAGTGAGCACATGACAGATTAACTATTTGATATGAAAATTAACTTCACCTCTTTTAGACCGGCCGTGGTAAAGCAATCTACCCCCAACATAAATGCGGTCGAACCCATAAACGCGGTTGATAACAACAACACGTGGTAATGAATCTACACGTCATTAGTGATCTGTTGTTCGTAAATGCTTAATCTGCACTCTGATTACCTTAGGTATCGTACACAGGGTGAAACCTACAACCGCACAACCTACGAGAGCAGCCAGTGAGCCAAGTGCGTGGTGAAGCACGAGGACGAACCTATATATAGAATCCATCTGAATCCAATTGGCTTGATCACGCCACCATCATGGAAACACTGAACCCAAAGGGCCAGGGCAAAACCTCCCCATCCACCGATGCCGTACCTTGCTGCCTTCCAAAAGAAGATCGCGATCGCTCCACCTGCGATTCCAGCAATGGCGGAAGCAAGGACGAACATCCCACGCAATGTCTTACTTGGGGGATTGATGGCAGGGATGACCCCAAATTGGATAATCAGGACAGCGCAACATAATGCCAATGTATAAAATCCTGTGAGAAAGAAAGATGTCCTATTATACCGTAAACGTCGGTTAGATATGAGATGAATATATGCAAACACTTGCCATCGATTCTTGTGACCCCAAAATGCGGACGGAATTCCTGTCAGGATCAAGAGGACGCCCAAGACGGCAAAGGCAGGATCAATTCTAGTGTCCTGCAGAGGATTTGAGTAGTGTTCTGGAGCGGGAGAAAGAGAGTAGATACCAAAACGATGGGTGTAGGCGTGGGTGTGGGCGTGGCGGAGGCGGTTGATGATGCGGTGGGTGTCGCCGAGGTCGTAGAAGTAATAGATACATTAAAAACGATGGGAATGACGGTTACGAGCTGAATGGTTTGGTTGCCAGAATGAGTCGCAAGAGTTATTGTTTCTAAGCTGGTGGTCAAAGAAAGAGTGGCAGGAGGAGTAGTGATGGTGGCCCGTAGTGAGGTATTAGTGGAAGACTGGGAAGCAACGAGCGGGAGGAGGACAAAGGGGACGAGGACGGAGAGCCTCATGACGGAAGGGCAACGCAAGAGCGGGAGGCGGGAAAGAAGGCCTACACTATATATGAGCCGGAGATACCAGATCAGCACATACCGGGCGCGCTGACCGAGGATGGAGCGATTTCGCACAAAACCGCAGCGGCGACGCAACAAGGAATCACGAAAAAAAATCAAACTTCCTGCCACGCCAGCTGTTGGCATCCTCGCGTAACCCTCTCGGCTCCTCGCCTATTTATCTGTCTCACTCTTACGACATCTAATTACTGAACACATTTTGTTTCGCTTCTTCCTCTCCGTCTAACCCGGCGCTGACGACTGTGTTAATCAAAATGCTCAAATCGTACTGGTGTGACCTCAATCGTTTTCAATATCCGAAGCATCTTCGATGCCTCGCTGACTCCCAGCCTGTCTTTACCTCCGTCCTCACCGTCTTCCGTCTCTTCTACCGTCCCGCGCATCTTCTCAACGATGGTGATCACCCTACCTCCTCTGCCAAACCGCCCCACCCGTCCTGCAATGTGTAGATATGCATCAACCGCCCGTGCAGTCACTTTTGGTCCATCCGGTATTCCCAGGATAAAGACATGCGAGAGCTCTGGCAAATCAATCCCTCTTGTTGTCGCCAGTGTAGATACCAACAGCGTCGGGTTTTCTTGTGTCGCGGATGCGCTATGCAATAGATACTTTTTCCCTTTCTCGTCCTTAAGTAAGTCGAGGCTGTGGGCATTCACCCCCATTTCTCGCAGCTCGTAGACTGCCCGTTGGACGGAAGCGGATGCTGGTAAGACGAGCAGTGCAATTGACGGTACATCAAGTGCAAATGCGGTCGCTAAGGCTTCCAGTGCATTTGGATTGAATGGGGAAGGAGTCTTGGCATATTCTAAATACTGACGTGTCAACGAAATACGTGATATATTGCGAATCAGACTTACTTTCCACCAAGTTTTGATCTAAACTTGGTGCCTCAGGTTCTGTCCCGGCTCCGAATATCGCCTCGGGTGTCACAGGATTGTTATAATTAACATCCTGTTCCCCTGGTTGACACGCTAGGGCGCCTTCTATGTTAGTAATCCCTTCGTTAGAGACGATAAGAACGGAATGCGAAACCCCGGTTCCTCCGATGACATTTATTTTCTTGCTCTTAGCCACGTCGTCCCCTCCCTGAGATTGTGACGAGGTGGATCCCGTCATGACAGCCCCCTTGTAAACTAGAAGATTATCCTTGTTTAGCCAACCACTTTCTCGAAAGAGGTAGTTCCTGAGGTGACCCCTGAGTGTCGCACTGCACAGGATCAGCTGAGGCAACGGGATCGAGGAAGGGGATAGATTTTTCCCTTCCTGATTTTCTCGTCTCTTGTGCTGCACCAAACCAGGCTCGTCTTTTCGCTGTTCATAAAGCTCTTTCCGTTTCCCATATATAGTGTCTAATAACCCGCGAGTCACGCCAGGATGGGCTAAAAGCCGCTTCGTTGCTTGCACCACGGCAGGACGGAACGACTTGTTCGCATCTTTCTTCGGCAATGTTTCCACGAGATAGTCAACTTCATCCACGACGACCGTAGATAGACAGGATAGTTGAAGAGCTTGCTGGTCCTTGCTCCACACGTCCATTAAAGCTTGAGGCGTTCCAATGAGTATATGCGGTGATATTTCATGTAATAAATCTAGACCCGTCGTTAAATGTGCCCCCCTATCACGGACCAGGATCTGGGCTATAGAGCTTAGCAGAGGAGGGGGAGAGTCGACAGCAGCGCAAGTGACTATATGCTCAATCCAGTGCAGGTATTGATACGCAAGGTCTCTATGTGGCACAACGACGAGAGACGTTATGTGTTGGTGCACTTGTGACTTTCCTGCTTTCAACACTTTTGTCTTCAATCTTGGTTTATTCAGCAGAGCTATCATGAGACCAAATGATCTTAATTTTATGAGCGGCTTGCACGAGCGTGAGCAGGAAATATAACGCACTTTCCAGAACCAGTGGAGTCTCTAAGCATTATGTCCCTGCCATCTAGAACGGCCGGTATGAATTTAGCTTGAGCTTCTGTTGGACGGCCAAGACTAGGAAAAGCGTGCCGCAACGCGGTCACGATCGGTGGATGAAGTCCCAAATCTTCGAAATTCACCGGCTCCGAGTCTGTGGAAGGCGAGTGCACGGTATTGTTGTCATTGAGCGCAGAACCGTGGATAACTCTCTGGATGCGTCTCCCTGCTGGCTGTATATCCTTGACTCGGCTAATGTATGTCGCTTGGAGCTTTAAATTTGAGGAAAACAGAGCAAGCTTCATGCCCATGCCACGTGGCTGAGGGTCGACTTGTTTACATTAACATGCAGTGCTAACTAGTATCATTGTAGATGCAACAGTAGAAGCTTAGATCTCTATGCCACGCCATGCGCGGTATCAGAAGGTGATATTGGGCTATCGTAGTCATCGTTGCTCAATGGCCTCATAACCCGTATACTTCTTGCCAAGGTTAAATAGGCGATTGAACCAGCTGCCCTCAGCATCGGGTGCCCTCTGTCGAGATGTAGGAAGCAAATTTGAAGTCAGAGACGCGCGCTCCGATTCATCATCTTCCATTCTCTCCTCAAATTCCTCTGAAAGTGGTCACGTTAGCTCAAAGCGCATTGGATCTGACTCCCCTTGCCTTCGCCGAATACCGCGTCCATTTCCTCTAACGAGACGCCTTTGGTTTCAGGATACACTTTTTCTGATCTTTAGCCGTGTGCTGAATCCAATACTTGCCAACTTACAGAAATAAACTATTGGTACATCACGTAAATAAAAAATTCTTATAGTGCAAGAAAGGCTTACCAAGGATAAAGCTGCACCCGCAGAAGAAGCCATGCATCGGATATAGCCTCCACTCTATGATTTCCTGCAGGTAGGGTGTCATCTCACCTACCATGAAGTTAAAACACCAATTAGTAGCTGTAGATAACGAAACGCCTTTAGCGCGGAATACGAGGGGCATTATCTGGGATGAAACACTTAGTATGGAAAGCATGTATTAGCAGACACCATTACCTCGGGCGGGTACAACCACGGAATGGGCCCCCAACTGTCGAGACATAAGATCTCACTTGTTAACTAAATTTTGGACGCCTAACCTGTAGCCAAACGCAGCGTTGAATATGATGACACACAATACGACTGCGTTCGGAGTCTGTGGAACATCTATGTACATCCACCAGCCGGTTGCAACCAAGGCTGATGCCATCTTCCAGCACTTCAGCATCTACAATCCACAGTGATTTGAAGATATACGCACGACGACAGCCCCTGTGAGTAAGATTGTTCGTCTGCCCCATCGGTCCACGAGGTACCATCTACAAGCCAGTCAGAGCGTGTCTTAGTGATGGGATACCACGAACGTAGGTATGGTGCTGAGCACATAAATGACCGAGTTGATCCCTGTCATAAGAATAGCTTGGCGACCAATCCAGCCAGCCTCTGCGGGATGAGCAAAGACAGATAATTGTTATCCGCAACACACCTTCGAACACGCGAGCTGTAAATCATTTTGTTGCTGAGCGTAATATATGGGTAGAAAGTCGAGGGCTCACGAGCATAATATGATATTACTGGGGCGGAATGAATTATTAGCGCTTGGCGTATAAAGGGATATAGTCACCATTGATGCCATTCTATTGTTACCATTCGAAAGTGAGAGCCGGACTGACTCGGGATAATAGGAATACTGACAAGTTGAGCAAAAGCTTGAGAAGACATGGCTAGCAAGACACGCCGTTTGTACTTCCTCCACATGGTTTGGTATGATCGGCCTTCACCACTCTCTCGCTGTACGCAAATTAGATCGTCTGAATAACGTATAAGTAGCACGCACTTCTTCCAGCACTTTATCTTTGATTTCTTGGTATTCTGCGACTGCAGTTGGGTCATCAGGGTTTCCGCCATGTAGGTCAGCAATGACCTGCATGCCCTCAATATTTCGGTCGGTATCAATCAACCACCTAAAACTAAGCTCGCCGTAAGACCGAGAGACGATTGCACAAACCGGGGACTTTCTGGCATAAGAAGAGAACCAGCTGCCAAAATGGAACCTATGATACATTGGATAAACAATGGGACACGCCACGAGTAATCTGATTCCATAAATGAACAGAAGTACCCTGTCCACTGTTCCACCATGATATTAGTGACAAACGTATTTCAAAGACTTCATGTTATCATTACCACTGAAGAAGAGTATCCTATTATGTTGCCCGTGAACTCCATGCAAGCAAGTGCACCACGCTATGAGATGATGTAAGATCAAGTAAGATACTATTCCAGAGGACATACATGGCTTGGGGGAGAGATTTCGCTTTGGTAGATTGGGACGATAGTCCTGCAAGACAGCTGACGTAGCACTGAAATAAGGATATAGCCAACGTACGAGAGTAACCCAACGCCGAAGCCACTGACGACCCGGCCGATAACCATGCTCCAGAACCCAAGGGTGAATGTCTGTACAACACCTCCGACTGTGAATATCAAAGCGCCGATAAAAAGAGTGCCCTTCCGTCCGATTCCGTCCCCTACTCGGCCAGCCACAATGGAAGTAACTACGACCATTAAGTGAGTCAGTGATAATCGGAATAAAACCCACGCACTGAATGCGCCAACTTCCAGTACGGCTACCATCGTTCCGAGCTCTAGGGCAGAAGGGAAATTGAAGAAGTTGCGGAAGTATGGACCAGTAATGATTCCACTCATAACGCTATGCCTCGTGTGAGCCTGGGGAGAATGGTCGAGTACTATGCACACCCTTGGTCATATCCAAACTGTTGGATAAGTCAGATAGGGGAAGAGAGGAACATCGAGACGAATACGGACGAGAAATACGCCTAGACTGGCGAATATTGAGATGGCATAGAGCAAAGGCTGACCAACGAGCCTGGGTGGGGAGACCACGTCGGGCATTATGCATTAGCAGAGAAACAAAGAGAGTAGGATCGTTTTACCATGTTTGCGTGTCTTGCGCCTAATAACCGTTCATTACTCCACAGCTCACACGCAGCAGCACAGTGATGGCAAGATCCGTCGACTCCCTTGACAGTGTCTCCGATAGTTCATTTGAGGACGACGAGCAGTACAGGCTGGCACAGCAGGAATGGGAAGAGAGCCTTATCCAGCTGCAGCAGCTTTGCGCGGCCGTCCTACTACCTTTTTTTGGTAAATGGGTAGGCAGACGATGGAGCTATTGGGGTAATTATCTCCCGCTATCGAGACTTTGTAGCTGACCGGTATCTCCAGCATACGCACGCTACCTAAAGCTCGGTCTAGGAAGACAATTCTTTCTCGGCGAAAAATCATTTATTTTCTAGGTGAGCGCTTTCTAATTTTACTAACTAGCTCCAACACCGATCCAGCCGGTTGCGTCCCAGATTTGAACATGTCGTTCGCCACCTCGCCCGCAACTTTCCATTCTTCCCTGTGCAGCAATCCCGCCAGGAGAATGTACCACGTCGTATGACTCATAGGGATTCTCCTTTCTCTCATCTCGTTGTAATACCCCATTGCACTCCCTAGTCCCTCTGGTTGCGAGTTTAGCAGGCTCGCTTTAATTAACATATGGTATCCTGGCTGTCCAAGCTGAATGCCCCGCTTTTTCATCCTCTGCGTAATGTCCTTTGTCCACTCCTGGATCTTCTCTTGTGGCAGCTGTTTATTCCGGTGGAGTCCGCCAAGAATTGAGGTGTAAGTAACTTCATTGGGATGAATATGCGGATCAAGTTCCATCTTCCGAAGCATGAGCAGTGCTGCTCGTACACTCTTTTCGTCGTCGCTGCGCATCTGGTGATCAATGATTGCACTATATGTGGTTACGTTTGGCTCTACGCCTTGCTTTCGCATCAGCTTGAATACGATGTCCGGTGCATCCTCCCGTCCGGCTTTCAACAGCGCCGACAAGATCGTGGAAAAGAAAAAAACATCCCCAGTAAGACTGGCATTTGCCATTTCGTTTACCACATCTGCCAGCTCATTGAAACTTTCGCGGCGACCATAATAAGCCAGGAGCGTATTGTATGACACACGGTCAGGTGTAACACCTGCTCGCTGCATATTTCGCAACAGGTCTTTGGCCTCTTGAACTCGATGCACCAGAAGTAGGCCATGTAGGACCGTATTATAAACGATTAGTTGGTCAGAACCCTTCAACGAAACGTCTCGACGCTGGTATTCGTGGAATATTTGCATTGCCATATCTGGCTTACGACCGTTGAAGAGAGCAGATATTATGGCACGGTATGCCAGAGCATTTGGTTTGATATTTTGTGTGCGCATCATACGCCAGCAGGCCAGGGCATCGTCTATGGCATGAATGTTGTCGTAAGCATCTATCATTGCCGTCCATAATGCAACGTCGTGTTGTATCCCAAAGGTGGCCATGTCATCCCATAATTTCGCAGCCAAGTCTCGCCGCCGACACCTCATAAATCCTCCCAAAAATGAAGACCATAAAATGGTATTCATAGAGACTTTTTTCGTTTGCGTCAAATTAGATGGCTGTGCGGCGATGAATGCGTCTGGCCCGGTAATACCGTCGATCACAGCCCTGTAGAGTTTCTCGATGCCATGAGAAGCATCTCTGTCTGCAAGCGCGACAATCCGCCGCGACAGCAACGATGGGCGTGAAAGTTGAACTGCAATATTGAGCCTCGGGACCCAGATTTGCATCTTCTTCTGGAGTTCGGGGTCATGGTCAAGCTTCGTCAGGAACGAAGTAATAGAAAATGCATCGAAGCGGGTGTTCGTGGCATTACATGTGTCCAGAGCAGCCTGAAACGAGTTTTTAATGGCATGTGCGGCTGTCACTGCAAGTAATACTGAAACACGTCCCGAATGGAAAGGATGTTGATCGCTGTCTGGGTGCAGTTCTGCCATGAAATCATCGATTTTCTTGACCGCATCATCCAAGGTTTCCTCCCACGCGTTCTTTTCACCAAGCGAATTTGTGAACTTCTCATAAAGACGTATGACGGTCACTGGGTCGTCGCGCTTTATATAGAGAAGCATAAGCTTAGCAAGGCTATCTGTGCAGCAAAGTGATGCGGCTCGAAAAGCAATGTTATCCACCATGTCCTGCGTAGCTTTGTCCCAATGTTTGAGCTCGCCGGGGCTGGGCATGAAGTTTGTCGCTAACAGTTCTGATATTTTCCCGATCTGAACAGCTCCAAGATAACGCAGAAGATTATTCTGTTTTAGATATAGCCAGTGGTCGACAACGGCATGTGCATTTTTATTCTTGACTGCTTGGCGGATACGCATGAGGGTGCTATTAAATATGTCGACCTGAGGGTCCGAGAGGACTCCCGACTTGAGGCCATGGGTCATAGCGATGCGTTTTCTGATTGTCTCCACAATGGGGGAGTAGGGCAGGTCGTACTTCATCGGAAACTTTGTGCTAGCTTTTCTGACATGTGGACCCAAGACAAGGACATCGAATGGTGCGAGGCTTCGTGTTCGAGCGACATTGAGGAGCATCAGTAGTGAATGCTACCCGACTAATCAAGTTTTAGTCATGGCATGTTTGTCAATGTTGTCTACAGGCATGCAGAACAAGCACAGGAATACAAATGATATCCTCCAACGTTGCTTTTGTGAATCTGAATTATGGGTCACGGAAACTCCAACAAGCTATACATCACACACGCCGAGCACTCGGGTTTCTATGGCTCTCACTCCTCCTCGACGGGATACAAGGCGTAAGGATAACTTAGTTTCTGCTGAACATAACTTATTTTATTCATTGCAGGAAGGCCCAAGAACCTCCGCCAACAGCCAAGACACCATTTGACTGTTGCGCCCTTTCTTTCCAACCATTTGCCCATCCAGTATGTGCACGCAATGCAGATGGTACTGGCACTGTGTTCGATCTTGTCAACATAATACCATGGTTAAAGTATGTCTGTCATTCATCAATCGACGAGTAATTCATTGTCTGACCTGGCCAGACAACACGATAATACCCACCCCATCACGAAAGCACCCCTTATTCCAAGTGACCTTATTACCTTGCATTACTCACGGAAAGAGGCTTCTGGAGAAATTCATGACCCAATATCATTCAAACCATTCTCAGAACACTCTCATATCGTGACTGTCGCAACCACAGGGAACGTATACTTAGCTGAGAGCGTCAAGGGAGGTAGAGATCTACTGGCGGACATATCTATAAAGAAGTCCGTTTTCATTTTCTTCTTCCAATATGATACGAGGCTTATCATATTCAGGACCGATATCATTACGCTCCAGAACCCTCATGGACAGCCATCAGCATCTGTTCCCAATCCCGCCAGCACGTCCAAGGCTTCTGCTCCTCCGGAGAACAAGGGTGCAATAACCAACAAGTCAGTTCCAACAGCAGTAACGAAAACCAAAGCAGCCGTTCCGTGTATGTGGCATCGAAAGTTACTGAGTATAGCTAATTTTCCGTTCAGGGAACATCTCGCCATATTCTACGGGCATGCCCGGCGCGTCACTAACCTCTACATCAGTGGATCCACATACGGCCACCTCAAAGCTTCTATGGGATGAGGCATGTCGTTTTCTACCGACGTCATTCGACACTAAAGTTCACGTAGGAAGAACTCATGTTTGAAGATATCGCCAATCCTCCCAAAGGCAAGGGCAAGGAGAAAGACATCGGAAAGCGTCGAGCATATGTTCGCGTCGTGACGACACTTGGTAGCGGTAGCCTTAATTTGGAACTCTTCTGTGAGAAGGTAAGTCTTTTCCTATATTGCAACCTTAATATTCAGTAATGTTCTAGGCTCCCAAAACATGTTATAATTTTCTTATGTTGGCTCGCGCTGGCAAGTATAATAATTGCCTGTTTCACCGCCTTGTCCCTGGATTTATGGTGAGTGGGTGTGACAATGTGACGTTTTGTCCTAACCTGTCGCAGATCCAAACTGGTGACCCAACAGGAACTGGCGCAGGTGGCGAGTCGTATTGGGGAACCCCGTTCAGAGACGAACATGATCTGAAAGGTGCAGCGAAACACGACAGCAGAGGCGTTGTAGCAATGGCAAACAAAGGGCCAGGAACAAATGGGTGAGCAGTAGATACAGCTCATGCGTTGCTAATACTCACCAGATGTTAGATCTCAATTTTTTTTCACGTTCCGAGCTACGCCACACCTTGATAAGAAACATACGGTATTTGGCAAGTTAGTTGGAGGCGAAGACGTGCTCGACGCTCTTGAGAAGCTGCCGTTGAAAGATGGAACAGAACGACCCGCTAAGCCAGTTCGTATCCAAGAGGTCATCATGTGCGTCCTATCATCCGCTTCGCTTACGACTATGCTGAAAGAAACATGTACTAGTTATCAAGATCCTTTCGAAGAATATAAAAATCGTCGGGCAAAAAAACTTGCCAAGAGAGCTGAGGCCGAACAGCCTGATAAAACCGAAGTTGATAAACGGGATGACATGAACTGGTTTGGAGAAAAACTTGGTTCCAAAGACACAATATTTGGGTCGGACACTGGTAGCAGTGTCGGCAAGTATTTATCACTCAAGAGGCCATCAGAGCCCGTAGCGTCCGCCGAAACGGAGGCCAAAAAGAAGCGAAAGCTGGGCTTTGGGAATTTCGAAGGATGGTGAACATTAATTACTACACTAGTTTTAAAGCGTATGTATAATGAAATCTATGCTGCGGGTATTGCCTCTCTGCCTTGGTTCGTATCGAGTACTCGTTCCTCTGATGTACTGTCAGCATTAAATGACAGCTTAGAACACTTTGACATGCCTTGTACTTGAATGGGCGAGACGGGTCGCGCTGTAGGTACGTCTGGCAAGTGTATTTCCTCTGCTTGGGTTTCCCGAAGCTGCTGAGAGTTTGAGCAAGATGCCTTAAGAATGATGAGCGACTAACAATTTCCGCCTGGAGTGCCTGAAGCTCTTCTTCGACAGCCTCTTCTTCATCTAGAGACAGCGTATTAGATAGCATTTCGGATACTTCCTACGTTCTGGTCAGACACTCCTTAGACACGAATAGACAAACGCACTCTTTGATACTGCTGGGCTTCCTGTGTTTCTTGCAGGAGCTTCTCTACATTATCGAGGCTCAATTCCTTGTGGATCTCTTTGAGGACGTCATTCCCTTGCTTTAGGCCATGAAGGACGGATATTTCTACCAGTGAATATTCGATTGTCGAAACCTAGAGAATTCTAGCAGGAGGACGAGGCCTGAATCTAGACAACGTACAAGCTGCTCCAGGTTCTCTAGTTGTGCATCCGTCTTGACCAGCAAGCTCTGTTGGTACTTGCGCCTCCGTAGTGCAATGGCAGCTCTATCCCTTTGACCAGACTCTAGATGTGCTTTGGCGATGGCATGCTCGCGATCGAGTACACCTTGTATCTATGTCGATGCGAAGAAATAAGTGTGGATCGTAAGGGACAATGAAGCAGAGCAACGCACCTTCTTCTGATATAATTTCAACTTGTCGCGTTGTAGCTTGAGGCTGGAATGTAGATTAGAGGTGCCCAGTCGCATGAACAGTATGCACAAACTCTAGTATTGCCCGGTCTTGTGCAGTGATTCTGGGTACAGATGATTTTGCGCCCATGCTAGAGCAACACCAACATGGAGGACGGGGACAAGAGCGGCCATCACAATTGAATACTATTACTAACAGCTTCACTCTCACTTCCTCCATTCACCTCACACCCGGGACATGAACGGGGACCATCTCAGGCCTGCGGATGGCATTTAGATTTCCCCGACATCTCAGAATATCTTCTGTCCCCCGAACCATTCAACAACACTCAATACCCCTAAGTGCAAGATACCATGACTACATACGCGTCCAGACTTCAGGAAGTGTGTATCTGACCGTTTATTAACGCGTAATACACGAACTCACTTTTCGTAGATAGCACTGTACGAGTGCCTCTTCGGTCTCCCAAAATAATGGGGGTAGCCAATTCACGCGGTAATAGAAGGTGAGAAAACCAACATACATCATATTGTTGGTATGCTCATCCAGAACTAGCCATCAGGAAGACTTTTACGCATACGCCACACTATCCCTGGACCCAGAGGAGCTTCGGCTTAGCGTTAAGAAAGACCACGGCATTGACTGGGACCCAAATCTTGTCGGGGAGCCCTTCTCACGTCAAGTCGTGCTCGTTGGCATTTATGACGGGTTGGGCTAATCTTCTCTGCCTGTTTTCTGATGATCATAATCCTCTCAAGGCACGGGGGCTCTGGTGTTTCACAGTATTTACGACAAGAATTACATGGTTTATTTGAATCAGCAGATAAAGCCTCAATCCCTGAACTTTACACCTGGACTAAAGAGATTGGAGGTTATTTCAAAAGGTTTAAAGGAGGGGCCTTAACACCGTGGATCCATGGCGTTGTGGATACACCATGCTTGGATCTTGAAGCTCGTGCAACTCAAACTTTCTTTGAGGTAGAGTTTTTTTATTTATTACAACCCCTAGTTCATCTCTCAATATCTTGCTAAGATTGATAGACATTTATCCTCCGATGAGATGGCACAGTCATGTGGTGCGACGGCCTCGGTAGTCATCCTCCATAGTTTGGATGCTCCTGCCACCCCGTTCTTCTCTGCTAAAACCCTAGCATTAACGGTCGCTCATTGTGGGTGTGTAAAACTCCTCCTCTGACCTGACATTATTTTATTTTTGCCCAGGGACACTCGGGTTCTTTTGTGTTCAACCGCTGGAGGCCGAGTCTTCCCAATGACTGAAAATCACCACCCAGACGCACGCGTCGAGTCAATACGCTTACGTAGAATGATGGGTACATCCCTGATCGCTGATTCGTTTGGAGAAAACCGGTAAGTTCGATCATACAGCCCGTGAGACGCACGACATTTCACGGTCACGACAGGTGGATGGGAGCATTGGCTAATACGAGATGGTGAGCAACACTAGCATCGTGCGTGATGCTCAAAACTGAGATGAATGTTATACAGTCTTGGTGACCTGCGCTGGAAGAAGTTTGGTGTAACGCCGGAGCCTGAGGTTCGAACCAAGTTGCTCAATGGTACATGTCTGCTCCTATTTGCCCTTAGTCCTGCTCAGTCCTTCACAGGCTCCGATTGGGCCTTCTTGGTGCTAGTTTCCGATGGGATATCTTCTATGCTCTCTGACGACGAAGTCGTTGATTTGACTCGAGGAACAATGGACCCCAAGGTAGCAGCTGAGCGAATAATATCGTTTTCCCAGGACTTGGGAGGAGATGATAATGCTACTGCTATTGTTGTGCCACTCGCAGGGTGGGGGAAGGTAACTGGGCCTGATAAATCGAAAGATCTTCGAGAATACAGGTGGCGGCAAGCGAGTGAGTGCCCTCGTTCATAGATTCTTTTCAACTAGTTGACAACTACAATCAGTTGGGTCGGAGAGACAAAAACGCATGTAATATATTTATATTACGTTAACAATACGCTATACCAGGTTAGATTTGCGGTGAAGCATGTCCATCTGCTCGGGGATCAGACCCTGCCGCCCAGACGAACTTTCCAGATGCATTGTTAATCTTCTGAATAACCTGACCTCGGCCCATCATGGAACGATCAAAGCCCGTGAGCACCTGAACATCGTGCCCCATTTCTTCAAAAGACAAATTCAGAATACTCTTGACAACCGGACAGAGGATACTTGCCTTTGAGCTTGACCACAGTTTCCGGGAGGAAGGTGTCTTCAAAATAAACCTCGCTATTGACGTCACCAGTGCTATCGAAAGATTTAGCAAATTCAGGAAGCGCCGCCGATATACAGAAGCGTGGCGCGTCAAGGGCCGCCTGAACAGTGAAGCCTCGTAGTACGTTGAGAAGGACTTGTACATGGCCTTGAGGCTATAGGCCTGGTCAGAACAATAAATGAAGTATCAGATTTTTCGTACCTGCATATATCCTCCCATTACGCCGAAGCATAAAAATAAATCATCCTTCCTAGTAGCCAGGGACGGTATAATGGTGTGGTAAGGACGTTTAGCACCTTCGAGGACATTGGGATGATTTTCCTGGAGGACAAAGCCACTGCCACGATTCTGTAGCGTAAAACCGCATCCCTTTGGTATTGCTGGACCGGATGAGATTGGATTTGAAATGGATAATAAAGCTGACTCACCTCCTGTCCCGAACCCTTGAAAATTTCCACCTACATGTTAAGCTCTGAGATTATCTATTCAGAAAAAGTGCACAGACCTCCATAATTACTTTGGATTAAACTGCAAGCATTACCCCACTGATCGGTTACTGGTGTTGTGCATAGTTAAGTGATGCACATGACCATAAAGCTGGCTCACCAGAGAAATAGACTGTATCAGAAGAGTTGACGGGATTACCCTACGATACACTCAGTCCAGCTACAGTTGCAAAGTTGAAAAAAGCCGTACATGCACAGCTTCGGGGTTAGCCCGACGAGGGTCAATTAATTTGGCCCGTGACGCAAGATAATCCTGGCTGATAGTCAGGTTAATCCAAGGCGCTATATCATATCTCCAAACCTTGCTTAATAAACCCTTTACGGGAACATGGCGGACGTCGGGATCCGCCACGTACCACTTACTGTCTGTGAATGTTTTCAGAAGTTGTCGATACGAGGTAACAGGATTCATACCAGCAAAGGCAAGACTAAATGCCCGTCAATAATTTGATTTCGCACAACATAAAGCGAGCTTACCGCAAGGCTTCGATGAGTACATGTAAATACTCGGGGGAATTGTGTTCCATTTCAAGGAGGGGCTTGACGAGGCCCTGTTCTTGCAGGCTATCCAATATGCCAAGTGCAATCAAGGCGGTGATACCTGCAATTGTTATGATTCACCTGAACCTCAAGAAACATACCACGCTGACCTTGTCCATTCGGTGGGCACTTGGTCAAGCGTCAATCGTATGCTCGGAGTCAGCCAACTTGGTAACGTACCTCGTAGACCGTAACTTCATTCATATAGGTGTACTTGATAGGTTCAACGAAGTTCGTTTCATGCTTTGCGAGATCTTCGAGTTCCATGAGACCCCCTTTGCTCTGTATGAGATCAATTATTGCTTGCGCCACTCTGCCCTTGTAGAATCCATCTTTCCCGTGCGTCGCTACTTCTCTAAATGTCTTCGCCAAGTTCGGAAGCTTGATGACTTCTCCCGGTAAGGGTGCTTTTCCGTTCAGCAGCATCTCGTCGCCATTTGGAGATGCATTCTTAATAGTGTCCTACAGTTTATAGGTCATAATGATAGGAATACGCGTAGATTCTGAACACAAACCTCCGCCTTTTGCCACTGGTGTAGTCAAAACTCGTCAGGACAAGAGAATCACCGTAAAAGAAAGTGGCATACAGCACAGCTATTGATTTCCGAAACAGGTACACTGGACAACTGTCAGATGAGTTTTTCGTGCAAAATAAGCGACATACCCATCCTCTGCCAATCTAATCGCTGGTTCTAGAACTTGGGCAATGGTTAATTTTCCATTTCCAAACTTCTGGACGGTATCCACCCATGCTGCTGCAGCCCCTGCAAAAATATGGTTACCACCGAGCTGGTGGCAGTTGACAATCCATACTCACCTGGAACTGTGACAGAATTGACGTCTGTCGGCGGTATCTTGTCTTTGTATCCGACTTCTCTAGCATACTTTAGATCCAGCTTGGCCGGTGACCGACCTGATCCATTCAAAGCTTTGACGACCTTGGTATTTGTATCATAGAACAGGCAGAACGCGTCCCTAAGCGGGGATCAAAATGCAGCCGTTCATTTCTGGTCCCACCTAGCACTTACCCGCCAATACCACAGGAGCTTGGCTCAGTAACGTTCAGAGCCGCAGCTACGGCAACCGCAGCGTCAGCTACAGTCCCATGAGATACTTCAATTAGACAAATATATATTGCTCCGTACCGGCATTTCCCCCTTTTCTTAAGATCTCCAAACCAGCTTCCGTTGCAAGGGGCTGGGAAGACGACACCATACCCTTGGTGCCATATATGACTGACCTTCTACTCGGGAAGCGCTGAAAGACGAATTCAGGCTGGCCAATCTTGCTCCAGTTGATTGTGGACATGGTCGTAGGATGTCAAGCTTGTAGTTTTAGCGCGGGCCTCCGCGTTCCGCGTTCCGCATGCTTGAATGGATTTTCAATACGGTAGTCATATGGTTGCTCGCGGCTGCAGAATAGGCTATGATTGGTATTGATTAGATAACACGCAACTGTTCTGGCATGTCTACGGTGCAGGCAAAACTTCAGGTTGCATCCACCGACTTCCAAAAGCTCCAGTTAGACCTTGCCAATGCGGTAGAAGCCCGCCGGAAACTGGAAGCACAGCTTTCGGAGAACGAGCTGGTGAAGAAGGTGCTTCGGATGCTCCACGGACGCGTGCTAGGCCACTGATCATCACTGCGCTCAGGAGTTCGAGAAGCTGACCCCGGAGAATACTGTTTACAAGCTTATAGGCCCGGTACTTGTGAAGCAGGACCAGCCAGACGCGAAAAATAACGTGGAAACACGATTGGAGTTTATCAAGAGTGAGATGTATGCTCGTTTCGTTCTTGAAGGGGCTGTTCGCTAAGCGATGGGAATGACAGCAAAAGAGTCGAAGGGCAACTCAAAGAACTACAGTCAGGACAAGAGAAAAAGAAGCAGGAGGTAATTCTATGCTATTAAACCAATAATTATTTCGCTGATGCTGGTATACAGATAGTGGAACTGCAAGCGACCCTACAACCGCAGGCGACAACGACAGCATGATTATAACTGCGCAAGGGGGGTGGACTCGCTCGACTGTGACTGTACAAAGCGTGCCTTGAACAACTCCCGCTCTCGCTCTGGACTTTTTAGTATTTTCTCCAGTTTGAAGCGCTTCATGGCAGAGATGGGAGGACAGTTGCGGATAGTGACGAGATCATCCATGCGCAGCTCTATTGTGTATTAGATAGGATAATGGTTGTACGAGAGAGCGTACCGTTCTTCTCGTCATGGACGAGATATTTTTTAGTTCGCTCGATGCGCTGAGGGAGAGTGAGTGGGAGCGGATTGGAGATGAGGCTCGACGAACCTTTCCTGTGATCTTATGAAGGACCCATCTTGATACGGAGACTGTCGCGGTCTTGTTCATGAAGCCGGCCTTGGTGACGAGGCCTTGGAAAGCCATTGGCGGCATGACGGACGGGAAGAAGATTGGCCGAGTTGCCGTGTGATTCCGCGTCCTCTCTTTCTGCTGACCATCATGCTTTCGCGCTGGACTCGCGCTGCCCGCAGACCCCTCTTCGCTGCTACCCGTCTCTACGCAGCTCAACCTTCTCCCAAAGACAACGGCAACGAGAAGCTGCCTTCACAGGACCCCAAGGACTCCAAGCAGCAGGAGCCCCAGAAACCTGACATCCCCAAGGCTCTCGAGGGCTTTTTTCAGCAGTACCAGCAGCAGCAGGGCCAGCAAAAAAAGCAGAGCCAGCAGTCATCTAACTCCGAGCCCAATCGCGATCAGCGCAACCAACGTCAAGGCTCTGATCAGCAGCCCCCCAACAATAATGGATTTACAAACAACCAGCTGGGCTGGCTCATCGCTTCTGGCATCTCTTATCTTGCCTATACAAATTCGAGTGGGTCTACGTCCCGCGAAATTACATGGCAAGAATTCCGTACAAATTTCCTCGACAAGGGCCTTGTCGAGAAGCTAGTCGTAGTAAACGGCCACAGGGTTCGCGTAAAGCTGCACCCCAACGCTGCCGGGTCTATGTACCCTACACCTCTAGTCGGCGAATTCTACTTCTCAATAGGAAGCGTAGACGCCTTTGAGTGGAAACTGGAGGAGGCCCAGAATCAGCTCAACATTCCTAACCACGAACGCATACCCGTCGCATACCACGATGAAGTTTCCCCATTCCAAGCCATCCTTAGTTTCGCACCAACTATCCTCATGGTCGGCTTTCTGTATTGGTTGTCGAAACGCGGCAGTGGCAGCGGAGCCGGTGGTATCTTCAACATAGGGAAGAGCCGTGCGAAGATGTTCAACAAGGACACAGATGTGAAGATCAAGTTTAAGGATGTGGCTGGCATGGACGAAGCAAAGGAGGAGATTGTGGAATTCGTCAAGTTTCTCAAGGACCCCGCCAAGTACGAGAAGCTCGGTGCCAAAATTCCCCGTGGTGCTATTCTTTCCGGACCGCCTGGAACGGGTAAAACGTTACTGGCTAAAGCTACTGCCGGTGAGGCAAACGTCCCATTCCTTTCCGTATCAGGCTCCGAATTCGTCGAAATGTTTGTTGGTGTCGGATCTTCTCGTGTAAGAGACCTTTTCGCCTCTGCCAAGAAGCATACACCGTGTATTGTCTTCATTGACGAGATTGATGCCATCGGCAAATCGCGTTCAAAGGGTGGAGGCGTCGGTGGGAACGACGAGAGAGAATCGACGCTCAATCAGTTGCTCGTCGAAATGGATGGCTTTGGTACCAATGAACAGGTAGTGGTCCTTGCAGGAACGAATAGGCCTGATGTCCTGGATCCTGCTCTTCTACGACCCGGTCGATTTGACAGGCATATCGCCATCGACCGGCCCGATGTCTCCGGGCGAAAAGGGATTTTCCAGGTTCATCTTCGCCCAGAAGCTGCTTTACGTGCGGCACGGAGAGGCGCGGACTTCGTCGAGTCCATTGACTTTGACACGGCGATTGAACGAGTCATTGTTGGTTTGGAGAAGAAGAGCAGAGTGTTAAGTGCCGAAGAGAAGAAGACGGTTGCGTACCACGAGGCTGGTCATGCTATTTGCGGCTGGTTCCTTGAACATGCGGATCCTCTTCTCAAGGTCAGCATCATCCCTCGTGGAGCAGGCGCCCTCGGTTATGCTCAGGTAGGTTTGCAATACCCGCGATCAATGCCATTGCTCATTGTTCTGTAGTATTTACCCGCCGAGAGGTATCTCCTATCGACACCACAGATGAACGATCGTATCTGCATGACTTTAGGCGGTCGCGTATCTGAAGAAATCTTCTTTGGATACGAAAATATAACATCGGGTGCTCAGGATGATCTGCAAAAGATTACGCGTATGGCATTCGAAGCATGCGCTAATTATGGCATGAGCGATGTCATAGGACCTGTCAGCTACGGTGGCGATCGTGGCGCCAGGGAAAGCTGGACAAAACCGTTCAGCGAGCGAACAGCCGAAACTTTGGATGCGGAGGTTCGACGGATGATAACGTATGTATCTTATACTTTCCATTGAGCAGGACTTGACGAGAATATCAGGGACGCGTATGAACGGACGCGCAAGCTTCTGACAGAACATAAAGATGACGTTGAGAAGGTTGCTCAGCTGTTGCTTGAGAAGGAAGTTATTACTCGGTACGTCAAAGATCCTACAACGATTGTATGTCACATTGAACGGTTGTCCAAGGGAGGACATGATACGACTCCTCGGCAAACGGCCAGTCGGCCGGTCAGATGACATGGATAAATGGCTTGACAATAATCGTGGAGAAAACAGTGCTCCGCTTCCTCTTGAACATGTGGAAGTGCCACCCGATGAACCGATGCCGGCACCCGTTGCAGCGGTTAAACCAATTACATGGGACGACGATATCCGCAGGACATAACAGCCTACTAATCATTCCTCCGGGGTGTTACTGGGAATCTGTTGGCACTAATGTGTAGTGCCCTCCTCCGGATAGTTTTTTATAGAGAGTGGTATTCATGCATCAACAGGGTATAAGGCCTTTATTATACTAATGTATCAATCAGATTGTATACCTGAATCCATTCCACTCAACAATGCATCACCTTTTCTGTGCTTTTTCAGCCGAGACGAGTCCGCAATGGACGTCCGTCACATTATAGTCTCTAGATCAAGATGTGGACACGCAGTCAAAACTAATTGCTCCAAGGATATGGATAGGCATTGCGCATCTAAGCCTGTCAAAACAGTGGAAAGCCGTCATTCCAAAGTACACCAAGATTTGACTTTCAGTAAATGAAACCACTGCAAACCAGGACTCTTCGCCCTCCTTCCGTGAGATGAAATAAAGTTGGTTTACTAAATTATAGATCTCAAGATATAAATGGCTACTTGACCGTTCAAAGATGTTGTCGATTCATCAGCGAAATTTACATCGTGAACAGTGAGAGCCACATGCAGGAGGGTGCAACTTCGTCACTATTTCTTGTCGTCTGCTTCAACGCCCAAGGTCCGGGTCATCCGACCATCTTGACCATCTGTTCATCGCCTTGCCGAACTGTAGAGCGCCTTGAACCACCAGGATAGCATGAAATACTAGTAGCGCACCTGGATCTCCTCCTGTGGCAGAATGTTGGTTGGACTTAATGAATTTCGGGTAAGCGTACAAACAGCACCAAATACACGGGCGTACTCGAGGTCACTGCGCCAGCTGTCCTTTGTTCTCCTCCCCACATTCTCTCCTCTCACCATCTAGCCCGTTTCTCCCGTTCCACGTTCATCGCCGACTGTCTACAACAACGGCGTACCGCATTATGTTTTTCACTCCACCACATTTGGCCTCGGAATGAGCAAACCGATAATATAAGCGTTCCACGCGCGCTCAGTCAGAACGTACGCACCAAAGGATTTCCCTGCTCAACGTTTATCTTATCTGCAGGGCATTCACGTCCCACAGCACTGTGTTTGCTCCACGAAAATGGGTATGTAATAGATCTTCGTACATTATTAAAAGCCACTTAAAAACGCGCATATAGTCAAGTTTAGGGGAGCGCGCCAAAGGTAGTAGCGAGCAGTCGCTTGCCGACAGGCAGGCAACGCCTTAAGATATCGACTCACAAGTGCTCGTAAATAGATAATAGATAGTGTAGCCCATAGCAAAGTGCTAATATAATGTTTTAAGCCTGGTTATAATACCCTCCCTCGAGACCTCCCTCTTAACCCATAGAAAAAGGAGACTCTCAACCGGTATGGGTTAGGAGAGGTTTGACTGGACAATGCTGATTGCTTTCGACGTAAATCCACGACAAATCGTGGGAAATGTATAGAAATTGCTGCGGGGTTTAAAGCGCATCCTTTGCTCTGTGCTTATCCTGATTCCTGCTCAGTGAGACATGAGAGCAAATCGAGTGAGCAAGGAGAGGGGGCGGTGAGAGTGAATCCAAATTGGGTGAGCACCAAGGCAGCAAGAGCAAATTAGGTGAGCATCGAGGCAGGGAAACTGTGACAGAGAGCGAATTGGGCGAGCGAGGTAGGGAGAGTGAAAGAGGCAAGCAGGTGGGCACAGAGCGTATCCCTCTACCTGAATCTCGTCGGGAATCCTGACAAGAACGTACTCGCCGAAGGTAAAGTTAGAAGCTCCGTCCTTCGTTGAAAGAGAGGGTCCGAGATGGTATGCTGATCGCGTAACAGCAGTCGGATAGTATATCACTCCGAAATATATTTCGAGCTTCACTTATGTACGAAGACACCACATCAAGCCTCACTAGGCCTCATTAACATTACGAGTGACAACAAACCTGGTTCAATATTAATTTACATCAAGAAATGCTGCTGGACGCGCCAATGGGTATCTCACAAGATTGATATGGATTTTGCATGCATCTTATCGACGAGAAAAGCTGCAGCTCATCGCAAACGAGTTTAAGCAAATGCTCGCCGATACACATCTGAACCGATAACGTTTTGGAGGCCATTCAGTGCCGTTGATAACCAATTTTTGACCATTTCCGTCTCTAGCGCTGCCACGCGCAGTACAGCACCCGATCCGTCCTGGGAAGCAACCGGACTCAATGACCACAGCAGCTCTTTCGGCATAGCCGCTTTGAAGACGCTGATAGATTCATAGTCCCGCGATAGTTGCGAGACGGTTTCTCGCACCATAGGCCCATAGAAGAAGACTGTGGCATAACACGAGTATGGGGCTAGTCGCTCGAGGAGCGACTGGTGCGGTACGCTAACGTTCTCCTGCACCTTGCTATCGTCTTCTAGAAGCATGATGTCTCTCATGACGCGTTTCTGACCGACCCATATTTCGTTACAGCTGTAATATCTCGAGAACGCCCATTCTTCCCCGAGAGCCTTACGCCCCGACGTGATCCAGTCGAGAACCACTACCGAGGCCCGTTCGTCCTCGAGATGGAATGTCTGCACTTGGGTGTAGGAGGCAGAACGGAAACACGAGACGGGTTCCATTAGTAGGGCTAGCATGCTTCCAGACGCCACATCAAAATTGAATATTTGGGATGTGACTTCTGGAGGAAGAGACTTTGCTGGCGCGCTTATAGAACGAGATACGTCCGCAAAGCGCTGTCCTAGTCGCGTCTTGAATACTTTGGTAGAACCCTGTAGTTCGAGACTTAGTTTGATGTGGGACGTGAGAACAATAGTAACTAACTTGGGAAAGTAACACAAGAACTGCTTCGTGGGCCTCGATATTGACATTGAGTTTTAGTTGATCTCCACCAACTAAACCTCCTCCATATGTCAACACATATACGATCGCGACATTGTCTTGAATGGCTCGAGGTGATAATAATTTCAGTGGGTATGCAGCTGAGAGCTCGGAGAAAGCGACACTGCGCCCCTGGGCGCGTAATGCAATTCGTCCATTGCCTGCTTGGATTTTTGGCACCTGAGAGGGCAGAGTGTGGGGTTCGATCATTTCTCCAATGGACGGGAATGATGGTTCGGGAAGGGTTCCGGCCAGCATATTTAAGGATGAATACGGAGCAGATCCGATGGTAAGGAGTAAGGGCTGCAGGCTTTGTGTGCTCAGAGCGTCATTAGCGCAGTCGCGTAGCCTTGCTCATATGATCGCCTGACCTCGGATGGCTTGCAAGCTATGAGCGTGGGATTGGGACATCGAATCTCAGCGATCCACCAGGTGACCAACGCAGAAGTGGTTCGCCGTCGTTAATCACATATATTAGATATTAGAACACATGATGAGAAGGACAAATACAATCCAGAGTATGTACACGTAAATGTCGAAAGAGAGGGATGAAGGAGTGTATGGTTTCATTGATAATCGATGGAACATGAGCCAAGTTTCAAAGTTAATAAATTAAAGGACTGTTGTAGGCTTTTACGAAAGAGTGAATTATACGCACGACGATCTTATGCCCCAGAAAAGTAAGAATCAGTATTTGCGTGTGGCGAGGGCCCGGATCTCGTATAGGTACGACCTGTCTGGTTCGCCAAATGCATTAGGTCTGGAGAGTAATGGTCTCCAGCCCTTCAACTCGGTATGATGGCGCTCTTCGGCGATTCGACAGCGTTCAAGGAACGATTCATCCACGTCACACACCACTAGAGATGCGCGAGATCCACGATCACTGCCAGATTCAGAAATAGTTCTGGCATGAGAATGCGTTGGGCTTGGCAACTCTTGGGAACTAGAAGCACTTGAATTAGCTGTGGACGACACAGATGACGCCCGGATGGTTCCACATTTGTTCTCCCAACAATCGCTGTCGTCTTCGTCATCTGCAAGATTTGCGAACACGTCTGGTTCATCCTCCTCAGGAGGCAACGTTGATATCCAGCGCATCGAAGCCGGGTCAAAGATCATGGTGCCCACTCGACGTGCTCCAGATGTAAACGAACTGACAGGTGAGCCGATAGATGACCCTGTCAAGTGGGTGATTAAAGCTGGACGTGTGGATGTGCCTATAGCCGAGTCAAAGTCGCGGAGTATTTGATCATTGCCTTCCCAACGGTGTATTTGTGGATTCCATTTCATGTCTCCAATGACTATCAACCCGAAGTCATCAATAACTTATCAGGTCTGAAGAAAACAGGATTACGGACCTTTAGGGGCAATGGCACCGCTCAGATTACGGATAAGGGTGGGTTTTCGTCGGGTAATATTTGGCTTTTTTGTCTTCTTTGGGAGCACCTCACTTGATGTGGGTGAACCTATGCGAGTGGTCGTTCGCCGCAACAAACCTGACGAAGGTTCTGCCATTTCGGTATTAACTACAGGTTGTGCAAGACAACGAATCGACGGGCCAGTGCTGCTCTTTCCCTTCGTTCTGACTGGCATCTTTTCCGAGGACTTCACAACGGCGGAATAGGTAGCGCCTGGTATACGGTTGCCATGAGCTTTGGGCTGCACATGGTACTTGATTTCCTTTTCGCGATCTGTAGGAAGGTCTGCAAATTGGTCAAGTTCCGTGCCATCACCGTACGTCGGAAGACGCTTGGGGCGACGTAATACTTTCGGCGCAGGGGGTGTCGATGGTTTCGTAGCTAGTAGCTTTGAGTGGCTTGGAGGAGGTCTCGGAGGAGTGGGTGCTGTGATTGGTGATCCGGAGCTGATGGGGCTAAAAACAGAAGATAGCGATGGACGGGATTTTATGCGTGATTGGGTCGGCATGGTCAATCGCAGCGCGGCTGGGTTTGATGACGGCGTAGAAGGTCGAGTGGGAGGTACCCTCATGTCATATATGCGACTGGCAGTATTTTTATGTGTCTTTGCACGAGAGGCAGCCGTTGGTTCTTCGTAACGAGCCGCCCGTGACAAGCATGGCTTATTGGACGATGCTGCGCCCGTTTCTTGTGCATGACTGGTTTCAATGAGACAAGATAACGACGCTTTCCTGGTCAGCTTGCGCGTCGCTGTCGGAGATGGTGGTTTAAGACCTGAGTGTGATTTTTGGCCGCGGAGACTGGTATGTTTGGGTAATGGGAAATTAGATGTTGGGGCTGAAGGGAGCGTGGATATAGCCTGAAATGCCTGTGAATGTTTAAAAGCTGGAGGAGGAGATGAAGTTTGTCGCTGCTTCTGCAATTGACGAGCAGAGAACGCAGGAAAGTTTATGGCAGATTTAGAATGCTCTGCTCGTGCATCAGGTGGTGGACACAATCCAGCAGGTTTGTTAAAGGGAACACTATTGCTACGATTGAATTGTCGTTTGGACTGTTGCTGGGACAGCAAACGACTTGGACTCAAATCGACGTCGCCGTCAAGGACAAGGCCAGCTTCAAAATCCTCTTCAGGATCGGGGCTAGTTGCCTTAACATGGCTGTTGAGATGCTGTGCCTTCTTTTTCATCTCGAGTATCATGGCGAGTTGACGAACGCCGTGTCCCGAGTCAAAGATAGCGGAAGGTATGACCAGGCCTTCCAAATCGCCTTCGTCTTCATCTTCTGTTTCTGTTTCTGTTTCTGGTAACGACACCGATGAAGCTGAAGACGCGGAATTTGAGGAAGGATCAAAGTCTGCGAGGCCTAAAGTCGAATAAGCGTCGGAAGATTGAGATGAGGTGGTTTGATCCCTGTCTCCCCATTCGAGTGAATTCTTGGATGAGCGGTGGGATAGAGGTTGAGGGGCTAAAGAGAGTCGTGTCAAGTTCGAGGGAAGGTCAAATGCATCTTCGATATCTTCTTCAATTGAGAATGAGGGTGCTTTGGTGGCATGCGCCTGAAAGACGGCCGCCTTGATAGTAGAGGCAGCCTTGATTGTAGAAACACTTTCTTCGTCCTCCTCGTTGTCGTTGCTTGCCCTGATCGGGGGCCGTATGATAAACGGCTGCACGGATAACTTGACTGGTGTTTCTGGTTTGAAAATTGCGCTGGGTGTGGTGGCTTTCGCGCTTGCACCTCCGGTCCTGCCGAAGCTGAATTCAATGTCCCAATCTTCTTCCTTATCCGACGGCGCATCGAGAGGGATGCCGTCAGGTAGGTCGAAATCGGCGTCGGGCCACTCTTCGCGCGATGTGAAAGAAGTGGGTGCTGGGATTGTAGCCATGGCGCAGAGTTAAAGTTGAGCTGAAGGCATAAGGGTGGAAAGTTTAGTAGGACATTGGGCACAGCGCACAGCGTGAAAAGCGGACAGCGTGACTCTGTGACATAAATGACATGTGACATCCTAATATGGCATCAGCCGCCGCAATTCCTGCGCGTTCTCCTCAATCTCGTCCAGCTCTTTGTTCTCTTCGTCCTTTTCTCCTTCAATCCTTCCCATTGTCCACCCGTCTAATACTTCTTCAAGCCCTTGTCGCATCCTAATTCCTCTCTCGGCCATAGTATCAGCGAAATTTATCAATTCTTGCGATTTAAATACGCTCCTCAGTGGCCCGAATGCTATAAAATAGAGATCTGCTTCCGCCCTTAGCTGTACTATAATTCTAAACACATTGCTTGTTCCGCACCTTTAACAATTGGACATTCCCCTATCGCGCGATATAACAACTTCTTTGCTCTTCCAAGCTCTTTCGCTCGGATCTCAAATTCGATGAATATCCGCCAGATCACAGGACTGGCCCTTGTCCTGAAGGTGACAGAAAGTAAAATGGAGTGCACGTAAGAATCAATCCGCCGACTAACCTGTCGTGTTCAACAGCAGCAGTCAACCCGCTTCTCGTTCGCTCAATCTCATTCGACCATCTTCCCCTCTCCCAGCTAGATATCCACACTTCCTCCACTCTCCGCGCAATATCCTTTGACTTTCCTCCGCTTTCACCGAGGTTCGCTCTGACATGGCCCCATACGCCCTGCCCCTTCTCTCCTTCGAGGAATAGACCAAGTATTATTGAATTGCTAGGGTACATTTCGATTGCCCTTGCCGCGCGCTGCCGTAAT
>WNGI01002955.1_pt1 | contig 27516 bp, 20 predicted proteins | sample 5400621 | NCBI WGS metagenome assembly WNGI01 (sample SAMN13153374, study PRJNA577476) | soil metagenome | isolation source: 20 cm soil or saprolite under Garry oak tree replicate 1 | place: USA:California | collected 2016-06-15
GTCATCTTGTAATCCTTGTGGAACGCCGTCACGTGCCAGGGGATCTCCGCCGACACGGAGGCGATCAGCTCCGCCGCCCGTGTCAGCTGCGCCTCGTCGTCGTTGAAACCGGGCACGACCAGGGTCACGATCTCGAGCCAAAGACCCCGTGCGTGGACCATCCGGATCGCGTCGAGCACGTGCTGCAGCACGCCGCCCAGCTCGCGATAACGCTTATCGTCCATCGCCTTGAGATCGATCTTGTAGCAATCGGTCCAAGGCCGGATGTAGTCGAGCACCTCGGGCGTCGCGTTGCCGTTCGAGATGAACGCCGTCTTGAGACCCGCGCGCCGCGCGACCTTGAAGACGTCGACGGCCCATTCGGCGGTAATCAGTGGCTCGTTGTAGGACGATCCCACCATGCGCGCGCCCTGGCGCTGCGCCAGGGTGACCAGCGCATCGGGCGTCACGTCGGTGGGCATCACGCCGGCCGTGTCGTCGCGCAGCGCCTGCGAGGTCAGCCAGTTCTGGCAGTACCCGCAGTGAAAGTCGCAGCCGAGCATTCCGAAGGTGAGCGTGTCACTCCCGGGGAGGCAGTGGAAGAAAGGCTTCTTCTCGGTTGGGTCACACTGCAGTGCGGCGACGTATCCCGCCGGGGTGAAGAGCTTCCCTTCCTTATTGAATCGAACCTTGCAGATGCCGCGGCGGCCCGGCTTCACGAGGCAGCGGTGGCCGCAGGCAAAGCAGCGCACTGCGCCATCGGGGAGCGGCTCGATCAGCTCGGCCTCGCGTACGCGCGTGTCGAGGGCCTGCGCCAGCGATGATGTTGGTGGAGGTGTGAGGTGACTCAGAAATGACGTGATACTGCGTGGGCTCAGCGCAAACTCCCCGCTGTCAATTGATATAACAGCAACACGGTACGGGCGTCACGATCCGACAGGTCGCGGACCCTGGCGGTCGGGAACATGAGATCCGTCGAGTCCTTCGAGTGATCGAGGCCGAGCACGTGCCCGACTTCGTGCGCCGCGACGACGCGAATGTCATCCACGTCCATCGGTCGACCTTTGGGATCGAACGTCGCCAGCGTGAGGATCGCGGACTGGATGTGCCCGTTCTCGTCCCAGGTGACGTCAGTCTGGCCGGTCCGCTCGATCTCGAACTGGATCCTCCACTTGACCGTGACTTCGGCATTCGTCGAATCGGCGTCGAACTCGAAGCGCACCGGAACGCCCGCATCGACCCAGAGGCCGAACGCCGTCTTGATCGCTTCCAGAAACGCCGGCTGGAAATTCGCGGCATGGGTGGGCGCGAAGAACACCCGGATCGGCGCCGTCTGGCGGTTTTCCCAGCGCCGCAGCATCGAATCGCCGCTCGCGTCGATCATCTCGCTCAAGTACGTGGTCGACGCGCTCGCGCGGATCCGGCGCCGCGTCTCCGAGCGGGCCATGAGCTCCATGTAGGAAGGCTCGCGGCCGCCGGGATCGAGCGGCACGGCGTTCCCCTGGGTCGTCGTGGTGGCCGACGACGGCGGCGCTTCGGGCGGAACGACCGGCTGCGGGACCGGCGGCGGCTCCGCGATGCGGACCGGCCCGTCGCCCTCGGCCGCGACCGGTTGGGGCGTAGGACGGAACACGTCCCAGAAAACGAACAGGACGATGAGCACCCCTGCGGCGGCGATCATTCCGGTGAGCCGACGTTCCACCATGCGCGCAATATGCGAAGATCCAATGCCGCGACGCTAGCTTTGCACTTCGCACGTCTCTATGATTGTGGCCCGCATGTGCTTGGGTCATAGGTGATCGCGTTACCCGCGAGGCAGATCGTCCGCTGGCGCGCCTGGGTGATCGGCGCGTGGGCGATCGTCGCACTACTGTTCGTCCCCAAGGCTACGCACGTGCAACGCGTGCTTGCGCTGCGCGGCATGAACTTCGAGCAAACCGAATCGGCGCTCGCATCCCAGCTCATCCGCGAAGCGTTTCCAAACCCCATAGCCGAATACGTCGCCATCGTCGTGCACGGGCCCGTGCGGTACACCAATCCCCGGTTCGTGACGGTCCTCGATTCGCTTGCGGCGGCGCTCCGGCGGCAGCCGTACATCAGCCAGGTCGTTTCCGTCCGCAGCATCGGTGAATCCACCTTTGTGACCGCCGATCGCCGCACGACCTTTCTCATCGCCGCCCTGACGCCCGCCAGCACCAACGACGTGAGCCGGACGGTCGTGCCGGACCTGCGCGAGACGGTGCGGAGTACGCTGGCGCAGCTGCCCCGCGCGGACGGCTTCGACGTCAAGGTGACGGGCAACCCGGCGCTCGACTATGACGTCCGCACCGTCAGCGCCGAGGATACGCGCCAGGGCGAAGCGCGTGCCCTGCCGTTGGTGCTCGCGGTGCTCGTGCTCGCGTTCGGCGCGCTCGTCGCGGCGACGCTGCCGATCATCGTGGGCATCCTCGCGATCACGATCGCGCTGGGCATCGTCGCCGTCGCCGCCCAATTCCAGATGATGTCCGTGTTCGTGCTGAACATCACGACGATGGTCGGCCTCGGCGTCGGCATCGATTACTCGCTGCTCATCGTCACCCGGTTTCGCGAGGAATTGAATCGCGGCTTGTCACCCTTCGATGCCGCGATCCGCACAATTCAAACGGCGGGGTCGGCGATCGTGACATCGGGACTGACGGTGGTGGTCGGGTTCGGTGCGCTGATCCTGACGCCGCTGACCGAGACGCGCTCGGTCGGGCTCGGCGGACTGATCGTCGTCGCGGTGGCGGTACTGCTCGCGACGACGTTTTTGCCTGCGCTGCTGGCGATCCTCGGTCGCAACATCGACCGCCCCAAGTGGCTGGCGCGCATGCTCGCCTGGATCCACACCCCCCAGGGCTGGGAGCGCTGGGCGCGCTGGCTCGGCCACCACCCGTGGCGCGCGATCCTCGGGGGCGGCAGCGTCGCCGCGCTCCTCACCTTCCCCCTCACCCAAATCAAGATCGGATTGCCCGTGCGGAACTGGTTTCCGCCCGACGCCGAATCGGGACAAGGGCTGGCCGCGCTGCGAGAGATGGGAGCAAGCGGCGTGATCCAGCCGCTGCGGGTGGTGGTAGAGCTCCCCGCCGGCGAGTCCGCGCTCTCGGGTCGCTGGTTGGGAGGGCTGAAGGCGCTGAGCGACTCCATCGCGAAAGACCCTCGCGTGCGCGAAGTCCGCGGCGTCGCGACGCTGCGGCCGGGACTGTCTACACTGCAGCTCGCGATGTTCTACAGCGACGCGGACTCGGTGCGCGACCGCTATCCGGAGTTCTTCAACGCGTATCTCAGCCGGGACGAGCGCACGACGTTGATGGACGTCATCGCGGCCGACTCGGTCTCGCTCACCGGGATGATGGACCTCGCCCGCCACGTCCGGAGTACGATCGCGCACAGCACGCGCCTGCGCGGTAGTGACATCCTCGTCGGCGGATTCGCGGCGTCGAGTCTCGATCTCCAGGAGAACCTGCTCGCCCGCTTTCCCGGCATCGTGGCCATGATCCTCGGCGTCACGGCGATCATGCTGCTGATCGCGTTCCGCTCCGTGCTCGTGCCGCTGAAAGCCGTGGTGCTCAATTGCGTATCGGTAGGTGCCGCCTTCGGCATCACCGTGCTCGTGTTCCAGCACGGCTACGGCTCGAGTCTGTTCGGCCTCGACGGGCCCACCGAGGCCATCTTCGTCGTCGTGCCGGTGCTCGTCTTCGCCACGGTGTTCGGCCTCTCGATGGACTACGAAGTGTTCCTGCTGACGCGCGTGAAGGAGGTCTTCGACAAGACCGGCCGCAACGATCACGCGACCATGGAGGGCCTGTCCACCACCGCCTCCACGATCACCTTCGCCGCGTTGATCATGATCATCGTGTTCGGAAGCTTCGCCTTTACGCGCGTGCTGGCTGTACAGTTCATCGGGTTCGGCCTTGCGATCGCGGTGCTGCTCGACGCCACGTTGATCCGCATGGTCCTCGTGCCCGCGATCATGCACATCGCCGGCCGCTGGAACTGGTGGCCGGGCGTCCGCGCCCCGCGCCGTGAAGCTGATGTTGAAGAGGTGACGTAGCTACAAGAGCTGCAGCTTCTCGCCCCACACGTCCCAGTGCCACGCCTCGACTCGTACACCCGTGTCGGGGTCCTTGAGCGGCTTGTACTGCAGCCAGCGCGGCTGAAACCCCAATGCGCGCCCCAGCTCGAGCAGCCGTTCCTTATCTGAGCTCACGAGGTGGACCATCGGTTCACCCCTGATCTTGTGCCGGTGAAGCCAAACGCCGCCGTTGAGGGCGAATCGCATCCCCTCACGGCGGCGTTGGAATTCCCGATAGGGCGGGTCTACGTGCAGGTAATCCTGCCCTCGGTTGTCGCCGGGGCGAGGGCCGGCGCGTTCCCCTGGAACAGAGCGCACTGGCGTGTGGTCTGCGAGTGCGCGGCGCGGGCCGACCAGCCGCCCGGACTCGCCGTGACAATCGTGAGCGTCACGCCGGTGGACGAGCTGAAGTTGTTCAACGCCGCCAGGTTGCTCGAATAGAACGTGCTATCATAGAAGAAGGCCTCCTCCGCCGTCGCCAGGTTCCTGAGATCGGACTTCATCTGGGCGACGTAGGCCTTCTGCTTCGTGTTGGCGAACTTCGGGATGGCGAATGCCGCCAGAATCCCGATGATCACCACCACGATCAGCAGCTCGATCAGTGTGAAACCGCGTGACTTCACCGCGTTACCCTCCGGGCGCGAAAGGGCATCGACCGTGAAAACCCTGCATCGACGCCCCTATTGTGGGCACTTCCCCCCGTTCTTGCAAGAGGCGTGCTTAACCCTTGGCATCGATCCAATTCTTTCCAGCACCGAGAGTTACGAGCAGGGGGACCCGTAAATTTGCCACCCCCTCCATCTCGCGTTTTACAAGGGCTCCAGCCTCCGACGCTTCACTTTCGGGGAGCTCAAAGACCAGCTCGTCGTGGACCTGCAGCACCATCTTAGCATCAAGCTTGGCCTCTCGCAGCGCGGCGTGAATCCGGATCATGGCGATCTTGATCAGGTCGGCCGCCGAGCCCTGCAGCGGGGAATTGCTCGCCGTGCGCTCGCCGAATGCCCGGATGCTGAAATTGCGGTCCCTGATCTCGGGGATGTAGCGCCGCCGCCCGAACAGCGTCTCGACGAAGCCTTTGTGGCGGGCCTCCTCGATCGTGCGGTCGAGCCAGGCCCGCACGCCGGCGAAGCGCTCGAAGTACTGCTTGATGAACGCCTTCGCCTCCTCGAGGGTGATGCCCAGTTGGCGCGACAACGCGAGCGCGCCCTGCCCGTAGATCGTCGCGAAGTTGATCGTCTTGGCGCGGCCGCGCATCTCGCCGGTGACCTCCGCTTCCGGCACCCCGAAAATCACGGCCGCCGTCTGACGGTGGATATCACCACCGCGCTGGAATGCGGCAACGAATGACGGGTCCTCCGAAAAATGGGCGAGGAGTCGCAGCTCGATCTGAGAGTAATCGGCGGTCAGGAGGAGGCGGCCGGGCGGCGCCACGAACGCGCGCCGAATCTCCCCGCCCCGTTTAGTGCGCACGGGGATGTTTTGCAGGTTCGGATCGGAAGATGACAGCCGGCCGGTGGCCGCGCCCGTCTGATTGAAGCTCGTATGGACGCGCCCGTCCACGGCGCTGATGTAGCCCGGCAACGCATCCACGTACGTCGATTTGAGCTTCGTCAGTTCCCGGTACTCGATCATCAGGCGCGGCACCTCGTGCCCGAGCGCGGCGAGCTGCTCGAGCACTTCCACGTCGGTCGAGGCACCTGTCTTCGTCCGCTTCTGTACGGGCAGCTTGAGCCGGTCGAACAACACCGTCCTGAGCTGCGGAGTCGAGTTGATGTTGAACTCGCCGCCCGCCGCGCGATAGATGTCGAGCTCGAGCTGGGTGAGCTCCTTGTTGAAACCGCGGGACATCTCGCCGAGCAACACGCGATCCACGAGGATGCCGGTGGCTTCCATGTCGACAAGCACCGGAATCAGCGGGATCTCGATTTCGTCGAGCAGGCGCACGAGATGATGCGCTTCGATGTCGGCGCGGAACGCCTCCTCCAGCCGCAGGACCATTTCCGCCTGCGCGGCGGACACGCGGGCTGCCTCCGCCGGCGGAACCTGAGCGAATGTTCGCTCCGTTCCTCCCGGGCCCTTCCCTTTCCCCAGGAGCTGAGTGGTGACGGGCAGCTCGACGGAGAGATGCTCGCGCGCCAGATCATTGATCGCGTGCGATCGATTCCCCGGATCGAGGACGAAGCTGGCGACCATCGAATCGTAAGCCGCGCCGGCGAAGGGAACTCCGGCGCGCGCGAACGCCACCCAGGCGACCTTGATGTCGTGGCCCGCCTTGCGAGCGGCGGGATCCGCGAGCAGCGCGCGGAGCGGCGCGAATGCGTCGCTCGTGAGCGCCGGCAAGTTGCGCGGCGGCGTGCTGTCGAATTCTCCCTCGCGCGCCTCGTGGCCGAAGGGGAGATACCACGAACGGCCTGGCGCCACGGCGAACGACAGGCCCGCGAGTCCCGGCTCCGTCCGCACCGCCACGAGCCGCGCCGCCCGGAGCTCCTGGATCATCCCGGCGAGGTCGGCCGGATCGTCGACGATGCGCGGATCCGCGAGGAGCGGCGCGCGTGGTCCCCCGGGCGGCGGCGCCTCTGTTCCCGGCTCGGACGGGGGGGGGGGAGCCGCCGCGGGAACGCCGACCCCGGCGAGCGTGTCGAGCTTCGGGATCAACGTCCGGAACTCGAGCTCCGTGAACAGCGCGGCGAGTGCCTCGGTGTCGGGGGTGCGCACGCGTAGCTGCTGGAGATCGAGCTCGACGGGAACGTCCCGGCGCAGCGTCACGAGTTGCCGCGACAGCCGCGCCTTGTCGGCCTGCGCCAGCAAGGCTTCGCGCGGCCGCTTGCCGGAAATCTCCGCTGCTTTCGCGAGGATCATATCGAGATCGCCGTAGGTCTCGAGGAGCTGGACCGCGGTCTTGTCGCCGATGCCTTTGACGCCGGGAATATTGTCCGAGGTGTCGCCGACGAGGGCGAGATAATCAACGACGCGGGCGGGCGGCACACCGAGGCGCTCGCTCGCGTTCGATTGATCGACCCACTGCTCCTCGACGGCGGCCTGGCCGCCGCGCCCCGGATTGAGCAGCGCGACGCCCTCGCCGATCAGCTGATAGAAATCCTTGTCGCCCGAGACGATGACAGCCTGGAGACCGTTGCTCGCGGCCCGCTGCGCGAGCGTTGCGACGACGTCGTCCGCCTCGTAGCCGTTGATCGCGATGACCGGAATGTGGAACGCGTCGAGGATCTGGCAGACGCGCTCCAGTGAGCGGTCGAAGTCCTGTTGCAGCTCTTCACTGAGTTTTTCGCGCGTGGCCTTGTACTCGGGATACTGCTCCTGGCGGAATGAAACGCCGCGATCGTGGACCCAGCCGATGTATTCCGGATGGTAATTCTCATACAGCCGCAGCAGGAAATTCGTGATGCCCCAGACGGCGGACGTGTTCTCGCCGCTCTTGGTGGTGAGCGGCCGCGCGATCATCGCGAAGAAGGCGCGGTAGATGAGCGCGTAGCCGTCCACCAGGAAGACGTTCTGCTTGCCGGCGGAGGTGGCGGGAATCTTCGGCGCGGGGCGCGGCGGCATAGGCGAGAAAACTAAACCCCGGGGCCATGCCCCGGGGTTTGAAACGACGGTCGGGTGAAGAGGGCGTGCGTCGTTAGACGCGCACGACGTTTGTGGCGTGGAGCCCTTTGTCCCCCTGCTTCACTTCGAACTCCACGACCTGCCCTTCGGCGAGCGTCTTGAAACCGTCCATCTGGATTGACGAGAAGTGCACGAACACGTCTTCGCCGCCTTCCTGCTCAATGAAGCCATACCCTTTGGCGTCATTGAACCACTTCACCTTTCCCTTGATCACGATCCGCCTCCTGCAGAGTCTGTTCTTCCGCCCCAACGTGGACGGCCTAGAAAAGACCCGCGCTCCGGAGGACTGTCAAGCGGGATTTCTACGGTTCGTACAATGCGCGGTACAACTCGCGATTCCTCAACAGGCTGCGCACATAGCCGCGCGTCTCGGGGTACGGGATCAATTCGATGAACCGATCCGGGTCTGCTGCGCCGGCGCGATCGAGCCAGCGACGCACCGGAACCGGCCCCGCGTTGTAGGCGGCGATGGCCGCATCGACGCGGCCAAAGCGCTTCAGCAGCTCGGCGAGATGCGCCGCCCCGAGATGAAGGTTGAGATCGGGGACCGTGATCCACTCGGGATAGAAGGCCACATCGAGCCCGCGGGCCATGAGCGACGCCGTGCTGGGCAGCAGCTGCGCGAGCCCACGCGCGCCCGCGGGCGACAGCGCCTCGACGTCAAAGACGCTCTCCTGCCGCACCAATGCCGCCAGCAGCAACGCATCGACGCCAAATTCCTGCGCCTCCGCCTCGACCGCGGCGCGGTTCGGCCAGGGGAAGATGGCACGGAGCACGCGGACGTCGCCGGGCGCCTGTAGCGCGGCCTGCCAGCCCAGCCGAACCGCGGCGGAGCCATAGCCGCGCCCGGCCAACCCTTCGCTCCAGCCGAGCAGCGACTCGAGATCCTGCGGCGGCCGGGACAGCGCAACCCGCACCTCGGCCTGGGCTTCACTGTCGAGCCCCGCGAGCAGGAGCGTGTCGATGCGCGCGAGGCCTGCCGCAACCGCCGCCGGCGGTGCGGTCGGCGGAACGGCGGTGGCGGCCGGCGCAAATGCCAACACGCCGAGATTCGTTTCGCGCCGTGCGCGCATTCCGTAATACCCGAGGGAGTCCTCATGCGCCAGCGCCATCCAGATGCGGCGGGCCTGCACGGTGTCGCCGCGCGCCTCCGCCATCTTGCCGAGCCAGAACCGCGCTGAGGTGCGCTGCGGACCTGCCGCGTCGATCTCCGATTGATACAATGTCGCAGCGCTGTCGGGCCGGCCGGCGCTCTCAGCGTGAGCGGCCAGCTCGAACCGCGCCAGCGAGGCGCGAGCGTCCGCGGGATACCGCGCGATGAGCGCCGAATACCAGCGCCCGGCTTGATCCCAATCGTCCCGCCCGTCGTACATGTCGCCGAGGATGTAGAGCGCGCCGGGGACCGCTGAGTCGCTCGGATAGCGCTCGACGAATGCGGACAACGCGGAGCTAGCGCTCGAGTCACCGAGTCGCACGAGCACCCGGGCGCGCTTGTACGTCGCGAGTGGCCGGGCTGCGGAGTCGCGCGCGGCCGCCGCGTAGACCTGCGTCGCGTCGCGCAGCCGGCCCGACGCGACGAGCAGCTCGCCATAGAAAAGCAGTGTGGCGGCGCTCGAGTCGCCGGCGCGCAGCGCGTGCTCCACGTGGATGCGCGCATCGCGCACCGTAGTGCGGCGGTTGAGGGCGTGGGCGAGCGCGACGTGCTGGTCCGGACCCCGCGGCGGCAGCGGACCGATGGCGAGGCTGACGGCCGCGGCCGCATCGTCGCTCAACGGATCGCGCGCGAGCAGCGCATAGAGCATCGTGCGCGCCCGGGCCGAGTCACCAATCGCGAGCGCGAGCCGCGCCGCATCGAGCCCCTTCCCAGCCGCCGCAAAGGCGGCGAGCGCGCGCGTGGTATCTCCAGCCAGAAGAAACGAGCGCGCGCGCGCCACGGGGACGTCGCGCGCCGCGGGCGCCGGGATCCCGTCCAGCAGTTGGGAGACGAGAGCAGTATCGCGTGTCACGCGCGCCTGACGAACCCGCAGCCAGGCGTCGATGCTGGCCAGGGTACCGCCGGCCCGCGCGGCGGCAAATGCGGCAGCGGCGCTGTCGGGCTGTCCCGCGGCGTCGAACGCCACTCCGGCACGCACGGCGAGGAGCGGCACACGCGCGGCTGGTGCCCGTGCCGCCGCCATCCGGAAGTGCATGGCGGCCTCCGCGAACCGGCCGACCCCGAACTCCGCCTGCCCCAGCAACGCCAACGCCTGGCCATCGAGGTAATCGGCCAGCCACGGTTGGCCAACGAGGAGAGTCCGCGCGTGCTCGAACCGCCGCGCGTGCACCTCTGCCTTGGCGCCCTCCACTATGAGGAACGCGTTGGGATTCGGATCGCGCCGCGCGGCGGCGAGCAACGTTTCGGCGGCATGCCAGGGACGGCCGGACAGGCGGAGGGAGTCGGCGCGATACGTGGCGGTGTGGTCCGGCTGGACCGCGCCTCCCTGTGCGCAGAACCGGCCGGGCACCGCCAGCAGCAATGCGGCGGTGAGCGCCGCCATCCGAAGGCTCATTGTCTGGATTGCCTCACGCGCAGCAGCACGTGCTGGTACTCGGACCGCGACGAGGGCGTCAACCGAAAGCGGCTGAACCCCGTCTGATCCTGGAAGTACAGCACCAGCCGTTCTTCGGTATACGTCCAGCGCAACACTCGCATGCCACCTCGTTCCATGTTGTTCGAGAGATCGAGCATCTCATCGGGTTCGCCGAGCGTGATGAAGACTTCGCCCCGCTCCGTGAGCCACCCCGGCCCGCCCTCGTCCGCAAACCGGATGTTCGCCTGCTGCACACGGCGGAAATAGTCGTCCAGCGCCTCGTTTTCAGGCGTCAACGGCACCGGATCGGTCCCTTTCCAAAACTCGCGCCACAGATCGGGCCGATGCTCAGGTGCCGAGCGGCGCAGCGAATCCACCCAGTCCTGACGGTCAAAGTAGCGCAGCAAGCTCATCATTTCGTCGAAATTTGTGATCACCCACTGATTCGAAAAGCTCACCAGGAACCGGGCTCGCGTGGTATCCCCTGCTGCAATCGTTTGCAGCTCCGCCGCTCCCAGCGGCAGCTTCGAGGGCACGATGACGATCATGGCAAATGCCACATCGAGACTGCCCGCGAGCGGCAGTGTGTCGCGCCACAACTCGTGATCGCCCGCATCGACCACCCGTGCCACGATTGTGGCGACCTCTTCTGAAGAGTCGTGGCCGCCATAATGCTCGACGTAGAAGTGCATGGAGTCCGGTCCGTACGGCAATGTCGCTCGCGGGTTCGCGACCAATCTTGGCGGGACGGTTGGCTCCAACCGGCCCTCGGCCGTATACACGGCGATGGGCCTGGTGAGGGCAGGCGCGGAGATGCGGGGCGTGGTGTCGATGCGCTCCGCGCGTGAGAAGGCGGGCCCGTTGCGATCGCGCACCAGCGCGCCGACGACGTAGACCCCCGGCGGCACTGTGATGAACTGCTGAAAAATCACGCTCTCATCGTTCCGCAACGTCTCCTGGAAATTCCGGACGCGCACCTGCTCGTCGCTGCTGATCTGCCGCACCGGCGCGACCGTCGTGCTGTCCCGCCAAAACGCCACCTCCACATGGTATTCCGCGACGAACTCGTTGCCGCGCCGCTGGAACGTGAGTGTCTGATTCGTCAGCGAGACGGAGAGCAGCGCGAGCGTGGAGTCAGGGGTGGGTCCCGCCAGGTAGCGGACGGACGCGACGAACGGGAGATTGCCGCCACCCACCAATGCGCCCATTGACCGATACACAGCCGTGGCATCGAACAGCCGTGGCGACGCCGCGCCATGGCCCGGGGCGGGCGGGGGAGCACCCGCCGGTTGCAGCGAACACCCGCTCGCGCTCATGTCGAGTATGGCGGTGACCACGAGAGCCACACACCGCGTCACTTGCCGAGCCTCAAAGCGGGACGTTAGTTTCGCGAAACTCCCCATGGCCCTCGAAAACCTGGCCGGCAGGTCGATTGCCGGCTACCGCCTCCTCGAGCGCGTCGGCGAAGGAGGAACGGCGGAGGTGTACCGCGCCGATCATCCTGAGCGCGGCGCCTGTGCGTTCAAGGTATTGCGCGAGCGCCTCAGGGGCGACCCCACGGTGGTCAAACGGTTCCTGCGAGAGGCGGGCTACGGATCCCGCGTCGTGCATCCGGGTGTGGTGCGCACCTACGACTTCGGCGAAGCGGACGGTCTCTATTATCTCGCGCTCGAGTGGGCCACCGGCGAGCCGCTCGCCGACTTCCTACACCGCGAGGCTCCGCTCCCTCCGGCCGATGCCGTGGCGCTGGTGCGCCAACTTGCCGACGCCCTGGCCGCCGCGCACGCTGCGGGAATCATCCATCGCGATCTGAAACCGGAGAACATCATCTACGATCCTGGCACGGGGACGGTCAAGCTGCTCGATTTCGGGATCGCGCGGGACGCCGAAGAGCCGGCCGAAGAGCGGCTGACCCGTACGGGATTCTTCGTCGGCACGTTGCAGTACGTCGCGCCTGAGGCGTTGTCCGGTGAGTTGGTGGACGGCCGTGCCGACATCTACAGCCTGGCGAAGATCGCCTACTACATGCTCAGCGGACGCCATCCGCACGACGGGCGGAGCCCGCGGGAGTTGTTTCAGCAGCTGCTCAGCGGCAAGCCAACGCCGCTGTCGCAAGCGAGCGACCGGAAATTTCCCGCGCCGCTCGAAGCAGCAGTAATGAAGGGTCTCGCCAGACACCCCGGGGATCGCCAGCCGACGGTCACGGCGTTCGCCGACGACCTCGAGGCCGCGCTCACGCAGACCAAGGGCTCCGCGAAGCCACGCGGTTTGCTGGGGGCACTGAAAAACATCGTAGGCAAGCGTAACAGTGAATAGTAGTAGCGAGTACAACTACCTACGGAATACCCTCAAGGATTTGCTGCTCGCTCGCTCGCTGCGAGTCGGCGACTTCGTGCTATCCTCGGGACGCCGGTCACGCTTCTACATCGATGCACGACTGACCACGATGTCGGGGGACGGGCTGGCCGTCGTCGGCGGCCTCGGGCTCGACCGCCTCGCGGCCCGGGGCTGGAGCCCCCGCGCCGTGGGCGGCCTGACGCTCGGCGCGGATCCCATCGCCTACGCGCTGGCGCTGACGGCAAAGCGCCGGGGACAACTCCTGGACGCGTTTACCGTCCGCAAACAGCCGAAGACGCACGGGACCGGCCAGCGCATCGAGGGCTGCTTCGCATCGGGGTACTCCGTCGTCATTGTCGAGGACGTTCTCACGACTGGCGGCTCGGCCCGCGAGGCAATCACCGCGGTGCAGCAGGAGGGAGGGCACGTGCTCGGCGTTATGGCGGTGCTGGATCGCGAGGAAGGCGGCCGTGAAGCCATCGAGCGCGAGGGCTTTCTGGTCGAAGCGTTCCTGACCGCAACCGATCTCGGGCTCGGGGGAGTGGAGAAGTGACCGACCCACGCCGCCTGTCCTTTGCGGCCCGCGCGCGCGGCTGGCACGATGATGCGACCGCACTCGAACAACGGTCCAAGGACCTCGAGACGTTCGAGCGCAGTCATCGGCGCCGGTGGGCGATTGCCGCCGCGCTGTTCGTGCTGGGCGTGATCGGCAAGTTCGGCGGGATCACCGACCTTCGGCTCGGCACGATCGTCCTGTTCGCGGGTGGCGCGGCCGTCGTGAATGCGATCGTCGGCATGATCAACGAGCGCGGCTGGTATCGCTGGTGGTTCATCTATCTGCTGCCGCTGCTCGACGTCCTGCTGGTCAACGTGCTCGTGCTCTGGTTCGGGCACGGCGGCGTGGTGGCCGTGTTATTCATCGCGGTGCTGCCCTATGCGTTCGACCAGGGACAGGCCGTGGGTGACTTCCTGGTCCTCGTGGCCTCGATCGCGTATCTCCTCGCGAGCTGGGGGCACGGCCAGCTGCAACCCGGCGGCACCGGACTCGATACCACCGCATACCTCGAGACCGGCGTGTTCATCGTGGTGGCCATGTCGCTCAAACGGATTCCCGCCACCCTCATTCAGCGCATTCGCCACGCGCGCAGCATCATGGGAGAAGCGGAGCAGGGATTTCTCGCCGTGCGCGCCGCGGCCGCGGAAGCCGACGAGCTCGGGTTCCTCGAGAAGAGCTTCAACCGCATGCTCGAGGAAATCGGCGCCACGATTTCATCGGTGCAACGGGAAGCCGACGAAGTGGCGGCGTTCGCCGAAGAACTGGCCGCGGCCGCGCAGCAGCTCCACGCCACCACCGAAGCGTTGACGCAGACTTCACAGGGCCTCGCGAGCGATCTCGGAAACCAGCGCGGCCTGGCAGATGGCGCGCGCGGCGAAAGCGCCAAGGCTGCCGACCAGGCGGAGTCGCTGCGCGTGCGCGCTGAGCTGATGCAGGTCGATGCCGGCCGGCTCGTCAGCACCGCGGAGCGCGGGCGGGAACGCGTTGCACGGGCGAGCGCCACACTGCGCGCGGTGGGTGAGGAGGTGCGCGCGACCGCCTCGACGGTCGCGGGTTTGTCCGGCATGTCGGAGCGCATCGGGGTGTTCGCGCAGACAATCGCGCGCATCGCGCGGCAGACGCATCTCCTGGCGCTGAATGCGGCGATCGAAGCCGCGCGCGCGGAAGAGCACGGTGAGGGCTTCGCGGTGGTTGCGGACGAAGTGCGAACGCTCGCCGCCGAGGCTGGGAAGTCGGCGCGCGAAGTCGCCGAGCTGGTGAGCGAGCTAAGGACGGGCATCGAGGCGGCTGCTCGCGCCATGCAGTCGGGCGAGGCCAAGGTCCGCGACATCGGCGCGGTGGCAGCCGAAGCCGACGGCGCGCTGCAAGAGCTGCAGCAGGGCGTGCAGTTGATGGGCGACCTCGTCAACGCGACCGCCGAGGTGTCGCGCAGTCAGGCGCACCGCCTCGCTGATCTGGCACAATCGCTACAGCAAGTCGCCAGCATCTCGACAGCCTCCTCGGAAAGCGCCAACAGCACCGCAGCGGCGACGGAAACGCAGATCACCTCGATGGGCGAACTAACCGCAACCTCCCAGCAGCTCGCGCAGCTCGCCGAGCGGTTGCGCAACAGCATCGCGCGCTTCTCTGTGCTGCGGCGCGATCAAGCGACGGCCGACCATCAGATCAGACCCGCCGCCGACTAGTCCTCCCCCCCCCCCCGGGTGATCAGCAGATCGATATAGCGCGCCAGAGCGACGTCGAAGGGAAAACGCCGTCGAAACTCGCTTGCCGTCACGCCAAGCACGGCGCGGAGATGTCGCCCGAAGCTCTGGGGTGACGAGTAGTCCATCCGGTATGCCACGTCCGACACCGACAGCCCGGGATTCTGAAACAGGAACGCCGCGTGCAGCAGGCGCATGCCGGCGAGGTAGCTCTTGGGCGACGGAATACCGGCGCGGTTGAAGCGCGACATCAGAGTGCTCGGCCGCACGCGCAGGTGGCGCGCGAGGCCGCGCACCGTGCTGAGCGCGGGGGCAAGCCGAGCGACCGCCTCAAAGAACAGGCGTGCCTCTTCGGAGGGCGGGGGTTCGGGCGGCCGGGCCAGCGCGGGAATGAGCCGAGCTAGGATCCGGGCCGCCACCGGTGAGGCGGGATGCCCAACGAGATCGCGCAGCCGGCGCCACCCATCGGGCTCGGTGCAGTCGACGGCATTGCGGACTCCGGTGGCCCCAAGCCTGAGCAGCGTTTCGGTGGCTTCGCGGTCGTGGTGCGAGACAAGCGCGACGGCTGGAATAGCGGGGAACTCGCGCACGAACCGCGCTACCCCCGGCAGGGCCTCGCCATGGCAGCGATGCACGGAGATGATGAAGGCGTCAACGCGGCGGCGCCGGGCGACGTAGAGCGCTTCCCGCAGCGAGTCGGCGTGCAGAGCGTTGAAGCATCCATCCCCCGCAGCATCGAGGCGTGGCCGCTCAGGCGGCGGAAGGACCGTGCACACGGTAACCATGCGCCACGATGGTAACCGGCGCCGTTCAACGGGTGATCACCGATTCTGCATTGCGCGGGAGGGTCGCGAAGGCGAATTTCCGGCAGAGCCCCGTCAAAAAAATGCTAAGCCACGCGCGCCTCCTGTTACCGCTCTCCTGTGCGCTCTCGCTCACGGCAGGCTGCGACGTGCTCCCCAAGTTGCAGCTGCAGCTACAGCAGGATCTCCAGCGCGAGTTCCACGTCACGCAAGCCATGGTGGCCGTCATCGATACGACCTACATGGTTGTGGCGGTCTTCGACGACGCGCATGCGGCCTTGGAGCCGAAGGCGCTGGCCGCATTCCGGGAACAGGTTGCGCTGTATTCGGTCACGCACTACCAGCGGTCGCGGCTCAAGACGGTGGGCGTCATGGTGGGTCGGGCGAGCCACCGCGGAACCAACGATCCTGAGCCCACCCTCTTCGTGCCCGAGTACCATCCCGATGGCACGGTGCGGATGGCGTTGATGCCGGCGGCACGGCCGACGACCGCACCGGTGCCGCAAAAACAGTGAGCTCCAAGCGTCTGCTGGCGCTGTTTTCCGTCCTGGTCGGGCTGCTCACCGTGCTGGGCGCCGTGAGCTTCGTGCGCTACGCGCGCCGGCACGCGCTGAACCCCCGCGTGGCCGCCGTAGCCCCCTTCGACATCTTCGTGCCGGGCCTCGAACCCTGGCGCGTGCGATTGGCCGTCGGCCTGACGGCGCAACTCGACAGCATGCCGCCGCTCGCCGCCGTGTCCCAGGATGTCGTACGCGAGCGCTGGCACGGCGAGTCGCGTTCCGAGATCGCGGCGGTCGACCTCGCCCGCAGCACCAGCGCGGGACTCGCGGTCTATGGCCGGCTCGACTCGATGGTGACCACTCACGATTCGGTGCGCGTCCAGTTGATCGGTGTGGACGCCGGGTCCGGCCGCGTCGTGGTGCGCGCAGACCGCACCTGGCCGGTTGCGACTTTGGAAGCGCTGCCGCGGGCGCTCGCTGAGCACCTTCGCGCCAACTATCGTTATGCCCAGTGACTGATCCCTTTGCAGAGCTGAACGCGGCGCTTCCGTCTCACTACATCATCGACCGGGAGCTGGGACGGGGCGGGATGGCGCTGGTGTATCTCGCGCGCGACACCCGTCACGAACGCTTCGTCGCACTCAAAACGCTCCGTCCCGAGATCGCAATGGCCCTGGGCCGAGAGCGGTTCCTGCGCGAGATCAAGCTGGCCGCCCGCCTGCAGCACCCCAACATCCTGCCCGTCTACGATTCCGGCGATGCCGGTGGCACGCTGTACTACGTCATGCCGTACGTCGAGGGGGAATCCCTACGCGACCGGCTCGAGCGCGAGCCGCAGCTGCCGGTCGACGACGCACTACAGATCGCCAAGGAAGTGGCCGAAGCACTCGCGTATGCGCACAGCCACGACGTCGTGCATCGCGACATCAAGCCCGAGAACATCATGATGTCGGGCGGTCACGCGATCGTCACAGACTTTGGCATCGCGCGCGCCGTCAGCGCGGCCGGCGGCGACAAGCTGACGCAGACGGGACTCGCGATCGGCACGCCGGCGTACATGCCACCCGAGCAAGCGTCGGGCTCGGGGCAGGTGGACCGCCGCAGCGACATCTACAGTCTGGCGTGCGTCCTGTACGAGACGTTGGCGGGGCAGCCGCCGTTCACGGGCCCGACGGCGCAGGCGATCATGGCGCGCCATTCGCTCGATTCGGTGCCCCGACTCAAGATCGTGCGCGACGCGATTCCGGACGAGCTCGAGACGGTGATCGAGCGCGCGCTAGAGAAGGTGCCGGCGGACCGCTACCAGACATCGGGAGAATTCGCGAAAGCGCTCACCGCCGCGAGCACGGGACACGTCTCGCGCGTGACGGCTGCCCGTCGCCGCTCGCGACTCGGCTTGCGACCGCTGACCGTCGGCATCGGCGTCGGCGTGCTTGCGGTGATCGTCGGCGCGTGGCTGTTGTTCGGACCTCATGGGCGTAGAGGGGGGGGGGCTGGGGGAGGTGCGGGCTCGCTCCTCCAGAACCGCGTCGCGGTTCTGTATTTCAACGACGCGAGCCGCGACAGCTCGCTGCGCTATCTCGCCGACGGACTCACCGAGTCGCTGATCGATCAGCTCAGCGCCATTCAGGCGCTCGATGTCGTGTCGCGCAACGGTGTCGCGCCGTTCCGCGGACGCGACGCACCGCGGGACTCCGTTGCGCGCGTGCTCGAGGCCGGCACGCTGGTGGAGGGTGAGGTGGAGCCGGTGGGGGCACGCGCGCGGGTAACGATCCGGCTCGTCGATGGCGCGAGCGCCGTGGACGTGCGCCGTCAGAGTTTCGAGCTGCCGTTGAACGCGCCGCTCGCAATGCGCGATTCGCTGGCGAGCCAGGCGGCGGTGTTCCTCAGAGAGCGCATCGGCGACGAGGTGCGGCTGCGCGAGGAGCGGTCCGAAACGAAGAGCGTAGAGGCGTGGACGCTCGTGCAGCAGGCGCAGAAGGCGCAGAAGGACGCCGTTGCAGCGACGTTGAACGATCCTACCGGCGCGGCGGCACTCTATGCCCGTGCCGACTCGCTGCTGGCTGGTGCCGAGCGGGCTGATCCGTCGTGGGTGCAACCGATCATCCTGCGGGCGCGCGTGGCCTACCTGCGCGCGCGCATGGAGCGCCAGCCGCACGACATCGACAAGTGGGCGACGATCGGGCTCGGCCACGCCGAGCGCGCCCTGCTCGCCGAGCCACAAAACGCCGACGCGCTGGAGATTCGCGGCACACTGCGCTTCTGGCGCTACTCGAGACGGCTGGAGCCGGACTCCGCCGCCGCGGAACGACTCCTCGCCGCGGCCCAGTCGGATCTCGAAACGGCAACCCGAATCAACCCGCAGCAGGTCGGTGCGTGGAACATCCTATCCTTCCTCTACTATCAGCGGCGTGATGTGGTCGAGGCGAATCGCGCGGCGCGCAACGCCTACGCGACGGATGCGTTCCTCGCCTCCGCCGACGCGATTCTGTTTCGCCTGTTCGTGACGTCGTACGATCTCGAGCTCTTCGCGCCCGCCACGGACTGGTGCAACAAGGGTCACAAGCGCTTCCCGAACAATCCGCAGTTCGTGCAGTGCCAGCTGATGCTGTTGAGCACCAACGCCGCCGACCCGGACGTCGGGCGCGCCTGGCAGCTCGCGGCCGAGGGTGTTCAGCTGACGCCGGAGCGGGCGCGCCCGTACGCGCAGCTGTATCACCAGATCTTCGTGGCGGCGGTCCTCGTGCGGGCCGGACTCGCTGACAGCGCGCGGCACGTCCTCGACCGCTCGCGGGGCACGGTGGACGTCGATCCCGGCAAGGAACTGCTCGGATACCAGGCGTTTGTCCGGGTCATGCTGGGTGACAAGGACCAGGCGCTCCGCCTTCTCGACGAGTACTTCACGGCCAACCCGACGCACCGCGAGGGCTTCCGGAAGATCGTGCACTGGTGGTGGCGCCCGATTCAGGACGATCCGCGGTTCAAAGCGCTCATCGGGACGCGCTGAACGCGTGTGATGTAGATCACATCGACCGCGGTCGGGGACTAGCGCACGGGAAAACCCCGGGGAGATTTAAGGTGTTCAGCTAGTTCGTCCGCCCGTTGTCGCGGCGCTACCTAGATGCGCCACACATTGCGGGTCCCATGTGTCGCGCAGGAGCGCTCCATGAGGCAGGTCTCGCTCGTAGTCGCCGCCGCAGTAGTTGGTCTTGTTGCATGTAGAACCGAATCGACGCTGCAGCCGAACCAACCGACGCTGAATGCGTTGATCGTCGATGGTGCTCACGCTGGAAATCCGAACTTCTTCTTCCTCCCGCCACTTGTTCCGAGTCCTGTCGGCTCCGCGAATTACGATGCCGGCAAGTTCAACGCTCACCTCTCACCGTTCGTCGAGGTTTGCGAGCTGGCGGCCAACCCGATTCTCGTTCCGAACACCGACTGCAAGACCAGCACGCCGCTGGTCTTTGGTCCCGCGAAGATGTCGCTGGACGCGACCAGCGAGCAGTACCAGCTCAACTGGGACACCAAGTCCTCAGGGCTCAGCCTCACGAGCTTCTACCGCATCAGCGTGCGTGGCTCAGCGCGCGGCACCGTCCTCGGCCTCGTCGACGTCGATCCGATCACCGGCGGCGTGAAGAATCTCAAGACGGGCGACGTCGTGCAGTTCCAGGACGGCCGGACGCTACCGATCAAGGTGCGCATCGAGCAGGGCGCGTTTGGCTCGACCAACTCGAGCGACAACGTCGAGCAAGTCGTGCCGGCGGTGCTTCCGCCCACGGGGCTCGACGTCACCACGAACACCGGCTTCGCCGGCGCGCATTTCCCCAACGGATGGCTCCCTGAGGGCATCGACCAGGTCGTTGTGATCATCGAGCGGCTTCCAGTGAACGACGGCGGCTCGGAGTCGAGTTGCCTGCAGAGCGGACTCGAAGAGCTCGAAGGCTGCTACCGGTTCCGCACCGATCCCGATCTTCACGGGCTGGGCTCCGACGGTCAGGACTTGTTGTTCGCGCTGCCCGTGATCGCGGGCGTGTGCTTCCAATTCCCCGGTGATATCGGGCACGAGAATGAGCATCCCTTTCAGCTGCATCGGCGCGAAGAGGTACGGGGCGTCCCGGTAGGATCTGCGCAGCCGCTCGACGAAGTGCCTGCGCCATTCCTGCACTGCGATGGCTTCGGCGCCACGCCGCCGTCGATTGGCGCGGCGTTTCGCTCCGGCCGCGTACGCGACATCGCGCGCGCGGGCCTGTACGCGGTGACCCACGCGATCGGCCGCGCCATCGAGCCGAAGGCGCTGCATGCGGTGGACTTCGGCGCCGGCGGGAGCACGGATGGGTTCAGCCGCTTCGGCTATGCGCGGCGCGCGTTTATGACTGTGACGGCGGGCGACGGCGCCACCGCGACGGAGGGCTCGACGATCGACGCCGCGGTAAAGGTCCAGAATGTCCACCACGAAGTCACATCGGCCGTCGTCGGCCAGTCGGTGACATTCACGGTAACAGGCGGCGGCGGTACGGTGAGTACGCCCACCTGCGCCGAGGGCACGTCGTGCTCCGCCACCACGAGCTCCGATGGCGTTGCTGGTGTGACGTGGCGCCTGGGCGTTGGTGTCAACACGATTCAAGTCACGACCGCCCACGTCACGAACAGCCCGCGGACGATCACTGCGACGGGGACCGCTGCGGGCGTGTGGACGTCGGCTGGCTCACTCCCCAACGCAGGTACCCGTCGCGATCACACCGCGACACTGCTCAACAACGGAGATGTCCTGATCGTCGGGGGCACGAGTCCCGGCGCAGTCATCTATAACCCCAGTGCGGGCAGCTTTATCGCGACCGAGGGGACGCCGCTCTTCAACCATAATCAGGGGGCCTCGGCTACGAAGCTGCTCGATGGACGCGTGTTGATCGTCGGTGGAAATGGCTCGCCTTTCCGCGCAGAGATCTACGACCCCGGCACAGGCTCCTTCAGCGCGACAGCGGGCGGCGTCGGGCTCATGAACGCCAGTCGCGCGGCCCATACGGCTACGCTGCTGCCTGACGGACGGGTGCTACTCGCGGGTGGCCAGACTGAGCCAGACGCTCAGTCGCACAATGAGGCCGAGATCTACGACCCGGAGACCGACACCTTCACGCCGACCGGATCGCTTAATGTCGACCGTTACGGACATGCAGCGATTCTGCTTCCAAATGGCCAAGTTCTGGTCGTGGGCGGCAATCGCACCACGAGTCCAGGATTCTCGACCAGCCTCGCTTCTGCCGAGCTGTATGATCCGGCAACAGGTACTTTCAGCTCGACCGGCAGCATGGCAGAAGGGCGGGGCTCCTTGGGGTTCACCGACATCACGCTGCTGGGCAACGGCAAGGTCCTTGTGGTCGGGGGACTCTCAGGCTTGACCACGGCGGAATTGTACGATCCAAGCACCGGAACGTTCAGCGCGACGGGCAGCATGGGTGGCGCGCATGACGCGGGTCGAGCGACCCTGCTGTCCGACGGGCGGGTGCTCGTTGCTGGCGGGTTTGTCACCGGGGGATGTCCGATCACGCTGAGCGGAGCGGAGATCTATGACCCTGTCCAGGGCACCTTTACAGGAGCCGCTCCGATGACGACCTCGCGCCTGCAGTTTACGGCCACACGGCTGAACGATGGGCGTGTGCTTGCGGTCGGAGGGTTCTCCAACGTCTCAGCGACTGCGTGCGGTGATCTCGGCTCGGCGGAGCTGTTCTCGCTACCTGCTGCGATCCCATAGCCTGAGGTCCACAGTCGTGCAGTCAGGGGGCGGCTCTCCCGAGCCGCCCCTTTTCTTTGTCGCTGCGGGCCTCACCCCTTCGGATTAGCCCCTGCGGCTGTCACATCCCCCAATCTCTTGTCGGATGGTGCGGCATTGCGACGTGTGCATTCCTTTCTTTTCCACAATTGGCAGGAACTACAGCATGAGGTGCCGTATGAAGTGGCAGGCAATCGTGGGGCTCATTGCGTTCGGGGCAGTGGGCTGTCACGGCGATCGCAACTATCCCCCGGGCCCGTCGGCGCAAATCCTGGACGCCAATCACAACGGCAACGCGTTCTTTTCCTGGCTCGCGCCGATGGTGAATCAGCAGCCTCCGGCAGAGCAAGTATTCTCCAAGCAGCTCGCTCCCACCATCACGATCAGCAATCTCTGCAGTGGCTCCGTCATCCGGACGTTTTCGGCCTCGGAAGTCGAAACAGGCAACGGCCAGTATCAAGCCAACTGGCATACCGCCGATGATGACCTCGACCGGGCGTGCACGTACCGCATCACCGTCGAAGCCGGTGCCCGGCAGCTCGGTATCGCCGATGTGGAGGTCGTGGACGACGGTAGCGAACTGAAGAATGTCGACACCGATCAATACATCCCGCTGCTCGATGGTCGCACCCTGCCGATCAAGTTCTTCATCGGCGTCGGATCGCAATGCCAACGCTCCGACTCCGACTGCGGCGAGGGCACCGTGCAGCCTGGTGCGAGCACGACCATCGTGACGAGGGAAGGTCAGGCCGGCGTCTTCGTCCCGGCCGGCGCCGTCGACCAACCGGTCACGCTCATCATCGAGTCCGCGGACGAACGCCCCTGCATTCCGGGGTTACCCGAGCCGGTGTTCCCCGGGGACGTCGGCGCCGTCGGGAACTCATGCTACGATTTCCACACGGAGCCGCCGCTCACCGAGGTCAACGCGAGCGGCAAGTTCAACACTGCGGTGACCGTGGGTATTTGTCCGGTCATTGGCGATCTCGATCATGCGACGTCGGACTTGCTCCAAATCTTCCAGCTGCACGTGGGCGCAGACCCGGCGATTCGCGCGCTGAACAACGTCCGGGCACCTTTTCTTTCCTGCGATCCAGCATTCGCGCTTCCGCTGGGCTCGCGTCCCGCACACCCCGAGAATTTTGCGGCGCACGTCGGCTCGTTCTGGAAGGCCGTCACGGGTCTGTTCATCCCGCGACCTCTGTCGGCGAGCACCAGGAGCATGGCGATCGACTACGGGGCCGGGGGCAGCACGGACCTCTTCAGCCGCTTCACGTGGGCGCTGCCGAGCCAGATGAACCTGAGTTTCGATCAACTGCCGGACCTGACCGCCATTTTGCCCGGCTCCGCGATCAACTCCGCGTACGCGCATCTCGGCATCACGTTCAGTCGCAGCAACCCCCTGGGCCTGTGCCCGGGCACGGCGGTCTACGCCAACGACGCCGGCCTGCTCGGGCTGCATTCAGGGCAGAACAACATCAGCGTCTGTCCACTCGGGATCGCGTCGGACTTCAGCGCAACGGCATACGGGACGATCAAAGCGACGTTCGCTCTGCCGGCGGTGCAGGCCTGTATCACCGCGACGCCGACAGGATTTCACGGCCTCTTCGCCCCTCCCGGCGGCGTGGCCTTCCTCGAAGCACTCGATGCGACTGGCAATGTGTTGAGCCGGACCGAATCGACCTCGCAAAAGGTGGCGCAACAGCTGTGCGTGCAGGGCGATCGCGTCGCCGCCGTCCGGTTCGCGGGCAAGGGCTCGGCCTACGCGATTTTTGACAACCTCACCTGGACGCGGGCAGTACAGCTCAGCCAGTAAGCGACGCGAGACACGAGAGCGCGGAAGGGCGGCTCCTTGGAGCCGCCCTTCCTTTTTAGCGCCCGGGGCCGCCTATTCTGCCGCGATGGCTCGCGAGCTCATCGGCCGGGTGCGCCAAGCTTTGGCCAGCCGCTACGACGTGATCAAGGAAGTCGCGCGCGGTGGCAACGCCACACTGTACGGCGCGCTCGACAAGGCGGGTCGCAAGGTCGCGATCAAGGTTCTGCATCCCGAGCTCGCCGTCTCCGTTGCCGCCGATCGCTTCCTGCGCGAAATCCGGTACGCATCCACGCTCGATCACCCGCACATCGCGCCGCTGCTCGACTCCGGTGAAAGCGATTATCTGCTCTGGTTCGTCATGCCGTTCGTGGCGGGGGAAACGCTGCGGCAGGTGATGCGCCGCGAGCGAATGCTGCCGATCGCGCGCGCGGTTCGTGCGGCCACGGACGTGCTCGATGCACTGGGCCACGCCCACGCACACGGCTTCGCCCATCGTGACATCAAGCCCGACAACATCGTGTTATCGGATGGGGGTGCCGTGCTGGTGGACTTCGGGATCGCGCGCGCGATCGCGAGCTCGGGTGAAGATCGCGTCACGCGCAGCGGCTTCGTCGTGGGCACGGAAGAGTACATGAGCCCCGAGCAGGCCGGCGGCTCGCCCGACATCGACGGCCGAACCGACATCTACTCACTGGGCATCGTGCTGTTCGAGGCGCTCGCGGGCCGGCCGCCTTTCTCCGCCGCGAGCGCGGCCGCGGTGCTCGATATGCAGCAGCACGCGAACCCGCCCGACCTGCGGAAGCTGCGGCGGGACGTTCCCCGGGACCTCAGCGACGCGGTGCTGAAAGCGCTCTCCAAAGCGCGCGAAGCCCGGTGGCAAACGGCGTCGGAGATGCGCCGCGCCCTGCTGCAATTCGCGCCCGACAGCTAGCCCTTTCTAGGGCGCAGACGCGACTTCCTTCGAGATCCTCTGCCAGCTGCTGAGGCGCTCGCGGATCGCGACCGGCATGTACTGCGACCGGAGCAGGCCTTCGAGCCGCGTCACCCGCGCCTCCATCTCCACCCCACGGCCCGCTTTGCCATTCAACCAGGCTGCGTTGTAGATCGCGAGGGCTTCCACCGCGAGATCACCAACCAATGCGGCTTCAGTTGCGAGTTGATCCAACGCGGCGGCCGCCTCCGGCAGATTTCCATCGTAGTAGTGGGCACTCGCCAGCAACCAACTCGTCCCGCTGGCAAGGTGGCCTTCGCGGCGCGCAACGTCGGCCGCCCGCTGATACTCCCGAGCCGCCGCGTTGAAGCGCAGCTGGCCGCTGAGCTCGTTGCCGCGGCCGACATAGAGCTGGACCTCGGGGCTCAGCTCACCGTCCGACTCCGGAATGCCGGCGCGAACAACCGGACTCTCGGGCTCGGTGCCTGTTTGTAGCGCGGAAAGCGGCGGTGCGGCGAGTACGGTAACGACTGCAAGAAGGGTCAGAGCCGTCTTCATAACTACCTCCCCATCACGTGGGATTGCGACGGCGCCTGGTTGCTCCGGTAAGTCCTCCCGTTAATGTTTGAAACCGCTTGATCTACTGGTCGGTCAGCGTGCCACTCACTGTGTGACGCAGAAAGGCCTCGCAGGGTTGCACGCGTCTACCTACACGGACAGAATCGTGACAATGACGAGCCTCCTCCTGCGCGTCGCCTCCATCCTGGTGCTCGCGAGTCAGACGGTGGACGCGCAAGCACCGTCCCCCTCCCGTCCACGCGCCCGCGATCTCGGCGTTCCGTTCGACGGCACGCCGGGTCCGCTCAACGCGATCACCGACGTCGACGGCGTGACCGTCGGGCACAGCACGATCATCCGCGGGCAAGGGAAGTTGGTGGTGGGCCAGGGCCCGGTTCGCACCGGCGTCACGGCCGTGTTCCCGCGCGGCGCGACCAACGGTGACCCCGTCTTCGGCGGCTGGTTCACGTTGAACGGCAACGGCGAAATGACGGGCACGACCTGGCTCGAGGAGTCCGGATTCCTCGCCGGACCGGTCATGATCACGAATACGCACAGCGTCGGCATCGTGCGTGACGCGGTGATCGAGTGGCTGGTGCGCAAGGGATTCGAATTCGACTGGTCACTGCCCATCGTCGCCGAGACGTGGGATGGCGCGCTCAACGACATCAACGGCTTTCACGTGACGAAACAGCACGCGTTCGCCGCGCTCGACAGCGCCCGCGGTGGGCCGGTAGCCGAGGGAAACGTGGGCGGCGGGACGGGGATGATCTGCAACCAGTTCAAGGGCGGGATCGGCACGTCGTCGCGGCGGCTCCCCGCACCGCTCGGGGGGTACACCGTCGGTGTCCTCGTGCAATGCAACTACGGCTCGCGCGCGCGATTGTCCATTGCCGGCGTCCCCGTGGGACAGGAGATCCCGGATCTCTTGCCGTGTCGCGATTCCATTCCAGGAGTTGCCGTCGCCGGGCGTCGGTGCGCGGATGCGGACAAAGGCTCGATCATCATCGTGATCGCGACCGACGCACCACTCTTGCCTCATCAGCTCAAGCGAATCGCGAAGCGGGCCTCCCTGGGCGTCGGCCGGCTCGGCGGGTTGGGCGGCAATCCCTCCGGTGACATTTTCGTCGCCTTCTCGACGGCCAACCCCGGTGCGGCGAAGCCCGACGCGAACGTGAGCGTGACGATGGTACCCAACGAGCGGATCACACCGCTGTTCGAGGCCACGGTGCAGGCAACCGAGGAGGCAATCGTGAACGCAATGGTGGCGGCGGAGACCATGACCGGCGTGAATGGGATGCGCGTTTATGCGCTGCCGCAGGAGCGCCTGCGTGACGCGCTGCGCAAATACAATCGCCTGGTCGAGCCGCACCAATGAGGAAATGGCTGTGCCTGCTCTGGCTCGGGCTCAGCGCGGCCTGCCAAACGGAGTCGCGCCGTCTCCTCGTCGTTGACTTCACACTTGCCGACCCGCTGACGCTCGAGGCCACGGCGGCGCCGTGGCACGCGGCCGGATATCGAGTCGAGTACCGCCGCTTCTACCCGCACCTCACCCGGCAGGATCTGACGCGCTATCGCACGGTGCTCGTGCTCGGCGGACGAGAGCCCGAGAGTCCCTCCGATGCGTTGTCGATCGGCGACCTGGCGATCCTGTCGGAATGGGTCCACCGCGACGGCGTCGTCGTGCTCGGCTACACCGATGGGAATGTCAGCCTCGACCGCTGGGTCATGAACCAGTGGCTGGCCTCGCAGGGCGCCGGGCTCGAGGTTGGAGCGCAGTCACTGGATGCACCCGCCACGCCCCTGCCGCATTCCGCGCTGGATAACGCCGGCTTCGAGCCATTTCCTGCGGGAAAGAACCGCGTCCTCGAGGTCCGCGACCGCAGCCAGACACTCGCGCATGCCGGCACCAGCGCCCTGGTCGCGGCGAGTCGCGTCGACGACGGGTTGATTGTCGTAGCGAGCCGCAACCTCCTGAGCGCAATCGACGCGGACACTCGCACGCGTGAGTTCCTGGTGGCCCTGGCCCGCTGGACGCGCCGGCCCGCGGAGTGGGCAGGCGTCGGCGCCGCGGCCCATCCGGTGCCGCTGCAGCTGGCGGACGCGCCGAAGAAGGTGGCGGTGCATCCGCCGATGCTCGCCCCACCCGCCGGGAGTCGCGCCAGCGAAACGGCAGGGAACCAGTGCAGACTGGTCGCCTGCAAGCGATCTCCGGCCACCTTCCAGAGATTGCGTGTGCTGAACGTGTCGGCGAGCGCCGCTTCCGGAATCGTCGTTGCGAGTGT
>WNGI01001232.1_pt1 | contig 27515 bp, 35 predicted proteins | sample 5400621 | NCBI WGS metagenome assembly WNGI01 (sample SAMN13153374, study PRJNA577476) | soil metagenome | isolation source: 20 cm soil or saprolite under Garry oak tree replicate 1 | place: USA:California | collected 2016-06-15
AAATCTTACGCCGCCTACCGCTAAAGCGATTTGACGATGTCAACGACGGCCCACAGGACCCGCTTCGAAAAAAGCGCGAGACCTGGGGCTCCCAGTTTTTCTGGCTGCCGACAAAAACCCAAACTCAAGTCTAATGAGCAGATACGGTCAAACACAACCACGCCACAGTACTTGCCGGGACCGCGAAGACCAGCGTATGCAACCAGAATGCATTCCCCACTGAGCAGTACCAGTAATTCGCTGGCCAGAGGATTGGCAGGAAGAAACGAGTGATGTCTGCGGCTGCGAGAGCGAGGATTTCAAAGGCAACGAAAGCGCGGTGGGCAAAGTTTAGAGCAGAGAAGGCGAAACGGTAGAGCCTCCTGGGATGGCCATCGAACGCAACTACAAACCGAGGACTAATTGTTCAGCAGGCTGTCTCGCGGTCTTCGCTGCGGGATGGTGCTTTGAACAGCAAGGCTCAATGACAATTTTCGTGTGAGTTCAGGACTTCTTTTTCGGCGGCACATCACACATCGCGTGGCCTTTTTCGAGCAATTTCAAAGATTCCATTCGCAATGTCTTGGCTTGTTCGTCCACCTCGCCGCCAATTTCCACGTAGTCGCCAACGCGCTCCATCGCGGCGTCTTGGTTCGCAATCGTCAGGAGACGTTTCTGATCGGGGTCAACGAGAACGATTTTCTTCCCATTGCGCACGCATTTTTTGGCGCAATCAGGATTCGTGCTGGTGAATAGACCTGTTTTGGCACGTTCACCAGCGCAACCCTCGTCAGCAAGCCAGCCGCGCACAACGGACTTGTTCTCGGAAGCTTGCTGCACGGGCGTTATGAAAAAGACGAGGAGAGAAATCACGGTGAGACGAAAGAAAAGGGAGGAAAACATTTGTGGACCTCCTCCTGTGATGTGAGTTTACCAAGGACCCGCTAATTTTGCACATCCGTCCACAGAAAACTTTCGCTCCACCCATCGCACGCCAGACGCGATTCACTTTTCTGACTGTGCGGCATAGTGATCTGAACCCGGACCCTAGTGCCCGAGGCAAGTGGCAGCAACAGATTGTCATTCGGAGGGCGGCGAGGTTCAAAGCGATGTATGGGAATTGACCGAGGTGCAAGAGGGCCGGGGCGTTAGCGTGCCTCGAACCTTCGGAAACTCTTTGAACACGGGGAGTTTTCGCTTTATTTTTGTTGACAATTTCTTTGCGCTCGGAGATAAGATGCAAGATGAAACGCCCCAAAATCACTCCTCGCAAGAGACGCCACAAAAACCTGCCTCACAAAATAGAGTTGTGGGAAACCGTTGGGCTGCGGTCACATGAACAAACAATCTTTTGATGAACTGGTTAAGGAAAGCAAGGCACGGCAGTCGGCTCTGAAAACCCTGCTTCACCCTTATACGCGAATCTTTACAATAATTTCCTACGCGGGATTCGCATACGCATTCATCAAAGGCGGCGGTGAATTCACATTTCCGCTCGTTGGCCTGATTGTGCTGGTGTGTTTCCTATCCCTGTCTCCTCGATACGCGCCTCCTATCGCTGGAATTCCACTACTCGGACGAAGGATTCTTGCGCTGTTGACGGACTTTCTGCTGCTCTCGATTGTGAGTTTTCTTGCGCTATTCCTGCTTCAATCGAAAGACTATTTAGAATACTTGACGATGTTAGTCGTGTGGGTCGCATTTCTGTACTTCGTTGTGTCGGACTGCTTTCTCAACGGCACACTCGGCAAAAGGGTTTGGGGACTCAAAGTCATAGACACCAAGAAGAGCGAAGGGAATGTTTACAAATCATTCATACGCCCATTCGTACGTGCTTTCTTACGTGTCTTCTTTACGCTTCTGTTTCCCATAATTTGTAGCGGCTTTCTTCGTGACGCTCTCGTAGGCGATGGTGATAACTTCCGGCTCCGGTTTTTCTTGGGTGAGTGGTCCGCAGAATTCGCTCTATGCTTAGTTCCGATATCTATTTTGTTCTTAGGAGGAAACCAGTCGATTGTCGATAAGATTTTGGGAATGTCAGTTCAGCAGACATCGCGACACGTAGATTCGAACCTGTCAAAACCTCGCCTCAGCACATGGGTGACGCTCGTGTCTTCAACCATTGTTTTTGCCTTTCTGCTGGCTGCGCTTGCGTATACCGCCATTGGAAACATGGTAGTTAGTGATGGCCTCCCGAAGGAGCCGCCTGCCAGAGGTTTCCAACAAGCCAAGACCATCACAAACCCGAAAGGAATCGAACAGCTTTGGATTTACCTACCGATGAATCTTAAAGAGTCAGGTTCAATTGTGAAAAGAATTGAAATGGTTGAAGTGTCCCCGAATCCATTTACATTTCGGCCCGAAGACTCACATGTCGTTACGCCTTTGAATCCCGAACAATATCTTAAAGACGTAAAGCAAATTCGTTTAGTGAGAGTTACTCTCGCACCGTATATGTTTACGGTGACCAGAATGACCATCGTACGGACTTTTTTGGCTCTCGGTGAGCTAAGCGCAACGACCCAACGACCGAGCTTTGCCTTGTTGCAAATCGGGAGTGAACAGAAATATGGGTTGTTCTCTATCGCTTCACGGGAGAACATCTTGATTTGTTGGATGGGGTCCAACGCAAATCCCGTAGATTTTCCAATGGAAGTACGCCCACGGTTCGGAATTCAACCGCTTTTTTCTTTCGGTGAGATTTACAACCTTTTGTTGGGCAACACTTGGGTCATCCATCAGTGCTGCGCTGGCTCCTTATGAACGGCCCGAGTAAATGCAGGGTGCAAACATGATGATTAGTCGGTTTGATTTGCTGGCTTCTTCTGTTCGTGTTGCAACCAGCAGGGAATGCTCAAACTGTGAATGGAAATATCAACGCAGCGTTCGCCGTTGGTAGGTGGAAGGAATCGCACTAAAGGCGTGAGCCTGTTCTGTGCTCGTGTGACGACTGAAAAAGAGGTGACAAAAGGGAACAGCAACGGGGTGTGCTTCTTGACAGAAGCGCAAGCCAGCGCAAAAGACTCAGTGGTTATGTCCACGAATACTTTCCCCGTCACAAGTTGGGACGATCATTCTCTGACAGCAGTTACAGAATTTTACGCGGATAAGAACGGAGACCAAGCCAGCAAAACCAGCCCGGGCGCGATCAAGTGTGTATTTCGGTTGGTTCTAAACTTCGAAGCACGTCAAATGACAAAGTTTGTTGAGGCGAGCACTGGTAACACCAGTGGATATCATCTGGTGGACCAGTAAAAGCCCGGCCCGAACAGTAACGTGCGCCGGGAGGGGAACCAAAATGCCCAAAACCATCTTCATTTCGTGCGGCCAATACACCGCTGCGGAGAAGCGGCTTGGGAAGCAGATTTCGGAAATGGTCCGCACTTTAACCGACTGCGTGCCATTCTTCGCGGAGGAAGTCCAAGACCTGAATGGGTTGGATGCGAATATTCTAAGTGCTCTCCACGACTGCGTTGGATTCATCACCGTCATGCATCCGAGAGGTGAAATTAGACGCCCCAACGGCTCCATTGTTCGTGCATCGGTATGGATTGAGCAGGAAATAGCGATTGCGACTTACATTCAGCGCGTCGAGAAGCGCACTTTGCCAATCATCGCTTTCAAGCACAAGTCAGTAGGTAGGGAGGGAATTAGGGACTTGCTCCACTTGAACCCGTTCGAGTTTACTGACGACGCCGAGATACTGACCGAACTTCCCAAGCGGCTCGCGGCATGGAGGTCGTTGAAGCCTTCCGGCGTTGAGTTGCGGCTTTCCTCCCAAGCGGCGGGATGGCAGGAAGGGCACGACATTGGAAGATTGGAGATAACGCTTCTTAACGGGACAAACCGTTTGATTGAGAAGTACGAATTTGAGGTGCGGCTTCCTTCCGCCCTGCTCAAGCATTGGAGCACAACTTATCCCACCGAGGTCCGCTGCAACATTCCCAGACTCCGTTGTTTTCGATTCGACCAGAACGGCAGGGGTGCTCTGAGACCTCATGACCAACTGCAACACCCTATTACGTTCGATTACTGCACCACTTGTGCGAAACCGGAGCATGAGAGCACATGGGTCGGGGCTGCGTTGGTATCCGAGATGAGTCTGGGTGCCACGGCGGGGTTGAAGGAAACGAATACGTTGTGGAGAAGACCATCAAACAGCTAGCGATAGAGCGAGAAGGAAATCGCTAGTTGAAACTATCACGAACGGCATTGCCCGAACCGAGATAAGCATTGAGGCAATCGCGACAGGGGGACCGCAGCAATTGGAGGTGACGGTGGGACTCGAACCCACTATTATAAGACCGGCTTTGCAGGCCGACGCCTCGCCGCTTTCTCTTTCAGACACGAAATAACCTTTTTGGATATGGAGGCGCGGGCCGGGATTCGAACCGACGAATGATGGTTCTGAAGCAAAATGGCCCGCGTGGGCGGAATGGCGGACGCGCCGGACCAGATTTTCCGCAGTAGAATGATCCCGGAGACCCCGTAGCTCAATTGGATAGAGCGAATGGCTTCGAACCATTAAGTTCCGAGTTCAAGTCTCGGCGTGGTCCGCCATTCTTTTCCAGTTGAACACTTCACACGCATTTTCCCAATGCCTAATTTGGTAGTATTGATCGAAGGAGAAGTAAAGATGATCGGCTTGGGTGGGCGATGGGTCCTACCAACCAAAGTGAACGGGCGTGGGCCGAGATCGGTCGGGGCGATACCGTACCCACGTTGTGGTTGCAGAAGCTCGAATTAAAAGAGACACGGGCTCAAAGCAGGTCTTCCAGCTACGAGGAAGTCAAGGAATACAGCCAGAGGAACCGGGAAACCCGGCTCTCCTCATCTGCTAATTAAAGGACAACCTATTCCAAACAGATCGTCGCTAAGCGACGCCAAAGAAGTCCTGAAATCGCGCCAATAGAGGCGAAAATGACTGATGAAGGTAAGGCGGTCTGCTGGACAGCGGACCTGCTTAGGGAACATAAGATCCAGTCTACGCAGCGCCCCGGTGGCGGCTGGGACTGGACCTGCTCATGCGGAGAGAAGGGCTACTCCGCAGCGGACCACCGAGACCATTGGGCAGATGTGATGATAAACCTCATAAAAGAAGGCGAAGTTGAGCATTATGGTGCGGTTTCACATCGAACGCCAGAGCATTGGCATGCGCTGCGCGAAGTGATTTTCTACGCCATTGACCAATGGCTGAAAGAACAAGGCGATTAGCTCAACTGGATAGAGCGAATGGCTTCGAACCATTAGGTTCCGAGTTCAAGTCTCGGCGGGGTCGCCATCTTTTCGGTCCTACAAGGTATTAGCGGGACTGGGCGGACTTGAGCGGAATTTCTAGCCGGGTTTAGATCACCACGCAATGCCAAATTTGACTGTCAAGCAATAGATACAAACAGCATAAAACACGTCGCCAAAAGGGCGATGAACTCGAATAATTCGAACTTCAAAGGATGAATCGCAAACATCGCGCTGAACGCCGAAGCACCATTCTTCCGGCACGCCGCCGTAGCAACGCAGCCAGGGCCATCGCCCAGGCGCGGAAGGAACGTGGAGAGCTACCGGGATTCATAAGAAAGAAACGATGAACCACTGCAAAAGAAGCAATGGAACATATCGCGCCTGGTTCAACAGCCGCGAAGAAGCGGAGGCATACGCCAAGGAACGTGCTCTATCACAGCGACCTGGCACACCTATGTGAGAAATATGGCTTCTGGCACCTGTCCAGATTCGAATGGCTCTATGGGCCGTTGCCAGAGACTCCGGACCAGGTGATGTGAGGACATCGGCACATTGCGGTTTCGAATTTTTCCGCGAAAAATCGGTAACTTTGACAAAAACACCCAATAACGCTAACAATATCAACAAGTTAACATAGAAATTGATAGTCAGACCGTTACTAGGTCGATAGCAGATCGTTGGCAAGCCCTGGAACGCTCCAGAACTACCCGGATTTGGCCCGGGAACCAGCCTAACTTAACTAGGACGCGGCGTCAGACCGTCAAACCTTGCGGTCGGTTCCGGCCAGGTTTATAGGATTCCAAATAACAACTCGATGACGAATTCGATGAAGAATTCGAGCAATTCGAGCAAGGCCCATTCCGCCACCGAGTCGAGAAGGGGTTTGGGCGACTCTTCGAAATACGTCAGGGGCGCGGTACGCATCGCAAGAACCCTTTAATAGCACTTACGCGGGGCAACGCGGGAATGTTGCGAGGAACAGGCGTAGGACCGATTTCAGGGGCTTCCTAACGCCCGCGATGGTAGGCTGGTCACAATGGAACACATATTCCATCGGATAATCGTGTTCGCCGTGATAGCCATGCTATTCAGCGGCATGGTGCTGGTCGTGATAGCGACGCTATTCGTCCTCAGGAAGCTTGCAGACGAACTTCGCAATATCATAGGTGGCGGTCGGGGCGGTGGACCACATCCACTTCCGGCGACGGGTGCCGTAGAAAGTTCCCGTGGTTCGGCCAACCCTAAAGAGTCAAAGCCAGTCGGCCCGGACAAGGCCCAGTGAATTCCTATGAACCGGGCTTTATATGGGTTGCTGTGGGTATTAGAAATCCTGGCGATTGTTGTTTTGATTCTGGTCCTTGCTCTGCCGAATCCAGACTACGCCTGGAGACAATCCATCGAGTGGCAGCAACATCCGTCACCAGACCTACAAGGCACTTCTTGAGAAGAAGCGGCAAGGCACGGCCCTGCGTCTGATATTCGCACTCCCATTCGGGGTCACCGCCGCCTGCCCCTTTTGCAGGCTGTTTACGGAGCGGATTCTGTCGTCTCGCACATATTCCCGGAATGGCACCGTCTAAAACGCTTCTACGTGTCAAGGCGACTGGCCGAGAGATTGAGGAATTCGTAGCGAGGCTTAGTGTTGCCGATTGTTGCCAAATTGATCGGTCATAACAGGTCATATCGGGACATTGCAGGATATTGATCCCATCCTTTTGACAGTATGCATAAACCCTGCAATTGTAGATTGTTTGGTAAGTTCGACGCAGTTCGGACTCCACGCGGGTAGATCCATGCGGTTCGACAGCGCTCGTCTGCGAAATATGTTTTGTTATGGTGCGATCCTCGCTGCGATCGGTTTCGCAGGCTGCAGCAATTCCTGCTTTGTCGGCGTCTTCAACAATGGCATCGGTGTTGTAACCGTGCAAGCCGGGAATCCGCCTCCACCTTGTTCGCTTCCACAACCGAGGGCGGCGATCAATGTGGTTGCACTCAAGTCAGCTGTCTGCGAAACCTGTACGGCCGACGCTCGCGTGGAACATGTGTTTGTCACAATGCAAAGCGTTCAGCTCCTTTCGAGCGGGACAGATGACACAAGCAAGGATTGGCTCGAGATTGCGCCTGAGCTGGCTAACGAACCCCGGCACATGGATTTGGTGGGCAATTCTCTATCGGAGATATTGGTAGAGAATGCGAATATCCCGGTGGAAACCTACCGCGAAATCCGCTTACGATTTTGTTTTGATTCCGGTTCAAACCAGGAATGTCACGCCGACACCGCTTGCGGTGGGACGCTACGGAATTGCGTCATGACGGCCGATGGACGCATTGAGCCACTCCACTGGCCTGCTGGTACTCCAGAGTTGGTGATGGCCATCCGGACTCTTGACGGCGATTCGTTGGCCGTTTTGCCAGACAGCATCACAGATCTTCGGCTTAGCTTACAAGTACAGCAGGCGTTTAGCTTTTCCAGCATCCGAGGATTGCGACTGCAAGACGTCCTCGTCGGATGCGTCATCGCTTTGCCGCGATGGTCAACCGAAAAAGACAACCCCAAGACTGATTGAACTCATCGCGGATGCCCGACAACGAGCAAGCCGTCCCTATAGGTAGTAGGAAAAACCTTTCCATTCCAGTTTGTGGGCCTCTCCACGAGTCAGTGGTTGGTAATTCGCGCCGAGATGACCGGCACCCGCTCGCAGTAGCGGCCCCCTTTATCTTGGGAAGCTACGGGAGAGCGTAGGAACCAGAGGGGGACCATGCCAAACTAGCGGCGCTAGCGAGGACAAGGATTCCTGATGCGCTTTTTTCGGCTGAGAAAGGACGCCACGGAACGGGGACATACCCATTACATCCGGCTGAAGCTCCACGACGTGAGCCAACTGTTCAATTCGATGGATCCTTCACCGTTCATCGAGAAAGACTTGGACGCGGACGCGGAAGAGTTCATCGTGAGCTGGGCCCAGGAATTTCCCCGGGACGATCCGGTCCGACTGCATATCTACCTGGAGCAGTGGCCCGCCGAAGACCCAAAGGAACCCATCAAAACCGCGGTGCACAACTACTTTGCGCACCGCGCGGAGATTGCGGACTTGGAGTTCAAGCGCCTGCTCGAGCAAGGCAGGATCAGCCTGGTCATCGGGTTGGTGTTCCTCTCCACGTGCCTGGTGCTCAGCAAGGTGTTGTTAGGCCATGCGGGAGGCACTTGGGCAGTTGTTGCGAGGGAGAGCCTAACAATTGCCGGTTGGGTGGCCATGTGGCGGCCGATGCAAATCTATCTTTACGATTGGTGGCCTGTGCGCCGGCGCAGGCGAATCTACGAGAAGCTCAGTCATATGCCGGTGGAAGTGGAAGCGAAAGGAAAGAGTTGAAAGGGAGGAAGCAGAGGCTGGAGGGTAGGTTGGGAAAGGGCGACTCATCGGCTCCGACGGATGTCCTCTCTGGATGCGGCCGAGGCGCGCATCTCACATCCCGGCGGCGTTGCCCTGGGGCAGGTGACTGCGAGCGAAGATGCTCAGTTCTGAACGGGTTTTTCGCCGGTGGGTGCCGAGCGGTTCAGTCTCTCCAATTCCGCCAACCGCTCTCGTACCTGACCCGCGTCTTTGGCATGCGGAGCTAAGTCCAGGTAGGCTTTTAACTCCGATATGGCACCGGCGTAGCTCCTCTTGCGAGCAAAGATTTCAGCCAGTAACAGATGCAGCTGCGGAAAATTAGTGAGCAAATCCACGTGTTCCGCCTTGAGCGCGCTCTTCTCGGCCTCTTGGATGTGGTTGAGCTTGTAATTGGCCATGGCGTTAAAGAAATAGGCCTCTGCGGGATACAATTCATCGAGATCCAAGACATAACCAGCGCCGAGGTCACCATGATTCAGAAGATCGTGATCGATGATGTGATTTGTAAATTGAAGGACATCGGTCCAATTTCCTGCTTCGTACGCCATTGCCGCAAGCGACAGATATGGCGGCAGAAACCTCGTATCGATGTCGGCAGCTCGTGTATACGCCGCGCGAGCCGAATCCTTCTGGTTCTCTTTCTCCAAAACCGTGCCCAACTGAAACCAGGCGCTCGCGTACCTTGGGTAGATCGCTAATGCCTGTTCAAAAAACTTGTGCGCCTCGGTAACTTTCCCATTCCTCTCGGCCTCGAGGCCTTTTTCATAGGCCTTTCTGGCATTTGCCGGTGCCTTGTAGGGGGTAGCGCTGAGAGTCATACCTTTAATCTTTGCAGCTCTCTCGACCACGATCGCGCCCACATCTATGACGCTGGCGGAAGGGGTCAGGTCCAAAAGGGTGATGCTACCCGAACGAAAACCTGCAGCCGAAGCCCGCAGCTCACAATTCATCAGATCGCGCCGTGGAATTCCTCCGGTCGGGTCCCTCCTAGCCACGCCCTCTCGCGAAGCCGGGCCAGCACTTGCGTCAAGGAAGGAATCAAATCTCGATTCCATTTGCATGCTGAAGTCGCCATGGAGTGTCGCATACACCTGTTGACGCACAGTCGCGTTGCAAACCCGCTCCACCAAGGTGTCGTTTGGAAGCGATGTGCCGTCGTTCGTCGCAATCCGGCCACGGAGAAACAACACCAGATCGTCCTCCACGCCGCGTTGCGTTGGTTGCGAACTCAAAGGGGTGGTAGTAACAGGCTGGGTTGGTTTTGAGGGCGGAGGTGCAGGAGCCGGGGGCTTTTGCGACAATGCGACCGGCACAAGAAAGCCCATCGCCAAGACTACCGCGACGAGACTGCGCCCGCAGTGACTCACGACCTGGTCTCCAACGTGAAAGCCAATGTACTACAATTCCGGATGGGTGAAAAGAGAAACTACCGATGAACGAGCTAGTCGCCGTAGCGCCTAGCGGGACGAACTTCTCGTAGGAGGCGACTCTTCTGGCACGGACCAGGTTTTTCGTAGATTCGCAGCAATTACTGCCATTTTTGGGACTCGGCCTGGGCTAGCATCAAGAGGGCGTGAGGGGGCCCGGCGTTTTCGAGCGTGCGAGCCTACGCAACGGCTGCTGCTGACGGCTCTCCTGACGGCTTTGCCGGAGCCAGCGCGATCAGGGTTGCGCCGATGATAACCAGCACGGCCGACCCAATGAGAAAGCCCATGTGTTCGGTGGCAATCGGGATGGCTAAGAGCGACATAACAACGGCGTGCGCAAGGCTGGACCATGCGGCAAAGGCGATGAGACTGCGATGCGCGGACGGGTTGCGCACCGCCAGTAGCAGGAAGACTCCGAGGGTGGCATAGATGCTCGCCATCATCGTGTCGCCCGTATCCGACTGATCGGGATGCAAGACGCCGCCTACCATGGGATAGACGGCGGCCACAAAGAGGAGTCCCAGCAAAACCAGCACAACCTTTAGCGCCCGATCTCGACGCATGGTGACCTCCTGCTATCACGCCGTGTGGAAAGGACCAATCAGAGCCCGCTAAACAACGCCCATGCCCCCGCACCGAGCGGCGAGACAATCCCGTAAGCTCCGAGCATCTGGTCTGAAGTGAGCGGCATTGGTCGAGTAATGATAGCCCGGAGTCGCGAATTGGACCTTCTTAGACCGGTCAGCGCCTGGTTAGATCGCCGATAGAAGCTCCAAGAAATTTTTGTCGTAAACTTTGCAGATGGTTCGCGCCCTTATCGCCCCGGCATCTCGTTCTCCCAGGGCGCAGACTCAGACCTAAGGATGGAATCTTCGGTGATCTCTATCGAGCCCATTACGGCGTTGAATACCTTCCTCTTCAAAGCTGTTCGCTTTCGCGCTTTGCAGGATGCCCCCCACGCATTCGGCTCGACGTATGCAGAGGAAGCTCAGCTCACCGACTCTGACTGGATCAAGCGCGTCGAACGATGGAATGGCGAGAGCGGGGCTGGTTTCTCGCGATGGATAGGGATATTGCGTGCGGCATCGCTGGCTCATTTCTCGATGAAAATGATCCGACGCGTGCCTATCTCATCTCCATGTGGACGGCTCCAACGCATCGTCAGCGGGGTATCGGTCGTTTATTGGTGAAGGAGGTCCTCAACTGGGCCCGAAGTCGCAATGCCCGGATCTTGCAGTTGATGGTTACGAGCCATAACGAACCCGCGATTTGTTTCTACCAACGACTTGGGTTCGCTCGAACCGGGCGAACTGAGCCTCATCCGAATGATCCGGCTGTGATCGAATACGAGATCTCGCGGGCGATTCCATGACCGATGGACCTGCCACAATGCAACGACTCCCTCGAAGGGGCAAAATCGCTGAAGTTGCCACGAAGAGCCACTTGGGAGGTTTGGCGACGCAATATAAAAGTGCGCAATGCGGGATTCTGCTCCTGCTCGAGTGCGTTCTGCTTTTGGTGTTGGAGGTCGGGGAGCTATCATGTATGAACCCCCGGCAATCCACATATCGGCGGATGGGGAGGTGACGGTGCCCTTAGAAATTACACAGCGTGAAATGAACGGCATTTACCTTCTGGCACTTAGAGGGCGTCTTGTGCTCGGAGAAGAGAGCAGCGGGTTTCGTACAACCGTTGACAATCTTCTGTCATTAGGCGCGACAAGAATTGTCGTTAATCTCGAGCACGTCAATTATGTTGACAGCGCGGGCCTCGGCGCATTGATCGAAGCGCATCGAAAGACAAAAGCCCAAGGCGGACGGCTTAAGCTTTCGAATCTCGGCCCGAACTTCAAGCAAGCCTTGGAACTCGCCAGGCTCCTGACAATATTTGACACGTGTCCGACCGAAGCTGCCGCTGTCGCGGGTTTTTGACGACGACAAAAAAATCTCCGCCACTCCCCTTCCCGCTACGAACCTGTCCGGCAATCAGAACGAACCAGGCATTGGCCGGCGCGTGCTCACGAAATGGCGCGTGGGTTCGACTGCCACCACGAGTCGCCGCCCAACCGAGGGCTAAAGGAAATACGTCCTGCTTCTCTCTCATGCGGAGTTATACTCGCATCAATCGACATCTCGTCGATATCGGCGCTCTTGCCGAGAAGGAGGTGATCCAGTGAGGTACGATTTACGCTGACGCAGTAGAGGAGGCGCTTGTGATCTTACCGAGCGCCTCTCTCCTTTTGCCCAGGCTGTCTGAGTTTCCCTAGAATTTGACAAATCGCCTTGCGTCTTATCGCTGGCAAGGGCCTCCTAAGCGAGCTTCGCGGACGGGTGGGCTTTTGGTACGAGCTTGGGCGATGCGAAACACCGGAGGCAAAGTTGATGACGAGGTTTTTTCCGACGCAATACGGAATTGATATTCCGAAGGTTTCGAATTATCGATGCGAGCCGCACTGCGCAGGCGTTATTCCGGGATCGTCGGCGCAGATCCCGGTAAGCGTCCATCGGTCCTGCTCGAGCACGCTGGCGCTTGGGCTTATTCTTTGCGCAGTCCATCCGCGGTTGAAGGATTGCTCGTGCTCTTCCCTGCCCGAGCGAATTCTCCTCACCGTAATTTCGTTCGAGCTTACTTCTTTTTTATTTTGATCGAATCCAATACGATAATCCCCGTTCGAAAGGATGGCTCTATGGCACGTTCATGTCCTGGTGTTGGTTATCTGCTTTTTTTGTGCGCTTGCCCCGCAGCCACCATCGCGCAAGAGGCGGCTCCACAGCCAAAATTCGAGATCCCTGCGGACAAGCTGGCCGCTTTCGTCGGGCAGTATGTTTTCGACGATGATCCCGACCTCATTCGCTCCGTCTCTCTGGAGGGCTCCCGCGTCTTTATAGAATCCCTCCGCACGCGGAAAGTCGAACTTCTCGCGGAATCCGAAGACACTTTCGCCGCTCTAAATGTTTCCGTGAAGTTCAAGTTCCTTCGCTCCACAGACGGAAAAGTAATCGGCTTCAACCGCATCGTTGTGGAACGTAACGACCGCCCCAGCCCCGCGGAGAGTAGCGAGCACGCGAGCAAGATCAGCGATCAGCCTCTCCCATTTAACAAGGTCGAATACACGCGCCAGGAAGTCATGATCCCCGTGCGCGACGGCATCAAGCTTCACGCCGTCATCTTGCGCCCCAAGGATTACACCACTCCGCTTCCCTTCCTCATGGAGCGCACTCCCTATGGCGTGGACGGGAACACGCCCGAGTCCATCAATCCCCGACAGCCGGAGCTCGCTGCCAGCCGTTACATTTTTGTTTTCGAGGATATTCGCGGCCGCTTCAAATCGGAGGGCACTTTCGTCATGAGCCGTCCTATGGCTGATCACCGCGATCCGAAGCTCGTTGACGAAAGCACCGATACTTATGACACCGTGGACTGGCTCCTCAAGAACATTCCTAACAACAACGGCCGCGTGGGAGTCTTCGGTGTCTCCTACCCGGGTTTTCTCGCCATGGCCGCCGGCATTGATCCACACCCCGCCGTAAAAGCCATCTCTCCCCAGGCTCCTATGATTGACGTCTGGATGGGCGACGATTTCTTTCACAATGGCGCTTTCCGCGAAACTTACGGCTACGACTACACGCTCGGAATGGAAAGCTCCAAAGAAAACGCGTTTGCGACGCTCGACGAGGATGCCTACGATTTCTTTCTCCGCTCCGCCTCGTTCGCAGCCGCCGCCAAGCGCGATGGCGTCGACAAACTCCCCACCGGTGTCGCTTTTCTCCAGCACCCTGCCTACGATGAGTTCTGGCGCGCCCGTGGCGTGGAGTGGCATCTCAACCAGTCCGCAGTCCCCACCCTTTTCGTCGGCGGCTTCTGGGATCAAGAAGACCTGTTTGGCCCGCAAGAAGCCTACGCGAGGCTCGAGCTTCATGATCCGTCTCATGAAAACTTTCTGGTTATCGGTCCATGGAACCACGGACAGTGGGGCGACACCACGCGTCATCTGGGAGAAATTTATTTCGGCGAACCCACTACCGACGAGTTTCGCAGGAGCTATGAGGCGCCGTTCTTCGCCCACTACCTTAAAGATGAAAACGGATTCAGCCTGAAAGACGCCGCTGCGTTTGAAAGTGGCAGCAATCGCTGGCGCGAATATACGCACTGGCCGCCGGTGGAGAGCAAAGCACAGAATCTCTACCTCTCCGCGGACGGTTTGCTGCTTTTTTCTTCATCGGAACCGAAAAACTCCGCGCGGAATAAAAAAGGCGTCCCAAACTATCGCGAGTATGTCTCCGATCCCGCCGATCCCGTACCGTATCGCCATCGGCCGATTCAAGCCACTTACGCGGAAGGGTCCAAGTGGTACACCTGGATGGTCGAGGACCAGCGTTTCGTTTCTGGCCGTCCCGATGTCGCCACTTGGACGACCCCGCCTCTCGATCGCGATCTTACCGTAGCAGGGGATGTGATCGTCGATCTGTTCGCCTCCACGTCGGGCACGGACGCGGACTGGGTGGTGAAGCTGATCGATGAATATCCTGAGGCGGCGCCAGCGAGTTCCTCAGCCCACTCGGCAACCTCCACTTCAGATGCGTCTCGGCCCGACATGGCCGGGTACCAGCTCATGGTCAATGGGGAAATTTTTCGTGGCCGTTATCGCAAGAGCTTTGAACACCCCGAAGCCATCCTTGCTAACGAAGTGCTCGAATACCGCTTCAGCCTGCACGCTGCCGATCACGCCTTTCTCAAGGGTCATCGCATCAAAGTCCAGGTGCAAAACACGTGGTTCCCTCTCTACGATCGCAACCCACAAAAGTTTCTCCCCAACATCATGACCGCCTCACCCGACGATTTTGTCAAGGCTACCGTGCGCATCTATCCCGCTTCTCGCCTGGTCTTGCCTCTGGCCCCGTGACCATCGTCGAGACATCTGGAGATCTGCGCTCCCAAGGGTCGCACAAGCTCCCCCCGGCGAATCCTGGTAACGTGCTTGCCGTCGAAGCTGGTACCGCCGGGTAGTTGTCCTGGAACGGGCCAATCGGGAGTTGCTTGCTCGCGACCGGGCACCTCGAATGTAGCTGCCCTGGCGCAACGACGAATCCAGACAAAACGGCTAGCTTATTATCCGTACGCGGGGCATGGGCCCGGAACCGTGAGGTTTGCAACGGATAAGAGCTCGGCCGGAACCATGCCTCGCGTTATGTCCGCCGCCATACCTCGAGCCGCTTCTTTCGGTCGCGGCATAGCGCAACGCAAAAAGATTCCCACGTTGCAGCCAATGCCTTGAGACATAAGCCTCGAACTCGAAACCCGCAGAACAGACAGGAAGTTTTGATTGTAAGCGCCGGGGTTGATCCGGGCGCCAGGACCTTTAGCCGTTTGCTCCTTAATCAGGCGTATGGAGTTGCATCATCGGGCACGGCGTGGTTTAGAGGAACAATCCGAGCGAGCAGCGTCCTCGGCTGAAGCATCAAACCGGACCAATCGATGTGGAATGTCCAAGTCCCGCACAACGCGTGGACACCGGCATTATTTGGTTCTCTTGGACTCAAGCGTAGCGACCCAAGCTTTCGGTGTCATTCCAAGGGTCTTGCGGAAAAGTTCGACGAATGCGCTCGGCTGCCGATAGCCGACCTCGGCAGCAACCGTCTTCACAGCACATCCCTCAACCAGCAACTCTATTCCTTCCACCAGACGCACTTGTCTTCGCCAAAACTCGTTGCTCGTCCCAACCTCTCTGCGGAAGATTCTTTGGATTGTCCTGACGCTTGCACCAACTTTTCTGCACAGCGCCCCGAGCGATGGAGCGTCCTGCTGATTTGCCATAAAGGCTCGAGCAAACCGAGAGCTCTCGAATCGTCAGGCAGTGTCACAAACGTCGCTGCAGGCCTGGTTTTAGGTAAAGCGTCCGCATCGAAACCGCGTGTGGCATGCGGATTCGGTGTCGTGTTCCGGCGGGAATCCAAACCGCAAGATGAGGAGGTGTCAGCCAGAGGTTCTTACCCGCAGAGATTTCCATGACTCCCCGTGTTGCGTAGATCAGTTGATTAGAGCCATGAGCGTGTTCAGGGATTTCGTATCCCGCTGGGTATTCGTAGGCCAGCGTGGCAATCGAGACGCCTACGCCAGGATCGTAATCCCTTAGGGTGCCGTGTCGCATGAAAGATATATTACGGCGCAAGAGCGCCGCAGCGACAGGGGCGATCGGGTGGGATACTAGCCGCATGGCGAACGACTCGGCAGAATTTGCACCCCATATAAAGCGCCCCACGCCGAGCGAAAGGAGTCTATGTTGGGATCTCAAAAACTTGTGGCTTTCGTCGCCACTCGCGACCCGGTTCAAGCCAAGAAATTCTATCGGGATAGCCTTGGTCTGCAACTGGTAAGTGAGGACGAATTTGCGCTGGTGTTCGACGCGGCCGGAACAATGCTTCGAGTTACTTGCGTGCCTGAAGTAGCGGCAGCGAAATACACGGTCCTAGGCTGGCATGTGCCGGACATCGTTTGGACAGCAAAGCAACTCCAGACGAAGGGTATTGCTACAGAACATTACCCGGGAATGCAGCAAGACGATCTAGGCATTTGGCACTCACCAAGCGGCGCCAGGGTGGCGTGGTTCAAAGACCCTGATGGAAACACATTGAGCATCACCCAGTTTCCGGCTATTCCAGCGTTTGGCGTTGCGCGTTGACTTCCTGTAACACGTCGTCGAGGGAGCCTTGGAAGACCAGTATCTTCGTTTCCATTGCGCGGGTGGCAGCGGGCGCCAACGGAATTTGCTGATCTACGTGCTGGCAGGCCAACTCCGGATTACTCCACACGTTGTTCGCGCAAAGCTTGCTGGCGGGAAGGTCAGTGTCGGCTGCGATGACGATGAATATCATGGGTGGACGAGGTTTGTCCTCTGGTGCGGTTCCGTTTTTCGATTTTGCGTCAGAATCGGTTATTCCTTGAAGATTGGCGGAGGCCCGCTGACTCGTCTTCCTTTTAGATTGATGGTAACCTCGACCGGGTCTGCGATCTTTATGAAGGGGATGCCGCTGTTCATTCCATACTCCTTGCGGTCGAACGCCATTGTTCCTTTCAGTTCACCCGTCCCTTTACCCTTATCAGCAGTGGTGAAGGTCACCGTTTCCGGCTTTGAAACGCCTCAATGCGGTCGATTCATTTCGATGCACAAGGTTTTAGCCGGACTTACTGGGACTTCTTTAGCGCGTTCGGGCTTTTTTTCTCTGTGTTTCTTTTGTTCGCGGCGCTATTAGCGTGGCAATTGGGCGGCCTTCCGGCAGAGACCTTTGCACGCATGCGCCCCACTGCGTGGGCGCTCGCCATTTGCTTTGCCGCCGTCACAGCTTTGAGCTGGAGATACGCTTTCACCACCCCTATCGTTTTCTCAACCATTATCACGATGTGTTTGATTGCTGCGGCATGGCTTGCAGCGAAGAAGCCAATCTGAGGCCTGCTGGACTGTCTTAAGTCTGTCTGATTAACGTTAGTGTCCGTTAGGGCCTGCGGCCCCGCGAAACCTTATCAAAGTCTTCCCAGAACCCCTTTTGTTTTCAATACCGGAACCGCGACTTTCGAGGCTGTTTTATCGGAGGCGCGCATTCGAGCAGGACGCGACCGGTGACACCGTGACTGTGGCGCGCGTTTTGCATCTACGGCTATGGGATTGAATCTTTTCGTGCTTGCAACTTATTGATTTTGCGTAGCTTAGAAAAATTGGGGCAAAGCGAGAATCGCAGTTAAAAGTGCGAACTTTCGGCATGCCGTCGAGAGAGCATAGCGCGCGAAGGTCGCGGCGCAACCGAGAGTTAGAATGGCATTCGCCACCCTTGCTGATGCAATGTTCGGAACCGATCCTACGCAGCGAGACTTGGCCGACCAACCAGGTTGATCCACACGTTCGGTATACTCGATCTTGGGCTTTTGTAATACGATTGTCTTGCCACGGCTTTGCGCTATCCGGCCGAAGCCCCGGCGAAGCGACATGTCAGCACAACTTCCATGGTGGTACCATTCGTTCGATTCGAGGTGATCTGTGTCTCACCACACCAGACGTGAGTTTCTCAGAGCCGGACTTGCCAGTGGTGCCATTGCTGCCAGCGGAAGGCTTCCGCTGAGTGCGGCGCGGCAGACTGCGACAGATTGGGTAACGCTAGGAAAATCAGGAGTGAAAGTGACCCGCCTCGCCTTTGGCACAGGCAGCTTCAGCGGCCAAGTACAACGCAATTTGGGACAGGACGGATTTACCAGGCTGGTGCGTTACGCCTACGACCAGGGCATTCGCTTCTTTGAGACGGCTGAGTCTTACGGCGAGATGCACCGGATGCTCGGAGTCGCCCTGAAGGGCATTCCACGCGACAGCTATCGGCTTATGTCGAAGGTGACCACCCGGCAAGGCGTGGATCCGCAGGAGAAATTCGACGAGCTGCGTAAACTGGCGAATACGGAGTACTTCGACATAATGCTGCTGCACTGGCAACATACCGCGACTTGGCCAGCAGACACGCGCGGGTGGCAGGATGGAATTCTGGAAGCTGAGTCTAAGAGGGTTATCGTAAGCCACGGCGCGTCGGTTCACGGTCTTCCGGCATTGCGCCAAGTACCGGGAAACAAGTGGCTCGACCTCGCCATGATCCGGATGAACCATAAGGGCACTAAGATGGACGGCGAGGATTACAACACAGACGGTTTGGGTGACGTACGCGAGGTTGTCACGCACGTCAAACAGGTCCGCACAGAGGGGATGGGCGTAATCAGCATGAAGTTGGCGGGAGAGGGTACGTTCAACCGCGAGGACCGCCGAGCGGCCATGAAATTTGCATTCAAGAACGCGGGAGTTGACTGCGTAACCGTCGGCTACAAAAACACGGCGGAAATCGACGAGGCCATCGAGAATTTAAATCTGGCACTCGCCTAGCGAGCTCCGGTGCTTCCACAAGATCCTTGCGACTTTCGCTATCGCCTTGATTCGCCATCCGCAAACAACCACTACAGACTAGGAGACGAATCCGTCAGACCCGTTGAACGTTAGCAACTTCCCTCGTAAGGGCTTTTTTTCTGCAATCCGTTTGATGACTTTCGGTAGGTCGTGAAAACTTGACCCCGAATTCCCTTAAGACGCAGGGCAGGGCTTGCGAATAAGACAGGCTGTCAAAGTTGACAAAGGGCAAGACCGGCACAGCCGGGGATGGTGCGCAGCAGATGTTTGAGTGGCACACAAAAGAGAGGGTATTAGGATGAAAAGATGATCAGATGATCGTAGTCGCACTGTGGCTGACAGGCGCTCCGCTGTTATGGTCTCCGGGCGTGCATGTGCAGGCTGAATCTTCGGCGCAGGATTCGATTGACCAGAGCGTTGCATTGCTTCGGCAGGACCTCCGATCGGGTAAGAAGCAAACGATCGCGACCAGCCTTCAGCTCACGGACGCGGAGGCTGGCAAATTCTGGCCTGTATACGATCAATACAGTGCCGAGCTGAGGAAACTGGGGGACCAACGATACGCCTTGATTAAGGAGTACGCAACGCGTTTCGGGCGCCGCGAGCTTGACGAAGTATCCCGTTAGTTGGCCCCGTCGTCCGGGCTTTTCGCTGGAGCAAACCCGTTAACGGGCAATCCTTTGCTGACAAATCGCTTACCCTGAAGGGCCGCCGTCACCGCCGGTAACAAATCGCGTCCCGATTGCTGCTTGGCAACATAGCCCCGTGCACCCAGGCTGAGCGCTTCTTGCACAATCTCAGCAGAAGTCTCTTGAGTCAGGAAGACGATCTTCGACGATGGCGCGAGTTCGCGGATGCGTCGAGCCGCCTCCAGGCCATCGAGGTCGGGGAGACCAATATCCATCAGGATCAAGTCCGGGTTAAGTTGCTGTGCTTTCGTGACCGCTTCTAGCCCGTTTGACGCCCAGAATACTTGCATGTCTAAATTTCCACCGAGCAGCGAAGTCACGAATGCGCGGAAGGGCGCAAAATCTTCTACCAAAAGAATGCTGGTGCCAGTTCTCTCGAAGGGCCCCGAGACTGAGCACCATGGCAAAGATGTCCCCATCATGAGCAGGTCCGATTTCCTAAGGATCTCGCGGTTTTAGGGCAGGAGATAATCAGCCTGACCTTTTCTCTTACACAACTGGGAGAAGCGAATCGGACGTTCAAGTCCGCGCCACTCCTCCAAATCTTTCTTCGGCGGAACAGTGCCGAAAAGTCGCGTCCCCCCTCCATGCCAGTAGTCCGCAAGAAAACGGAAGAGCATGTCTCGTGCCACGTTTTGGGCTGACCATCGGAACTCTCGGATAGAGCTAAGTCCAATGTGCAGAGTGTATTTCCGCTGGAATGCAGAAGGCAGCGCACCATCGTTCAAGAAACCTAGGACCAGGTTGGAAGAAACGTTTTCCAGGATTGTGGAAGGAAATTTCGCGCAACTACGAAGGCTAGCAAGGTCCCGGCGCTCTCAGTGCCGCAAGGACCTCCCGATCCCCGAGGAAGTGGTGATTGCCGCAATACGCGATGCCGTGACGGAAGCGCAAGGCGAAAGCTCGAGCCATTAGGCGGCGCTTGAGTTGTGCAGGAGTCCCGACGCGCCATGCCCAAGGGACAAGAGCTCACCGCGTTTTCGCAGACAATTGCTTTTGCCGTCGCCCTTTGCAGTTCGCGACTGGGTATTCGGTATGACTCAAGGCAAAACGAATATGGTGCGCGTTTTCGGGTTCGGATCTTTTAGGCCGGCGTCATCAGTTACCGTAAAAGTGACAACGAATACTCCGGGCGTAGAGTAAGTTACACTGCCGGGCGTAGCCACATTGCTGCCCTCGGGCTCGCCACCAGGAAACGACCAAGAATAGCCAGTAATTTTGCCATCAGGATCGCTGCCCGATCCTGAGAAAAATACCGACTGCCCGGCCAGGACAATCACACTGCCCGAGGGACGGTCGATCGATCCCGTGGGAGGCAGATCTGAAGCTGGAGCTGCTCCAAGCGCCTGGACTAAATCCAATCTGCCATGGCCCATTTGAGCGCCTACGGGAACTGCATGAGCCACCGCGCGGGCCGCTTGAGGCTCGTTGGTATTCGCTTGCATGTTTAACAGCAGCGAAGAGCCGCCTGAAACAAACGGGGCACTGAATGAAGTTCCCCATCCGGCCGCGTAGGTGCCGAAGGGATAGGTTGTGACGATGGCTTCTCCGGGAGCGGCGACCCACACGATGGCATTGCCATAGTTGGAGAACGAAGACCGCGTGTCTTGGTCGCTCGTGGACGCGACTCCCATCACATCGTTTTGCCACTCCGCGGGATAAACGGTGAGTGGCGGAGCGGATTGAGCTTTGTTCCCTGCCGAGGCAACGCAAATGACGTTCCTTTTATTGGCGTAGTTTAGTGCTGTTTTCAGTTCCCGCGAGGAGGTCTGGGTGTCAAAGCTCATGTTGATGACCTGGGCGTAGTTCCGCACAGCGTAATAAACGGCCCGCAGAATGTCGGAGAGAAGGCCTGTGCCGTCCGATTTGAAGGTTTTCAAGGCCATAAGTTGCGCCGTCGGGGCGACCAGGTGAATCACGCCCATCACCATGGTACCGTGGCCGAAAGCGGCGTAGTTGTCGTTGCCCTCCAGTACGGCAGCGGTGGATTGATCCAGCACGGCGGCTGTCGATTGGTTGACTTGCGCCGAAGAGCAATCCGGGCAGCGTGGAGGTGGACACGAACTGAAGGGGCACGGGGAAGAAGAAATATCTGCTAATTCCGAACCACCCGGCTGATTGCGCGTAAAGTCGTACCCTGGCAATAGGACTCCCTGTAGCGCGGGATGAGTAGGATCCACCCCCGTGTCAATGTCCGCGACAATTCCGGCACCGGTGACGCCAAACTGGCTTTGCGCATCCGAGACACGGACAATTCGCGCCGCGGGTTGGTTCGCATACGCGTCCCACACACATGGCGAGAGGCCGTTGCACGCAGAAGTTCGCCCGGAACTGGCAGGATAAGGCACCAGAGTTCTGTCGGACATCAGAGGCGTCAGGTATCCAGCCGATGCTGAAGGGAGCACATTCAGTGACCCAATCGGAAAAAGACTGACCAATTGATCGACTTCGGCATCCACAATTCCCAGCAGATTGCCCGGAAGAGCCAGCAAATCGTTGAGAGCAAGCGGAGTGGTAATGGTGAAAAGTTGTCCCTGGGGATCGCCGAGCCCACTGCCTATCACCGTGCAGATAGGGGTCAACAGGAGAGGATTGCAAACCGTCTGAAGCCCTTGAAGACCAAGGGTCGTGCGGACGATGAAACGGTTGTCGGCGGAGGCTTTAGCCGGGAACAGTCCGCAGAGAAGCAAAAACACACAGAGTGGTTTGAGCCTCATGGCTACGCAACCCTTTCTCGTCAAGTATTCCTAAGACTGGCGACACCCTGACGATCCAGAGATTTTGCGATTCTTATGCCTGGTGCACGACGTCGTTCAAATCAGGCAAACCGGCCGATACCCAGAAGTTTTCTTTGGCTCTTATTTCTAGTGTGATGCCTGGCTGGGGCTCGATTTCAGAGTAAAACTCGCCCCACTCGTTGGTCTTAACTACGCCAATCAGCCCCGCCTGGCCCTGAATAACGATTGGCACGCTGCCCAACTGAGGCTTCTTCTTGGCGGTGTCCAACAGCTGACCCGTCAGGGTGATGCGCTCCGAGTCTCTCCGCTTTTCGAGTGAAAGGTCCGCCACGAGCGTGTCCGTTTCATAACGGAGTTGGCGACAGCCGGGTTCAAGGGAGCGCATACCGGCAGAGGAGAGCTCGAGAAAGCTATCAAAGATAAGCGGCGCGCCTCGCGTGACTTGCCGGGGAAGGACAACCCCGCGGAGGAGGGAATCCAACCATGGCCACAGTTCGCGCAAAAGGTCATCCAGCCGAACTCTCGGAAGCGAATAGGCATCTAGCACTTGAAGCAGTTCCGGGCCGCCTTCCTCCCTTACGAGAACAATAAAGCGGTTTCGCAGGTCGGGAACCCGCTTGTGGAACATGGCGACCACGCGGGCAGGCGGAGAATCTGGGAAATGCGGGTCAAGGATGGCGGCATCCGGTTGTTCCCGCTCAGGCAACTCGAGGGCGTGTTCGAGTGTCGCGGCGACAACGCAGTGGTATCCCATGCTCCGGAGCAAAACGCGCACATCGTCGCGCACCAGCGGGTTGGCACCGAGCATCAGTACCTTGCGCCGGATTCGCGGGGTCTCCACCGACACCTACCTCCTAAGAATTGAAATATTTCGTGGAATTCCTAGATAAAGTAAGAAAGGCTGCCAGTCAATGAAGGGAAATCCTCAATTCTTTGTAGGGATAACCGTGGAACGGATCCGCTGCCCTAAGCGTAAAGCGCTCAGGATCCGCCCCCATGGAACAGGAAGTCACCTGCACTTCTACTTGTTGGCGGTTTTGAGCAGGCCTGACAGAATGGCTAGGATCCGTGTAGGCAATCAATCAGGGAATCCGTAGTTACGCCATTAAAGGGAATACGACAGACGTTTGCGTGCTGTTGTTTAAGCCAGGTCTCCCACTGAGCAAGTCGCGCCAAGTAGGCGTCTTCGTCGGAAGCGTCCGCGCGATTGGGGGCAGGCAGCATCGCGACCCTTACGCCTTTGAGGTTCAAAGGCAGGTCGCGCCGGCCTTTGGGCAAATTCGGGAAACTCGAGACCATCAGGAAGACGTGGTCCGCATCGAGCACGCCAGCCGAAGAATAAAAGCTCAACGCACCTACCATGTCGCCGAGCTTGGCTCCGGGCGAGAATCGCTGCATCCCCTCGGCACACTGATTCAGGAGCGTGGAAAAATCCTGGGCTGAGGAATCCGGGGGCTTGACCAACCGTGGCGTAAATTCGAGCGGAGGCATCTGCAGCGGAAGGGCAGATTCATCCCGCAAGTCGGCCCAAGTTACGGTGACGGGGGGCTGCCAATCGCGTGCGGCCTTGTTCAACGTGGCGGCAATGGTTTTGAGCATCTCCGGCCGCGCTGTGTCAGGCATGTTTTGGAGCACTACGACGTCAGTGCCTTCTTTGCTTCCACTCCCCAGCGCGCGCACGATGCGTTGCTGGGTGATAGCGCTTAACGGAAGGGCCGTCACCGATGCCGCTCCGGCTTCTCGCAGCGCTTCGCTCCAGCGCTGAATTCGCCCAAGATGGTTACCCAGCGCTAGCGCCATCTTTTCCGTTCCCGGGCGGTGGAGCAAAAGAATTCGTTCACCGTTCAGTTGTAATCTGATTGGCCGTTTACCCGGAGGCAAATCCTCGATGAAATCGGAGACGATGACGATGTACTTCGGACCGAGAACGCTTTGCCCTTGCTCTGCCGCTAACGCCACCGCCCCTGAAATATCCGTATAGGCAGACCGCTCGGAACCGGCCGTTGAAGCCCGCACTACGGTTTTCGTACACGCCTGCAATTTGTCGACTATCTGGGAGGAGTCATCGTTGTCGCGTTTAATAAGGGTTTGCTGGAATTGGAAAGGACCGCATAGCGGACCTGCAATCAAACTGGCAGTCTGAATGCGTGACCACAGAATTTCTACGGGAGCCTGCCATTCCCGTTGCGCGAGTTCTGATGTTGCTGCCGCGAGTTCCTCGAGTGCTCGCTCATCACCTACGAGAGGCGCAAAACTCTTGCTGAAGTCCACTAGCACGACCACCGAGGTACCGGCGGATTGCGATTTATTTACGGAACATCCTCCCAAAGCGACGGCGACCAACAGCGGCAGTGCAACGCGCGATATGGACGTGGTGAGGAACATGAATGCATTGAACGAATCAAGATGCGCTAAGCGCTAAGCACCGAAAGCGTCTGACGCTTGCTTTCATCAACTCCATGTAGCGGCGGCACTTCGCGACCGCGCAGCCGGAATGCCGGCGCGGCAAGTGCGAGAGCCACGACCTCCAAACAAAAGATGGCTGCAAGAAAAATCCTCACACTAAGTCGTAAGACTTCCTCAACCATAGCAAACAGCACGCCGACACAGGAACGAAGCCATATGTGCAGGCCCTTGCCCGTCGCACTTGCCTGACTCGTAGCAGCACTCAGAGCACCACAAAGGACCAGGATGAGAATGCAGAATGCCGCCTGGTAGCGAGTCACGCCAACCCGCCAAAGAAGTATGCCAAACGCGATGAGAACAATCACCGCCAATGTGATGGCAGTTTTTCTCTTCCAGAACGACCCGGAAACAATGAGCCGCCGATTTCGCGTTCCATCGAGAAGCAGTTCGCCCCGCGGCAGCAACAATCCCAAGATCAAAAAGCAGGCAGCTAAGCCAACCGAGACGAGCAACGCTGCCCTTAGACCGATGTAAGGAAAGAACGCATAAAGTCCGCTCGCAGTGACGATGAACAGACTTAGCAGAGTCAACATGAACCACATCCCGGCCAAGGACGCAAAATGATGGGCTTCGGCCGTGGTCAGCTGTCTGGGTGCTACAGCATCCCCAGGATTGCCGGAAGCCGCTCCTTCCCTCAGCTCCGACACCGAAGCGACGAGCGATGTTGTTTCCTGGGCTGCAGCCTGGAGGTCTTTCCGGATAGCCTCAACTTCGTCTCTCAGGCGGCCTGCGCCTCTCCCTGCACCCGCGCAGGCAGCATCAAATTTTTCGCGATACCGCCACAAGCGTCGTATCAGCGCGGGTAGGTGATCCGCAGACTTCGCAATTCGCTCCAGCGACGCCGACCAGATTGCTCCCAGGCCGAAAAGCACAAGTACAAGAGTCGCCCCCCAAAGGAAGAATAATGTTCCCTGCTTGATTGGTGACCCAATCGGCAATTCAACGAGGGAGCTCCTGCTTGGAGCAACCTGGGAATAAAAGAAGCCTTCCACGCAGGCCATCACCACAGCGAAACCAGCGGCAATGACCGGCCAAAGGGCAAAGCGTGAAGCCTCGTCGGGCGTCGGCCGGCCGGCCGTGTGCACATAGCCCAATCCAGCCTCGACAAGCGTAAGCATGAAGGCGAAAACGAGGTACAGCGGAATACCAAAATAGGTAAGATCGTGGGGGATAAATCCCAAATCCCGCAGAATCTGACCGAGCATTCCGGTATTGACAGAGATCAACGCGATCAGAATCATGCTCGATACGAACAAACGGGCCTTTGCGGTTCGCAGACCCCCATGCTGCGCAGGTAGTTGGTCCGTCGTTGGCAGGTTCGGAAAAGCAGGAGCTGTTTTCAGCGCAGAATCTGTCAGGTTATTGCTGACTCGCTCAAAAGCGCGCTCGAGATCAGAAACCCGGGCGAGCTGGGGCTTGAGCGTCTTGGTGATCTCGGAAAACGACGCCAGTGCTGCCTCCAGACGCGTAAGGCGCTCCGACACGTAAGTAATCCCGGCATTGTCCCTGAAGTCTTCAATCAGCGCTGCAACGGTCCGCCGCCGACGTTCGCGCGCGGCCGACTGCCTGGAAACTAATCGAGACAGGTAGGACGCAACTCCTCGCCGAATATTTGTGGTTATCGGATAGAAGAGGAAATAGGCGGGAATTGCGGCAATCGCGATCAGTCCGAGAATTGCCACAGACCACGCCAGAACACCCCAGAACCAGGGGATGTGTTGCGATATAAAGCTACTCAACGATTCCATGAGATAGTCCCGTAAGAAGGCTAGCCGTTCCTTGAGTCTATATACATACGCGGGTTGGTGGGTAGGCCGCTAGAGCATACAGCTTGGCTTGTGGCCAAGCAGTTATCCTCGGCGGTAGAAGTCCAGCCCTGCGAATCTTGCCAAATTACCGCGGGATGAAAGCCGGGGGCGTGCTCCGACTACCCGATCCTCACTAGGAGGTTTACGCGGTGCCTTCATGGATGGTCCTAGGCTGGATCACTCTCTATCGCCAACCATTCGGAGGTTGCCCGATACACCTCCTTGAAAAAACTGACGTGTTATCATAAGGCACGTTCTGCAACCGTTCCCCGACAGGTGTCCCATGCCTCTGCGAACTGCCGGAGTCAAAGCAGGGCTTGCCTGCCTCATGTTGGTGTGGACTTGTCGGGCTGCTTCAGGTTCTACGACTCTGTTACGGACCGCATCGAAGATGACTCCCGAACTGGGGCCGGTGCAAACGTACGCGGGAAACATTGACGCGGTTATCTCGAGCGTAAAACCGGCACCAGCAATCACCATTGTTTTGCTCACGGATTCGCTGAGTCCGGCGGAGATGCATAGCATAAAAAAAGATCTCCTGGCACTCTACGCCTCACTGCGTGGACACCCGCTACGTTTGGCGGTGCTTCGCAGCGGAGCTGTCGGGGTCCGAGGCCCCTTCACGAGCTGGGCCCAACTGAACAGCGCTCTAAGCGAAGTTGCAGGGAAAAGCGAACCGTCCGGTTCTGCCGCATCTCCTGCTTCTGCTGCCTCTGCTTCCTCTATTCCGACCGGAGTGCTTTTGGACCATCTTTGTGCGAGTGTTGGCCAGCTAGGCGGGGATTGGTCGCGAGTGCTGTTAATTGGCGAACTTCCGCCGCTCGAAGCATCGGAGAAGGAATATGC
>WNGI01001640.1_pt1 | contig 27503 bp, 25 predicted proteins | sample 5400621 | NCBI WGS metagenome assembly WNGI01 (sample SAMN13153374, study PRJNA577476) | soil metagenome | isolation source: 20 cm soil or saprolite under Garry oak tree replicate 1 | place: USA:California | collected 2016-06-15
TCGTGCCTGGAAGGACTCGCGACCGACGTTCGGGTCGGGCTCCTGCATTACTCGCCGGTGCGGGACACGCTGCACGGCGAGCCGCCGGAGATCTACCCCTTCCTCGGCAGCTACCTCTTGGCGGAAGCCGTCGACACGGCGGGCTGCGATCTGGTGCTGCACGGGCATGCCCATCGCGGGACCGAGTGGGGGATCACGCCGGGGGGTGTTCCCGTGCGGAACGTCGCCCAGCCGGTGATCCGTCGCGCCTTCGCCGTGTACTCGCTCGACCCGCGAACTCGCCTCGCGGGGTCAGGGTCGCACGCTTGAGGCGGGGTCTCAGCGCGGTGGCGGCGCCTCGCCACCGGCCCGCTCCGGCCGCGTCAGGCCGTCCGGTTGGTGCGTAGGCTCGTCGAACTGGGATGGTTCCATGTGCGGGTCCGGTGACTCCAGACCCGACATGCCTCCCACGAACGCGCCGATGACACCCAGGAAGATCGCGCTGGCGATGGCAACAGCCCACATGGCCGACGCTCCCGGTCGGAAGGCGATCGCACCCCAGATGAGGCCCCCGATCACACCGAGGCCTGCACCCACCAGCGCTCCGATAGTGATCCGAGAGCCCCATCGACGGATGTGTTGCTGTTCACGTCGCTCAAGATCTCGATCCATGACGCACCCGTACCCCGAAGCGTCATCGACGAACCAGGGGGTCCACGCATGGACCTCTGCATGCGGGGTAACCACAAGGATGACGAAGGGAAGGAGGGTGTGATGAACCGGATACTCGGTGACCGAACGGGCCACATGCGTGAACGCTTCTTGAGCGCGAGGCTCGGCAACCTTGATCGCCAGAACGACAAGCTCCGCAACGAATTGTCGGTGTTGCATTCGCAGCTCGATCACGAGCGCGAGGAGCATGAGGAGCTCCGTGACGCATTGCGGTCCAAGCCCACGGAGGTGAAGGTCCGCAAGACCGGATTCGTCCGTGTCCTGCTGATCGGCGGAGGAGCCTATCTCCTCGGAGCCCATGCAGGGCGCGAGCGGTACGACGAGGTTCTGCGGTGGGCGCGCTCGCTGCCCGACCGCATGCGGCGCACCGCGGACGACGTGACCACTCAGGTCGACGTCGGCGCGTCGAAGCTGGAGGACCGGGCGGAGCAGAACATGGCTGACGCCGACATGGCGTCGCGCCGAACGGCGAAGCTGCCGACCACCGTTCGTTCGTAACGAGGCGGCTCAACAGAGCCTCAGCTGTTCTTCGGACCGCGCTTCGGCGGTCTTCCTCACGGGACGGAAACCGCTGGCCGGGATCGGGTGACCGATCTCGGCCAGCGCTCTGTCCACCCGGCGCGACAGGCGGCCGCGCTCCGCCGCGGGCGCATACGCGCCACGATAGAGCGACCGGTAGCGCGCGACGAGGTCGGGGCGGTTGGCTTCGAGCCATGGCATGAACTCTTCGCGGACGCCCGGCCTGAGGTGCAGGAGGATCGGGGATGCATGTGTCGCGCCGGCCTCGGCCGCGGCTTCGACCACCTGCTCCACTTGACCGGGACGGTCGGAGATCCCGGGAAGGATCGGTGCGATCAGCACGCCCGTGGGGACCCCGGCCTCGTTGAGGGCCTTCACGGCATCCATCCGCGCTCGAGGACTGGGCGTCCCCGGCTCGGTCGTCCGCCAGACGTCCTCGTCCATCGTCCCGATCGAGAACGCGGCCGAGATGGGAGCGACCGACGCCGCCTCCGTCAGCAGGTCGACGTCCCGGAGGATGAGGGTTCCCTTGGTAAGGATGGAGAACGGATTCCGACGCGTGATCAGCGCGCTCAGGATGCCGCGCATCAGCCGGTAGCGGCCCTCGACCCGTTGGTATGGGTCCGTCCCGGTGCCCATCGCGATGTGTTCGCCTTTCCACCGGCGCGACGCCAGCTCGCGTCCGAGGACCTCCGGAGCATTGACCTTCACCACGATCTTCGTCTCGAAGTCGCGACCGGCGTCCATATCGAGATACGTGTGGGTCGGGCGCGCGAAGCAGTAGACGCAGGCGTGCATGCAGCCGCGATAGGGATTGATCGTCCAGTCGAACGGCATCCCGCCACCGGGCACCTTATTGATCACCGAGCGGGCCTCGACCTCGATGCACGTGATGCCGCGGAACTCGGGCGCATCGAAGGTGCGGCGGGCCAGCTCGAACATCTGTTCGGTCATGTCCTCGGAGACTAGAACAGGCGTTCGGGAGGCACAAGTCGGCCGGTCACGTGTAATCGGGACGGAACCCGGGAACCATCGGAGCAGATCGTTCGGAGGAGGATGCGATATGGCACGCGATATCTCGATGGGACCGGCCCGGGCGTCCGTCAGGGCCTCGAGCCGGCCAGTGATCAGCTGGGGCGCCGTTTTCGGTGGCGCCGTGGTGGGACTTGCGTTGTTCACGCTGCTGTCATCGCTGTGGCTTGCACTGGCGTTCGAGTCCGGCATGGATGTCGTGAGGACGAACCTCGCGTGGTTCCTGGGAGGCTCGGCCTTGGGGTGCCTGTTCGTCGGTGGCATCATCACCGGCTACCTCACGGGCATCCGGAGCGCCGGGAGCGGCATCCTGCACGGGTGGTCGCTCTGGGGGTTGCTGATGATCGCTACGATCGCGATCGGCATCCCCAGCGTGCTCAACATCTTCGGCCTCGACCGGGTGACCACGGGGCTCGACACGGGGAACGTCGGGAACGTGAACGCCCTGTGGGCGACGTTCTGGACGATCCTCGGTGGCTTCGTCGCCGCCGGTTTCGGCGGAGCGATCGGGGGAGCCATGGCCCGGGAGCCGGGTGTCCTCGCGACCTCCGAGGCGGAGCCGACGGTCGTCGACGTGAACGACCACGATGACGACCACGATCGCGACGTCCACCACGCCCGAGTGAGCTGACGACCGCTCAACCGGACGACGGCAGTGAAGGTGCATCGCCGGCCGCGAAGCGGCCGGCGATGCACCTTGTTGTTGGCGTGAGGCCTTTCGCAGCATCATGGGTCCCATCCGACCCGTTGCGGGGGCCATGAGCGCTTCGACCGATCCGGACACCGCCCCCGACGGGGGAGCCCTCGACGCGCCGAAGCGCACCGAGGACCCGCCTCCGACGGATCGCGCCCCCGAAGCGGTCGTGGTGCTCGAACCGGGTGAGGGGCGCTTCGTCACGGTCGACGCGCAGGCGGAGCTGCTGTTCGGGATGGACCGTCAGCGGTTGACGGGCGTCGGGCCCATCGACGTCAGCCCGCCGGAGCAGCCGGACGGCCGCCCGTCCGACGCGGCCATGGCGGGATACATCGACCGAGCGATCCGGGGTGAGGCGCCGTCCTTCGCGTGGCTCTTCCGGGGTGCCGACGGGGCCGACGTGAGATGCGAGGTCCGGTTGCGGGCGTTGCCCGGCCCGGACGGCGGGACACTGGTGATCGGCAGCCTCATCGATGTCGCGCAGCGCGACCCGTTGGAGCGGTTCGAGTCGTGGGATGCGCGCGGGGGGAAGGACCGGCACGCCGCGTTCATCGCGTCGCTGCAGGACGGGTTCGAGATGATGGATCGCACCGGCACGATCCTCGAGGTGAACGAACGGTTCGCGGAGATCGTGGGCATGCCGCGTGACGAGATCATCGGGCTGCGTCCGCCGTTCCCATGGTGGTTCCCGGACGGCCCCGAGCGGACCCGCGTCGAGGAAGCCTTCACATCGGTGATCGCTGGAGGCTCAGGCGAGTTCGACTTCACCTTCCGACGACCCGATGGCGAGACGGTCGACGTGATCCTCAACGCGAACGAGGTCGTCGGTTCCGACGGTGAACGGCTGGGACTGGTCGCGATCGTCAAGGACGTCAGCGACCGGGTGGCCGCCCAAGCCGAGCGCGATGAGCTGATGAGGAGCTTGGCGGAGGAACGTTCGCAGCTCGGGATGGTCCTGCAGCGCCTGTCGCGTCTCCAGGGGTTCACGGCGGCCATCGCCGAACGGATGACGCAGACCGAGGTGATCGAGTCCTTGCTGTCGGCCGCCCGGGAGGCGGTCCATGCATCCGGTGCCGCCGTCATCCTGCTCACGGACGAGGACGTGCTGACCGTCGTGGCGATGGATGGCGAACTGGATCCGGACGTGATCCCCGCCACATCGTCTCCCGCGGTTGCCGGGAACATCCAGGAAGCCTTCCGTTCGGGAAGGGCTCGATGGTTGGATCCACGCCCGCGCAGCGAGGGTGGGCCGGATGACCGCTGGGGCTTCATCCCGCTCGTGCGGCGCGGCGGCTCCATGGGTGTGCTCGCGATCTGCTGCCCGGAAACGACGTTCACGCCCGAAGATCGCGCCACGCTCGAGACGATGGTGTGGCAGGCGTCCCAAGCGCTCGAGCGAGCTCGTCTCCTGGAGAGCGAGGCGCGCAGCCGGCAAACGCTGGCTCGGGTGCTCACCGTGAGTGACGCGGCGCTGGAGTGGCTCGACTCCGAGGACGCGCTTCATTCGCTCTTGCAGAGGATCCGGGAGGCCGTCGGCGCAGACAGCGCGTCGCTCCTGGTGCTCGAAGGGGACGTGCTGCACGTTCGCGCGACCGACGGGTTGGAACGGATCCCCGAGGAACAGGTGCCGATCCCCCTCGGGAAGGGCTTCTCGGGGCGCATCGCGGCCGAGCGAACCCCAGTGGTGGTCGAGGACGTTTCCCGGGTTGAGATCGTGAGCCCCTGGCTCCGCGAACGCCTCCGATCCGTCGTCGGCGTGCCGATCTTCCGCGCCGACGACGTGGTCGGCGTGCTGCACGCGGGATCCACCACCCAACGTCGGTTCGACCGCGGCGACATCGAGCTCCTGGAGCTGGTGGCGGCTCGCGTAGGTGGCGCGCTCGAGCGCGCCCGACTCTTCGACTCCGCGCGCGCAGCGCGGGCCGACGCAGCGCGGGCGGCCGATCGGCTCCGCCGTCTCCAGACGGCCACGGCCGCGCTGAGCGGGGCGATGACGGTCCAGGAGGTAACGGGCGTGATCCTGGAACAGGCGATCGGCGTCGTCCGAGCCGACGCAGGCGTGCTCGTGTTCCCCTCGGAAGACGATCACTACCTGGACATCGTGGCCATGCGGGGAGAGCCCGAGACGCTCGACGGCGTCGGCCGACAGCTCCAACGCTTCGCGGTCGACGACGATGCCGCGATCGGTGAGGCGTACCGATCGGGATCGCCGGTCTGGGTTCCCAGCCGGCGTGAATGGGAGCGCCGCTTCGCCCAAGGGATCGTGACGACTGATTCCACCGCGCGATCCATCCTCGCGGTGCCCCTGTGCATCGACGATCATCGACTCGGCGTCGTCGGCCTTCTCTTCGAGGCCGAGGGGCGTCTGAGCAAGGGCGAACGTCGTATGGCGACGACCTTCGCCGAACAAGCGGCGTTGGCGCTCGAACGGGCGAGACTGTTCGAGGGGGAGCGGCAAGCACGGGATACCACCGAGCGCCTGCAGGCTCTCGCAGCCTCGCTGGCCGTCGTCGCGACCGCGAAAGAGGTCCTCACGATCCTGGTCGAGGACGGCAGCGCGGTCGTGGGCGCGGCCTCGGCGTGGGCGGCGGTGCTCGACCGAGGGGCCCAGGAGTTGCACGCGGTGGCCTGGCGCGGGTACGACCCGGAGCTGATCGGTCCGTTCCAGACGCTGTCCCTCGATCTTCGCCTCCCCGCGACGGACGCGATCCGCGAGCGGCGCGAGATCTGGTTCGACTCGCTCGAGGGCTTCGACGCCGCGTATCCGGGGTTCGAGCGGCCGAGCGAAGAGCACGGTGGCGGGTTCGGGTGCCTTCCGATGTTCGATACGGCTCGACACCCGATCGGTGTCGTGTCGTTGCAACTGCCTCCCCGCCGGGCGATCGCCGGGCGTGAGCGGTCCGCGCTCCGAGCGATCGTCGGGCTCGGCGCCCAGGCGCTCGAACGCGCCCAGCTCTATGAGCTGGAGCACACGGTCGCGGCCACCCTCCAGAAGAGCTTGCTCCCGGGTTCGCTCCCAGCGGATCCACGGGTCTCCGTCGCGACCCGCTACCGCCCCGGCACCGAGGAACTCGACGTGGGCGGCGATTGGTACGACGTGATCCAGATCGGTGCCGATCGGATCGGCGTCGCGATCGGCGACGTCGTCGGGCACGGGCTCGAGGCCGCGAGCGCGATGGGCCAGCTCCGGAGCGCCCTGCGTGGCCTTGCGCTGACCGGCCACGGGCCGGGCATGGTCATCGAGGGACTCGACCGGTTCGCGCGGACGTCGGCGCCGGCCACGATGGCGACCGTTGCGTACGCAGAGCTCGACCTGACGACGAACGCGCTGCGGTATGCGTGCGCCGGCCACCCGCCTCCCGTCATCCGGATCGCCGGCCAGGTCCGGTTCCTCGAACGAGGCCGAACCACACCGCTCGCAGCACTCCCGGACCCGATCCGCTGCGCGGAGGGGTCGGAGGCGTTCCCGCCCGGTTCCGTGCTGGTCCTCTATTCGGACGGCCTGATCGAGCGCCGAGGCGAACAGCTGGATCTGGGGATGGAGCGGCTCCGAGGCGTCCTCCAGGACGCCTCTCCAGGGCACCCGGAGTCACTCGCCGACCTCCTCCTCGCGGAGTTGATCGGTGAGATCTCCCAGGATGACGACGTGGCCGTCCTCTGCCTGCGTGCAGCACCGGAGGCTGAGCCCCTGATCATCTCCGTTCCCCCCGAGGCTGCAGCGCTGGCCGGGGTCCGTTCCTCCGTCCGTCGTTGGCTGGCCGAGGTTCCGCTGTCTGAAGAGGCTCGTGAGGACGTGGTGCTCGCGTGCAACGAGGCGTGCGCGAACGCGGTCGAGCACGCCTACCGCGGAGGACCCGCGGCTCCCATCCGGGTGAGCCTCATCCGCGACGCGATCGACATCACGATCGAAGTCGTCGATGAGGGGGTCTGGCGCACCGATGAGGAGGATGCCGAGCGCGGCCGGGGCATGCCCCTCATGCACCTGCTGATGGACGAGGTCGGTGTGCACCCGTCCGATGAAGGCACCGTGGTCACGATGCGGCGGCGCCTCTCCGAGCCGTGACGGCGCCGGGAACCGATCGACGAACCGCCCCCGACGGCCCCGGATATACTCCTGGCGCACGCCGACGACCCGCCACGAAGGGATGTCTGACATCGACCTCACCGTGCGTTCCAGCGTCGTCGGTGGCTGGACCGTCTTGTCTGTCGAGGGAGAGGTCGATCTCTACACCGCGCCCGCGGTGCGGGAGGCAGCCATCGAGGCGATGGAGGCCGGCGCCGACCACCTCCTCCTTGATCTGACCGAGGTTCCGTTCATGGACTCCAGCGGGCTGGGTGTGATCGTGGCGTGCCTGAAACGACTCCGCGAGTCGGGAGGCGATCTCGCCGTCGTGAGCCCACCGAGCTCGCCGCCGACGAAGCTCCTGTCGCTGACCGGCCTGGATCACGCCATCCCGACGCACGCCACGGTGGACGAGGCGGTCGCTGGCGCGCGGTGAGCTACCGATCCAAGGCGCGTTCGAGCTGCGCTTTCGACATCTTCGAACGCCCTTCCAGTCCGCGCTCCTTCGCCTCGTTGTAGAGCTGGTCGTACGTGCGGCCTTTCGGTCCCGTGTGCGAGCGAAGGCCGCCGCGCCGACCGGACGAGATGTCCTGCGTCGACGAAGGGCTCTTCGTCTTCGCCTCTCCCGATCGAGCGCGTTCCTTGTTCACCGTCCGGGCCGCGATCTCCTCCGCGAGGTCGTCGGATCGACCGTGCTCCTTCAGGCCCTCCTTGATGTGCTCGTACTGACGCTCGCGCTTAGCACTCCACGCCTTCTGCGGCATGTCGCTCCCTCCTTCGTCCGGCAGCGTGGTCTCTCGCGTGCATACCCGCCCGAGCTCGGCGATGAACGTACCGGCATGCGATCGGACGGCTCGGGGAGCGAACGGGGAGCTGCAGGTTCAGGCTGACGAGCGGACCGCGGAGGCGGAGCATCCCTCGTACGCGATGCCCCAGGTGAGCTTCCACGAGCCCCGCTCGCGGTGGTATCGGAGCTGGCCCCCACCCAGGCACCCCGCGGGGCTCGGTTCATCCCAGGCGTAGCGGAGACCCGCCGTCTTCGGCGTCCACCGGATCGGCGCCAGGACCCAGAAGGTTCCCTGGTGAGGACGACGGTGATGGACCCAAACGATCCGACGATCCACGGCGGTGGATACCGCCCGACGAAGCGCTGCGCGCGCGGGCGAGCACTGTTGGCGGCTCTCGGGGGTCCAGCAGAGCCGGTCCAGGATCTGGATCGGACGACCGCCGGTATCCAGGACACCGGCGTAGAGCTCGGCCTCGGCCCGGAGCCCGTGTCCGTGGACGGCTGGATCGGTGACGGCAGACGCCGCGGCGGAGCCGACAAGGACGACGCAGACGGCAAGGGCGACGATTCGCACGAGCGAACCATTTCAGGCTCCGAGGTTCGGCGCAACCGCCGAACGGGGTCAGGGTCATCGCTCAGGGATCGATGTCGAGCTTGCTGATCAGTCCGTCCCGCAGCGCGAAGTGGTACGGGACCTCCACGGGGCTGCCGGGGAAGTTTCCGGTCAGCCGGGTGGTGACCACGTACCGATCGCCGACTCGCTCGGCACGGAGGACGTCTGCGGTATACCGATAGGCCGACCGCGTCCGTTCGCGCCACGCCCGGATCTCCTCGGGGCTGCGATAGACGTTTCCTTCATCGCTCACCTCGGCGTCACCGGTGAAGCACGCGATCAGAGCGTCGCTGTCGTCCTGGGCGATGGCACGGAAGTACGAATCGATCGCCCCGGGAACGGGGACGGTCATCGCTCTCCCTCCTTCCTCGTCGCGCTCGCTCACCGTCGCGGTCGTCCGCGGTGCTACCGCCCTGATGAACGCCGTGGTCCGCTCCGGAATCCGATCCGCGAACGAACAGCGGGCCGTTGGGGCGGAGCTGGATCGTCGGGTCAGCGAGGTCCGGCTCCTGGTCACCGCCGTCCAAACGCCGGAAGTGGAGGGCGCCGGTCGGGCAACGCATCACGACATCGGCGATCTCGTCGGCCGACGCCGCGTCCACCTCGATCCACGGGTGGCGCCATGGGTCGAAGACCGCCGGGAGCCCATCCAAGCAATCCGCGGCATGGATGCAGTACGCGGGCTCCCACGTGACGACGATCTGGTCGTTGGCGTAGTCCTTCTTGATGCCGGCCCCATAGCGAGCTTCGTCCCGGGATCCGAGAGGGTCGTCCGAGGAGCTCACGCTCGTCCCTCGGCCCGGTGGGCGAGCGCGCCACCCAGAGCCTCCGGCGCGTCCTCGTGCTCCGCCGGCCCTTTCCCTGCCGCAGCCATCACGTCGCTGCCGTCGATCGTCTCCCGCTCGAGCAGCAAGGTCATGACGCGATCCAGCGCCTCCCGATGACCCGAGAGCAACGCGGTCGCCCGGTCATCGGCTTCCTTGAGGAGGCGCTCCACTTCCTGGTCGATCACCCGCTGCGTGGCCTCGGCGTACTGGCGGCTGCGGATCTCCTGCTGGCCGAGGTAGGCGGGACCGTCGCCCGCGAATCCGACGGGTCCGAGCTTGGGGCTCATCCCGAACTCCATGACCATCCTCGTGGCGAGCTGGGTGGCTCCCGCCAGATCGTTGGAGGCCCCGGTCGAGATCTCTCCGATCACGAGGTGCTCGGCAGCGCGCCCACCCATCCGGATGGCGAGGGAGTCCTGCAGGTAGCTCTCCGGATAGAGGTGCCGCTCGTCCACGGGAAGCTGCTGCGTCACACCGAGAGCCTGTCCGGCGGGGAGGATCGTGACCTTCGACACCGGATCCGCGTGCTCGGAGAGGACCGCCACGAGAGCATGGCCGGCCTCGTGCACCGCCACGGCTCGCTTCTCCTCCGGCAGCAGGGCGTTCGAGGCATCCCGGCGCCCGAGGAGGATCCGATCCCTGGCCTCGTCGAAATCCGCGGCCGTGACCGTGTCCCGATGCGCGCGGACCGCAACGATCGCGGCTTCGTTCAGCAGGTTCGCGAGGTCCGCACCGGAGAACCCCGGCGTGCCACGGGCGACCACGAGCAGATCCACGTCGGGGCCGAGCTTCTTCCCTTTGGCGTGGACGGCCAGGATCGCCGCTCGCTCCTTCAGGTTTGGGAGCGGGATCTCCACCTGCCGGTCGAACCGGCCGGGACGAAGCAGCGCAGGGTCCAGGGTCTCGGGCCGGTTCGTCGCGGCGATCACCACCACGCCGACCGAGGAGTCGAACCCGTCCATCTCCGCGAGCAGCTGATTGAGCGTCTGTTCCCGTTCGTCGTTGGACACGAGCGCGCCGCCCCTGCGGGCGCCGATCGCGTCGATCTCGTCGATGAACACGATGGCGGGCGCCCGCTTCCGTGCTTCCGCGAAGAGATCGCGCACGCGCGAGGCTCCGACGCCGACGAAGATCTCGATGAAGGAAGAGCCGGTCACGGAGAAGAACGGAACGCCCGCCTCGCCGGCGACGGCCCGCGCCATCAGGGTCTTGCCCGTTCCCGGAGGGCCGACCATCAGCACGCCCTTCGGTCCGATCGCGCCCACCTTGGCGTAACGGTTCGGGTGTTTGAGGAAATCCACGACCTCGGCGACCTCTTGCTTCGCGCCTTCGTACCCGGCCACGTCGGAGAACCGTGTGGTGGGTTTCTCCGCGTCGTAGAGCTTGGCTCGCGAGCCGGTCAACGAGCCGAGCCCGCCGGCCAGCTGCCGCCCGGCGCGCCTGCCGAGGAAGATGAAGAGCCCGACGAACAACAGGAGTGGGAGCAGGCTCAGGATCACCGACAGGACCGTGGCGGAGGCGGGCCCCTGCCCCGTCACCTGCACATCATGCTCTCGGAGGAGCGGGGCGACCGTGCTGTCCTGCAGGGCGATCGGGATCTGGGAGCGGTACTCCGTTCCGTCCTTCAACTGGCCGGTCACCCCACCGTTGGCGTCGATCGTCGCCGTCGTGACCGTGTCCGCCCGAACGTCATCGATGAATTGCGAGTACGTGAGCGTGGTGGGCTCGGTTCCCCTCATCGAAGGGCGCAGCAACAGCACGACGGTGAGAGCGATCCCCAGGAAGATCAGCCAGTTCCGCCAAGATGGCGGCGGCGGTGGCGCAGGACCGGTGGTCCGACGTTCGTGTCCGGGGTCCGGCCGCCGGGCCGGACTCGTTCGGTGCTGCACGCGCCCTCACCCCCGTCCACGCGCTGAACCGGTCTCGAGACGGCCACTCGAACCGATGCCCCAGGCTATCAGTCGCCCGCTCGTGTCCTCACGGCCGATCTGCGTCCCGAGCGGAGCTGCTGCCCACGGACCCGACGGAACCATCCACTTGCTCGCGGGCGTGGGCCATCCGGCGCTCGGTCGGCTCGGGGTAACCGCGTGGAAGCCGTGACGGAGCGGGCGGCGGTACGGTTGGCGCGTGATCGACGCTGCACAAGGCTTGCGTGCGTCCGAGGTCGCGGAACGCGTCGCACGCGGCGAGGTCAACCGACTGCCCCCTCCGCGTACCCGGACGTACGGCCAGATCGTTCGCGCGAACGTCCTCACGCGATTCAACGCGCTCCTGGGCGGCATGCTCGTGCTCATCCTGATCGTCGGCCCGCTGCAGGACGCCCTGTTCGGGTTCGTCCTCGTCGCGAACGCCGCGATCGGGATCGTGCAAGAGGTCCGGGCGAAGCGAACGCTGGAACGCCTGACCGTGCTCACAGCCCCGAAGGCGCATGTGATCCGAGACGGCGAGGTGCGCGTGATCCCGGTCGAGCAGGTCGTCGCCGACGAGGTGCTCGAGATCTCGCTCGGTGGACAGGTCGTGGTCGACGGAGAGGTCCTCGCGGCGGAAGGCCTCGAGATCGACGAGTCGCTGCTCACGGGGGAGTCGGATCCGGTGCAGAAGGCGCCCGGTGATCCTGTGCGGTCCGGCTCGTTCGCGGTCGCCGGGTCGGGACGGTATCGGGCCACCGCGATCGGATCGGATGTATATGCGGTGAAGCTCGCTGAGGAGGCGAGACGATTCACCCTCACCAGGTCCGAGCTCCGGGCCGGGATCGACCGCATCCTCGTGTGGGTGACCTGGGCGATCGTGCCCACGGGCGCCCTCCTGTTCATCAGCCAGCTGCGGAGCAACCACGACTGGCGCCAGGCGATCTCCGGCGCGGTCGCGGGAACGGTCGCGATGGTGCCCGAGGGACTCATCCTCCTCATGACCATCGCGTTCGCGGCGGCGGTCGTTCGGCTCGCGCAGCGGCGGGTCCTGGTCCAGGAGCTTCCGGCGGTGGAGGGTCTCGCGCGCGTCGACGTCCTCTGCATCGACAAGACGGGGACGCTCACCGAGGGGAAGCTCGTGGTGACGTCCGTCTCACCGGTCGACGGTCTCGGCCCGGTCGAGGACGCGCTCGCCGCGATCGCCGCGGTCGACGAGCATCCGAACGCGACGCTGCGCGCGATCGCCGAACGGTTCCCGACGGCCCCGGAAGGCTGGCTGCTCACGGGATCGGTCCCGTTCTCGTCGGCGAGGAAGTGGAGCGCTGCGGCGTTCAGTGGCCGGGGGTCCTGGGTCCTCGGTGGGGCCGACGTCCTGCTGGGTTCCGCGTCGCCATCGGATGGGCTTCGCGCCCAGGTGGCCCACGAGGCGGAGGGGGGGAACCGCGTCGTGATGCTCGCTCGGGCCCCGGATGGGCTCGACGGAGAGCGACTCCCGTCCGGACTCCAGCCGGCGGCGGTCCTCGTGCTGGGCGACGTGCTCCGTCCCGACGTCGCCGACACCCTGGGGTACTTCGAGGAGCAAGGCGTCGCCGTGAAGGTGATCTCCGGCGACGATCCGAGGACCGTGGGCGCGATCGCGGGCCGGCTCGGCCTTCGGGGCGCCGACCGCCCGGTCGATGCGCGGAACCTGTCCGACGATGTCGCCGTGCTGGGGGCGGCGGTGGAGGACTCGTCGGTGATCGGCCGTGTGTCGCCGAACCAGAAGCGGGCGATGGTCCTCGGGCTCAGGGACCGCGGCCATACCGTCGCGATGATCGGCGACGGGGTGAACGATGCCCTCGCGCTGAAGGAGGCCGACATCGGCGTGGCGATGGGCTCCGGAAGTGACGCGTCACGCGCCGTCGCGCAGGTCGTCCTGCTCGATTCGGACTTCGGCGCCATGCCGCAGGTGGTCGCCGAGGGGCGGCGCGTCCTCGGCAACATCGAGCGCACCTCGGGCCTGTACCTCACGAAGACCGTCTACGCGATGCTGTTGTCGCTCGCGGTCGGCGTGGCAGGGTTCACGTTCCCGTTCCTTCCACGGCACCTGACGCTGATCGGCGCGGTGACGATCGGGATCCCGTCGTTCTTCCTCGCACTGGCTCCGAACACCGATCGATTCCGTCCCGGGTTCGTTGCGCGGGTGGCGCGGTTCGCGATCCCGGCGGGCTCGCTCGCGGCGATCGCGACGCTTCTCGCCTACACGCTCGCGCTCCGTGCGCCCGGGGTTACGCTCGGCGAGGCTCGTACGACTGCCGTCATGGTGCTCACCTGGATCGGCTTGCTCGTCCTCTCGATCGTCGCGGCGCCGCTCACCCCACGGCGTCTCGCGTTGATCTGGTCGATGGCGGGGCTCTTCCTGATCGTGCTCTTGCTTCCCGCGACGCAGCGGTTCTTCGCGCTCGATCCACCGGACGATCTGGTGTGGCTGGCCGCGCTCGGGATCGCGGCGATCGTGTGGTCGTTCGCGCGGCTCTTCGTTCCAGGAGACCGACCGATCGGACAGCGCGACCGTTAACCGGCCGCCACGATCGCCAGGATCTCGTCCGCGTACCGCTCGAGCTTGGCGGGTCCGACGCCTGAGACCGCAGCGAGGTCGGCCCAGTCCCTGCACTTGCGCTCGGCGATCTCGGCCAGCGTCCGGTCATGGAAGACGACGTAGGCCGGCACGCCGTCCGTCTGCGCGCGCTTGCGGCGCCATTCCTTCAGACGATCGAACAGCGCACCCCCACGTCGCACGGCGACGGGAGCCCCTGGAACGGATGACCGCAGCGGGGGCCCCAGGGGCGACAGCTCCAGCTCGTCGAGGAATGGGCTCGGCCGCGAGCGACCGTCCACCGGCCACGTCAGGAAGAGATATCGGCGCGCCCGCGTGATCCCGACGTAGAGGAGCCGCCGTTCCTCGTGGGGGTCCGCCTTCGTTCGGCCCGACCGGAACGGGAGCTCGCCGTCGATCAATCGTGGGAGGAACACGGCCTCGAACTCCAACCCCTTGGCGCGGTGGTACGTGAGGAGGTTCACGCCGCGGCCGCTGTGCTCGGTGGAGAAGCGGTGAGCGAGTTCGGCGAGGAACGCCGGGCGGTCCGCCCCGGGGTGCGCGCGCTCGAACTCCGATGCGAGGGAACGCATCCGCGCGAGGTCGGCCTGGCGTGTGACCTCTTCGGCGGCGTCGGGCGAAGCATCGGGGTCGTACCCGAGCTGATCGGTGATGACTGCGACGGTCTCGGCCACGGAGCCGTCCGTTCCCGACCGTTTCAGCCGCTGCAGGACCCCGCGGGGGCCCGGTCGCCGGAGGAACGATCCATCACGCACCTGATACGGGATCCCAGCGGCGGCGAAGGCCTCTTCGAACGGCTCGGACCGCGCGTTGATCCGGTAGAGCACCGCGATCTCCTCGAGCGGGACGGCCTCCTCCTTCCCGAGACGACGCACCGCCTCGACGACCGCAGCGACCTCGGCGTTCTCGTTCGGCTCGGCACGAGCGACCGGTGGAGGTCCGGAGGATGTGTTCGATCGAAGCGTCTTCCGCATCCCTCCGAGCTGCGTCGAGAATCGGTTCGCGAGGTCGAGGACCTCCGGTGTGGAGCGGTAGTTCTCCTCGAGTCGGACGACGGTCGCGTGCGGGAACCGCCGCGTGAAGCCCAGCAGATGTTCGGGAGATGCGCCCGTGAATCCGTAGATCGTCTGATAGTCGTCGCCCACCACGCAGAGGTCGTCTCGCGGACCGAGCCATCGTTCGAGGAGGCCGGCTTGCAGCGGGTTCACGTCCTGGAACTCGTCGACGGTGAACGCGGAGAACCGCGACCGGACGGCTTCGGCAGCATCAGGGTGCTCGTCGAGGAGTTGCAGCGCGAGCCCGAGCATGTCTTCGAAGTCGAGTCTGCCCGTCGCGCGTTTGCGCCGCTCGTACCCCTCGTAGACGCGAGCCATCAGTTCCGCCGGGATCGGCGGGTCGTGGTCGCCGAGCTCGGCGAGGTACCGGGCCGGCGTGATCATCCGATTCTTGGCCCATTCGATCTCGTTCGCGAGCTCGCGTCGGGGAAGGAACTTGTGGGGCGGCGGCAAGTCGTTCGCGAGCGAAGCGATCAGCGGGGCCTTGTGGTCCAGCACCTCGGGGAGCGGCTGGCCGGTATGCGACGACCAGAGGCGCGAGAGCTGTGAGAGCGCCGCCGAGTGGAACGTACGAGCCTCGACCCCCGCGACGTCGAGGGTCTGCAGCCGTCGCCGCAACTCACCGGCGGCTTTGTCGGTGAACGTGACCGCGAGGATCTGCGACGCGTCGAACGCGCCGCTCCGCACCTGGCACGCGATGCGGTGCGTGATGGTGGTGGTCTTCCCCGTCCCGGCGCCGGCCACGATGGCGACGGGTCCACGAAGCGCCAGGGCGGCTTCACGCTGGGAATCGTTCAGCCCGGCTACAACGGCTTCGAGGTTGCGCACCTCGCGGACCCTAGCACCGGGCCTCGACGGAACCGATGAGCCGACCGCGGCCGGATCGCGAGCGGTCCGTGCTTGCAGCTAGATGGCGTGACCCGCGTGCAGCAGGGGTCGTCCGGCGTGATCCGCCCAAACGGTCTCGAGCCGCACCAGCGGACGACCCGGATCGCACGTCTCGACACGGAACTGCACGATCGCTTCGGCGCCGTTGATGGAGACATCCTCGACCTCAGCGCTGGTAACGACCTCCGCGACCCGGGCCAGATTGGCGCGGGCTATCGCGACGTCCTCGCCGAAGATGTATCCCACGGCTTCATCGACGTCGCCGGACGCTACTGCCTGGATGTGCGCATCTGCCGCGCGCCGGACCGCCCGCTCATCCATCGACCGCAGAGGCTCGCACAGACCCGTGCTCCGCTTCAACCCCCTGTTCGACGCACCCCTGAAAGGATGTCCATCCCGGCAACCCTTGCCTCAGGGGACGATCTTGAGCTCGAACAGGCGGCCGTCGTTCTCCCCAGGGTTGACGTTGTTGTCCACGCCGCTATCCGTGAGGTAGAGCCGGCTCTTCGATCCGTCGGTGCCGGGCGCGAACGTGATCCCCGAGGCCGCCTTGACCCCGACACTCGTCAGATCGATCTTGCGAACGAGCGCGCCCTTCATCGTGGTCTCGAGGATGAAGCGCTGCCTGCTGCTCACGATCAAGAGGTGATGGGTCAATCTGGTAGCAACGACGTCTTCCGCGGTCGTGAACCCGTAGCGATGGATCCCGAAGCTGCGGATGACGTCATCGCGCGTGCCGAACCTTCGATCCTTCCCCTGTCGGATCTTGTAGATCCGCCGGGTGGTGGAGTCGGACACGATCAGCATCTTCTTCAGCGGCAGCCACGTCAGCCCCTCGGGGTCGAACGACCCGAACCGGCGCGTGTGGAGGACCGTCACCGCGACATCGTCGCGGGTGCCGAAGAGACCGTCCTTGCCGGCCTTGTCCTTGAACACGCGATCGAGGTCGTCGTCGGTGACGTACAGCGAGCGATGCCGGTTGTCCATCGCGAGGTCCTCAGGTTCCACCGTGAACTTCTTGAGCGTCCGGGACGAGGCGAGATTGCCCTTGCGCTTCACGACGAACAGGTTCCTGCCTTTCCAGAGGCCGGGCATCTCATCCACTTCGGAATCAGAGATGAGCAGCCGCTGGGTCCGGGCATCGTAGGTGATGCCCATCGGATCGGGACTGGGCGTGGCCCACACCGAGGTGAGGGTGACTCGGACGATCGCCCCGTGAGCCGCGTGCGCAGGGGGAGTGCTGAGCAGCGCGGCGGCGACGGGAAGGCACAGAACGAGCGGAACGAGGCGCTTCTTGATGGGCTTCATCTGCTCTTCCTCCGAGGGGACAGGTTGGGGGAGGGATTCCCCTGCGGTCGTGGATCCAAACTCGAGCCCCGCCCTATCGCCACGATGCGGAGAACGGCCCGTCAGGCGATCCGGTCCGCCCTCATCGAGGAGAGGGCGACCATGTCGTCATCGTCCATCGTGGCCTGCGGTCGGTTGCCTGCCTCCTCGTGGGGGAGCCAGACCTCCAACGTGGTCCCGGCGCCGGGGAGGCTTCGCAAGGTGCACCACCCCGCGGCCATCTCGGCTCGCTCTCGCATCGCGGCGATGCCGAGGTGCCCCGGGGCGCCGACCAGCGATCCCTCAGGTGCGTAGCCGACGCCGTCGTCCGAGATCTCCATCCACACCCCGCCGTCTCGCTCCTGCAGCTTCACCCGGATCTCGTCCGCGCGTGCGTGCTTGCGCGCGTTGGTGAGCGCCTCCTGAGCGATCCGATACAAGATGACGCGAGTCTGGGTCGAGGGCTCGGCGACGAGATCGTCCTCGACCGACCAGTCGGACTCGATCTCGGCATTGTCCAAGAAGTAGCGGATCGCCGGGCCCAGTCCCTCCTCGTCGAGGATGGGCGGGCGGAGATCGAAGAGCATGTGGCGCATGCTCCGGATCGTGCCGAGGACCGCGTCTCGCGCGTCGTTCAGATCCGGCAGATCGGGATTCGCTTTCGCGAGCAGTTCCAGACGCATCTTGAGAACCACCATCTTCTGCACGGGATCGTCGTGGATGTCGTTCGCGATCCGGCGGCGCTCGTCCTCGGCGGCTTGGACGACGTGCGCGAGGAGCCGCCGCCGCTGTTCGTCGATCTCCTCCAGACTCTGGATCGTTTCGCGAAGCTCCTCGGTGCGTTCGGCCACCTTCACCTCGAGCTCCAGGTTGTGCGCGCGCAGCTTCCGCTCGAGACCCCGGATCGTTTCGAGTTGGGCTTCTCGATCCTCCGTCAGCCACGCGTTGTGCAGTGCGAGGGCCGCATGAGCGACGAACTGCTCGACCATCGACACCACCCACCGGCGCATCCCGGTCGACGTCCCTCCACGCTCCAGGGCCACTGCGCCCAGCGCATGACCCCCTTCGCGGAACAGCGGCACCACCAGGAGGTTTCGAGCTCCCGGAAGGAGGGCGGCCAGTCGCGGATCCGTCGCGGGGTCGATCTGACGCACCAAGCGAGCCGCCCGATCCGTCCAGACGCCTTCGATGAGAGGGTCGAGTCCAGCAGGGAGGTCATCGAGCGGCCCTGGACCGGTCGTGGCCAGCACGCGAAGGTCGCCCTCCGGCGAGGCGAGCACGACCCCTCGTTCGAATCCGAACGTTTCGCGGAGTTCTTCCAGCAGGATGCCGGGGATCTCTTCGGCCCCTCGGCCGGCATCGATCCGGGCCACCATCGTCGAGAGGGATGCGAGATCGACCTTCTGCCGTCTGAGCTGCCGCTCGCTCGCGGCGGCGGCGGTGGCGGTGCCGAGCGCGAGGAGCCACAACCCCGTTACCGCGAGCGCCGCCGGGACAGTACTACCCGCACCTTCGGGGAGCGTCGCTGATCCCTGGATGATCTCGGCGTCGATCGATCCCACCACCAGAAGGAACAGCGTCGTATGCCACAGTGCGATCTTGAGCCCGGTCCGGTACGAGCAGAGCAACGTGACCGCGACCACGTGGACGTACACGAGGAACAGGAGGGGGCTCAGGGCCCCGCCGGTGAACGCGACCACCGCGGCCAGGTAGATCCCATCGAGCAGCAAGGCGGCCTGCATCGAGGGAAGAGCGAGCCGCCGGTCTCGACGCAACGCGAAGGGCCCGACCGACACCGCGAGATAGGCGATGGTCGCTCCGACGATGCGGCCGACCGGCACGACGGCGACCCCCGGTGCGAGCGCCATCAGGCCGAGGACGATCGAACCGAGGCTCCAACGGAGCACCGAGAGGTACACGTGGCGCTCTTCGAGGGAGAGCAGCTCCGAGGGTTCGGGCCTTGCCCGCACAGACGACGAGCGAGACGCGATCACGAGAATCCCATCATCTCGGTCTGCACGGGCGCGAGCGTGAGCTTGGGGTCCCGCCGATCGAGGCGGTCCTGGACCATCACGAATCCGACCGCGACCGCGAGCAAGGCGAGGACGACGCCGAGGCTGCGTGCGACCACGTGCGCCGCCGCGCCAGCGAACCCGTCGGCGAAGACGGGGTCTTTCGCCACGGTGACCGGGATCGACGAGGTGTCGGGAGTCGAGCCCGTCGGGTGCGGGCCGGCCGACCGTCCGCCGATCGTCCGCGGGTGCTGCGGTCCGCGAGCGACGTGCTGCGGGTTCCCGCCCGACTGGCCGGCCGTGCCATGGTCGCCCGTCCGATCGCCGCCGGTGCCGGTACCGCCGCCGCCGCCACCGCCACCGCCACCGGGCGGGTTCACGGTTCCGTGCAGGATGCGATCGACCGTCCCCTGGGGGTCGTCGACCACGGGCTTGACGGTGCCGGTCACGGTGTCGACCGTGTCCGTGACCGGATCCTGTCCGGATCCCGTCGCACCCGTCGCGACGCACGTCACGTCGAGTGGGTCACAGACGTCGTCCGCGAATGCGGGTGCCGCGAGCGCCAGTGAGAGGACCACCAGGGGGACTGCCGCGAGAAGCTGCATCGGGCGGGCCATGTTCCTCCCTCCTCCAGAGAGGTGCGCCATGGTGAAACCTCATCCTTCCTGGGTTTCGGTATCTGGGTTGCGGAGCTTGACCCTCGGCGACCAGGTTTGCGGCTTTTCACCCAGGTCAGCGATGGTGAGCGGCTCGCCCACGATGGGCCCCTGGATCAACTCGACGCCGAGGGCGCGGAGCTCCTCGAGCTGATCCTCCGAGGCGACGTCGGCGGCGACCACCCGCGACCCCACTTCTGCCGCGCACGCCGTCGCGGAGGCGACGATCGCGTGGGTCGAGAAGTTGTCGTGGACCGATCGAGTCAGCATGTGGTCGAGCCGAGCGAACTCCGGAGAGAGGGACAGGAGCTGGCGAAAGCTCTGGAGCCCGGGTCCGATGTCGCGTGCCGAGACCCGGACGCCTCGTTCGCGGAGCGTCACCAGCGCCTCGCCGAGGCTAGCTTCGGCCGGGGTCGGGTCGTCCGCGAGAACGAGTGGGCTGAACCCGAGCACGATGCGGTCCGCGATCGAACGGCTGATCGCCCGCCGGAACCTCGCCGTGCGGACCGTCGCAGGGCTCACCTCGAACTCGATGAAGAGCTCGGAGGGGAGCTCCTTCAGCGCGCGGGTCGCCACTCGGAAAGCCGCGAGCTCGAAGTCGAGGAGTAGGTCGAGCGCCTCAGCGTCCGCGAGCCAGGAGTCGTAGGACCGATCGGGGAGCGTGGCGACCCGCGGACGGAGATCGAATCCGATCGTGCGACCGGTTGCCAGGTCGACGATGGGATCGAACTCGGCGGTGATCTCGCCGTCGAGGATCGCGCGCGCCAGCCGTGGCGCTCGCTCCTGGCTCGCCGTGAGTGGCGGTGTGATGAGGGTGAGATGCGGCGCCGCGGGCGGCGACCACGGTTCATCGACCGCTCGATGGATCGTGCGGAGGATCTTCTCGGTGGGTTCGGCCTTGCGGACGTAGGCGCGCGCGCCCGCGCTGATCATCCTGATCACCGTGTTGGAGTCTTCATGGGCGGAGAGGGCGACCACCCTGGTGGGCGGACACCGCCTCGTGATCTCCCGGACGGCGCGCACGCCGCCCCCGCCGGGCATCCGGACGTCGATCAACATCACGTCGGGGTGCTCACGGACGGCCACGTCGATCGCGCCCTCGGCGTCGCGCGCGGCGCCGACGAACCGAAGGGTCGGATCGGAGCCGATCAACGAGCGGAGGACGTCGACGACGGTCTCCTCGTCGTCGGCGACCGCCACGCGGATCGCGCCGGACCCTTCGGTGCGCTCGGTCGGTCGCACGGTGCTCACGGTTGCCCCCTTCATCGGTTCGGAGGATCCAGGTCGTCTCCCCATACGTTCGGGCAGGAGCGGATCGGTCTGGATGGGCGCAGAGCCCGACGGCCCGGGACATCTGTCCCGGTCGTTCCTAGTCCTCGGGGAGGAGCTCCGCCTTGAGGGGCGCCGCGAAGAGGGCCGCTTCCGTCCGATGGCGCAGGTTGAGCTTCCGAAGGAGGCCGGAGACGTGGTTCCGGACCGTCTTCTCCGAGATGAAGAGGCGGGTTCCGATCTCACGGTTCGTCAGGCCTTCGGCCAGCAATCCCAATACCTGGCGTTCCCGGTCGGACAGCTGGGCGAGCCGGGGCGTGTCTGCACGTCGGGACCGGAGGTACCGGAACATCGCTTGGGCGGATCCTTCGCCGACCACCGAAGCACCCCCGGCGACCCGCCGGACCGCGTCGACGATCTCAGCGTTGGTGGCCTCCTTGGACACGAAGCCTTCCGCACCGGCTTTGGCCGCTTCGACGAGCGCGGATCCGTCGGCGAGGCCGGAACAGACGAGAACCCTGGTGGTGGGTGAGAGGTCGTGGATCTCGGCGCACACCTCGATGCCGTTGCGATCGGGCAGCCGGACGTCGAGCACCACGACGTCCGGACCGAGGTGTCTCGTGAGCGCGAGGGCTTCGCTCCCTGTTCGCGCCTCACCGACGACGTGGAGATCGTCCTCAGCTTCGAGGAGCGTCCGGAGACCTTCTCGGACGAGCCCGTGATCGTCCGCGATCAAGATCTCGATCCCCATAGGCCCCGCTCGCGAGTGTAGCCGCCCTCGCGGCACGAGGGAGGTGTGCGCGGTCGGCTCAATCGCTCACTGCGATCGCATCCGGTTCCATGAACGTGCTCGCGTCACCCCAGGTGGGCCAGGTTCCCGAGCTCGGGAGTGGGCCGGGGTATCCGAGGAGGTAGCCCTGTCCCAGCTGGACGCCCGCGTCGATCAAGGTGCGAAGCTGATCGGCGCTCTCGACGCCCTCGGCGAGCACGTCGGCTCCTACGCTCGGGGCGAATCCCACGAGCGCTTCGACCAACAGACGGCGCGCCGTGTCCGTCTCGACGCCACGCGTGAGGGTGATATCGAGCTTGATCGTGTCCGGCCGGAGATGGAGGACGTGACGAAGGCTGGCGTACCCCGAGCACGTGTCGTCGATCGCGAGTCGCACGCCTCGTGCGCGGATGGGGGCCAGCGCGGTCGCGAGGCGCTCGTAGTCGAGCACCGGTGCGTTCTCCGTGATCTCCAGAACGAGCCGGTGAGCCGGCACGATCTCGAGCAGTTCCGAAAGCTCAGGCGAGCAGCACGCTTCCGGGGAGACATTGACACCGAGCGTGATCGACGGGTCCAGCCATTCCAGGCTTTGGACCGCTCGACGAACGGCCATCATCTCGAGTTCGATGCCGAGCCCAACATCGGCGGCCTCCGCGAACCAAACGTCCGGCGTGCGGGCTGGGATGGCGCTGAAGCGACAGAGCGCCTCGGCGCCGACCGGTCTGCCGTCCCTGAGGTCGAAGATCGGCTGATAGACGATCTCGACGCCTTGACCGCGGACGACGGCCTCGATCCGTCGCAGCCGTTCTCGGCTGCCGAACGGACGCGTGCCGAACGACCGAGGTAGGAGGGCAGCCCAATGAGTGCGCCCGCCCGATCCCTCGAGGCATCGATGGACCGCGTCAACGATCTCGGCCGACCCCTCGCCCTTCACGAGGTAGGCCCCGGCGCCCGCTCGGATCATCGCCCGGATGTCGTCGAGGTCGTCGTTGGCCGAGAGGGCGATGAGCTCCGTGCTCGGGCTCACCTGGGCGATCTCGCGAGCGGCCCGGGCCCCTCCGCCTCGGGGCATGCGGACATCCAGCAGCGCGACGTCCGGCTGTTCCCGTTCGGCGATCGCGATGGCCTGATCGGCGTCGCGTCCGGTCCCGACGACCGAGATCTGCTCGTCTTCATCGAGCAGCGAGGACAGCGCGTTACGGATACCCTCCTCGTCGTCCGCGATCATCACGCGGATCATCGGCTCAACCTCCATCTCCGGATCCGCGTGGCACCCCACGTCGGATCGTCTCGGTGTTCAGGGACAGCTCTGACGGGCGTCTCCGCGCGGTTCGGGGCAACGATCCTTTCCGAAGCCGCCGATCAACCGGTCTTTCCCGGGGCCGCCGACCAGGACGTCACTTCCGGATCCACCGTTCAGCCGGTCACTCCCGCGCCGGCCGAAGAGGCGATCGTTCCCGCCGCGTCCACAGATCACTTCGTCGTGGGCGTTCCCCACGATCCGGTCGCTCCCGGCCGCGCCCCAGAGGTCGCACGCCGAGGACTCGGGTCCGACCTGTGTCGTGAAGGACACGGAGTTGTTCGTGAGCGCGCCGTCGGTGGTATCGGACACGACGACGGCGGTGGTGTCGGCCGAGCCGGTTGCGGTGGTCGTCGCGCGGACCGTGAGCTTCAGGGATCCGGATGCCTCGAGCGAAGCACGGCTGCACACGACGACCGTGATCGTCGTGCATGTCCCGCCCGACGCATCGGCATCGAGGATCGTCAGGTCGGTGTCCGGCACGACCTCGATCGTCACATGGGTCGCAGCATCGGGGCCATCGTTCAAGATCTTCAGGGCGAACGTCACGTCGTGCCCCACCTTCACGCCGGTCGAAGACGCCGATCCGGTGATCGAGAGGTCCGCGTTGCCGCCCGGCGCGGCCCGAACCGAGGCCCGAACGGAGATGAACGCGATGAGGAAGAGGAGAACGACCGCGAGCTTCGCGCAGGCGATGGCGATAGGTCGGAAGCGCGGCATGGCCGATCCACCTTTCCCTGGTCGTCTCTCCCGCCGAACTTCGGCACCACGAACGTTCTCGGGCCGGGACGTGCTCGAGGTGATGGGTCGGAAGCATCAAGCGGTCGGGACATCCGTCCTGTGCCAACGCCCCTTGTCGCGCGATCGGGACATCCGTCCCTCGAACCGATGACCAACGTCATCTCGGCACGAGCAACCGGGCGGTCGAAGTTTGCGGTGTTGCACCCGCCGATGCACGTCTCGAGGAAGGAGACCGATATGAAGAGGACCTTGCTCATCGTCGGGCTGGTGGCGGCGCTCGCGATACCCACCGAGGCCGTTGCAGCCGGTCACCGGTCGACCCATAAGGCCAAGTCCGGGTCGGTCGCGAAGACGCCCAAGACCAAGGCGAAGGGTTCGGCTCCGAGATCCGGCGTCGCCGTCACCGTGCGGCCGTCGAAGAACGTTCCCGCGTCAGCGAAGACGAAGGCGCGCGCGAAGCCCAAGGCGGGAACGCGCTCGGGCCGCAAGCCGAAGATGGCCGCATCGGCAGGGACCGCGAGCACGTCGGTGAAGGCTCAGCGGAACAAGACGGCGGGCACTCCCGCAGTGATCGTGACCTTGAACCAGCGCGGCGGTTCAGCGGCGTCGGGCAAGCAGGGGATCGGCGGCATCGCCCTACCGATCTCGATCAGCGGGGCGGGCGTCTGAGGGATCAGCGCCAGGGGATCACGCACGACCGCCGCGCTAGAACGTGAACGAGCAGTTCTCGCAGCGGAACGCTTCGGTCGGACCGGGCGCGCTGTGCCCGCCGCAACGTGAACATCGGCGGCACGGCGCCCCGGTCTTTCCACAGGGGACGGGATCCGTGGTCGTTCCCGGCTCGTCCCAAGAGGTCGCGCCTTCGGCGGGGCGCGGGAGCTGCATCGAAAGCAGGTACATCGGTTCGGGCCCGGAGACGAACCCGTGCGGATGACGCTCTGCCCGCCCGATCACCATCCCGGGACTCAGCGACAGGGGCACCTCGGTGCCGAAGCGCGCCTCGCCGTAGCCACCGAGCACCGTGACCCATTCCTCCGAGTCAGGGTGGGTGTGCGCGTATGCGGTCTGCTGTGGCGCGAAGCCCTGGAGGGAGAGGTAGTAGTCCGAACCCGTCGAGATGGGAACGCGCCGGAATCCAGAGGGGCACAGCTCGACCAGATCCTGCGGATCGGTGCGGAAGACCCCGAGGTTATCCAAGACCTCTGCCAGATCCCCGACCGAGTGGTGCATCCCCTCAACATAGAGGACGGGAAGGAGGGTGAGTGAGCGACCGGGCGATGCTCGGCCTCACGGTTCGTCGTGATCGGTCGTGAGCGGGAACGGCCCCTCGAGCGAAGCGAGTACGAAGTCGGCACCCGATCGTCGGAGCTCGTCCATGGAGTAGCTGCCGCTGGCGACCGCGAGCGAGATCGCCCCCACCGCTCTCGCCGCGTCGACGTCGAGCGGGGTGTCGCCGACGACGATCACATCGCTCGGCTCGATGTCACGACCGTGCATCATGGAGACGCGAGCGATCGCCACCCGAGTGATCTCACGCCGATCGCGCGAATCGGTGCCGAACGCACCGACCGGGAAGTATCGGTTCAGATGGCCCCGCTCGAGCTTGATCCGGGCGCTCCCCTCCAGCCCTCCGCTCACGATGCCCAGCACGATGCCGAGGTCGATCAGCCGGCCCAGCGTTGCAACCACGCCATCGAGGATCCGGTAGCCATCGGATATCGCCACCTCGTCCTGGAGCCGGTACACGTACCAGGCGAACAACCGCGCGAGTTCGTGATCCGACGGAACTCGTCCGAGCACGACCTCGAACGTGCGCGTTGCCACGTCCGGGTCGGTCATCCCTGCCGACGAGGACGTCGCGATATCGGCCGGCACGCCGTGCAAGTGCTCGAACGCCCAGCTCCAGCTGCGAGCGCCCGCCCCACCCGTGTCGATGAGGGTCCCGTCGATGTCGAACAGGACCGCCTTCGTCCTCGGTATCACTGGCGACGTCATCCCTCGCCGATCGAGGTGCCCGCGGCGGACGCGACCCGTTCGGCCGCTTTCGCGCATTCGTCCTCACGGTGAAGCGAATGGTCGGACGCGAACTTCTCGGCGACGCGCACGGTCTCCCCTCCGAGCGTCTCGAGCTGCATCGCGACGGTCTGGTCCAGGACCTGGCCATCAGCGCCGAAGACGCGCGCCGCACCCGCGAACGGGACGACGTACGGAACCGCCCACCCCCGGAGCGCACGAACCGCGAACTCCATCGTGTTGATGGCCTGGAGCCCCTGCGTCCCGCCCGCAGCGCTGATGAGCCCGATCACCTTGTCGGCGAGGAACGGTGGTTCCCGGTCGCGGAGCAGATGGAGCCAATCGAGTGCGTTCTTGAGCGCACCCGAGATCGACCCCTGGTACATCGGACTGCTCCAGACCATCCCGTCTGCGGCATGGCACGACTCGAGCAGCCTCGCGGCGGCCTCGGTCGGCCGGTCCTCATCGGGGTTGTACATCGGGAGGTCAAGCTCTCGGATGTCGAGGAGCTCCGTCCGGGCGCCGGCGGCGGCCGCTCCTTCCAGTGCAGCGACCAAGGCTGCCCGGCTACGCGAGACCCTCGCCATGGAGCCCCCGAGGCCGACGATGATCAGCTCGTCCCTCATCGCTCGCCGATCGTAAACCTCGCCAGCTTGCCCTTCTCGGGTCGCGACCATACCGTCGGCCCATGGCGGAAGCCCACGCCCAGCGGAACCTCATCCTGATCGTGGCTCGCGACCTGGCTTCTCGGCTCGCGACGCCCGTGTTCGTGGTGGATCACGAAGGAACGCTCGTGTACTTCAACGAGGCGGCCGAGCCGGTCCTGGGCCGGACGTACGCCGAGACGGGTGAGCTCCGAGCCGGCGGATGGGCGACGGAATGGACGCCGACCGATGACGAGGGACGATCGATCCCGCTCGAGGATCTCCCGCTCGGCGTGGCGTTCCGCGAAGGCCGGGCTTCGCACCTCCCGTTCCGGATCGTCGGTGGCGATGGGGTGGCTCGCGCGATCGAAGCCACCGCCTTCCCTTTGCTCATCCGTGAGGGCGAGATCGTCGGAGCGATCGCGGTGTTCTGGGAACGTCCGGCGGAGGAGACGGCGAAGCGGTGAAGGTGACCATCTGGGGATGTCGCGGCTCGCTCGCGTCGCCCGGACCCGAGACCGTTCGTTTCGGCGGGCAGACGTCGTGCGTGACGGTCCACCTGTCGGACGGGTCACTGTTGATCCTAGACGCGGGCACCGGCATCCGCCCGCTCGGCATGGCGCTGGGACACGACCACCCGCCACGGATCGACATCTTCATCACGCACCTGCACACCGACCATATCGAGGGTCTCCGCTTCTTCGATCCGATCTGGGATCCGTCGGTCGAGCTCAACGTGTGGGGACCGCCGTCACCGATCCGCGAACTGCGGAGCAGGATCGCACCGTACTTCGCTCCGCCGTTCTTCCCCGTCCATCTCCGGAACATCCCGTCCCACCCCGAGTTCCGGGATACGCCGACCACGACGTGGCGGATCGGCTCGGCCGCCGTCACCGCGCAGCTCGTCAAGCATCCGGGACCCACCGTGGGCTATCGCGTCGAGGAGAACGGCGACGCGCTCGCGTATCTCCCCGACCACGAGCCCGCGCTCGGATCGGACCTCTCCACGGTGGAGGCGGAGTGGATCTCAGGCATCGCGCTGGCTGAGGGAGCGGCGGTGCTCCTGCATGACGCCCAG